>Ga0208133_1000206_pt1 | contig 24128 bp, 24 predicted proteins | sample ColrivemetaGS535_FD_187595 | JGI IMG/M metagenome (GOLD analysis project Ga0208133, IMG submission 187595) | Estuarine microbial communities from the Columbia River estuary, USA - metaG S.535 (SPAdes) (version 2) | ecosystem: Environmental > Aquatic > Marine > Intertidal zone > Estuary | place... | reverse complement strand
TCTCTAGATCAAAGTAAACCAGCTGGAAGGTCTGTAAAAACAGATAGGAATTACGAAATTGGAGTGGTGTATATTGACAAGTACGGTAGACAGGGTTCTTTATTGACACAAAAAACATCTACCGGAGCATCTACAGGTTCTTTAATTAAAACAAATTTTACTTATGGTGGTCCAACAAAGCTTACAGGGCAAATTTTAAACACCCCTCCACAATGGGCAACTTGTTATAGATATTTTGTTAAAGACACTTCGGGTGATTTTAATAACATGACCTCTTTTTATTCTTACCTAGATGGTACAGTTGGAGATGATGATGCCACCGCAGCTTACATACAGTTTGATTCAAAAGATAGAAACAAAATTACTGAAGATGATTTTTTAATGCTTCGCAGGTCTACTTTGGTTGTAGAAGAAGGTGAAGTCGTTAGAGAGCTATTTAGACAACCTGTATTAAGTATTGAGAACGAAGCGCCTGACACTGTTAAGCAACAATTAGCTGAAAGAAAAGTTGCTTCTATAGGACAGACTTTTAACAGTAAGCAGGCTAAAATATGGAATGGAACAACGCTTGGTAGCGGAGCTAGTACAACCTCAATAGGGCAAACAGTGTTATATTTGCATGACGGCAATAATCCGTTTGATTTAGTTGGTTTAAATAGATATATACAAGACCAGGATGGTACAGCTAATACTTTAGCTGTTGAAGTTGGTAACAATCCAACAACACCAATTACAATAGATTGTACTCAGTTTCCAGAAAGACTTTTAATGAAATTTAAAAGAGCTCAAGGTAGTAATATTGGACAAGGTACTAATCAAGAGACTGAATTATGCGTAGTTGATGAAATTTCACTTTTAGGTAGTACAGGAGAAGACAGAAGAAGTATATTAAAATTAACACTAGATAAGAGGTTTACTTCTCAAGGTACAATTAGTGGTACAAACCTAGGGCTTAGTGTTCAAGGTATAGACATGGAGCAGGATGTAAATAATGATGGAGCGCCTCCATTTTATAACCCTAAAATTGTTTTTTCTAAAATAGCATTAACAGAAACTGCTTTAAATAAACTTAAAGGTTCGTTTTTTGTAAAAATACCTACTGCTTTTACAGACCCGAGCACTTCTGCAACAATTAGATCAATACCAATAGGACAGACTACACTTAATGAAGATGGAGATGTTGATAAATTAATTACATTTGATTTTGAGATAAGTCCTAAAGATGATTCTAATTTAGATTTATACTGGGAAAGCTCTTCAACATTTGATTTAGTAGATCATGGTAAAGTAAACGTAATAAACTGGAGTAATTGCATAGCGGTTACAGGAGGTGTCCCTAAGGCTATATATAAAGAGTCAACAAAAATACTCGACAAATTTAACGGCATTGAACTTGTTAAATCAATAAGAGTTAACACTCCTGACACTAGGTTTGCACAAGAAAGAAGGAAGGCGGGAATAATATTTTCTGGGCTATATAACTCAAAGACAGGTATAAATGAGTTGAATCAGTTTAACATGTCTTTAAACCCCACAAAAGAACTCGAAAACAATTACGGAGGAATACAAAAAATGTTTGCCTTAGATAGCAATTTATTAACATTAACAGAGGATAAAGCATTTAATGTTCAAGTTGATAAAGATATACTATTTAATGCTGATGAAGGGCTTAACGTAACTGCTACAAGTAAGGTTATTGGATTTGCACAAGCATACAGTGGCAATTACGGCATAAGCACACACCCCGAATCTTTTGCTTTTTTCGGTAACAACGCTTATTTTACAGATGCGAAAAGAGGCAATGTAATGCAACTCACCCCAGCTAACGGTCAGTTATTTCCAATTAGCTCTCAAGGGATGTCAAACTTCTTTAGAGATCGTATAGGCACAGCTGATAAACTAATAGGGGCTTATGATGGATCTAAAAAGATGTATACCTTATCTATGCAAGGCTATGACCAAACCAGCGCTTCAATTGGCTCTGAAACAATTCCGAACGAAACCTCTAACATAACTTTAGGTTATAGTTTAAGAGGTAAGAGTTGGACTTCTAGATATAGCTTTATACCTGAGTCTGGTGTAACAATGAACAATAAGTTTTATACATTTAAAAATGGTCAAGCTTACTTGCACAACTCTGACGCTGCGCTTAGAAATAATTTTTATGGAACGCAGTATAATTCAGAAGTAGAAATAATATTTAATGATAATCCGACTTATGTATCAGACTTTTTAACGTTAAATTATGAGGGTGATTCTGGATGGGAAGCAACACAATTAATAGGCGACCAAGACGGAGTACATAATATAACAAACGTAAGAATACTTGACTCTGAAGAATCTGGTTTTTTAGGATGGTTCCTTAAAGAAGGAAAATACCATGGAGCAGTTGTAGGTACACAACCTGTATATATAATTGATCCAAGTGGTTCTGTTGGAGCTGATGGGTTTTGGCCACTTATACAAGATGGTGCAAACACACAGGATATATCTGGAACAAAAGGATTTTTCTTAAAAACAAGGTTTAAAACATCAGCAACGACCGCAAAAGAACTTTTTGCAATTAGTTCTGAATATTACATTAGTCAAACATAAAAAAATAATAAATTATGCCATTACCAATAGCAGGCGCCTTAATAGGTGGTGTTACACAAATTGCCAGTTCCATAATAGGAAGCGGTGCGCGTAAAAGAGAGCAAGCCAAGGCTCGGCAAGAATACGAAGAGCAGAGAGCGGCTTTTAAAGACTTTACGTTTACCAACCCATATTCAAGTATGGAGAACGTTTTTGAAGACGCTACAATCAATCAACAAGCAACACAATTTCAAGCTCAACAAACAGATCAAGCTTTAGCTCAATCACTGCAAGCTGCAACAATGGCTGGAGGTGCTTCTGGAGGTGCCCAAGCTATAGCCCAAGCAGCTTTACAGTCTAAGCAAGGTATTGCAGCTGATATAGCGCAGCAAGAAGCGGCTAATAGAGCAGCTACACTGTCGCAAGAAGCAGCTTTGCAATCAGCAGAAGCGCAAGCGGGAGATGCTATACAACAGCGACAATATGGTCAAACACAACAGCTTTTAAATATGGCTTCTGGTCGTAAAAATGCTGCTGACGCAGCTAGGGCTCAAGCAACTCAAAGACTAGTTAGCGGGATTGGCACTGTAGCTGGCGGGTTGTCTAGTGGTGGATTTTTTAACAGTATGGGCGGAGCTGCTGGAAATGCTAATGCAGGAATGAATTTTGGCGAATACCAAGCAATGGGTGGACAAGGAACTAGAGCGGACATGCAAGGTTTTGGTGGCGGAACAAGAGTTGGTAACTTCTTGAGATCTAATTTTAATTTTAATAATTAATATATAATGGCAAAAATGCAAGCAAGAGGGGGTTATCAAATATCGATTCCACCCCAGATCAGTGGGAATATACATGAGTTTTTAAAATACAACGACATAGCTAAAGCGGGAGCACCTACTAATCTTTTGGGAGATGCTCTTTACGACATAGGGTCTGGGATTGCGCAGATGTTTGAAGATGAAATTTCTCCTGAAAAAAAAGAAATTATTAAAGAAACAAACACTTTTGATCCAAATGCTAATGTAGAAACAACTACAGAAGATACCAGTGTTACTGAAACCCCGGTAGAAACCGGTGTTAATGAAGAAATCCCACCGCCACCGCCTCAACCCCAAATACAGCCAGTAGTAACAACACAAGAAACAACCGATGTTGACGAAACAGAGATAGTTTATGTGAATAGTGATAACCGACCTCCCAGGACAGGACAGTTTGGAAGTGCTAACTCTTCAAGAAGATCAGAAGACTATGATGACTTGAAGCACCGCCAGGGGTTTGCAATACCCAACAGGCAAAAATCCAGTGCTGGTTCTTTTGGGACTGATTACTTTAATCTTAATAAAGGCTTCCCTCGTTTGAGTAAAGAAAAAACAAATGAAAACAGCGTACTGCAAACCCTACAAGCGTTTGCTTATCCTTATAAAAATACCGAACAAGACTCTCCTTTAAGAAGGATTGCTCATGTAGCAAACTCTCCGTTTTTAAAAACAGATAGTTTAAAATACCGAGAAATGCGTGAAATGACATACGACCCTAATAAAAGAGGTTCTATTGGAACAGCATTTCAAGAAGCATTTAACGTTCAGGTACAAAAATTTAATTACGGACAAAAAGTAAAAGCTGACTTTGAAAGTGCTGTAGGCGATGAAATAGGACAACTAGTTGTTGATGTAGATAAGGTTGATGACCAATGGCAGTCTAGTATACTAGCAACTGCTCAAGAAATGAAGTCCTCGTTATACAATGATTACATAGATTATATAAACGGAGACTTAAGTAAAGTTGATTACGAAACAAAAAAACTAGGTTATCAAAGTGAATTAGGAGAATTAAGGCAAGGTAATGATAACTTAGTAAAATCTGCAAAAGTGTATGCGGAGAATAAACATTTAATCGACCCAGACGCATCTGATGACGCTGTTATGGATTTTTGGAACACTAGAGAACAAGCTCCTGGTAATATTAAAATTCAAAAAGCTGAAAATGGCGTAAGATACTACACTGGGGAAACTATAAATGGGGAATATTTTCAGTTGCCAGTAAGCAAGATTGCTAATGGCACCTCTGGCATGAACTTAGTTATGAGCGCTAATTTAAGTCCAGATATTACAAAAATAGTTGCTGGTATTAAAACAATAAAAGAGCAGACTATTTTAGAGAACGGATATACAATGGGTAACCTTAAAGCGGATGATCCAAGAATTACCAACTACTCAGTGAGCAGATTAAAAAGTGCTCTTAATGATGAAAGTGTTTTAAGGTCTGCAGCTGCTAAGTATGGAAACTTAAACTCAACAGCTTACGCAGAAACTATAAAAGATAAAGAAGACAGAAGTGCTCTTATTCAAGATTTAGCTGAACAAATACATACGGAAGTTGTAGTACCTCAGTATATTCCTGAAGAAAGAACGTATACAACAAAACAAAAAGAAGCTGCTCCTGATAAAAGAGCAAAAGAGCAAACAGAAGCTTTTGTAGAGCAATATGATAGTTTAGGAGAAATAACTGAAACAAATATAAATAGCCTAAAACAAGGCAAAATTACCGATGCTCGATTCGTTGAAGGTAAATTAAAAGTTAAAATTGGTAATAAGGTTATTGCATTATCTGACGACCCTTCTGTAAGAAGAAAACAAATTATACAACTACAAGGAGGACAACTCCGATACATAAAATAATATGGAAGACGAAACAATGACATTTTCTGAGTGGCAGAATGGACAATCGCAAGATATTTCACCTAAAGAAAATGAGGAAGCAAACGAGTTCGATAACAATAATTCTGTGTCATTTGACCAATTTCAAATGGATCAATTTGAAACACAGGAATTACAAAGAATAGAAGCTGAAGAATTTGAAAGCGACGTACAGGCTAAACGAGAAGAAATAAAAAACGCAGCTAAAGAGTATAATTTACCTGAATGGTGGATAAGAACATTAAAAGGCATTAAAGGTTCCACTATGAATATTAGTGAAGGTTTTGACAATCTTATTACTGATGCTATAATTGATACTTATGATGAAGTTGTTGGTGGAGGTAGAAGTGCTGAGGAAAAAAGAGCTTTAGCCGATAAAGTTTTTAGCTTAGGAGGGATATTGCCAAATACAGATGCAGATATAAAGGAAAGATTTGGCGATCCAGCTGTTGATATAGCAGCTTCATTTACTGATTACGGTACAATAGTAGACGAAGACACAGGAGAAGTTAGACAAAAAGACTTTGTTGATTTAATAGGGGAAGATGATTACAAGGCAGCTGCAGATAATTTAGCCAGCAACTTGGTCCAGGCAGCGCCATCTGCTCTAATAGCTATGACGGGTATAGGAGGGGTCGTTGTTTTAGGAGGATCCGCTGCGGGTGCTAAAGCAAAAGAAATTGATGAAGAGTACGGTACCGGTGTAGACTTTAGTAAAAAATGGGCAAACGCAGCAACAACAGGTGCTGGAGAATTTGCTACTGAATTAGTAACATTTGGTTTAAGTAGAGGTTTAGGTAAAGTCGCTACTAAATACGGGTCAAAAGCTATACCTAAGTTACTTAAACAATTTGGAGATGTTGCTTTTGGTGTTGCTTCAGAAGGCGCATCTGAAATTGGTGCGGATGCTATAAGCAGGGCTGCGGATAAATATTACATGGGAGATACTACAGCTTTTGAAGGTTTCGGTAGAGCCTCTGTAGTTAACGGTGTTATTGGTGGAATTATGGGAGGTGGTATGTCTTTTATAAATAACGGTAAGCCAACAGGTACTATAGCCCAAAAAGTTGTAACCCCGTCATCAATAAGAAACGCTCAGAAAAAAGCAGCTGTAGAAATGCAGATGCTAAAAAATGAAATAGCTAATGCGACAAGCAAAGAAGCTGAAGACATACTTAGTCAACAATTAAAAGATAAGCAAAACTCATTACGCGATTCAAATAAGATGGTACAAAACCAGCTTAGTAATTTGTCAGATGAGCAGTTAAAAAGACTAGCCGAGGTTAGTGGTAAAATAGCTTTGTATGAAGACATGCTCAGTGATGATAACTATGATGATGCTTCAAAAGGCTTATTCAGATCACAAATTGTTGATTTAGAAAATGAAAAAAACACAATATTTTCTAATCCAGACATAACTGATATTCAAAAAGCAGAACCAGTTAGTAAAAAGAATGTTGAATTATCTAAAGAAGCACAAAATTTATACGAAAGTAATAGTAACCCTACCGTTATAGCAGATAAACTTGGTGGGCTTGCAGGCACTGTGGCAAATAGAAAATGGAGTTTAGTTGCGCCAGATCTACAGGTTGGTACTTATCAAGATTTCTTATCAGCTTTAAAATTCGGCAAAGGAGGTATTGTAGACATGGTACGCACCTATGAAGTGCAAAAAAACGATTCCATAGCTGCGTATGTTGCTTCTCTTATGGATAAACGCGCAGATAGAATTATAGGTAAGTTTACTAAAAGAAAAGCGGATACATCTATAGAAAAGGCTAGAGGTGTTATGGCTGAAGAATCTGGGCCTACAGCTGCAGAACTTGCGGATAGACTAACAATACCTCAACAAGCAATTGAAAAAGCAGCAACCAATGCAGAACTATTTAACTTAAAGCTTGACAAAATATCTAATATTAAAGATTATGTTAAGCAACAAAAAGATTTCTTTAAAACATATCTAACACCTGAAATAAAAAGTTTTTTAAAACCAAAAGGCTCTCAGTTGGAAAAACAGAAGGCTTTAAAGAACTATGTTTATAAAAATGTAGATACGCTTAAAGAATTATACATAGCGGCGCCTGGTTTAAATAAAGTGCGCTCTGGGCCTATTGCAACATGGAGTATTACTCCGCCTACTAATAAAGAGTTTGCAGACTATATTATGGGTGAAGATTTAGATTTGTCTACACCTAAAGGACGCAATGCTTTAAATAGCAGAAAGGATAAAGTTGCTGAAAGAATTGCTGATAGTCTAGGACAAAAAGCTTGGCAAGAATTTGTTGATAAAAACCAAGATACTAGCGATAGCATCAACAATTTGAGTAAACAAATCGTAGAAGAATCCGCGGATAGAATGTATACACCAATGGAGATTGGGGAACGCATTAACTCTCCAAGATTATTTGCTAAAACGATTAAACCTATAGCTGATAATATTGTAAAAAACAAAGGCTACGACAATAACGCTTTCCGCGAATTTGTAAAAAAGTCACCTTTTCCTAATTACGCTATACAGTTTGCTAAAACCATGTACGATGAAGGCAGTCTTGTGGGCACAACGTATGGAGGCATAATATATGAAGACGCGTCAAAAGCTTTCTTAAGAGCTGCTGGCATTAACGTCCTTGAAGTACAATCTGGAGGATTTGATTCCACAGTACCTGATTTACAAGTAAAAGTTCCAGATGGCAGGCTGCTAAACGTTGAGTATAAGTCTAACAAAGGTGATAGGCTAGGCCAATTTACTATTAGGATCGAGCCAGATGGGAATATTAATTATATTGAGAACAGAAAAATAATAGATATAAGTAAATATCCTGGAGGTGATGTAATAAATAATTTTATTCAAGATAAAATAAAAAGCAAAGCATTTAAGCAGGTTCTTGACAAAATAAACGAAATAGAAAATAGAATAGGCAACGATAAAATAACTAATATACCGTTTGGTTCAGCCATAAAGCAGAGTACATGGGACCAAATATTAAAGCTACCTGCCTATAGACAATTAGTTGAAACTATAGAAATACCTATTGAAGCTGTAATAGATCATTATACTGGTAAAGGTCCTGATAAATCTTCTTTTTTGATACAAATTGGAGGAAGTGGACTATACCATTTTAAAGATCCAATAAAAGGTATTCCTTCTAAAAAGTTTGACGGTAATGTCGTTGCAAGGTTTAGGCTAAAAAGTGGTGGCGGGATGGGTAAAAACGGAAAAGCTTCGTTTAGCTATGTTGCCGAGCTTGGCATGCAAGGGGAATTTGAAAATTCAGATTTTAATTTAGACAACAAAGAAAATGTTGCAGACTTTAAAGCTGCTGTTGATAACATAACACCCGACGATAAACTATCCTTCCAGTTAAAAAGGCAAGAAGCTTTAGAGGGTTTAAGAGATGTTAAGGAAAAACAAATAAACGAAACTTTAGCTAAGCAATTTAAAGACGTAAGCAATGTAGCCGCTACGGAAGATACAGCAAGAACTTTAACTGCATTGCTAGATAACGCTTGGGGTGGTAGTGTTGATACTACAACCAACAAAGCTACAGCTGTTGAGTATCTTGTAAAAAACCAAGGCTTAACACCGCAAGAAGCTAAAGATGTAGTAAATAAAGTGAATGGATTCCAGCAATCAAATTTTGTGTTTGTTAATAAAGATGGCTCTAACTTAGACACTAAGTTTCATGAATTTCAGCATATATGGAACAAAGTAGTGTATAGCAAATCACCTCGTGTTTTTAATGCTTTATATGAAAAAATAAAGAACGAAGCCCCCGAGCTTTATAAGCAGCAGGTTAAAAGAATAAAAGAAGCTGGGTACAATTTTAAAGAGGATTCGTTTGAATGGAAAGACGAAATCATAGCTGGCATTGGAGGCTTAAACATAGCTAAAGAATTTACTGACCCGCAACAGCAAAAATCATTTAAAGATTTGATGTTGGAATATTGGGACATTGTTAAGAAATTTTTAGGCATATCTAAAATGGCTAAAGATAAAACTTTGCAAGACATGTCAGTCGGTGAGGTTTTAGACGTCATGGCTTATGAAGTATTATCAGGTAAACCTGGTTCTGTACTATCTAAAATGAAACCAGAAAGCTGGCTAGCTCCGACTATGACAAGATTAGATCCTTCTTACAGTATTTCTAAGGATAAACAATTTCAAGGGCTACAAGCGTTGAAAAACGAATATAGAGATTCTAAGGATTTATCTAAAGCAATTGAAGCTGGATATAATGTAGTAAAAGGTTCTTATTCTTTAGAAACTTGGACAGAGTTTGTTGAAAAAGCGGTTAAAGAAGCAAACATTAGCAACAGCAAAACCCTTTATGTAGCTAAAGGGACATGGCTTGCATCTAACGATATTTCTTTAGACAATATACAAGAATTAGAAAAACTTAAGTTTAATGAAGAATTAAATAAAAAAGCACGTAATTTAATATACTCGGCTAAAGATAAAGGTAAGCCTTCTAAATGGTTTATACCGCCTAACGCTGAAGATTTCCGTGGATTGTTATACACGCTTTTTCCTAAAGGAAAAGCTGGTAAGGAAGCTAAGGAATTTTATACAAAGTATGTTTTAGAGACTTATCATCAAGGTGTTCAAAATGCTAATGCCGAGGTTGTTAATAAGCTTAAGGCTGTAAAAGAAGTTATTACAGGTGTAAAAATAAACGAAGATATAGAAGGCACTCCCTACAATGTTGGCACAGCCGTGAAAGTTTACAATTGGGTTAGAAATGGGCAAGATCCATTACCTAACTCTAAAAGCTCTCAAAAGCAAGCTATAATTGATAGAATGATAGCCACTGTTGATGGGGATCCTAAACTAGTTGAGTTAGCTGATTTTCTAAATGAAAACGTTAACATACCTTATAGTGATACTAATTTAACTACTAGCTTAGGCCAAAACATTTTATCAGAAGTTCAGAAAAATGTTAGAACTAAAAACCTCGAAACTTTTGCTAATAATGTAGATGCTATTTTTGATCAAACAAATTTAGACCAACTAGAGAAACAGTTTGGGGATAAATATGTGCAATCTTTAAAAGCTACGATAAAGAGAATGAAAACCGGTAGAAACAGAACTGGTCTTGACTCTCAAAGTAACGCTTTTGCAAAGTGGTTAGGTAGAGCTGTTGGGTCTACTATGTTTATTAACCGAAGATCCGCTTTATTACAGACTATATCGTTTGTAAATTTCATAGGTAAAGACAACAACAATCTGTTTCAAGCTACAAAAGCTTATGCTAGCCCAGATGCTAATCAAGTATTAAAGAAGCTTTGGACTAGTGACTATTTAGTTAATAGACGTGAAGGTGCTAAATTTGATGTGCTTGCAGATGAAATTGCTGAAGAAAACAATTTAATAGATAAAGTGTTAAACTTTGGATTCTGGCCTACTAAAATGGCAGATAGTTTCGCTATAGCTTTCGGAGGAGTTCCTTACTACATAAACACAAGAAACGCTTTAATCAAACAAGGTGTTAGCAAAAAAGAAGCAGAAGCTACAGCTATGCAGAAATGGGTTGAAGCAGCTGAAGAGACGCAACAGTCTTCAGACCCTTCTAAAATATCTGAAATACAAGCCTCTACTGTTGGTAAAATTATATATGCTTTTGCAAACACGCCGTTTCAGTATGCTAGATATGCTAAAAGGAAACTACAAGATGTGGCTAACGGTACGTCTAAAAATCCTAAAAAAGATATGGGTTCTATATTGTATTACACGATAGGGCAAGCTGCTATGTTTAGTGCACTGCAATCTGGATTATTAGCTTTAGCTATGTTTGGGGATGAAGAAGACGAAGATCTTATTGATGAAAAGACATTACAAGCCATAGAAAGGTCTATAACTTCTTTTGCTAAATCTCTAGGTAACCCTGGGGCTATAACAGCAGCGACTTATAGTGTTCTCAAAGAAGCTATGCAAGACAGAACTTCTGGAGAAAAAATAGCTTTAGCTGCTACTGAAATATCACCTCCAATAAATTCCAAACTTAAAGATTTAAACTCAGCTTATTGGGCTAAAAAATATGATGACATACCTGGTATGATTGGAAAAATTGGATCTTTTGTAGGAGTGCCTTTAGATAATATCTTAGCTATAACAAACTCAATGGTTGCTTTCACTAACGACCAGCTCGAAACATGGCAAAAAATAATGTTAGCTTTAGGCTGGAGCGAATGGGATGTTGCTCCTGATGTTAAAAAGAAAAAATCTAAAGCTAATGAGTTTAAAGACGAAATTTGGAATGATGATGAGTGGAATGATGCCGACGATTGGGCTGAAGATAATTGGGAGGACACACCTGTTAAAAAGTTAGAAAGAGGAGTTGCTGGTAGAGCAAATAATGATGGAACTATAGAGATAGACCCCAATCTATCTCCCGTTGAACGTGAAAAAACTATCGCGCATGAAGAACAACATATGAAAGACATGAAAGCTGGTAAGCTTAATTATGATGATGATTATGTATATTGGAATGACGGTAAATACGAACGTAAAAATGGTAAGATTAAATACAAGGGTAAATCTTATATAGAAGGTCATAAAGATCTACCGTGGGAGAAGAAAGCATATGCTGCTGAACCTTCGACTGCAGAAGCAAAAAAGCGTACTAAATTATACGCATAAAAAAAAGGGATGATACCATTACGGCGTCATCCCTTTTATTATTTTATAATGCTAATTGCAAAATATTTAATCCTAACAGAATCCAAAACCCAAACTTATATATTTGAATTATTGTATTCTCTCGTTTATTGTACACATTATCAGAATCATCTAATGTAATGTCATCAACTAATTCTTTAACTTCTAATGCCCGTTCCTCTAGAGCATCTTCTAGTTCTTTAATTTTTGCTTTTGCATCTGCAAATGTAAACCTTTTGTTCGCCATAATATTTAATTAATTAATTTATCCGTCGCAGCTTAAACAATCTGGATCCATTGCAGCTGCCGCAATATCACCTCTTAATACAGATTCGGTACGTGTATAGTATAACGTTTTAACACCACGCTTCCATGCTTCCATATGAACAGCATTCATCCATTTAGGAGTAGCTTCAGAAGGGAAAGCTAAATTTAGACTAACAGATTGATCTATATAGTCCTGTCTGATTCCCGCTTGTTTTACTAATTCTAATTGATTGATTTCTTTAAATGTTTTAAACACATTCTTTACTTGTTCGTGATTTTCCTCATACTCTTGGGTAAGTCTTCCGGTGTGATCGTAAAACCATCCATCGAGTTCTTTAATGTCTTGAATGGATCCACCATCTGACATAATCTTGTCCCAAGTTTCTTTATTGTCAATTCCAATTTTTCTTAATACTTTTTTAAGTTCTTTGTTTTTTCTAATAAATGTTCCTTTAGCGGACTGTTCTGTGAACACGTTAGCAGCCCAAGGTTCAATACCTGGTGAAACGTTACCAGATAATTTAGAGTTCGATACGGTTGGCGCTATAGCTCTTAAATGAGTGTTTCGCATACCAGTACCTACACACCATAAGGGTTCACCATAAACTTCAGCTAATTTCCTTGATGCACGCTCAGTTTCAATCTTTATCTTTGAAAATATTTCTCGGGTTTTGAACTGTGCCATTAATCCTTCGAAAGCGATCCCGTTCTTCTGTAGTAAGCTGTGCCATCCCAACACTCCTAATCCTAGTGCCCGTCCCTTGACAGCTGACCTTACAGAATTCTCGAACCCCCTCAGACCCTTCGATCTTTGAATGAACTCTTCCAGGACACCGTCCAGGAACCATATCGCATCGTATACCAAGTTTGTATCCTTCCATTCGTCGTATTTTTCAAGGTTTAAAGATGATAAGCAGCAAACAAAACTATGACTTTCGTCGGTATGTAATGTAATCTCACTACATATATTAGTCATATGAACTTTTAATCCATTCGCTTTGTAAGCCTCTGGATTAGCTTTGTTCGTGTTGCCTTTAAAAAGGATATATGGCTCGCCAGTGGCTTTGCGTTTTTGGATAAGTTTACTCCATTTTTTGCGTGCTTCTTGATCTCCCGTTTCAAGTTGTCGCATAAACTTATCGCCAATGACAGCACACTGATGTAAGTTAAGAGATTGCCTGTTGACGTCTCCTTTAGGTTCCCTAATTTCAATCCAATCGAGGAAGTCAGGGTGTTCAATATTGATGTTAACTGATGCAGCTCCTCTTCTAACGGCACCTTGGTTGGTAGCGAGTATAGTTGAGTCGTAGATTTTGCAAAAAGGGACAACTCCGTCTGAAGTTCCATTACCTGTTATTCTGGCTCCTGCGGGTCTTATCATATTAACGCCTACTCCTACACCGCCGCCATGTTTAGCTAAGAGCATCATTTCTAAATTCTTTGTTCCAATATCAGCTATAGAATCTGCTACGTCAATTCCAAAACAACTTATAGGTAAACCACGGTCTGTACCTGTATTAGATAAAACCGGAGAAGCTAAACATAGCCAACCTTTCCAGATATAATCAAAAAATACATCTTCTAACTCTGGTTTGTATAGTCGCTTTGAGACAGCTCTGCTAACTCTTCTGTAAGCATCTTTAGGTGTTTCTTCGTCAACGAGATAGCTACCTCCAATTGTTTTCTTGTAGACTTCGGTATCACCCCACTCTGGGTAGTCAACTCCTTTTTTCCATTCATTATTCCACATCTTATATTTGTATATTTTTACTTAAAAAAACTGGGCTACCATCTTTAGAAAAAACTTTATAAAAGTTATCTTCTTCTATAACCTCTATTGCTTTTCCTTTAAATTTTGTTGGGTATTTTTTTACTGCGTAATCTTTTATTCTATCCATTCGTTATTAAATAAATTATATATCCTACTATTACATTTACATTTACAGCGACTAGGTTCCATTGTTTAGCAACCACAACTTGTGGTGTACATAGTATGCCTCCAATTATATAACTTATAGCCCCAAGGTTTCCGTAGTTCAATATATAAGGGCCTATCATTATGAAGGCTGTTCCCATATATCCTAGCCTACCTGACAATCTTTCGTTTACAGTTAGTCTCCTATCTTTAACTAACTTACCAAGCTTAAAGCTCTTCATTAATCCCACATATCTTCAAAATCTTCTCCTTCACCTGCTTTCGAATAATCAGTAGGACGAACAGCGAAAAAATCAGTATGAGTGACCCCACCGGTAAGGTGGTAGAACCAGTCGAGGTTGTCTGATCCTGTTTCGTCATATGCAAAGTACTGCCCGAGGTCGAGGTAACCGAGTTCTGCAAGTTTTTCATTTAATCGTTTTCTAATAAATTGTTTTAAGTCATAAGCTTTTATACCTTCTACATCACCCATTTCAAACATCTTGTCAATATAGTTTTCTTCAGCAACTAACATTGTAGTAGCTGCTACAACGATGTCTTCTCTACATGTCTCTAAAAGAGATTCGTCTTCTTCGCACATTTGTCTAAACAACTGACAACCCATTTTACTATGAAGAGATTCGTCTCTTACAGACCATTTCATCTGTTGGCCAATGCCTTTAAGCAAATTACGGAGCTGAAAACTATATAGCACAGCAAAAGCGGAATAGAGAGATACGCCTTCTGCAAATGCAGAAAAAATAGCGAGAGACCGGCCAATCCCGCGAGAGTCAGAGCCAGTGTAACTAACAAGGTTATCGAAGCGCTCCGACGTGGTTGGCTCGTGTAAAAATGCTTCATAATCTTCTAGTCCTAATGTTTCGTTTAAATAACTATAAGCAACTGCGTGTATGGTTTCTTGACTACCAAACATCATTGCCATTTGTTGTATCTCATGTTTTGGAAACCAGCCAACTACATTTTGTGTCCAGTAATCTGATACCGCACATTCTGTTTGAGCAAAACCTAGCAAGATATTACCTACTAAGTTTTTCTCTTCTTTAGTTAGCTTTTCATTCCAATCTTTAAGGTCACCTGACATAGGTATTTCGGTGTGTAACCAGAATGCTTGAGCTTGTTTAAGCCATCCCTCAGTATAGTACTCTGGATATTCGAACGGTTTGTATGCAATTCTTTCATCAAATAATCCCATTAATCTTCTTCTTTTTCAGTTTCTTTTAAATCGTTCTTCATTTTTTGTAAAGCATCATCGTAACCTGGTAGATCTTTTACTAAAGTCATTGTGCCTATAGCTAAATCTTTTAAGTTATTCATTTCAGATATTAACTTGTTAATTACCGAACCTAATGTTTCAATTTTACTTTCTAATTGTTTTCTTGTCGCTGTGCTCATTCTGTTTCTTTATATACGGTTAAACATAATTCAATGAACGGTATGTATAGCACATGTTCATTTACATCTTTTTGTTCATAAGTTCTAATTCCGATCAGTACTCCCGGATATAATCCTATCTCTAGTTGCCATGGTTTCATTTGCTTGCTCGTTTAAATAGTAGTTTAGCATCCTCATGTGGAATGCAATTCTTTCTTCATGATACTCATTCAACGTAAAATCCGTGTTTGTTTCCGATTGCGTTGATTTGTCTTGATCGTATTGGATCGTTTTCCCTAGTGTAATCTCTAACATTTTTTTCTAATTTACGTCTTTTATAATGCAAAGCTGCTATCTTTTTCTTTTTTCTTTGATCTTCTGTATCATCATATCCACGTCCTTCTGATTTTGCGGCTTGTAGCACGTCCTTCCATCCTTGTTTTTGTTCAGCCATAATTTGAATAATTTCCATCTTAACGGGAAAGATTCATTAGCCCTTCCCTTGCATTCTATTATATAGTCTTTGCCTGTGAAGTCAGGTGTATACTTAATTCCCAGTATTTTCTTTTGCCCTCGGTTAGTAAAATCACCTTTTCCGTTGGCTTGCTTTTCGTAAGCTTCATTCTCAAAACTAAATCCTTCGACCAACTGGAAAACTTCACCTTCATATTCTTCAAATAGTTTTTCTTTTTTAAGAGCTATATATGTATACTTTTCTAATCCTGATGCAAAATTAATACCGTCAAATGTTGTTTTTTTAGCTACAACCGGACCACGCTTTTTGCTTCTTCTTTTCATCATTACACTTTTGTATATGTCACATTAATATCACCGGGGTACATTGTTGTTGTTGTTGTACCTAGCGAATCAGGCGGCCCAGGGTCACTAACGCTACTGAATGTAGATTCATCTTCAAGATAGTCTTTAAGTATCTTGTCAGCTAACACATCAGTAGTTTCATGCTTAAGCTTCTCAATATAATTACAAGCATCTAACAATTCCTCTTGTATGTGATTAAGCCATTTGTGTAATGAAGGAGTATCATCGTGTAAAGTTACACCATATTTTTTATAACCTACATTGCTACGCTCATCAAGTTTTTTGATTACTTGTTGTACTATTTGGTCTTGAGTAGTTATTTTCATTAGTTGTTTTTTACAAATGTTCCATTAATCATTTTACCTTTTCTGTTGATTATAACGTCGTATGCGGACTCAATACAATCTTCTATATGTAAACCTTCTAAAGCCGCTAAGTTGGTTAAAACAACTGCCATATCGCCTATAGCGTCTATTATCTCAGGTCTATCGTCTTTAAGTAAAGCTTGAGCTAATTCACCTGCTTCTTCTTGAAGTTTAATGTACTGTGTTTTTGAATCACCTTTATCGTATATACCGCGATCAGTAGCCCATTCTCTAATTAGTGGGAATATAAATTGTCCACCTGTTTTAGTCATTTCTTTACTTTTTTGGAAAGGTTCTGCTTGTGATAAAACTTTATTATATATATAGCAGGTGCCAGGACCAAACTGGCTACCATGAACATTAGATATAATCCACTCAATTTTAGCCTCATTATCCAAGACGTAGGTTCCGTACCCATTTGTTATTTCTATATTGTTTAAAAACTTTGCGTTGATTTCATTTTTGGAAATCTTAAATGTTGTTGTTGCTTCAGATGATGTGCATTTTGTCATTTTGTTTGATTTTTTAAATAAATCTTTATATAACTGTCTATCGACTTTATAACCAAGATCTTTTTGTAGTGTCTTCTCTGCTTCAGAAGCTTCTATAATGTCATTGGTCTCAAACAGTATTTCGTATTCACCTTCTTTATACCCCTGTGTTTCAACAACACGCTTCTGTATATTAGTAGTACACCCTACTTTAACACCTGGTATATGATAAATTTTATACTTACCTGTTGGAATTTTTATATTCATTGTTTAATTTTTTAATTATCTCCTTACTGTGTGTGTTTAAGTATTTAGCCATATAATTTGTTTTTTTGAACCATGGTTCATACTCCGACGTTGAGTTCTGCTTTGATTGCGGGGTGTGGGTCATATCCAGATATGTTTATCATATTGTGAGTAGGTATTCTTAGTGATCCTTCGGTTCCTTTAACAATATCCAATCCCCAATCGACGCTAACAAAAGGAAGTTTCCGAAAATCACGGGATAATTGTTCTTTAGCTTGATCGACATGATTATTGTAAAGATGACAATCGCCGAGAGACGCAACAAGTTCCCCAGGTACATAACCAGTACCTTTTGCAAGCATAAGTAAAAGTAAACCATACATTGCAAAATCATAAGGCAAACCAAGAAAAACATCTGCGCTTCGTTGATTCCACATAAGATCCATTTTGCCATCATTTATATATATTTGAAAACCATAATGGCATGGAGGTAAAGCCATAGCATTAAGATCATGTGGATTCCAAGCGTTAACCATAAGTCTCCTCGACGACGGGGTTTGTTTAATCTCACGAATAAGCTTTTTAATTTGATCAATGCCATTAAAGTTACGCCACTGGACACCATAAACAGGACCAAGAGTCCCGTCTGTTCTACCGGATCTTGCATAATCCGCATCCCAGTAATTAAGACCATTATCATTAAGATACTTAATATCTGATCGGCCTTGAAGTATCCATAAAATTTCGGTGACTGCATGTTTAAAAAATATTTTTTTAGTTGTTAATAACGGGAATCCCTCTGACATAGAATGTCTAAGCATTCTACCAAAGACAGAGCGTGTTCCAACCCCTGTGCGGTCCTTTTTCTGTACTCCTCCATAGAGTACTCCTGATAATAATCCTCTATATTCATCTTGAATGTTTCTTTTCATAGTAGTATTTCATTGTATTAAAAATTTCTTGCCAAACATTGTCTTTAATGTAAACGCTAGGTGTCTTATATACTTTTTTATAGTTAGGCATAAAAGAAACAGCTATCCGCCATTCATCAGGATACATGCCTTTTGCTGTTGGTTCCGGAGCTATTATTATACCGTTCTCTATACAAAACTTCTGCCATTTTAATTGCTCGGAGTCTGCTACAAACCCTGTGTTTAAACCTATATAGCCTTTAGGCGGTTTCGATTTCCATGCCATTATTCCCAGGGAAGGTTATGATCAGTAGGATCTGACACAGGTATATAATCACCTGACGCATGATTCCATTTGAAATGAGCTTCAGCTTGATTCTCACCTAAGTTTTGAAACTTAACCTTTAGAACCTTAACTTTAACTGTGTTATTAGCATAATTCCTGTGAACTAGTAGGCCATGATAACTAGCATCATACCATTCACCTCCTCCTTTAATGTTGTACATAGTGGGCTCATCCATAGTGCCATCATCTTTCTTATACATCTTAGTAGGGTGCGCAACTATAACAACAAGTACATCATATTTTTTAGCAAACGTTTCGATACGCGCTAAATATTCCATTGTTGCATCTGTTATAGACATATCAGCCGCACCTTTCATTTTAACTTTATTAAAAGGGTCTATAACTAAACATTTAATACCTTTACGCTTAACTAATTCAGCACCTTTTTTAAGTACTGTATCAAGATCATATCGTTCAGACTCTATAAAATAAAAATTATCATTTACCACATTCCAACAATCTTTCCACTTTGAACTGCCTAAATCTTCTTGTTTAGGCATCCACCCGCCAATTTTTCTTATTAGCTTATGAGCGTGTAAAAATGTTGGTTTGTTTTCGGGTGATGCAAAAGCTGTTTTCCAGCCATACTTCATTTGGTAACCCACAGCCATTCTATCAACAAAGTCAGACTTACCACTACTAGGTACTCCTGTGACAGTAATGAACTGCCCTGTGTAAGTACTAAATATGTCATCGAAGTTGTCAAGACCGACTTGATAGCCGGGTTTAAAACCTTCGTGAATAAATTCTTCAAGTTCATCATTTATATCATTTACAGTTACTACGTTCTCAAGAGGAACAGCTTTGGCATTATGTATAGCATCGAGAACAGCGTTGCGCCCATCAGCCATGAGCATATCATTAGCATCTTTATGAACACCGAAATCTGCCATCCAGCATACCTCCGCCCCAAACCTACGTATAAGTTCTTGTTGTAGGTTTTGACCAGCTTCATCAGAATCGGTAGCGAGTATGATTTTTTGTTTATCTTCAAAATATTCAATACAGTTATCAAGATAATCAAGATTAAGGCGGTTAAGAGTAGCTCCGTTCGGTACAGATACCACATTAGTGATCCCGACATCATAAAGAGAGAGGGCATCCATTTCGCCTTCCACAATAACACACCAATCATGACCGACAATGTTATTGATGTTGTAAAATACTTTTTCTGCTCCTTTAACAAGTTTGAAATTTTTTCTACCATCTCTATATTTAGTATTAATTAATTGATCGTTAATAAAGTAATTAAACTGTATTGTGTTTACTTCTTTAGAAACCTGAGGCATCCACTCAGAACCCTCACTAATTTTCATATTAGTAAGGGTCTTTTGGGAGATACCGCGTTCTTCAAACCATTTAACAGCGCCAGCACTTAATTCAGTGTTGTTTTTCCATTCAGGTAAAACATATTCTTTATCAGCGCCTCCTTTGCGTTTAAATGTGTGTAATTGAAACACTTCATCACAATTCATACAAGTACCGAGACCACGTTCCCAATCATACATAGCACACTTTGCTTTGCGATTCTCAGGTTTTCTATCAGCTGAACATTTAGGACATATACCTTCCTTCTTGCCAACTTCTAAATCGTATTGATTGAACACGTCAATCATAAATCCATTGATCTCTTCTGTTACCATTCTAGTCTTCTATTAAGTTACCGTCGCCACTGTCTGAAATCCATTCATCATAATCTTTCATATTAAAATGGTAAATCTGGTTCGGACGCAGCTTGAGGTGCTGCGTAGCCCTGTTGTTGAGGTTGTCCGCCTCCATCACGTGCTGCTGCTTCAACGTTAGAACCGTTAGTCCATACTACTTTTACATTACCTAAGTAGGATTTTTGAGATTTTGCATCTCGCTCCTCTTTGGTTTGTTCAGTTTGAATGTAACCAGAATCGCCATATTGACCCAGCTCGTCATTTAACACAATTGTTATAGGGTAGTATTTACCCTTCTTACCTTCGTAGATCTTAGCTTTTTCAATTTTAGTTAGATCAATGTTTGCTGAAATAATACTAGCCATAATTTAATAAGTATTTAGTTGGTTAAACATTCTGCGCATTTGTTCTTTGTTAGCTCCTGTAGATCTTCGCAAATTATCTACTGCTTTTGTGTGAGATTGTTTTGAATAAAAATTTCTCTCACTTGTTGTTACTCCTGTAACGTCGCACGTTCTTTTTCGTGTTCTTGCCATAATATAAAATTTAAAGGGTTTTCGAAATATAATGTTGGCTAAAATCGCCATCGCCATTAACAAAGTATTCTTCATAGACTTTTACTGCGTTTGCAACTTTACTCATTCCGGATTGAATAAATCGATCGCTGCAATCAAATAAACCTAACTGATGAGTCTTTTTATCAACAACTATAAATACTAAATCATATCCAAACATTTGTGAATATATATAAGCTTGACTATCGTAGTTAAACCTATAAGCTGAATTAGTAAACTTTGTAATGTCACCTGTGGTTTTTAAATCTATAACCAGTTGGTGAGTGTGGTTAACGATATCAGCCTTACCTTTCCACGTCATGCCCTCGAGCTCTACCAATCCAGGTACCTCGTATTCAACATTGCCTTCTTGTATTAGATCTTGAAATAATTCATTACCCAATACTGCCTCACGCATTAATTCAATTTCATCTGCTTCTTTTTCTAGAAGGCAAATATCACTGCCGCTTATTTCTTTATAAGCTTTAGTGTTTCGTGTAGACGCTTTAACAATTTTGTACTTTTCAAGCTTGTGAGGCTCGAGGATGCATGTGTGAAAGTATCCCCCTATAACCATGGCTGTAGTGGGTGTAGACTGCTTCTTGAAATCAAGAGGGTTATTTAAAAGCGCCATGATGTCACTATTACTTAAATACGTTTTACCAAAATCTCCGTAATAGTTTTCGTCGTCACGTAACTTTTCTAATATCTCTTGTTTATCCATTCTTTAGTTTATTTAAAATATCATTACTAATTAAATATGTTTGTTGTAGTGTTTCAATCTTACCTCCATTAGATAAAAACTTTTTAGCTTTATCAATGTTAGCATCCGTAATCTCTGGCTTGACTTTTGCGTTAGCATTATTAGCACCAGGTATAGTTCTGTTGATAGCACCTTTACCATGACTGTTAGTAGCGTCGGCGTCGGCTGTATCATCAATAAGCAATAGATTACCTAATGCATACTTTTTACCGTAAGATGATGCTGAACCAAATTTCTGTGGCATTTGCATACCTTTTTGATTTAGATCAACACCAACAATAGCAACTGCTTGTATAGCATCTGTGCCATCAGATATTGTAGCAATAGATTCCATAATAGGAAACTCTGTGTCTGCTAAAACAATCTTTTCACTAACAGTGAAATAAACTTTGTGCTGTTGGTTGTAAGGTTTTAATGCTTCCAGTATATCTTCAGCAGACCGGAAGTTGTACTTACCAAAATTATTAAAGCGCGATTTTTTAGCTTTGAATTCTGATTGGATTAAACTTAATTTTTCGTGTAGTTTCATTGTTTATTTAATTTGTGCCAATCCTTATTGGCGAGTTTAATTGTTCTTGTACCATAATTTTTAGTACGTGTATTATAATAAGTGTTATGATAATCAACTTCTATTTTTTGATTTAATGTTTCAATGTCCGGAGGACTATTACTTTCAATGTTGTAGTAGTTTAATCCTTCAGTTAAATTAGAAGCGTCACCCCTGTCTATAATGTCATCTTCGATGTCATACAGTTTATTTAAGTTATTCATAATGTTATTAGGTATAATATATATTACATAAAAAAAGTAAAAAGTATACTAATTCTGCATATATTTTTCAATTATTTCTTTAACGTGTTCTTGTTGCATTTTTTTAAGAGCATTTGCTTTTTGTTTCTTTACCCATATTTCAGATTTATTAAACCATTGAGCTATTTTAGATACAGAAGCTTTATTATCGTAAGGCTCATCAATACCAAAATACTTACAAAGTACAATCTTTTCAGTTATAGTTAGAACATCGTCCATAACATTATGTAGCATGTCATTTAAATTCTCTTGGTCATAACTGTACGGTTCATCAGCAACATCTAAATAAAACTCATTAAAGAATGATGCAAATGTTCTTGTTAAAAATATATCTATTTGATAATTATTATCGTACTTACCACCATATGCTTTCCCGTGAGGATTGATAGTGTAGTAAGATTCAGGAATTCTTATAGTATCCCTGTCCCGAGCAATAGCTCTTCTGATTCCATTTTTTATATTCAATTTTAAATAGTTTGTTATAATGCCTGGTCTTTCTGATTCGTGTGCATTATTAATTAATTCCCAATCTAGTTTACCCCATGCACGATAGAATGAACAATAACCCTCTTGTATTAAATCTGTAAGATCTAGAACGCCTATTCTAGGATATGATCTTTCAAATATATTAGCTAAAGATTTTGGCCACTCTATATATGGTGCGCGCAAACTGTCTATCCTATCGTATATTGATAAGCTAGTTAAATGTGACTTGTATGTTGCATGGCTGTACCACTTCATGTTTCTAATAATTTTAATCTTCTACTATATTTTCGTATAAGTTCTGCTTTACGCTTTAGTGTTTTGATAGGCATACGGCCACTTATAGAGCCTTGTAACACATCATCTATTACTTCTCTACGTAATGTATGTATGGCACTCCAAAGATGGCTAGCGTGGTCTTTTTTCCGTGCGTTTCTTCTTAGTGCTTTTGCGTGCTTCTTTAATTTTTGTAGTAACTCCAGCATAATTTGTTGTTGTTAAATGTTTATAGTGTTTTATACTCATAAGTTTTGTTTTAAAATGTGGTTAATTGTTTGCAATTGGTCACCCGTGAAAGATACTACACCATTAGAGTTTGTATATTTTAATGTGTATAGCATCTTAGGTTGGGTGGATTCTGTATAGTTGTATTTATTTCCTGCCATATCCTGATATATAATAGGTGTCTAATATTTTGTGCATAGCATCTTCACTAATCTCATTAGTAAGAACCATATTGAATAATAATTTACGCATCTCTTTTTTTGTTACATTTACCGCAGAACGTTAAGTATCCTGCATTTAAAGCGCCGCAACCGCAGTTCCAAGCGTTATCTACTAATGATTTATTCATAATTACGCATTGCTTTAGCTCGAGGAAAACGATAAGCACCGGATGGTGTACGCTCGAAGTACTCGAAGGTTAATTGTTTATTAATAAAGTAACCACGTGCAGCCCAAATATCTTTACGCTCTTGTATAGTTAGTGTAGGCCAAGGTACTTCGACTACTCGATTGTCTGAATCAACACCGAGGAACTTACCAAGACCTCTTTTGAACTTGCCTTTACCTTCGACGAAGCCAGTAATCGTAATCTCAGTGTCTGACCAGTCTTTGACTTTTTGTAAGTTGTTTGATCGTCTTTGATCGTATGCGTTGTTTGTTCGTAAGATAGATC
>Ga0208133_1000205_pt1 | contig 24220 bp, 12 predicted proteins | sample ColrivemetaGS535_FD_187595 | JGI IMG/M metagenome (GOLD analysis project Ga0208133, IMG submission 187595) | Estuarine microbial communities from the Columbia River estuary, USA - metaG S.535 (SPAdes) (version 2) | ecosystem: Environmental > Aquatic > Marine > Intertidal zone > Estuary | place... | reverse complement strand
GAATAGTAGCAGATGATTTATCATCAACGTTTCCTAGTCCTACATTTGCTTTAGTAGTACCAGCACGAATAGCACTAGCAGCTAAGTCATCAACGTTTCCTAGTCCTACATTTGCTTTAGTAGTACCAGCACGAATATCAGCTGTAGAGTCGTTATCAACATTTCCTAGTCCTACATCAGCTGATGTTGCAGCTGTAAGAGTATCGCTTTGAATAGTAGCAGATGATTTATCATCAACGTTTCCTAGTCCTACATTTGCTTTAGTAGTACCTGCACGAATATCAGCTGTAGAGTCGTTATCAACATTTCCTAGTCCTACATCAGCTGATGTTGCTGCTGTAAGAGTATCGCTTTGAATAGTAGCAGATGATTTATCATCAACGTTTCCTAGTCCTACATTTGCTTTAGTAGTACCAGCACGAATAGCACTAGCAGCTAAGTCATCAACGTTTCCTAGTCCTACATTTGCTTTAGTAGTACCTGCACGAATATCAGCTGTAGAGTCGTTATCAACATTTCCTAGTCCTACATCAGCTGATGTTGCAGCTGTAAGAGTATCGCTTTGAATAGTAGCAGATGATTTATCATCAACATTTCCTAGTCCTACATTTGCTTTAGTAGTACCAGCACGAATAGCACTAGCAGCTAAGTCATCAACATTTCCTAGTCCCACATTTGCTTTAGTAGTACCAGAGCGAATATCAGCTGTAGAGTCGTTATCAACATTTCCTAGTCCTACATCTGAATTATCTAGTGATATAGTTGCTGAGTTAGCGTTTGTTAAAGAAATGTTACCGCTGCTATCTTTTGCTATAGTCACTTGATCATTCTTAACGCCAGTAGGGGCCGCACTAACAGCATTTGAAGTAATTGATCCAAACTGTAGTTTTTTAATACCTGTGTTTTTCTTATAAAATGAGCTGTCTAAATAGAACCTAGACGAAGATTCATGGGCTATGGTCTTCTTTAGGTTTCCATTTGCATAAAATCTAACATTCACACCGTCATACGATATTGATAGCTTATCACCTACTGCGTAAGCCCCTTCTCCAGCGCCGTCCAATCCGCCTGATTGCGTTTCTCCGTTTTTATAAGCAAATAGTTTGTTATTTCTCATATACCAAGAAAAATCAACGCTTTGAAAAGAAGCACTAGATTCTGGATCAGTATTTAAGCCTACGAATGCATATGTATTTAGGTAGGCTACTTCCCAAGAAACTTGGGCAGCTTCATAGCTATCTTTACTAAATACCTGAGTATCAAAAGTAGAATTATATGTGCCACCAGGATCGCCAATTACTATTTCATTACCAAAAATTCCTACTGGTTTTACTCCACTACTTGATAAACTTAAGGCTTCTGCACCAAGTCCTGTTGCACTTACTTGACCGCTACCAGCGCCTGTTAGAGTACCGTCTGCATTAATACTAATACCTGCACGAATAGTATCTGAAGAATCATCATCAACATTTCCTAATCCTACATTTGCTTTAGTAGTACCTGCACGAATATCAGCTGTAGAGTCGTTATCAACATTTCCTAGTCCTACATCAGCTGCTGTTGCAGCTGTAAGAGTATCGCTTTGAATAGTAGCAGATGATTTATCATCAACGTTTCCTAGTCCTACATTTGCTTTAGTAGTACCGGCACGAATAGCACTAGCAGCTAAGTCATCAACATTTCCTAGTCCCACATTTGCTTTAGTAGTACCAGAGCGAATATCGGCTGTAGAGTCGTTATCAACATTTCCTAGTCCTACATCAGCTGATGTTGCAGCTGTAAGAGTATCGCTTTGAATAGTAGCAGATGATTTATCATCAACGTTTGCTAACCCTACATCCGCTTTTGTAGTATTAGTATTTAAAGTATTATTAGCAGTTAAGGCTGTAGAACCAAATACCAATTTAGTACCATCAATTCCACTAATAGCACTATTATTTGAACTAAAGGTTCCTGAACTAAATGTAACAACTCCTGAGAAACTAGTATGTTGTCTAACAGTACCATAGCTTACTGTCGCAGTACTCTGGTTAGGCGCAGACTCAATACCAAAATATGACATAATATAGTAAGTATTTGTGCCTGTCGATTGCATCGTGTTTGGAGTATTTTTCCAACAGTTTGTAGTTCCAGCATCATTAATACCTGTACCCGATACTAGACCAGTAGAATAGGTAAAGGTAGTTCCTGAAGGTGCGGCAGGTGCATTTGCAGTAGTTTTTTCGTAATATAAGTAACCTGAAACAGTTCTTAAACCATCACTACCTGTTGCACCTTGATCGGCAGGTACAATACTAGCTACTACAGATCGAGTAACACTGGCTCCCGAAGATGTGCGAATGCGCGCTGTTATGAGATATTTTGTAGGCTGTGTTAAACCACTTCCTGCAAAATCTGCAATAACTGCACCCGCGCTTCCAGCACCTGTTACACCGGGTTCTGTAAGAGTGTCTCCTGTTACTTTTGCAATATCAACATTAAAAGTAGAAGTATCAGATGCCGAAGGAGCAGAGCCTTGTTGTCCATTAGTCTTTAAGGTAAGCTCTGTATTTCCCTCATATACTCGTAAAATACCACCACTTCCTGTGAAAACAGCTGTACCAGAAGTCGAAACAGGCACAACATGAGAGGAGTTATCATAGGCTAAAACTATAGGATCAGCACCATCATTACCATCTGTTCTTCGAGCCACTACCACTGGATTAGACCAAGCATTTTCTTGAGGAGATGCGGCGTCTGAAGTAAATAGTCTTTGAGACATATAAACTATGTCACCGTTTGCAGATAAGTCAGGTTGAGTAGTACTCCAATCAGCTTCTAAATTGTTTGTAGGGTTAGCAAAGTTTTGTCCCGTAGCATCTCCGCTTGCAAAACCTAAACTACTATCACCTTTTTTAAATACACGAATTACTTTTTGTACCTGTCCTGGATTGCCAGCAGTGCCATCTGTTCTTCTAGCTACAATTACAGGAGCGGACCATGCGGCGGCTTGAGGACTATTACCGTCTGAGGTAAATAGTCTTTGAGACATATAAACTATATCTCCATCTGCAGATAGAGCGGGTTGAGTAGTACTCCAATCAGCTTCTAAATTGTTTGTAGGGTTAGCAAAGTTTTGTCCAGTGGCATCTCCACTAGAGAATCCTATACTATTATCATTTTTCTTAAATACGCTAACAACTTTTTGGTTTATTCCATTAGTTCCTGGGCTACCATCGATTTTTTGTGCTATAACGATAGGAGCTGACCAACTACTTTCGGTGCCTGTACCACTATCAGTAAACAGTCTTTGAACCATATAAACTATGTCATCGTCTGCTGTCAGAGATCCTTGTGTAGTTGTCCAGCCATTAATAACACCGCTAGTAGGGGTAAGATACGTTTGCTGTCCTGCATCTGCAGTAACCGCAGGAGGATTACCGCCTGTCAGCGTAGGATTCTTTACAAAGAGATATACTCTTTTTTCGTTAATTCCATCAGTACCATCATCGCCTTTAATCTGACCTACATCATTCCATTGAGTACCATTATAAATCCAAAGATTACCTGAATCCTGTGCAATTACAGCATCACCAGCACTTGCACTGCCAAAAGCAGCGTTCAAAGTAGACTGTGCATTACTATTCGCATTTGGTACGAATGCATCGAAAGTCATCGAGCCGTCTGACGAGAAAGAAATAGGTGTATTAAGGGAAGTAGTAGTTGATCTTAGTAAAGTAGCTTCAGTATTTGCAAAACCGCCCCAGGGCTCGGTCCCTGAGCCTGTAGGATGTTCAAATAAGGCTCCGACAGTTGCATTACTAATTGTTGCACCCCCAAAACCGTCTGAGAAGTTAGGTTCATTCGTACTGCTTGTATCAGAAGAAGCATTCAGTGTTATATTAGCAATATTTACTGGTACATCTCGTGGCGAAACATACATAAGGAATGATCCAAAATCATTACCACTTATATTGTTGTCCGAACTAGGAATAGTTACAGAATAAGATGTATTTGTTTGACCAGATATTAAAATATTACCCGTATCGTATGAAGGACTAGTATCTGGATATGCATTTTTTTCAAATCTAAATCTTACATTGGCAGTTGCAGCACTAGTAACACTTCCTATAACTGTAAACGAAGTACCATCAATTCTGCGAGCCGCTACTACCGGAGTAGACCATGAAGTTTGCTGAGGACTACTTCCATCTGATGTAAACGTTCTTTGTGACATATAAATAACGTCGTTGTTAGCACCGAGAGCTGGCTGGCTAGTACTCCATCCACTTTCTAATTCTGCCAAAGGATTTGCAAAATTTTGATCTGCCGCGCTTTTGTTTGCTTGAAAACCTACTGCAGCATCAGAATCGTTCTTTGCAAAAATAAATACGGTTTTTTGGTCTACAGCATCAGTTGCATCTTTTACACCAAATATAGTAAAGGTATCTGTTGCAAGAATTGTTGTACTATTGTCCTCTCTCAGCTTAACTGTTATAACTTGAGGAAGAGTAGAGTATGCAGATGGAGGTGTGTAAGTAAAAGTAGCATCAGTGCTTGAACTTTGTACACTAGTAGAGCCTACAAAAAATTGATACTTAGGAGTACCTGTTGTGTTAAACGGTGTAGCAGTAATTTCAAAAGCCGAACTCGGATTTGGAGTATCTCCCCCAGAAGCATAAGTAATTACTTGTTCTGGTGCACTTAATTTAACGGTTCTTGCATTTACACCATCAAGAGATTTACTTAGTACAATTCTGCTTGTCGCTACAGTCTCACCTGTAGAATTATCTATAATAGGAACATCAAAACTGCACTGTGTAACACTTGTTCCTGTAAGGAAATTACCAGAACTTGTACTGATATCTACTGTACCATTAGCTGCAATTTCTGGCACAACAGAGCCTGAAGGTGTTATATTTGTAACTGTTCCATATCTAAAACTATTTGCATCATATGAGGAAGTTCCATCATAGCTTAATGTAGTACCCCCTTTTCTAACGCTAAATGTAGTAGTAAATGAACTTGCACCGTCTATTGCTCCAAACTCAGAGGCTTGGAAATTGTAGTTAGGGGTGCTAGGTACTACTGTATATCCGTCTTCTACAGTTCTTAATCCTATGTAAGTAAATTGATTTTCTGCAGTAAGAGTACTACCGTCGCTTAAAGTATCTGTTACGTGTACAGATACAATTTGAGGCATATCACTAAAGTTACTAGGAGCATTATATGTAAAGTTTGCGCTAGTTGCTCCATTAATATTTGTTCCATTTAGTTTCCACTGATAAGTGACTGTGCCTGCTGCATTATAAACAGTAGTTGTCATATCCGAAGAAGTATCTTCTCCTGATTGTATACCGGTTCCTGCATTGTTATAAATAAATGCAGTATCAGCACCTGGATCTAAGTCTACAGATCTAAGAGCGAAGGATGCTTGTCCTATACCTGCAACACCTACATGAGTTCCGCTTGTCGGCGCAGCTGGTAAGTACTTAGAAGGCACATTTCTAAAATCCGATCCTGCAAGATTTAACTGAGGAGTTCTTACTTGATATCTTATCCAGTAATATCTGGTTGTATTTCCCTGTCCTTCAGTAATTAAATCATGGAATACATTAGTCTCAGAAGTACCAATCAAGGAGACAGGGTCTGTGTTATTTGTAAAATTATTAACAGTACTGCTGTATATTTCTACAGTATGTGTTGCACTAGAAAAACTATCTGCATTATTCCAAGATAACGCAATTTCACCTTGCTTTGTTTGGGTACATTGTAGGCTACTAGGCCCTACAGGTACCGGCAACGGTTGAGGAGTCTGTGCTACCTCAGGGGTTTCTACAATACCGAATCCTACACCAGCTCCTGATTCTGGAACTACATATGCAGAATCATTATGCTCGTCTGCAGTTATATCTATAGTTCCGTCTTTTTTAAAGTTAAGGTTCGTAATACGGAACTCTTTCGCAGTATATCCAAAGCGTGGGTAAGTAAGTTCTATAATAGTACCTGCAGTAAGTAGTAAACCTCTAGGTGCCATAGTAAACTGGATAGTTAAACCATACCTAGACTCATCCAAAAACTGTTGAATATTAAATCTGGCATTGAAATAGTTGGTTACACCTTGCTGACTTAGTTGTCCTTTCTTCTGAACACCTTTATCTTCTTTCAGATATGTAGAGTTAAAGAAAGAAACACTACGCCCTTCAAATTTATTTGCAGGATCAATAATAGAGGTACTTACATAGTTTTTGCTGTTTTTTAAGCCTTTGTCGCTTATTTTAATTGTACCTATAATATCTTCATTTGATATCTGTTCTGCTGTTTGTACTGTGCCTTTTTGCCCTTTAACCTCTAAGCCATACTTACCAGCGGTATATTTCAACATACCATTGAATTGATATAGCATTTTGTTAATGTTTTCAAATAGAGCGAGCTTTGTATCAACAACTTGGTTCATTTGATGGCGAGTAACATTTCGCTGAGTTGCATCGTCCCAGCCCAAATACTTCCAGTATTTGATGTCATCACAGTCATACAATGAGTAACCCGAAGCTGAGAAACCTCCTGTTACATTACTATATCTTTTAATCAAAGGGTTGCCGTTAGCTGCTGATGAAGAAATATCTAATGCGGCTGTGCCTCCGCCTACTTTATACATAGTTACAGAGCCTAAGTTTCCACTACCTCCAGGAGCTGTAGTTACTATACTTCCTGTACCTGCGTACACTTTTCCATCATACCAGTATAGTTCCCCTGATGCAAAGGTTTTATAATTATTCCATTTTGTACCTAATTTACCTATAACATCTGTAAAGGTTACAATTTGTTTTCCTGCGGCTGATTCAATCTTCTTAATTGTTCCTCTCCACTGAAGAGTTCCAGATTGAGGATATTGGTACTTCTCACCAACACTAAAACTACTGCTGCTAGAAAAGACCATGCTAATATTAGCACGAGTATCGCATTTTACAGCAGCAGATTTAAATTGATCTAAGTCAATATCTCTAGTAACATTTAGACCTTTACCATATCTTTTATTCGTAAGATAGTCTAAAAGTTGCATACCAGGATTTAGAGTTACCCTTCTATCTCCTATAGATCCAATTTCATAAGTGTCACTTGCATCTGGTATATTTTGCCAATCCCAAGGTGAATCTACAATAGCTATTTTAGTGCTTCCCATGTAGTCAACAACTTTTCGTTCTTGAACATAAGGAGTACCGTCAGAAGTGGTACTGGTTACCGTAATTGTAGCACCATTGTAAAAATTGTCTGTAGACGAAGCACCGCTGCTTAGTTTGATAGCATTTTTAACTACTACTTCATTAGTTGCAGGATCGTCACTTAATTGTGTAAGATTGTCAAGAACATTCGTAGTTGCATTATAGTCAAAATCCGAAAACGTAGAAGCAAGCATTGAATCTAGTCCAGATGAAGTAATACCAACCTCTGCAGTAGGATGACTAAGAGCAGCCTCAAAATCTGTTGCTATTGATGTAAACGTATACTTTCTACCACTAGCAGTGCCTGCTGCTGAGCTAAACGTAGTATTAGATACCTTGCCTCCAGGAGCCGCTTTTATCTCTGAATGATCCCAGGTCTGCATATACCACTTGTCACTGCCCGATTTCATATAAAAGGCTGTAATAGCGTCTTCATTGCTATCTACAAGAGTAGGGGTTGTGGAGAACCTAAAACGATAATCTCTATTACCGTCTGAATCAAAAGTTACCCACTTATCAATAATATCAACGGCACTACCTATTTGTGCATTATTTCCTGTTTCGTGTAGAGTTACAGAACTACCTAGTGCAAAAGCAGTATAAGCCGCACTAGTAAATTTGGTTTCTTGTCTATAGCTTCCATCATAGTTATAACACTCTGGATCTCGTCCACGAACAACGTATTCAAATTTAGGTATAGTTGTTTCGCCGTCAGCAATAGTATATTTTCCCATAACATACGCAGTATCAAGAAGTCTATGGCTAGGGCTCCAGTAAGGATTTATTGCAGTTGCGGGGTAATAATCATTCTGTATTTTAAACTTATTATTTGCAGCTAGATTTACAAGCGTATTATCTGCATTTTGATCAGGCAAACCTTGGTGAAATGTAAGATCCGCTTTGATAGGGCTAGTAATAGTGTTGGTTCCTCTATGCAGTATGCCCGTTGCATCTGCTACTTCGGAATTGTCTGCTCCAGTTGGTTCTACTGTTTCTAGCTCACCGTTATCTGTAGGGCGCATGCCTCTAAAAAATATTCTATGAAAAGGGGATCTTCTTGTTGGTACTTGTTTTTGGAATCTTTTTGACCATACCCATAAAAATTTCTGTTTATCGTCAGTATTGTCTTCCGCTAGCTCTGTTTCTGTAGGCTCTGCACTATATTCTGCAAGAGTATCTCCTCGATCTGCTCTACCGGCACACTGTACTTCTACAGTTTCCGAATCAAAACTTGACCCTTCTGAATTTCTCATATCAAAATCAGCTTTATCAAGACATATCTGGGGATTACCTTCTATGTATACATCTAAGATACCTGCTATTTTACCCTCACAAATTGCATCAACTTTATACACTTCTGCAGAAGTATCTTTATGGGTGTCAACAAATATAGGGAACGAGTCAATTTTTCGCACACCATATACTACTGGTAACATCTTTGCCTGAAGGTTAAACTGTAGGTCTGTTTGTCTTGGAACCTCTATTTCAATTTCTCGAAGTCTTTTACCTCCTGGCCAGCCTCCGTTAATATCCACCTGCTTATAGTCTTTTTCTTTAGCGATATAATTAGCTAAGTGATTAACAGCAGTATTAGCATGTATAAAACCTAAGTCAGTAGCATAATCTGATCTAAGTACTGAGTTTAGGTCGGGAGATCCATCAATTTGCAAGGCTCGGTGAGTAGCATCATCTGTAAGACGTCCTTGAACACGAATAAAGTCTCCCCAGTGACTAGATAGAGTCCATGTAATATCTGATGATTCTAGTTTTTCTTGTATAGATGCGCCACTTGTTATACCTTTAAAGTATAGGAAAGGTTCGCCAATAATTGCACGAGTTTCAGGATTAATATGTACTTTATAAATTAAAACTTCTCTATTAATATAGTTAGTATAAGACGAAGACTCTTTATCTAGTAATAGTGCATTAATTTCTTCTGCGGCTAAATTTATAGTAAAAATAAGGGCAGAGGCGTTGTTGGTAATAGTATCAATGGCAGTATAGACAATAGTTTTTCCGCCATTTTTAAATTTTTCAATACGAACGTGCTTATTATCATTAGAACTTCCCGCTCTAGATAATTTAATTTTATCTCCTTCTTGGAACCCCGCGTCTTGTAAATCAACATCTCCAGTTATTTCCGTAGAAGTAAAACTAACATTACTGCTTGCACTAGCCCCTAGAGCAGATGTATCTAATTTTATGCTCATATTTGAAGCTTTTGCTTGAATATTCTCGTTTATAACTCCAAGCGATAGGATTTTATTAGCTCTATATGTTTGAACCCCTAAAGAGGCACCACTTCTGTCAGTTTCACCATCATCGTAGAGAATGTCGTGCTGAGAATCAGTAATATACGTATAGTCTGTTGCTGTTCCTTGAATATCTCCTCCAAACTGAGAAACTTTTTGAGGTCTTTCAAATTTGATAAGATGCGCTACGATAAAAGGCTCGTAGTTCATTAGAGAAGTTTTAAGGGTATTGTGTAAATTTCTTATTGTCATTAGGGTTGGGCCTCTTCTAGCTTCAGGGAAAAGCTGTATAAATTATCTGTGTTTAAGTTATATTCTTGAACGTCATTTTTCATTATAACTCGAAACTTGGGGTCATGAAAATTAACATCAGCGCCGGTAGATACGGCTCTCTGAAGTGCGGGTATAAATTGAATTCTAAGTTGTGAAGTTGACGGAGTAGCTGTGCCTGCTTCATGTAAAGCATTGGTTTCCACTCTAGTTATTTGATAAACTTTTGTGTGGTTTGTATCTTGGGTGTCATCTATTGTAAATAAATCGCCAGGTTTTGCAGTGCCATTAGTACCGCTATTGTAAGATGCTTTGTTTACTGTGAACTCAACCGCCCCTGCAGCAGCGGTTGAAGTAGTAACAAACTGATTAGCAGGGCTACCAACATAGGCGGCAAATGTAGCATCTCTAGGCGCTCGATATTGGGGCAACGATACAAAGAAAGGTCTCATAGAGCCGCGTTTTTGAAGTAAAAAGCTGTACACTGGCTCAAACTCATCTCTAGTCAAAGGGTTGTATGTGAGGTCAATATCCCACTTGTGTCCAGATATCTCTCTGCTTACTAATCTTCCTGAATTAGTACGAGTATTCATAATTTTATGTTCGGAAGATAGTTTTACAGATGCAAAGCCTGGACCAGTTGTGCCTGTATTCTGCCCACCTTCTCCTATAGGATTATTAGGATCGGGTAGGGTATGTTGAATAGTATTAAATGTAGCCATTAGTATGATTTCTCCTCTACGCTTTCTAGAAACATTTCTCCATGTTCATTTGCTGCTTCGCGTATCATTCCGATTATATTACCTCTTTGATTCATAAGTAGATCTTCAACTCCCGATGCATCTACTGCACTGATAGAGAAGTTTACATTAGAAGGCGCGCCGCCTGGACCTTTACCAGAAGCTAGTATATCTCCTGGTACTTGTGGCATGAACAGCTCAGGACCTTGCTCGCCTACTACGAAACCACCTGCGGCTCTATTTTTGTAACCCGCAAAAGCAGGCTTAAAGTTTGTCATCCCAGTGCCGGTGCCTTGAGCGCCTCTAGCATAAGCCAGTTCTCCACCTGCATTTTCTCCTTTTGCAAGATCTACAGAAGACTGTCTAGACCCTACGGAAATTTTAGAAGGTGCCGCAGGAGCTGCACCGCTTCCTCCGCCTTGGTAAGAGGTGCCAGAAATAATTGCTAACTGAGCAGCACCTATCGCGGCGGCCACGGCTGCAAAAGGCATACCTGCTGTTAAAGGACTTGCCGCTACTGATTTTTGTATTGCGGTTGCGGTTGCAACAATAACTTCAGCCATTTGCATTTTCTTATTTTGTTCAAATGCTTTTCGTTTTCTGGCTTCTTTCTTTTTCTCAAGAGCTGCGATTTTTGCAACACTTGCTGCAGACTTACCGTCTCTTTTTTGCTCTGCGGAGATTTGCCCATCAATTTCTGCTATGGCTGCTTTAGATGCGGATTGCATCATTCCACTGATAGCTGTTATGGCAGTTGCTGCGGCTTCCAGACCTGCTCCTATCTTTTCTCCAGTAGTTGCACCCTTAGTATTCATTACATCGAATGCATTTGAAAAAGAATCTTGAATTGCAAATGCACCGTTTACAGCATTTTGAATTAATTCACCTTCAGGCCCAAGTTTTGCAAGTTCTCCTAACATTGGAGACATTTGAGCCTGTATTCCTTGATCTTTTAGTGCGTCAGTTGAAGAAGCTGCTGCCATACCACTACCTTGAGTATTTCCTTGTAAAGCTATATTTGCTTTCTGTTGCGCTACTTGTAGTAATTTTAGCTCTGTTTGTAGTTGTGCTTGTTTTACAGGGTCTCCTTCTTTTTGTATTTCTAGTTCTTTTGCCTTTATCGCTAGTGCTGCCGCTGCCGCTTCATTTTGCAATTTAAAGGTTTCTGCGAAAGTACCTCCTACTAAAGAGGACTTGGCCTGACTGATAGCTAAAGCTTCAGACGCAATTCGTAAGTCTTTAAGGTTTTTCAAAAACTGCGTAGATGTCATAGTTGGACCAGAAAAAGCTGCCTCAAAGTCTGCAAGAGCTTTTGTAGCTGCTTTACTGTCTTCACCAAATATAGCTTTAAATGCATCGGAAGTTGTAGCCGCTGTGCCCCCTAAAGCTGCAAGTGCGAATTCTGCTTGTACTAAATCTCCGGCTGAAAGTGCTTGATTAATATTTTGAATACCGTCTTTCAAAGCACCTAGACCGCCTGTGGCAGCTTGTGCGGATGTTTCAATATTTTTAATAGCTTCTAAATTAGTTAGTTGTTTTTGTACTTTTTTTCCGTTTTCTACTACCTCGACAAAGACTCCTGACATAGCATCAGGTATTCCTTGCATAAGCTTCTCCACCTTTGGAGATAAAGCGCCAACTTGTGCAAGCTCTTTTCTAATCAGTGCTATGGCATTTGCTTTTTTATCTGGATCTTTAACTCCCATGGCATCTTCTATTTTTGAAGAAATACCTAAAGTTGCAAGACCTGTTGCTGCAGAAGTTTCTTTTTTCGCACCTTTTTGTTTTGCCACACCAGATGCAATATTATCTAACTCTGTTCCTACTCCTTTTATAGCCTCTTTCAAGTTATCATAGGCGTCTGCTTCTTCCGCAGCAGCTACTCGTCGATCTTGAAAACCTTGTAAAGCAGAGCCGAAACCAGATTCTTTAAAAGACCCTGCTAGGTTTATGGTAGAGTCTGCGAGACTTGACATAGCATCAGTAGCTGCAGTACTGTTAGCATTTAGATACCCTATTTCTTTAAAACCTGGAATGAAGCTCCCTACTTTATTAAATCCCATAATAAGTGCATTAATCATAGCTTTGTAAGTATTGCCAATGCCATCGATTAGCGTTCCTATGCCTTTCATTATTGCTTTAAGAACAAAATCAAGACCTTTAAGAATACCCATTACAATACTCATAGGTGCTTGTAGTAGTTGTTGCCCTATTTCTAGAACCATCATAAATGCACCTATGACGCCTGCCATTTTCATGGCTTTATTCGCCATTTTTCCAGCTACAGCAGCTCCACGTCCAATTGCCGCAAAAGCACGTGTACCAGCAGCTTTTACCTTCATATAATGTTTCTGGGCTGTGAGAGTTAATCCTTTATATCGCATTTTCATTTTCTTAAAGAAACTCATTTGATGTTTATCAGATTTATCAAGAGCTGTACGCAAACTACGAACCTGCTCAATTGCAACACCTTTAAATACACCTTTTGCTATTTTTCCTGTTTTCTTATATTCTGCTTCTGCTTTTTTAAGAGTTGATTTGAGTTGTCCTATTTGTTTAGGATCGGTAAGTTGTCCTGTTTGAGCTTTCTTCACAAGTTTAGAAGTTGAACCTTCCATACCTTTTGCAGCACCTTGTATTGACTGTCCTTTAGCTTCTTCAAGTTTTTTCTTTGTTTTATCTAGTAGTTTATTATAGGCTGCTTGTCGTCGTGCTGCTTTATCTGCAGAAGCGGCGGCAGTCTCTTGAAAGTCTTTAAACTTTTCTTTAATTTCCCCAACAGGTATCATTGCTTTAAGAATAGAAACAGATAGAAGCCCGAAAACAGCAATTGCGGATACAGCACTTCCATTAATTATTTTTGCAAGCCCTTCAAATAGTGGCATTATAAAGTTTGTACCACCTTTTATAATGTCCTCAAAAGTTTTTGATAAAGTTACAAAAGGATTACTCTTACCCTCCATAGACCCAAACATACTATCTAACTGACGCTGAGTCTCGATTAATACGGCTTGAGATCTTTCAAATGCAGTAAGTTCTTTTGCACTCTTACCGATGGCTTCACCATATTTTTTAGTAGCAGTTTCTAAGCGTAGAGTAATACCTAATTCATCTAAAAGTTCTGGTTCTGCTTTTGAAGCACCACGAATTAGTCGATCAAAAGAATCTTCAAAGTTACGCCCTAATGCCGCAGAGGCCTTTCTTGCACCTACTGCCAAGTCTTCTAACTGCTTGGGAGAAAATCCTTTGGCAACACCAATAGCTGCGGCTTCTGCCGCTTCTCTGAAACCAAGCATGCCACCACTAGCCTCTCGAAGACCTTTAGTAATAGTTTGTAGTCCTAAACCTGTATTTTTTGCATACGAGACCTGTCCTTCTTCCAGAATTTTTACATCTGCGGCTCGTTTAAAAAAGTTGAATGCTGCGGATAACGCGAATACGTTTGCAGCGAGAGTAGCATAGGCAGGTACTAACCCGCCTGTGATACCTTGTGACATTTTAGAGAAAGACTTCGTAGTGTTAGAAGTCATGTTTGCCGCACCTTTTAAGTTACGGTCGGCGCTTCTAGCACTTTTACCTAGCTTATCGACTTTATCGGAAGCTTTATCAGCTTCTTGACCAATAGCCTTTAAGCTGCCATCTTCCATGACTTTAAACTTGACTGTTATTGTGTCTGACACTATGACTTTCTCTTTAGCTTATCCCTCTCTCTTCTTAATGACTCGGAGGAAGACTTGATAGCTCTTGATTCTAGATAGGTTAGAATCTCTAAAAATAATTCTGTATTTTCTATTCCATACATTTCAATGTAAAAAGGTAAATTAGTAAAATCTTTACCCATATAGCCTATATCAGGATACATTCTATCCCCTAAAGAGGAAAAAGTATTTAAAGCTAGTATTGCTATCTCAGGAAAGTCGTTAATATCTGGAGGCATTTCTTCCGGATCAGGTTCTTTCCCGAGTTGTTCGCACATTTTTAAATAACGCTCTTGCGTCATTTTTCCTTCGCTACTTTTGAAGTACTTTTCTAGCTGGCTTAGGAGATGGCTTTGTTGTTCCTGTACGAAAGTTATCTAAATCAAAGACTACCTCATTGAGCCATGTATCAAATTCAGTGGATGAAGAAACTAAAGTTTCCGCATTATCTTCAGAATATTCTAGCTCACTTCCTGGGTCTTTATCACCTATGTCAACCAGTAGTAGAGTTTCTAGATGCTCTAGGCTTAGGCCTTTCCAACTTTTGATTACTGATTTTGCAAATTCAGATACAAACTTATCTTCTTCTAATTCATCAATAGCTTGTCTTGTTTTTCTATCAAACTTTGTAGTAGTACATTTTTTACGAAGACCTGTAAGTTCTTTTCGAGAAAGGTTTACTACTTCTACTTGAAAACCTTCTAATCCAGGGAAGTCGAGCCAAACTGCTTTGGTATCGACCATTAATTGTTTTAAATCCATCATTGTTCCTTATAAGTTATTAAATTTAATTTTGCTACCAAGATCGGTAGGATTATCATTCATTTTCCAATCGTATGACTGTGTAAATACGTCCAAAACATCATTTCTGTTTGTAAAAGCACAATTTGTTAAATCAAATTGAAATCCTGTTGTTGCGCTTTCACCTGCTTTAATTACAATTGGGGCTCCAGTTTTCCATTGTTGAGTATCACTATTAAAATTACTTTGTACATACTGTCCGATGGAACCTGAAAGAATTCTTTTCTTCAGTGTGAAATTAGAGGGGTACATTGAAGTTGCAGCATTTGTAACATTCAATGCATCATTGACAGTCAGATAGGGCGTCCATTCTATTTCATTTTGCAGCTCTACAGAAACTTTATAAACACCTTCTGTGAGAGCTGTAGAGTCAACGCTTACTGACAAATAATCAATACGCTGGTGCGTACTACTAGCAGATCGAGTAACTCTTCCAGAAGTAGGAAGTGCAACTCCTTTTACTAATCTTGATGCCTGACCTTGTATGCCTAACTTGAGATTCTCTAATTTCTCAATTATGAATGTCCCATTTGTTATAACACAATTATCTAGTCTGTAGGTATCATTTGGTAACTTTATATGCAGTGTAAAAGTATTTAAAGTATTAGTTCCTGTTTTATAGTCTACTAATAAATCCTTAACTACTGCTAAATCATTCTCCGTAAGAGCAGGAACTGTAAAATCAAAACTAGCAGGATTTGCTTTTTTGATGTTTGACGCTTCATGCATCTTATGTTGTTCATGTACAGTTTTTTGAGCATACGTACTATCTGTAAAAGTTTGGCTAAACTTAAGATCTTCTGTTACATCGAGTCTTAAGGGGTAGTTATTATTCCCTATAGTTTGATTATTATAGATTCTTAAATCAGAGCCTGCTTGTCCTGACCAAGCTGTTCTATGGTCTGCAGATTCTTGTGTACCGTCTGTATAACCTGCGATACCATCAAAGCCTTTTAACCAGCCTCCTGCATTTCCTCCACTCCACTGAGTCATGTCCCCGTCAGTAGTAACCTCAGATAGCACTAACCTATTGTCTATCCAGAATTTTACAGTTCCATTACCTGGACTAAACTCCCATGCGACTGTATGCATTTTACCATCAAATTCTGGAATATCGCTTACAGGTATATTTGCTACAACTCTAGTGGCATTTGTTTCTGTGGAACCTGCTGTCCCTGTCCCTGCTCTCATTTGAAAAGTAAGAACACTATTTAATGTTTTTACGCCCAACCAAAATCCGGAACCAGTTCCTCCATGTTCTGCTAAACACTCTTGCCCATTTGAAAAACTAGAAGGAAGTACAACTTCTCCTGCCATTAACACGTTTAAAAGTCTATTTGCATTAGAAAAAGAGCCTGATGTAGTTATACTTGTATTCGGAGCTAAAGTATTAGATACAGTCATCCCACTTTCAACATCATAATTAGTCGCAAGATAAATTTCTGCTTGTTTTTTGAAATTGTAAGTAGCCATGATTCTCCGCGTAATAAAAAGGGGTCCAAAAAAGACCCCTTCTTAACTTTTTCTATCTCCATATTATAGTCCAAGAGACCATAAATGTCAAGAATTATTTTTTGTTATCTTACTCTACTATAGGTCTGGTCCTTGATAAGTAATGACTAATTCATCTGTGCTGTCGATATCACCGCCTAAAGCGTGGAAATTAACTTCCAAAGAAATTACATCATCAATAGAGTGTGTAGGTACTTCTAAGTGACAGTTTGGCATATCAAATTTTATGAAAGGAATAGTACCGCCGCCCACTTTAAACTCAAGATCAAAATCATGTGTAATAGTAGATTTATCTTCCACTAAAGACTTAAATAAAGCCATGCTGCTATTACTCTCATTAGATAAGTAACAAGTAAATGTACCTCCAATAGTACGAGTACCTGTTACATGTCCTAAAGGAGTATTTACTTGAGCAAGAGTTTCAGGAGTTAAATAAGTCATATTATTAGAAATAGTAATACTACCTCCTGTCAAAGTCAAGGATTGCGCTGTACCACCAGAATCTGCTGCTACTAACTGAGTTAAACGGTTACGAATAAAGTTAGTAGTAGTAGTTGTACCTTCAGTAATTGCAGCAGCAACATTAGGTATAGCTGAAACTTCACTAATTTCCGTACCCATACCTGACCAGTTAAGAGTAGTAATACCATCAATATCAAAATCAACACCTACTTCATTTACACAACATTTTGCAATTTTGTAAATTTCATTTCCACCATTAGTACCTGCTGTAGCACCTAATTGAAAGTAAATGTTTGCAGTACCTAAAGTTGCTTTATTTGAAGACCCAAAACCAACTTGAAGATTAGTACCTGTTCTGGTAAAACCAGTAAAAGTATTTCTGTTAGCAGTAGTACCTACTAGATTTACAACAGCTTTATAGTCTGCTGAAAGGTGAGCTTGTGTTAAAGTATTAGTACCGTTTGAACCTGCAGTAACAAAGCCTGCATTAAGAGCAGCAAATACTGCTTCTTTTGTTAAAAATAGTTCTTCGTCATCTTCGTAGCCTGAACCTGTTTCAGTATCTAAAACCAGGGTTAAAGCACCACTAGAAGCAGTATAAGAAACTTTGAGGAGTGCACCACTACCACTACCATTAGTAGTAGTAACAAGAGCAGCTGTTTGGAAATTAGAAGTACCAATTCTATTTGCAGCACCACTATTGCCTGCTACAATACCATCAATACCCGATACACCACCAGTAGATGCACCTGTAGTATATGCCGCATCTCCTACTGTCATGGCCCAAAGTACTTCTTCTACAGCATGTTGGTCTCCACTAAGACTTGATGCGTCTCCTGTACCACCGCCGCCTGCTGACCCAAAAGGTCTAGCATAGCTAGAAAAACTCCACTCTGCCGGAGCAAGAGAGTCATTAAACATTTTACGACCACGACGACTAGCGTTAGTCGTGTTCACCATTTCATTCAGAGTTATCTCTGAACTATTTGTTGCTTGAGAAAACGAAAATCCATCTAAGACAGGAATCTCAAAAATTGCCTGCTCCGCACCGCTAGAGTTTAGAGGCGCAACGTAGACTTTCGTATCTCTGCTAAAAAACATATTATCAGCCATAGTTTATCTCCTATGTATCTTGAAAAGACAAGGACGTGAACTTTTGTTCGTGCCTGTATTTTCTAGTATCGAACCTCTATTTGTAGCTCTCCTACTCCTAAAGGTTCTAGTACACCTTCGTCAGTGTCAACACTAACGATAGTGATTTGTTGTGTATATTGAGTCGTACCCGTACGATCCTTATACTCTAATCGAGAGTTTGTTTCCAGTACAGTCTCTACGTCTTCTAATAACTCGTCGAGTGCTAGTACTGAATCTTCATCTTGTACATAACATCTAACTGTTACAGACAGAAATCTGTCTTTATAACCGCCTCCTTGATACTCTCGAGTTTCGGAGCCAGCATTTAGGTGAATTGCAGGAAATTCCTCCACTTCATCCCAAAATTTAAGTCGGGGAGATACGTTTCCTACTACATCAGATAAAAACGCTCCTGTTCCATTTATACCTTCGAGTTTTTCTACAAGAGCTTCTACAATTCCTAATCGTCTTGTTGTGTATGCTCTGCTCATTATACTCTCCTGGTAAATAATCTTCCGAGCATTATTTCAGTTGCTAATTCTCGAATAGATCTATCAATAAGTTTTCTTGGGTCTCTTTCAGGTGTTGCCCAGTTACCTTTATTACCTACTTCGAACACTTCATAAGGATCTTTTTGATAAGTATATCCTATACTAGGAAATCCTTTGCGTGTTTGCACTACATCTGTTACTTTTACACTACTTGCAAATCTTCCTGTTCTATTTTCTAGTGCCGGTGCTTGCATATTTTCTCTAACTTTACTAGGTAGCTTTTTATTTAACTCTGTCATGATGTAGGTTGCTTGAGTTGCTGCGGTTAACCCTCCCCCTACTGATCTTGACTTTTTTATCTTACGCCTACCCTTTACTGTATTAGTATTCTTTTTAGGCTTTTTCATTGCTTTTGTATTTTTAGCATTCTTTTTAATATTTTTTCCTGCTTTTACTGTTACTCCAGTTTCATCTTTAAAAGAATTTAATACTTTTTGTCTAAGGGTTTTTTCGTTTAACTCCTTAAAACTATCTGAACCGCCTAACTCTGCTAAAGGCTTAGCTCCTGGTCTGTTTAGTGTTTCAAGTGCATGCTTTAATGCTTCTTTTAATCTTCTTCTCTGTTGTCCAACTGCACCACCAGATTTAGCATTTGCTCTTTGAGATCGTAACGAAATAATCATCGTTTGATCAGAACTATTTCTTATAAGAGATAAGTCTAGTTTTTGAGTCTTCATCCAGGCTTTGAAACTTGCTTCACTTATTTTCTCTTGATCCATTAAAGCCAAATCTACCGCTTCTTTTATTTGTGTTTCAGTAATACCTTTTAAGTTAGCATGCTCTAAGTTCCAAAACCTTGCAGCAGGTATATCTTCTACTTTTATATTCTGTAAAACTTTTTTTATACTCTCTGTAAGAGCTTCTGCTACAAAATGATAATTCGCATCGTAAGCATTCGTACACTGCTTGTACCTGTTTGGGCCTGCGGGCAAATCTACTTTAAGAGTAGAAGGCGTATAGCTTATCAATTTTACTTTTGGATCTCTCTGAGTTAATTTATCTATTTCCAGTTTTGTTTGGCGAATAAGTTTTCTTACTGCAGGATCTGCTCCTTTTAAAATAGAATTAATTTGTTTTCGTGTTATTCCCTCAAAATTCTTCTCTAGCCTATCTCGAACACCTTTTCGTATACCTCTTCGGGATACCTCAAATAAGGTGTGTCTATAGTTTGCTTTTTTAGCTCTATAGTCGTCAGAGCTCATCTCTAGTTCAGCATCCAATACGCTAAGAAAAGCTATCTGATCTTGTACACTCATTAGAAGTTCTTATAAAGATCTAATACTCTTTTAATATGGTCAGGGAACGCAACGTTGTTTCTCTGACTTGAAGAGCTTTGATTCTGTATGCTCGCACCCGCAATGGTTTGACGTGCTTTGTGCTCGTCTTTTACATAATAAGTAATTAAATCAATTACTGCTAATTCTAAATCAGCAGGGCATGAAGCATATCCTGCATGATAGCTTATCTCTACAGCACCTGGACCGTTTGCCCAGTTCTTTGCTGAACCACTTGAATTTACCCTATAAATACTATCTGTAGCTAAATCGACATAATAGTCTTGGTTAGCTACAAGAGTAATATAAGCAGAGGCTAGATCGTCTCGTTCTTTTACAGTACCTACGGTTAGTACAGGACTTTCTGTAAGCTGTACGATGTTTGAAGCCCAGTTGATACTAAGAGTTTCGGTTTTTGTAGCTACTCCAGTATAGTAGGTAGTTATACCATTTGCACAATAAGTTCTTACTAATTGACTCACACGAGCAATAATAGACTCTATCTTAGAATCGTCTTTCGTAGACTGAATTCCTTCTGCTATTTTATATCTAGATAGTGTTATTAAATCTGCCATAATTTTATAAGTCCATTAGTAAAAACTTGGGGGAGGCGAACCTCCCCGAAGTTTAAAAGTAAAAGTATTACTATTAGTCAGCTGTTTCAGTAAATGCAATTCTGAATGCTGCGTTAGTGCTACCAACCGTTTGAACAAAGCCAAGAGATTGAGAAGCAACAAGTGCAGTGCGCTGATTCGCAACTTCGTAATCTGTCTCAATAGACACACCACGTAGACGTGGAATTACGAAAGAGTTACGGTTAACAGCGATTGCCGCAGTGTTTCTGATTGATGAACTATCAGTCTGATCAATATCTTGACCAGTTAATAGATCACTAACAACTACAGGTGAACCGTAAACAGAGCCTACAGTACCAGTAATCTTAGTAGCAAGCTCGGTGCCTACTTCTGAGATATCAGTAAAGCCGTTACCAGTGTCGTCTGACATTAGATTATGATACTGCTCTGGACTTACAATGTAAGCAACATCAGCAGGATTAACACCATAAGAGCCAAGCTTCGAACGAGCGTGTAGCAAGTTGTTTACTTTCAATGAAGCATTTTCTGTAGAACCAGTAAGAAGGCCGTCACTTGCTGTAGCTGGGGGCGCACCGGCATAACCAGTAGCAGAACCAGTAACAGCTCCACCTACACCTACTAGACCTTTGTTAGCAGTGCCATAACCATATAGACAAGCATTATCAACTGCTCGTGCGTGAGCACGTGCTAGAGATGCTGTCAACATTGGGATAAGGCTAAGAACTACTTGCTCGTCAGTGTCTGCTGGTAAGAAAGTACCGGAGATTAGACGCTCAGCGTATGCAGTTACTGAAGTCACAGGGAAGTCAGTACCGTTGTTCACATCTTTCGCACTCAATACAGAGTTGTTAGAAGTGTTCAAGCCAGTGCCTTGGAAACGAGCCATGTTAGTATCACCAATTACTGGAAGAATAGTTGCGCCTGAGCTTACAGGAAGCTCACGGAATAGGCCCGCAACTTGTTGTGCAAGACGTACGTCTTCTTCAAAAGTTTGTGAAATTAGAGTATCGATAGCTTCGTTGGTGCCGTTATTAGCAGTGTAAGAAGTATTACCAGCTTTTTCAAATACAGAACGACCGTATTCAGTACCTTGAATACCTTTACCAGTAATTTTACCAAGTACGTGAGCACCTAGGAAATCACGTCCGAAAGACGAAAGGTCTGAGCCACGATCAGAGAAAGATTTCTTGCTAGTTTGCATAGCTTCGATTTCTGCTTTTTTCTCTTCAAGTTCTTTTTGGAAAGAACCAATTACATCCTGTAAGTTTGCGTCTTTTTCGGCTAGTTTAGCTTCAACGTCGCCCATAAGTTTTTCAATACCTGATTCTACACCAGAGTTGATAACTGTTTTAATTGATTGTGCTTCTAAAGCTTTCGCTTCTTCTGCTTCTTGAGCTGCTTTAGCGGTGGCTTCGTCAGCTGCTTTTTGCTCGGCTTGCTTCATAGCAATCTTAGCGGCAGTGTCTTCTGCTACTTTCTTTGCAAAAGCTTCCAAGTCGATGTTTTGATTATCCATCTTGATCTCCTGATCTGCGGATTTCTCCGCGCTTTTCGGTGTGTCACTAGCTACGCTAGAAGTATTAACTTCGTCTTTAGCCAGAGACTGACCGGCTAGATCTACACGATTTGTGAAAGTTTTTTTGAATTCTTCGTACTCTTTATCTGAGTCAAAAGACTTCGCGAGCGAAAAAGTAGCTGACTGATTGCATGGTACAGATACTACCGATACCTCAAACAACTCAGCGTCCTTAATCATTAGTCCGTCGGTTTCCTTTAAGTAATCAGCGTCCTTGACTCGAAAACCAACAGAAAAGGCTCCAAGAACACCGTCTTTAACTAATTGTGCAACATTAGCAGGCGCAGCCTTACTAATTTTACATTCCAGTTCCAAGCCATCGGGACCAGCTTTCAACCCCGTAGCTCTACCAATTGGCTTGTCATAATCGTGATTAAACAAGATAATTGGATTTTTTTCAAAATTTGATAATCCACCTTTAGTCCAGGCTTCTGCTGAAATGGAATCACCCGCGCGATCAAAGTCAGCTGTACTAGCCATTCCTCGTATCATTACAGATCCATCGTCTGCTTCATGAGACTTAAATGTGGATGTAAGATTAAATAACTTATTCATCTTTACTCTCCTTTACTTTAGCAGGCTTAACCACTAGTGGTTTAGCTGGTGCTTTTGGCTTTTTAACGGCCGGTTTAGGCTTAGGCTTAGGCTTTAAAGCTATAACTTCTTTTGCCAAAGGCCCTAATTCTAATTCTTTTAACATTTTTTCATAGGTTCCAAACATAATATTAATAGACAAAACTGTTTGAGGTTTTTTGAGTTTGGATACCTCTGAGTACTCTTGCTCTGTCATTAATTTATTACATTCTATGAAAAACTTTGATAGCTGTCGTATTTTTATATTTCTCGCTATTCGTCTTTTCTTTGCTATCATTCTTCTTGTGTTTCCTCTGGTCGACCGCCTTCAGACGGATTAGCTGCAGAGCCTGCTATGTTTGCAGGTACTCGTATATCTTCTGCCTCTTCTCTAGCTTCGTAGCCTAACGCTTCACGAGCTTCGTTTGGAGAAATAATACCACCATTTACTAGTGAAGTGTAAAATGCTGCACTATCACGTAGCTCTGGTTGTAAAGCAGGAATATTTGTAATATCTTCTTTGCACTCGAAACCAAAGTATCGAGTAGTTGCAAAATTAATTTTTCTAACTATAGGTAATATAGTCTCCAAATAGTAAAGTCGTAAATTGGGACGAATATTTGCATTATTACCTGAATCCAATAAAATTGGAGGGATTCCAAGTGCTTTCAAAATGATCTTTTCATTCTCTGTAATTGCACTTTGAAAATCTAATTCTTTAAAATTTATTTTTGTAAGATTATCAACTTCTAATCCGCCATCTAATATAAGAGGGCGCTTACCTCCAGTATCTGGACGGTATCGAGTTTGCCAAGATACCATCATACGTTCTTTAATTTTCTCTGACAAGGTGTTTGGAGACTTAAGTACTAAACCTGGAACTGCACCATTCTTAAAGAAGTTATCTTGAAAAGCTCTCATAGAGGCCATCAAGTTCATTGTACGCATAGCAGGTTTTAATCTAGGAACTCCTCTGTAAATAGAGTGAAAGGAGTTGTCTTTAATATGTATAATTTCATTAGTAGTAAAAGTAGTATCATTAAGAGTATACTTTTCTACATAAGTATCTTTATCAGCATGAATCTGTACTTTATCTGCCGGTAGATGGTACATATGAGCACCATCAAAGTAAATAAAGATGTTTCCATCAAGTATAAAATCAGTAACTAAGTTACGGCGAAAAGTGTTAATATCTTGAAAGGGGTTAGGTTCTTTATTTAAGAGAAGCTCTACTTTTGATCTCTTTATGCCTTTTATAACACCTCGTTGAGTATTGGGCAGTACAAGAGTAGGAATCTCAGCAACATCATCTACAATCATATTCACGCCACGATTTACAATTTCTAGATCTTCGTATGCTCGCTCATAAGAAACGGTAGGCTCTCTAGTAGAAGCTACATTCCCACCATCAAGATATTGAGCAGGATTCAACTTCTCTTCGACATCAACAGGTTTTTTACTAAAAGGATTATACCAAGCCATGTTTTTCTCTTTGAATCTTTACCCAACGCATCTGCTTTGTAGCTGTAGTCAGTGCTGGATCTTTACCGTAAATTGAATGAAGTTTCAAATGATGAGT
>Ga0208133_1000204_pt1 | contig 24243 bp, 13 predicted proteins | sample ColrivemetaGS535_FD_187595 | JGI IMG/M metagenome (GOLD analysis project Ga0208133, IMG submission 187595) | Estuarine microbial communities from the Columbia River estuary, USA - metaG S.535 (SPAdes) (version 2) | ecosystem: Environmental > Aquatic > Marine > Intertidal zone > Estuary | place... | reverse complement strand
CTTCCAGCCACGTAAGGACACAATCGAGTACACAATGTATACTCGTGTTGGCGTTCAAATCGAGCAGGCAGACGCTTGGGTCGTTGTAAAGAACGTTAAGGTTGCTTCTTAATTAATTAAGAATTAGACTACAGAAAGGCCCCCAATTAATTTTGGGGGCTTTTCATTTAAATTTAACAATGCTATAATTAAAGGACCTAGAAAAAGGAGAAATAAAATATGTCGTTTGACACATTAAAGGTGGCTGAATTAAAAGTAATTGCAACAGATTTTGCAGTTGATACAGAAGGCCTAAAGAATAAAAAAGACATTATTGCAGCTCTAGCAGAAGAAGGCGTTACTTGGAGTGTATATCAAAGTACTGTAGAAGCAATTGAAAGAGACACGGAAGAAATTGAAATTCTTCCAAAGTTTGATCCAAAAGCCCAGGCAGAAGATACCCTACTTGTAAGAATGACAAGAGACAATCACAGATACGATATCCACGGATATACCTTTACAAAAGATCATCCTTTTATAGCAATGTCTGAAGATGATGCTCAAAAAATCTTTGATACAGAGGAGGGTTTTCGTTTAGCGACACCAAAGGAAGTTCAAGACTTCTATAACTAAACGTTAACATAAGTTAATGGCAGAAATATATGTAAAGCAAGCCTCACCAGTAAGATTTAAATTATACTGGGGTGGAGAAATAACAGACGCAACTGGTAATGTAACTGCAGTAGTAAAAGAAGCATTGCCATCTGGTACTCTAAGCGCTGCAATAGCAACTTATACTGCCACAAAACTAGATACAGATATTGGAACTTATGAGATTATAATTCCACATACAATTGCAAGCCAACCCAAAAAGCTTAGAATTGAATGGACTTACTCAGTATCTGGCGTATCCTCTTCAAACATTCAAATGGTGGATGTTGTTACGCCGTATGTAAATATATACGATGTAATTGACGATTTAAATATTGGGACAGACCCCTCTGACCCGAATCATAAAACATATAATGATCTCCAGCAAGCAGAGAAGTATGCTAGAAAATTAATTGAAGCGTATACAAATCAATTTTTTCATAGTTATATTGGTACACAAATTGCACAAGGACATGGGTCAGACATTCTCCCACTTCCAATTAGAATAGAGCAAATTACAAAACTTTATGAGCAAGACGTTAAAGTATTTGATTCTGCACTTTCCGTAAACAACTGGTTCTATATACCAATAGTTTCTGAATCAAATTATGGAGTCAGAGTTAATCTACAAGATCTTCAAGACGACACAATATACTCGGCAAACGGAATGGTTACCCCATCAGTTAATAGCAGGGGCCATTCTGGAACATTTAAGAAAGACTTGAGATATCAGGTTGAAGGCTTATTTGGCTGGAACTATGTGCCAGACAATGTTAAAGAAGCCTGTAAAATTTTAATGAAACAATACTTCGAGCAGGACCGTGCATGGAAAGATAAATACGTAAAAAACATAAGCACATTTGACTGGAAGTTTGAGTTCATGGAAGACGCACACAGAGGAACTGGAAACTTATACGCAGATCAACTGCTTGCGCCATATGTAACAAATGGCATGGTCGTATTCTAAATGAGCCTGGCAACTTCATTAATGCCAATGAAGCTAGATATCTACCTTCAATTAGACACTCAGGATGAAAATACTGGTGCTATTAAAAAAGAGTGGATATTCACTAGGTCTGTTCCATGTTCTGCAAAAGGAATGATTTCAAATTCTGGTACAGGCAGAGGCGGAGACAAACAAACATTTAACAACAAGTATATGAATGAGCAAATGCTTGAGATAAGAACTCCAGACCCAATAACGTATAGAGAGAAGGTTACTAACGTTAGAGATATGAATGGCAACGTAGTATGGAAAGAAATAAACTATCCAAACAACACCCCAACAGTATTTGAAGTTATAAGCTCTACCCCGATTACCGATCCATTTGGTAATGTCCTTGCATACAACTCTATTGCAAAGAGATCGGAGAATCAGGAAATTGGATTCTAGCGTAGCTTTAATTCAAACAGCAAGCGGCCTAGAAAGATTAATGGCAGGCTCAGTCCCAGGAGTTATCAAGGACAGTACGGTTGCACAAATATCAGCATTCTTATATTATGAGGCTACAGTCCTTTCAAAATTAACCACAAACGAATCATTTAAGAATCTGTTTAAAACAACGATCTTTAATCAGATAGAAAAAGATTTTGGTCTATATATGGATTCCCAGGCAAGAACAAAGCCTCGATCATTACACCATGTTTACGAATGGAATAAAACAGGCATACCATCTTCTAGATTATTTAACCTTTATGCAATTGAAATGGAAGGCCTGTCATTTAGAATAAACTATAATTTTAAATTATCAAAATCATCTGTACCCACCAAAAATAAAAAACAAAAGAAAAAATATGTATTTGGAAACAAGGCTGACGTGATGGAAGCTGGAATGCCCATAGTAATCCGCCCAAGGTCCGCTGAGCGCCTTGTATTCGAGATGGATGGTGAAACAGTCTTTATGCCCAAAGGCACCTCAGTGACCGTTAGGAAGCCTGGTGGAGCACAAGCATCCCACCAGTTCTCACTATCTTATGGAAGATTTTTTGGCGGGCAATTAGTAAACTCTTCAATAAAATCATCAGGCCTACAAAGAATATTTAATTTAAAAATGGCAAGAGCTTTGGGAGTACCTATGAATATTAAAAAGGTGCAATATAGCTTTACCCCTGGTAAAATAAGGATACAGGCAGACGCATCCTTAGATGCAGCATTTGGAGGCTCACTATGACCGTAGACTATAAAATAGACGCAATGTTCGAGCTCCGTAAATTTTTGTGGAAAGAACTAAAAGATTCTTTTATATTTGATGCCTATGACTACTATTCAGATAATCTTGGAAAAGAGATAATTCCAATAATCCCAGTACAGCAATCCCCAGAGATGGATCAATTTTTAAATGGCAAGAAGCATATAATATATGACAAGATAGGGATGTCATATGAAGAGAACTGGTTGATATGCTGTGAGAAGATCCTATTTACAATATACTCCACAGACGTCACGGAAATATATGAGATTAGAAACCTCATGACTGATCTATTTAGAAGAATGGACGAATCGGCAGTAGATGTAAATGATCAAAATAGGCCCAGCAAGCTAAAGTTTCACAGCATCCATATTGTAGAGACATCCCCTATAGATCCGTCCATAGAGCTAAAGGGCTTTATGTCCACAGATGTGATCCTAGAAGTCAAGTATTCAAGGACTACAGACAAAAGCGGCAGATTCGACTAGTTGCTTTTAGTATAGTTATCCAGTAAAATTAGGCAAGAGGAAAAAGAGAGCCTAGCCAGCTTTGATTTAGATTTAAAAGTAAGTCAATATATATATTTATTTAATGGAGGTAATACAAATGGCATCAGCCAAAAATATTCTAGTTGGAGCTTCTCCACTATTCTTGTCAGCACTTGATTCAACACAAGCAAGTTACAAGGAAGACATGGAGCCAGGTTCAACCGACGGTGTAAGTTTTGTTGTAAAAGCAGCGGGAGCAACACCACCAGTACCAGCAACAGTACCATACGCAGACACACTTAACTTGCCAGCAAACGCTGCAAAGTGGAGAAACGTTGGATTTACAAATAACGGTCTTCAAATTACTTACAACCCATCATACGGTTCAGTAACAGTAGATCAGCTCCTTGACTCAGCAAAGCTTTTCAAAGAGTCAATGGAAGTTATGATTGCAACAGAGCTTGCAGAAGGTACTCTTGAGAACGTTCTTGCAGTATTCGGACAGGCAGGATCAAAATCTGATTCAGGAGCAACAGATGCAAAGACATCTACAATTGGTCTAGAAGCAGGAGCTCTTGGTATTGCACCAACAGAGCGTCAGCTAGTAGCAGTTGGACAGGCACCTACAGAAGGCGTAACAAAGGCAGAGCGTGTATATTATGCTCGTCGTGTTCTTTCTGTACAACAGTCACAGTTCTCACTATCACGTAACGCAGCAACAACATTCCCAGTAACCTTCCGTTTGCTTCCAGTAGAAGCAAAGGCAGGCAAGGAATACGGCGTTATTGTTGACCGTGTCCTAGTAGCATAATTAATATTAATTAATTAATAGATTGCCCCCCAAGAAATTGGGGGGCTTTCTATTGCTCTTGTATTTTGAATATGATACAATAATTAAGACAAGATCCTAGGAGGATTAAAATGGCAAGTACAGTATATGATGTTGAAGAAATTCAACTAGCAAATGGCGCAACAGTTAAGCTTAAGCCTTTAACAATTAAAGAGCTTCGCAAGTTTATGGTGGTCATTCAGAAGACAGCAGAAGTCTCATCAGAAGATGAAACGCTAACAATTTTAATCGAAGCATGTGCAGTGGCTTTAGAAAAGCAGCTACCAGAGCTAGTTAAAGATATTGACGCATTTGAAGACACACTTGACGTTCCAACAATCAATCGCATTCTTGAAGTATGCGGTGGAATTAAGATGGACGACCCAAACCTTCTAGCGGCAACGGTACTGGCTGGGCAGAACTAGATTTAGCCGCTTTAGAAGGGGAAGTCTTTCTTCTAGGTAATTGGAAAAATTACGAAGAATTAGAAGATAGTCTTTCGATGCCAGAGATGGTCCAGACTTTTAAATCAATGCAAAAAACTGAAGAAGAGAAAAGAAAGTTCTTAGCTTTAATACAGGGCGTTGAATTAAATGAAAGCAGTAATGAAAATGGGGAGGGATCAACCTTCGAAGACGTTAGAAGAAGAGCACTCGGTATTAACGCATCAGCAGACGATGTTGTTTCATTACAAGGTGGCTTAGCAGCGGAAGCTGGATTCGGTGTCGGAGCGGGATTAGGATACTCTATAGAGTAACATATACATATGGCAGATAATATAATAACGACCAATATTACCGCCCACGCAGACTTCACGAGCTTAAGAGCTCAACTAGCTGCGGTTACTGCCCAACTCGTAAAGTTACAAGAAACAACAGCGGGAACAAACGCAAAGCTTGCAAACCAAATTGCAGTGATGAACAAGTCGTTTGCTACAACGCTTACATCAACAGGCCAGTTCTCTCAACACTTTGTATCACTATCTTCAGACGTAGACAAGTTCGGTAAGAACTTAGATAGAGGTCGCCTCAAGCTCAACGATTATTATAATGCTTGGAGCGGCCATACAAAGAAAACAAGCTCATTAATTAGAGATCTTGCTAAGCAGCAAGTAATGCTTCAGCAAGCAATAGTACAGCCTGTGGGTAAAAACGCACAAGGCCATATGCAATATAACGTAATGGTTGCAAAAGGTCTTGATGAAATAAAGAACAAGATGGCGATTGCTAGACAAGAAGCTGCAATCATGAATAAGGTCATGCTTGATGGATCAACAGGACTTATCAACTGGGGTAAAAATACACAGTGGGCGGGACGACAGCTAACAGTAGGACTAACAGTTCCGCTAGTTATGTTTGGAGCAGCAGCCCAAAAAGCATTTAGAGAAGCAGACGCAGAGCTAGTAAGACTAACAAAGGTTTATGGCGGTCTTGCCGCAACTTCATCTGCAGATTTAGCACAAGTAAGAAAAGATGTTACTGCAACAGCTAGAGAAATTGCTGGCTCTTATGGTGTTGCATATAAAGAAACAATCGCACTTGCTGCAGACTTAGCAGCAACAGGGCAACAGGGCAATGATTTAATTGCCGCTACGCAGCAAACAACAAGACTTGCCGTGCTTGGTGAAGTTGACAGACAAGATGCGATGAAAGCAACTCTTGCAATTCAAAATGCTTTTAAGCAGAGCACCGATGAACTAGCCCAATCAATTGACTTCCTCAACGCAGTTGAAAACCAGACATCAACAAGCCTTGCAGATTTGACTGAAGCAATTCCTAAAGCGGGTCCAGTAATTAAATCTCTTGGCGGAGATGTAAAAGATTTAGCCCTCTACCTCACAGCAATGAAAGAAGGTGGAGTAAATGCTTCTGAAGGCGCAAATGCAATCAAGTCAGCAATGGCATCTCTCATTAACCCAACTAAAGTTGCAACAGAGCAGTTTATGGGATTTGGAATTGATCTAAAGGGTATTGTAAATGATAATGCTGGTGATCTAACTGCAACAATATTATCATTGCAGGCCGCACTAGACAATCTTAATCCGCTAGATAAATCTAGAGCAATTGAACAACTATTTGGTAAGTTCCAGTTTGCAAGAATGTCAGCTCTGTTTGAAAACCTAGGAAAGTCTGGATCACAGACACTTCAGGTTATGGACTTAATGAAAGCAAGCGTGACAGATTTAGCAGCAATCTCAGAGCGAGAATTAAAGATGATGACAGAGTCAGCCTCTGGACAATTTAAAAGAGCCTGGGCATCAGTACAAGCAGATCTTGCTGGAGCAGGAGAGCAATTTTTAAGAATAAGCACAAAGGTCTTAAAGGTTGTTGACGCAATTATAAAGTTTTTCCAAAAGCTTCCCGAACCAGTTAAAACATTACTAAACGTATTGGGAGGATTAACTGCAATAGCTGGTCCACTAATTATGATGGCTGGTGTAATGGGTAACTTTATTGGTTACGTAGTTAAGGGAATATTCCACTTAAGACAACTTGCAAAAGGCGGTCAAGGGTTCAGGCTTCTAACGCCAGAGATCATAGCCGCAGATGCTGCAGCTAAAGGATTAGCCACCTCATTCTACTCAGACACAGAAGCAACTATTGTTTTATCTAATGCAGTAAATACTTTAGCTCAATCTTTTATAAACTTAGAAACAAAAGCAAATGCAGCAAAGGTAGCAGTTCAGCCAGCAGTATCAACAGTTGCAGGCGGAGTAATTATGGCAGCAGGCGGTTCAGGCAGAGTAGTAGATAAAAATAACCCCCTAGTCGGTAGACCATATTCAAGAGATATGTCTCATTTGATCCCTTCTGGCAATCCCCAAGAAGGAACAATATTTGGAACAGTCCCAGGAGCAAAGCCAGTAAACATAAGAGTTGGTAGAAACCCACAGGCCTATATGGATGGAGATCTTCCAAAGATACCTGGCCTAACATCAGTAGGTGGAACCTCTACAGGAATTGTTGCAGCAGAGGCTGCAAAATGGCATGCTATGACAGCTGCTATTGCTATGCAATCTGAAGCAGAACTTAAAATATTAAAAGCAGAAGTTATGGCAACAGGAACTGTTACATCAAGCTTATCTGATTCGTATAAGGCATTGTTGCCAGAGTTTAGCCAAATAACAGACCTTGCAGCAAAAGAAACCGCAGCAATTGTGCAGCAAGTTCAGCAAAGTAAAATAACTGTAGAGCAGGCCAGAGCAAGAATTATTTCATTAAATGCAACTGTAGAAGCAATGCTTGCAGAAACAACAAGGTTAACTGCAGCAGGAATGGGCAGAACAGCAAACCTTACCACAGTCCCACTTACTTCCCAGCCAGTTGTAGATCCAGCTACAGGAAAGTCTAATATGAAAGAAATGTTTCATAAAGGACCTACAAAAGCAATGGTTGATAGAATTGCAAGAGCTCTTGGTGGCGTAAGAACATCTGGCGCAGGATATAACATTGAAACAACAAAGCCAAGGTTTGCAAAAGGAGGCTTTGTTCCAGGAACTGGGGATACAGACACCTATCACACTACAGCAGAGCCTGGCGCATTTGTAATTAATAAAGCTGCAACTGAAAAGCATCTTCCGTTAATAACAAATATACTTGGAGGGAAATCTTATTATGCACAAGAAGGCGGACAAGTCCCAGTTGTATTAACACCTGGAGAAGCAGTCATACCAGCAAATATTGCAAAAAGAAATATGCCTTTGATGTATGAATTAAATGGCGGACCTGGAAATACATCTGGAAGCGGTATGCACGAATTTGGCGGAGAGACAGCTTTTGAAAGAAGCCACGTATCTGAAGCATCTGCTGCTGATCTTAAAAGGGTGCGGGCAACAAGAGGATATGCTAACTCTGTAAGTGTTGGTAGAGGAATTCCAATTTGGATGAGCAGAGATGCAAATCAACAAACTCGATCAGTTGGTAGCGGAATGACTGGCCCCCAGCTAGCAAAAGAATTTAGAAAAGCAATTGCAGCAGGAAGACACCCATTTGAGCCATGGATGACTGCAGCCCAAGGATTGGGCGGGGACCCAAGAAATAATACTCAATTTAATAAAGTGTTTAATGAAATGCTTAGAAATCTTGAAAAAGATAGTAGAGTGTTTGGTGGTAAAAATGGAGCCATGACATTTGAAAAATGGTTTGAAAAAGAAGTAATTGGTTCTAAATCATTTAAAGATATAAGAGTTGGAGACAGGTCTTTTAGATCAATATTTAATTCAGTTCTACAGCCTATGGGGCCAAGAGACGGAAAGCCTATTGCGGCATTAGAAACACTTGTTAAATCCAGAAATGGTTTAACTACAATTGAAAATTCAAAGCTGGCTGGCCTTGCAAAAGGAATGCTTGGAACATTCAGCGGAAGCTCATTTAATGCAAGCAGACAAAGACTTGCCATAATGATGTCAAGAGCATTTCTTAAAAGAAATGCTGGAGGATCTATTCCTGGAGGATCTGTAGAGCGAGGAAGATATGGATACGGTAAGCCTTTCTTTATTGGCATGCCTAAAACTATAAAACAAGTTGAAGAACAAAGAGCAAAAAGGGTTGCCATGGAAAAAGCAAACCAGGCAGTTACTGATTCTAGATTTGCAAAGACTCCAGTAACTCAATACGGAGAGCTTCTCTCTCCTACTTCAGGCCGTAGCTTCCCTGTTCCAGGAGTTGGCGGACTTTATATGAAGGGCGATGAAAAAGTATTTGTAAAGCCAGTGTTAGACGAGAGAGCAGCAGTTGCAGAAATGAGAGCAACACAAATTGCTCGTGAGGTTCACGGATTACATGCTCCAACACAAAAAGTTGTTGTAATGAGAGACCCTACCGATCCAACTGGTAGAAGAAAGCTATTAGCACTTGAGTCTAAATTTGATCCCAAAGTTGCAGCGACAGATGCTAAATTTACTACAGACGAATATTTTAGACAGCTAGTCGCATCAGCTTTACGTGGAGACAAAGATTTGGCAAGAGGTAATTTATCTGGAAACATTCTTTCAGACGTAGGACCAGCTGGAGTATTCTCAGCAGCATCTGGGCTTAGAGGCTACGCATCAGTTATGCCCTCAGTAAAAGATCAGGCTTATATAAATCTATTAGGAAAAAAAGGCAGCGGAGCTAAGAAATTCTTTGCTGAGTCAACCCACCAGATACCAAAAGGAATGACAGCTGATGAATATCATAGCCGTATGCTTAAAGAGATTGAAAGCGCTTTACCAAAGCTTAAGCAAACAGTTTCAAGATTTGATCTAAACTCAGAAGAAAAAGTTGTCTATGAGGCAATGATTAAAAGACTATCTGATGCAAGAGGCGTAAATTGGAAAGAGCTTCATGGGATTCACTCTGGTTTACAAATGTCACCAGAAAAACAAATGACACCAGCTGCTATAGCAAAGATGGTAGCGGCAGATGAACTAAAGCGTAGACAAACTGGTCATTCAGCAAGCCTATCAGACAATGCATTTAAAACTGATGCAAACGGATTTAGATTTGGTGGATTGCTTGAAGCATTAACAAAAGGCAAAGCAATGCATAAAATTGGCGCAGGATTTGGAAAAGATTCTACTGGCGGATGGGGAGTAACATCCTTACAAATAGGAATGGCTGAAAAGCTTTTTGGATCTACTGGATTAACAAAGAGAACCCAAAGAATTCTTTATGATAAATTTGCCGCTGCGCTTGCTCAAGAAATGCCGTACGGATATGCAAAGAATGCACAGGGACATTTAATAAAAGCACTAGAGCCAAGCATTATGGATACAGTAATAAGATCTGCGGCTTCCTCAACATTGTCTGCGCCAGAGGGAAGAAAAGTTCTTTCTACTATAGATAGAGAAATTCTTAGAAAGAAGTTTGCAAACTGGGAATCTAAAAAAGATACGCCATTAACAGAAACTTTAAAGCAGTTAGTATTTGGAATAGAAAAAAGAGAGATGGGCGGACCAGTTAATTCAGGCCAGCCATACATTGTTGGAGAAAAGGGACCAGAGCTATTTGTTCCAAGAAATGCAGGCGGCATAATTCCAAACGGATATAAGTCTGGTGGCTTTATTAACGGATACGGAGGCGGTGGCCCAATCGTAGCATTGATAAAGCAACTAGCACTAATCATGGGTATAAGCAAAGGCTCAGAGTTTGCTGGCGACAAAATTGGTGGCACTCCTGGAGACATGCTAAAGATGGTTGGTCAGTTCTTGCCTTTCTTAATAATGGGTGGTTCAATGTCTGGAATCGGCGGTAAAGGCAAAAGTATCAGCACGATGTTCCCAAAGGCAACAACTCCAATTGGTGCAGTAGGTGTCAATAAAGTTATGGGTAATCCCCAGCTAACTAAATACGGAACAATGCTAAGCAAGTTAACTGGAAGCTCAAATCTTTTAAGCAAAGCACTTGGGTTCTCTTTGAGCATGTTTACAAGATTTAATATTGCAGTTGGAGCAGTGTCTATAGGTTTAAAATATGCATGGGATAAATGGCAGGCTCACAAAGAAGCTCTTAGATTAAATGCTTTAGGATATGGAATGACGGCGGAAGCTGCACAAAAAGCAGGACTTAAATTTACAAACTTTAATGACAAGATTAAAGAAGCAATTAATAATGCAAAAGCATTAAGAGAAAAAAATACTCTTCTTTATGAAAGCATGAAGGGATCTGGCACTCCTTTAAAGATTACAATTGAAGAATACAAGAAATTGAAAAAAGAAGTTAAAGAAAACTATTCTGATCAGGTTGCCCTTATCAATCAAACTGGAGACAATGCAGAAGATCAGAAAGCTTTGGCTATAAGACTCAAAGAGCAGCTAATTGCTATGGGAATGTCTGCAGAAGATGCAGCTAAAAAGATATACACAATGTATGCGGCTTCAGACTTTGCTCCAAATGCAGCAGCTTATACAGTCAGTTCAAAAGGATTTAATGATATAAAAGATACAGCCTCAGCTGCAGCTAGCGCAATAGATAGCTTAACTACTGCAATGGCAACCAATCGTGATGCAACAGAGCAGGCAAACCAACTCAATACAGCCATGATGGCATTATCTACTGATGTAGAGGCTAGGCAGGCAAAGGCATTAAAAGAAGCACGTAAACAGGCTAACAAAGATGGAACCTATCTCTCAACAGGTGACGAAAAACAATTAATGCTTGATCAAGAACAAGCTGCTATTGATGCAATTAATTCTAAGGTAGAAACTCATGCATACCTAACTAAAGAAGTTGTAGACGAAATGGCAAAGATAGACCCAGCTATTAGACAAATCGTTAATGAGCAAGACACTGCTTTGTCTTTATGGCAAAAAACAAGAATTCAAGTTAAGGGATACACAGGAGACCTTAGAGCACTAAATGCTCAACAGACAAATGACTTATACAACTTACAGATAGCTTTAGGAAAATCAATAGAGGCTGCAAACAGAGCTCCTGGCGGAGCGCTAGAAAAGCAATATAAAGCATTAGATGCAAATAAAAAACTACAAGCGGCGTATGAAAGAGCAGCAAAAGGCCAATCAGTTGCACAGCAAATATCAGATAGAGATAAGATAAACTCTATCCAAAAACAAATAGATGCTAACAACAAGCTAACCGAGTCAAGATTAAAGGCTCTAGATGCCGCAAAACAAGAAGGCGATATCGGTAGAGAAATTGCAAAGAAGCAGGCAGAATATGATGCAGCACTTGCAACTGGAAACATTGCTGGCGCACAACAGGCTAGCCTAGACATTCAAGGATACCAAAGCGAGCTTCAATATAATTCACAAAAGAAATCCCTTGAAGACTCAAATACTTTAAAAAACTTACCGCTTCAAAAACTAATTGAAGCAATTCAGGGTAAGCAGCAGGGCATAGCAGACAAAGCAGCACTTGCAGGTGAAAAATTAGGAGACCTTTCTAAAACAATTACTCAACAAGAAAGTGCAATCAGCTCAGTCAATACTGCAATGCTAAACTGGGAAATTGAATTATTAAAGCAACCAGAAGCAGAAAGAGCAAAGTGGAAGGCAGGTAAGCAATCTGAAACCATGCTGGCCGCTGTTGCATCTGCCGCCAAAGATGCAGGAATTAAACTTAATGGATTAAAGGATCTTGACCTAGCAAAGGCCCTCACAGACGGACTTCAAAATAAACTAGGCACAATGAGCACTATAGATGTTAAAGGAAATGTTAGCATCTATGTCGATGGCAAAAAGTTTGAAATTGGTGGAAAAGGATCTGGAACAAAAGACGCTCCTTATGATTTAGGAAAAGCTGGTGTTGGAACAAACACGATAAGCAAAACAACTTTGGCAGATTGGTCTGGTATTGGTGGGTTTGGTAAGTTAGGAACTAGACAAAAAGTTAAGGACATTGCAGAAGAAAGAGGAATTTTGCCTGGACAATTTTTCTCATTAACTGATGGCCAAGGAAAAATATTTGTATACAAGATGGGTGACAAAGGCCAGATTATTGAAGTAACTGATCCTTACAAAAAAGCAGACGGCGGATACATTAGGGGAGCAGGAACTGCAACATCTGATTCTATCCCAGCTTATTTATCAAATGGTGAATATGTAATTAAAGCAGACTCCGTAGCTAAATATGGAGTAGATCATTTTGATTCACTTAATGCTGGTAGGTATGCATCTGGAGGTGCAGTAACTCCAACTGCTCAATCTGATCACAAGAGTTCATTTGGAAATGGATCAACCACTGTAAACGTAAATCATCAAGGCGGAAAATTGATGGGCCCAATAGAAGCATGGCAAGATGCTAATAAGCAGGTTATTAAAATTGAAGTTCCACCGATCACGGCAAATTTTGCTACAAACTCTTACACATTAAATAAAGAACAAAGACTAGAACTTCAGGCAATTGCTAAAGATCTTATTAAGCATAAGCTAGCATCAATAGTTGTTCAAGGACACACAGACTCTGTAGGTAAAGGAAAAGACAACAAGATCCTTTCACAAAATAGAGCAAATGCTATTGCAGAATATATGTCAAAGTTTGTTCCTGGTACAGCATTTACGCCAGTGGGATACGGGGAGTACAGACCTCTTGTTCCAAATACAACTGCTGAGAACAGAGCTAAAAATAGAAGAGCAGAATTATTCCTGCCTGATAAATATAAAACAATCTACCCAGAGTTTATTCCAGAAAAGCATCAAACATTTTTAAGTAAAGGCAGACTTGAAGGCGGAGGTTCCATTGAAGGCGGAGGAATGCTCGGTTCAAGTGGACAGCTAATTGGTACCAATGGCACGTTAACATCTGGCGGATCTATGCAGTCAACTATTAATTGGGGAAAGCTATTTAAGAAAATTAAATCGGGGCTTGGCTTCCATAAAGGCGGACCAGTAGGACATCGTCATGGAAGAAATCTACCAACATCAACTCCAACACCATCACCATCTCCAACAAGTAAATATATGTCGGTAGAAGAGTACCGTAAACAGCAAGGAATGGATCTTGGAAACACTTCAAGTTCTGAAAATACTGGCGGCACCAATTGGCTTAAGTTCTTAGAACCAGGAGAGGTTTCAGATCCAAGCAAGAGATCTGGTTGGTCTAATCTTGTGCATTCATTCTCTAATACAATGACACCAGTTATGAAACATATGAATCCTGGCGGCCCAATATTATATGAACTTTTTGGCAAATACCTTCAGCAGTCTGCGACTAATATATATGCAGGCGAAGGAAAATGGAACGACTACACAAGTGTAGGAACAACTTTTGCTGGCGGGCCAATAGCTAAAGGCGTATCATCAATTCCTAAATTAATAAAAGGAATTATGAATCCTCAAGTTCGTGAAGCATTAAAGTTAATGAAGAGAGGAACTCATAATTCACCCAACCCAAATTTAGTTGATGATCTTGTCGATCCAATGTCTTACCAAGCTGGCAAGGAACAGACACTAGGAAACTTCACACACTTTGCAGCAAATCCAATGTATCAGGCTGGGCAGCCAAAATATGGACCTAATGTTTATAAGCCAAAGCTAGGGGTTAAAGCTTTTCTTGCCATACTTAAAAGTAAAGGGTTTCTTAATCCATCACAAATGGCTCAGTATGGATATCCAGGAAGTATGTATGGAGCAAAGTTTACTGACGAAGGGATACAGAAGGCTATACAAGATGGATTTATTGGAACAAAATTAAATATAAATAATCCAACTGCAGGACAATTCGCACCATTCTTTACTGGGTTTGGAAAAAATCACCCACTAGGCGGAATAAAGAAATTTGGTTTGGGAGGATGGGTTAAGTCTGGATTTAAAAAAATGCCACAGATTATGGGCTCTGCTGCAATCTGGCAATCAATGGAAGAAATTGAAAAAAGACTTTCATTAAAATGGGGTGCAAATAAAAATGCATCTGGGCTATCTAAATGGGGTAGAGCACTAGGTAGAGTCGCATTCAATACGGCGCAAGGTGGTCTTTCTGGATTAACATTTGGGGGGGTAGGAGGTCTTGCAGGAGTCGGAGTAGGGCTAGTTGAAGGATTGGCTGGCCTAATTAAAGACGGATCTCAGTATGGAGTAAAGGGCGGAACTCAGTCTGGAGTTAAAGGATTTAATGCCAATAAAGAATTAAAGAATATGAGCTTCTCTAAGTCCGCACAAAATGTTGCATTAACAGCAGGACTATCAGTACCGTTTGGATTTGCTGGAAATAAAATAGCTCCTCATATAAGTAAAATAGTACAAAGGGTAAAGGATGCAAAGGCTTGGACACACTTTGCATATAATTCACCAGAGGCGTTAGTTCCTAGCATAGGAAGAAAAACAGATGCAATGCATTCATATGGACCTGGTACATATGGGGCCCATGACAGCACCACATACGCAAGTGATCAATTTTCAACTAACGCACATAAGCTTAGCCTATCCCCTCTTGCTTGGCTTAAAACTGCATTTGGAAAAGGCCCAATAACAGCCGAACAATTACCAGCAGAAAAATTAGCTTATGCCAACAAGTTTGGAGTTTCTCAGCCTACACACATAAGTGACGATTTTGCTAACTACCTTCGCAAAAAAGGATATTCTGGCTACACAGAAGAAGGCATTGTAACAAATTGGAATGTAGGGTATCCAGGATTTGGATTAAAAAATGATTTAGGAAAAATTCCGTTTGCTGCTAAGGGAATGCTTTCTAAAGCAAAGGGTCTCCTTGCTAAGGCAAAGAGCGTCGTAACGAGTATTCCAGCTAGAATAAAAGAACTCCGTCTTCCGCACATGTATGATAACCAAAGTTTAAAAACTGGGTACCAGTACGGAAGAAAAGCGGGCACAACCACGACAGACATGCTACAAGATCCAGCAGTTATTAAGGCTAGAGAAGAATATAAAGCCCCACTAATTAAAATATTAGATGAGGCTGGCTATGAGCCTTCAGAATATTCACAAGGTACATGGCTGCGTAAAGGATCAGATCATAACCGCCCAGGGCGCGACGATGCAATCGAAGAAGGAAATCCTTTCTGGGAAACCCTAGTTAGTTTAAATAGAGCTGATTATGACTTTAATGCAATAATACATGGAAGAGGAAAATATTACTATGGAAGCGCCGCTGGAGCAAAAGTAAAAAATATAGAAGACCGAATTATGAAGTTCCTTAATAGTAAGGCTGTAAAATCAAACCCAATTGTATCAAAACTTATGGTTAACAGATTTTTTGGTAAAAAGCTTACAGACTTTATGGTAAAAAATGCCAATGATGATGTAAAGGGAGTATTCCCCCCAGGACTACCAATGTCTTCAATTCAAGACGCATTAGGAACAACCTCTTTCCATGGAGGCGCACTGTCAGAGATAGCAAATAGAGTTTTAAGTTCTGGACCAGTAGGTGAGGCTGGCAAATTATTTAAAGGGCAAGCAATCAACCCAGCTAAAAACTGGTTTGGCTTAGACCTCTTCACTACATCCAGCCAGAGCGTTGGAAAAGCTTATAGACAGAAAAATTTAGAAACAAACCCATTGTCTAGTTTGTTTGAGTTAGCCTTAAGAATAAAGTCTGCCAAGCCTTTAGATATTAGACATGGAATACCTGCTCTATCTATATCAAATCCTAAATTCTTAAGAACTTATATAAAGACATTATTAAAATCTGGAAAACATAGAGAAGCATTTGAATTCCTTTTGCAAGAAGGTGGATCCGAATTAAGAAAGATTGGTAGCACTGCTTCCGATGCAAGAGCACAAGCTTTTAGCCAGGGAACTGAAACTGCAGAGGCTTTAATTAGATCAAAGCTTGATTCAATACTTCACACTGGAGGAATGCAGGTAAATCCAGGGGCAGAACTTCACAATGTTCTAGCGATGCTGGACCCAGAAAAATTAGTTGCTGGTTTTAAGAAAATTCTTGAATATAGTGGTAATGGCATAGGATCTACATATGGCATACCTCAATTAAAAACTGGAGTGAATAACGTGCCAGCTGATATGCTTGCTATGCTTCATAAGAATGAAGCAGTTGTTCCTGCTAACATGAACCCCTTTAATCCAAACGCTAATAATGCTACAATGGGTGGAGCAACATATAATATTACAAATAATATTAATGGATATGATGGAAACTTGGAGCAATTGTCTAGCATGGTAACTCAGAAAACAATTACAGCAATTAAGAGCCTTGATTCACGCAATGCTAAAATGGCTGGCCCATCATTTACTGTAGGAGCTAAATAATGGCAGCCCAATCGTTCCCAGTCGGATCATTAATATTTTTTCAAAATGCTGGATCATGGCAGGCATTAAGTGAGCACAACAGAGCTAGCGCCACCTTAGATGTACAAAGAATTGAAAAAACACAAAGAATGTCAAACGGCACACTTAGGAAAATACATATTGCAGACAAAGACATGCTTTCAGTTAGCTGGTCAGCCTTGCCAAGCTATGCCTCTATGACAGTAGATGGATTTTGGGGAGCCATGAATATCAAAGAATTTTATGAATCAGTTACTGGCCAAGGTGTAGTTAATGTAAAGATTTCTCCAAACAACACAATTGCAAGAGCAAAAGATATCACAATGTCATTTACATCAGCGAGCTTTACTATGATAAAAAGAAACGTTAAGGCCAATAGAACAATCAAGTCTGGACAGATTTCTGCGGCTGCACCGACAGCTGATGCGCTGTCTATAACATATACTTGTGCAAACTCATTTCAAGCAGGAGAACTAGTAACAGTAAAGGGGTTTGAGTCTAGCGGGTTTAACGTAAATAATGCATCCATATCCTCAGCAACAGCCACAACCTTTACAGTACCAAAGCAAAAAAACTTGTCTTTCTCTGTAACTGAAGTCTCTGCAGCAGGTGGGGTTGTTACATATATATCTAACAACGCATTGTCTGTAGGGGATCGTGTTTCTATTACTGGGCTAGCGACAGCTGCATTTAATTTAACGGATGCACGAGTTGCATCAGCGGAAGATTATTATTTTACTGTATCTAACGCAGCTACTGGAGCAGCAATCACTTCGGCTGCCAATGGTACCGCGTTGATCTCTTCTGAATCAACACAATTTACAATAACAAAAATAGAACCTTCCCTAGCAAATAAAGATATTAAATTTACTTCTGCCGCACATAAAGTGCACGTAGGAGAAACTATTAGTATAAGCGGAGTTAGACAAGAGGCTGCTATAACAAACGTAGAGGCACACACTACACCAGGGCAGGTTAAGTATACTGCAGCAAACAATTTTGTAGCAGGAGACTATATAAATATAACAGGAATGACTCCTTCACAATATAACATAGAGAATGCAGTTATATTGTCTGCAACAGGAACATATTTTATTATTGCAATTGCTGCAACCTCAAAGTTTAGAAAAAGCGGAGTAGCATCAAGCGTTTTAAATGTTAAAAATGCATTAGTAAAATCTGTAACAACAGACACATTTACTTTAGCATCTTTAACTGCAAATGGATTAGAGATAACTGCAAGCGCTTCAGCACAACAAATTGCATCGTACCCAGCCTCTGCAATAAGCGTAAGTTCTGATACACAAGAATTTTGGGATGTATCTATAGCACTGGAAGAAGTTTAATGATTACGGGATCACCAGGACTGCTTAGCTACATCAATACGTCACAGTCATTTAAGATGACTAATGGTTGCACATTAGAATACAACATGAATGAATTGATTGATGGGGTTACTATGCGTGGGCCAAATGGAACAGCCACAAATCCTGCAGGAGACCTACAGGTAACAAAAACAGATTCTTTTGGTAATACATACAGGCCATTTGAAAAGCTATTTCCAATAACCAGCATAATTGATCCAAGAAGACCAAAGTTGGCTGGCATTCAGTATATGATTGATGGAGACAGAAGTGTAAGAGCAAACCTAGAAAGCGGAATAGGATCAAAGCAGTCTTACTCATCGTCAGCTTCTTTTAGCAAAAGATTATACTTCTCAAGCTTACAGCTACCATATAAATATTGGGTTTCACCTGCTGTTGTTCTAAGTGCCACTGGAGACACCACTCTGACTAATTGCATATTAACTGTTGAGTATCCTATTTTAAAAACAGCGGCAACCAATAAGATAGTTGTTAAATTTGAAACATCACATTCAACCCCAACAGAATGGACTTTAACTGCAACAGATAAACTTGGAGGCGAGACAGTAGTATATAATGGAACTTCTGCTGGCATAGTTAATGGAGTAATAAACCTATACTACAAAGGGCTTCCTCTATGGACAACTGTTGAAGCAGATCTAGACACCGAAAAATCTATTGATATACATAAATTAAAATTAGAAGTAAAGAAAATTAGCGTACCAATATCAACCAAGCCAGATCCAAGCACTGCTCCTAAATTAGGATTTCTTGGTATGGTAGAGCTATCGGCAAGATATGTTATTGATGTAAGCGATAGAGTAGAGTCATTTAATATATCGGCAAACTCGTCCGACAAGGTTGACGGCCTAGTTCCAGTCGGAGACGTAACAGCAAACTCAATGAGAATGTCAATAAACGCATACGATAAAGCTTATGAAAATTATGACAAGGTAAACACATTTAATAAAAACAAGATTAACCTATATAAAAATGTTATTGTAAGGCCATATGTAAAAGTAGACATGGAAATCGTTAAGCTTGGAACATTTTATATAGACTCCTACAGTGCTGATGAGTTTGGCCTGGTTGACATAATGTCATTAGATGGGGCCAAAGAGTTGCAGTACATCAAGCCGCCAGACATAGTTACAACAGACATGTCTTCGGTTGCAATAATTAGAAGGCTTTTAGATTCAGTTGGATTTACAAACTATATTTTTAATTTAGCCGATGAAGATGATTCAACGATAACACCCTTCCATTGGTATACGGATAAAGAAAAAACAGTCTGGCAACACATACAGGACTTATGCAAAGACACACAAATGATAGCAATATTTGACCATAATGACGTACTGCAGTTTTATCCTAGAGATAAAATATTTGCAAAAGATAATCCCATTAATGCTTCTTTTAGGTACTCTTCAAAAACTAATGGGACCGTTACAAACCTAGCAAACATAGCTTCTTTGTCTATTGACAACGTTCCTTCAGTGAAAGCAATTAAAGTTTTATATAGCCCGCAGCTAAGCTCATCTTATTTAGTAAATGCAGACAACCTGTACACATCTCCAGTAGTAACACTAGGAGCTGCGGCTTTAACGCATGATCTGGACCCAGTTGCGCCAGAAAACTGGAAGCCTGAAAGGCCAGACCTAAGCAGCCCTCAAGGAGTAATTAAGCTAGAGCCAGTTGTTATATCGGGATACGAAAAACAATTTTATTCATTTACTGGGTATCTCGTTGTAGAAAAAGAAATTATTGAATACGATGCAATACTGTATGAATTTATTAAAATTGGAACTAAATCTGAAACATCTCCAGGAATCCCAGAGTGGAAATGGGTAACATCTGAAGCCGATATTCAAAAATATCAAGGGTTAGCGATGCCAAACTCATTTAAACCAACTGGTGTGTATAGAATAAAATCTAGAAATGTTTTTGAGGTAGTAAAGCCTACAGATACAGAGTCTTTAACTCACAAAGTAAAACTAGATAGCCTTACTGCTGAGTGGAAAGCAAGAGAATGGACTCATAAAGCAGGAACGTTTGGTGCAGAAAAGCCTTCTCTGTTTACATTAGACCAGGTAAAAGTAGAAAAAGACGAGAAAGGAAATCTTATAAAAAATAAAGATAACCTTTTAAACTCTATACCAAGATCAATGATGACAATCTTTGCACCACTGCACACAGAAAAAGATAACGAAGATCCATCAAAACCAAAGATTGTTACTCCAAATGAGATATACTCAATAGTTACACACGATAAGCCTGAATTTTTAGGAGAAGTAACTGCAAATAGTAACAACAGCTTTGCAATAGGAACAAATATGTATTTCCCATTATTAGTAGACGATGTGTCTCAAAAGGCAACAGGAAACCAAAAAACAGTATCTGGGATTGCATTCTCTTTAAGTGCCGACAACACCAGCGGATACCTGCTTACAATAGGAACTTCTCAAAATGCCACTGTAGATAAAAATTACAGAGATGTTAATTTTTATAAAATAGTAGCAGGCAAGATTGTTAAAATGACAACATCACAAAAAGAATCAGATGGAACAATTATAACAAACATTAATGGAGGAGAGCTTTATAGAGTTGACATAAAGGGCAACTGGTCAAAGCCAGAGGGCGGAACCAAAAAAGCTTTAGCCCTTAAAATATCAATTAACAATGCAGTTATTGCTGTTCTTGATACCGACCCACTAAACCCGATAACAGAAAAAATTGGTCTTCTATCCCTACAGGGAATATCAGCATTTGACTATGTCTACACAACATCAATTGCAAAAGAAGAGTTTCTTGCAAAAGACGAATACAATTTATATAAAGGTTTTGTAGGGGGCACATCCTCTGTAATAAAAACTTTTGGAGACTTTATATTTAATAAAGGCGAGACGGTATCAACCGTGTCGTGGCTAAAAGAATTTGGGCCAGTAGCTAGAGAGCTAAGAAGAATCAAGGCTAGATATACAACACCAGGCTTTCCAAGGTATGCACAGCTAGTAAACAATGACGATGTAACAATTGTTGGAACAGCCCTGGATCCATTTACCATGGACACATTTGTATTAAATAATACTGGTGCCTTTACATCGCTTGCCAACGGAGAAGAAAAACAATTTATTGTAGTTGGAGACTTTATAACTCCTTCTGATCAATTTGAATATATTGACCCTGACCTTACAGACGAAGACAAAAAAGAGCAGGTTGCATTTGATTCTACCTGGATCCAAAGGGAAGATGAAGCAAAGTCTCTTGCAAAATGGATGACAAACCAGTGGTCGAAACAACAAAAGGTTTTAACTCTTCAAACTTTTATTAACCCGCTCTTGCAGGTTGGAGATGTAATTGAGGTATCTTACCCAGAGAATAAGATATATTCAACAGAGGACGTAGGGATTCCTACAGGATATTCTGCTGGTAAATTTGTTATATTGTCATTAGACAACACTTATGATTCCGCTTCCCCGCCAACTACAAGCATAGTCTGCAGATCGATTTATACTGGATGAAATGGTAGAATGTAAATATGATCGATAACCCAAGACAGCCTTCGTCCTCAAATGCAAAGCCCCAAAAGCTTTTCCTTTTTCCAGGCGACCCGTTAATTAAAATTTTAAAGCCAGACTACTACGTAGTGGTATCTCCATATTCTTTTCAGCAAAGTGGAGTTGTATCTGGAGATAACGGTGGAGAAGAACCGCCTCCCCCGCCACCAGGAGAATTTGGACCTCCAAATCTTGAAGACATTACTTTAGTAAGCAAGAAACTTATTACAGATAAAGATAAAAATCAATACGTTGAATTTATTTTTAATATTAAAAATCACGTAGGAGATGAAGTTGTGGGGGTAAGAGGATATGGAAAATAAAATTTACGGAGAATACATTTTTTATGAAGATGGCAAAGAGATTGGAAGATCTAAAAATATTTTAACCAAGTTTGGCAAAAGATATATAACCCAGTTCTTAGCTGGACAGTCTAACACCTCATCAAAAGATATTGCTTTGGGAATAGGTTCAACCCCAGCCACGGTAAATGACACTCAATTAAATTTTGAATTTTATAGGTCGGAAGTAAATATTACAAGCGTAGATATACAAACAAGTACCTCAACTGGATTGACTACATATGGCGTTGTATATAAAACAACGATACCAGTAGATGTCTCTGGAATAATAAATGAGATTGGCCTGTTCCCAAGCATAACTCTTGGTACAACTGATTTTGGAAGTAGATCTATATCTTCTTTTGAAGACAACCAGTCTTGGCTAGATAGCGGAGGTAACTACCCAGCCCTAGTTACTGTCTCGTCTCCTAAAATAGGACCATACTACATGTCAGTAGTAGCGGCGTCTTCACAATCAAAAAATTATTTCTATGATTTTAATCTAGACATTTCTGGATATAGTGCAAATGACAGTATGACGATGGCCTACTATCAAAGCGATCTAAATCTAGACTACGTGTTCCTTAGAGCATATGACTCAAATAATAATTACTATGAAATAAGGTATCCGTCAGAAGCTACTGTAGGCTATAAGGTAAAATCTTTGAATCTAAGCAGCCTATATAGCAGCGGATTTACATCTGGCACACCAAATAAAAATTCTATTGTAAAGATATCAGTCGGAGCTAAAGCAAAAAGTTCTGGCGCAACAACTGTTTTACTAGATGGTCTTAGAATAAATGACGAAGATACATTTAGAGTAGACTATGGAATGATAAGCAGGTCAGTACTTTCGCCAAGCAATTTAATTACTAAGTCTCTAGGAAAGCAAATGGATATTGAGTATAGATTAGGACTTTCATTTTAAATGAGAGAAAATATGATGCACGACGGAGGAGGAATCCCCGCAGATTTTGAAAAAGATCCAGTAGCAGCCGCAGCTTCGGCAGCCACTACGTCTGCACAATCATATACAAAAGTTATAAAGATGGTTCCTGTTGTTGGGAAAACATATAAGTTTTGGTTTACTTACTTATACGAAGATCCAGAAACTAAACAGGTAACAGAAAGTGCAAACTCTCCTATATTTTCAACTTCATTTACAATTCCTAATGGGACCTTACCAGTAACAGATTTAGTTTTAACTTCTGGAATTAAATCATATGGAGTAAAGTTTAATGTAAATCCAGCAAGCGTACAAACAGATATCTTAATATTTGAAAGTCTTACTGGATCGTTTACTGGTGAAGAGTACATAGTTTATACTGGAACTTCAACAAATATAACTGTGCAAGTAGATAGCTTTGCTCCAAGATGGGTAAAGGTTACAGTAAGAGATAACTGGCTAGATGCAAACAGGTCTTCAGTAACTGCTGGCCCTGTTAATATTTTAGCAAACGACCCAGATACTTCAACTCCTCCAAAAGCACCAACTGGCGTCTCTGTTAGTGGAGTAATTGACCCAGAAGATAAAAGCGGATTTAGTATACAGATGGATGTTTCTTGGACCGCAAGCACTGATTCTAATACAAACGGCTATGTAATAAGATGGTCTGCAAACGATCCCTCAACTGTTACAAACCCATTGTGGGAATATGGCCAGGTAGACGGTAGAGCAACAAACAAATTTTCTATAACAGGCTTAACCCCCAATACAGTTTATTATTGGCAGGTTACAGCAAAGAGCCCTTTCAATGCAATCTCTTGGGATAAATCGGTGACTGGGCAAGTTGCTTCTGGTCAGTTTGGCCCGATATCAGATCCCAATGCCCCAGCAGGAAATATTCAATTAAGATCTATCATATCTATTGGCGGTAAAACAGCAGACCTATTTAAAATAGGAACTGGAATTACACAGAATATAAACTTAACTACTACGCCATCACCAACTCCAGCAATGACAAATGGAACTTATAACGGAATCATATTAGATAGATCAACAACAAATGCTGGACATAACTTCTGGTTAAGCACTGGTCAGTTTAGAGTAGGTAGCTCAAGTTCATTCCTATTTTGGGATGGGTCAAACATATACACCACTGGAAAAATAAATGCAACAGGTGGATCATTTACTGGTGACGTACAACTAAATGGTGGAACTTTATATAC
>Ga0208133_1000203_pt1 | contig 24278 bp, 29 predicted proteins | sample ColrivemetaGS535_FD_187595 | JGI IMG/M metagenome (GOLD analysis project Ga0208133, IMG submission 187595) | Estuarine microbial communities from the Columbia River estuary, USA - metaG S.535 (SPAdes) (version 2) | ecosystem: Environmental > Aquatic > Marine > Intertidal zone > Estuary | place... | reverse complement strand
GCCGAATATCAAGGACGTAAAGTTCAGTTAGGTAAGATAATGCAGGGGGACATTAAAAAGTTCAAAGTATACGTTAAGAACGACAAAGGTAAAGTAGTTAAAGTTAACTTTGGTTTTGGTGGTAAGTCTGCAAAAGGTAAACGAATGGTTATTAAAAAGAATAACCCTAAAAGACGTAAATCATTTAGGGCCAGACATAACTGTAGTAATCCTGGTCCACGTTGGAAACCTAGATATTGGGCTTGTAGAACTTGGTAATTAATAGTAAATCACGTCAACATCACACTCCCTTAACAACTCAAGACTTTTCTTTTGAGATTCGTCCCATTTATCTTTATTTTTAGTTGTACATACCTGTTTACAATAAACAGTTTTAATTCCACTATTTACTATACCTCTAGCACAATCCATACACGGTAATCCCGATGTAAGATATATTATGGAGTTTTTTAACGATACTCCAATACGAGCGGCGTTATATATTGCATTACGTTCTGCGTGTTCCATCCAAAAGTACTTTTCAGGTCTTTCCTGACGTTCTTGTTTAGAATCGTCCAATCCCCTCGGAAATGAATTATAACCCGTAGAAAGGACCTCTTTGTCCTCCCCAACGATAACTGCACCTATCTGTGTTGATTGGTCTTTAGATTTCTGTTTAACCTGTTCAGCAATGTTTAAAAAATATTCAGTCCACTCCATATTAAATTAGTTTTTGTTTTGCCCAATAATATAACAAACCAGTTGCATATCTATGTAAATTTTTAGCCTCTTTCTTTAATATTAGGTTCCCAATTTGTACTAAATGTGATTTATTTGTCAAATCTATCCCAATAATATATCCTCCATCAGATTTATCGTAAGTTGTCTCTTTCATTGGTGGAAAATACTTTCCCTCATCGTCGAGTTTCAACGTTCTAATCATTTCAGTCTTATTCATCTTACATTCTATACTTCTAGAATATATTAACTTCTCTAAGACATCTAACCTTAATTTACTGTAATCTACCTCTGACATACCACAAATATAAGAAATTTTTTGGAATATACCAATAATAAAAAACCCCCACATTTCTGAGGGGGTTTTTAGTATGATGAATCCTAAGATTATCTTAATGTATCCAAACTGAATGTAACGATACCTTGTACATCAATTACACCAAAGTAACGGTTGTTTACCATTTTCTTTGCGTAACGTGTCATAATACCCTTAATTGGAGTCATATTGAACGGATTGTACATAGTAGGAGTTAATTGTAACGGCACGTATGGTGCGTATACATAACCAGCGTCTAACAATGACTTACCTTTGTGTCCAATCAAGATTTTTCCTGCTGGGAAGTAAGGGTCACGGTATACTTGGTAACGACCTGCTAATGTACCAACTTTCTCAATACCCATATTGTACTGATCTTGCTCTGGATGAGCGTTAGATACGTGGAAGTACTCTAAATCATCAAATACTGCAGAAACTTCTGAAGAAACAACGATCCAGTTAGCACCACCTCTTAAAGTAGTTTTGTGGATTTGAGCTGAAACTTGGTTGATCTTAGTGATCAATGTTTGGTTCCAATCTTTTTGAGTGTAACCTTGTAAAGTTGCACCACCAGTTCCACCGTATTTCCACTCATTGTAATCCCATTTAGCTTTCCAAGCCGCACCTTTACGTAAATCACGTAAGATTTCACGGTCAACTTCAGCTGCGATTTGCTCAGATAACAATGCAGTTAACTCAGCTTCAGCATCGATGTTGTGGAATGCACTAACGTCTTGTGCCAATTCTGGAGACCAGCTAGCTCTTAATTTTCTTTCAGTTACAGAAACTGTCACAGAAGAAAGGTCAAAAGATACTTCACCAATTTGATCTTCAAATTCTAAAGATGCATATCTACGGTAAGTAGCTACGAAATCAGCACCATCTAAATCTGTTGTACCTGTTGGAGTGAATTTTGAGAAACCTGAAGTTGCTGAATATGTTTCTAAATCTACACTTAAGTAGATAATACCATTTTCATCACAGATATCTTGATATCCAGCACCGTTAGCTGCATCAAATCTTTTTGTACCGTATTCAACAATACCTTTACCATATTTTTGTGTTACCACATTGAAAGGTAATGAAGCACCAGCTCTAACTTTAGCAGATGAAATCTGTAAAGAAGCTAAGAACTCTTCTGTATCCATTTCGTTACCGTCTGGACCAGCTAATTTACCTTGACCTGGTTTAGAGAAACCAGTTAATTTAACAATCACACTAGATGATGCAGTTGAACCTGAAGTTAAAGTTACTGGAGAACTTTCAACACCAGTTGCAAAAGTAACGATAGAAGTACCAGTTAAAGATACGTCAGTAACTTCTCCTTTAGAGTAGTCAAACAATCCTTGATCTGCGTCATCTCCACCTTCGTAGAATCTGTCGTATAAGTTATTTCCTGTGTAACCAGTTGAAGCACTTCCACCAGCTCCTGGCATACCATATGGAGAATAGTGAGCTCCTGAATTTCTTTCCTGAATTTTAGGAACGAAGAAGAATAATTTACCAATTGGTAAGTTCATAGCTTGTACAGACACGATGTCGTTAGCTAATAATTTAGAGAATACACGACGAATGATAGGGAAAACTACAGTCTCGAAAGAACCAGACGCATCAGCTACTGCTGCTTCGTTGATTAAGTGTGACGCTTGGTTTTCATACAATTGTGCGATGTTATCTTTTTGGTGACCTTCTAGACCTTCTAAGAATCCTAGTTCGTCCCATTTTTTGATGGTATCTTCTTTGATAACTCTAAGGTGTTTTAACCCGATGTTACCAACCATACCGCTTTCTAATAATGCTCCCATTTTAAAATATTTGGTTTTTGTTTTTTATTTATTATTTTATTTTACTCATTAAATCTTTCATTCTTCTGAATTGTGGATTCTCGTAAGCTTTCGCCTCAGATAATACCTCTTGAGAAGATGAAGATGATGGAGTGTTAGAGATTTTCTCAACTACTGATTCAGTTACTGTCATTTTAGTACCTAATTCAGATTTTATTGTGCTGAACAAGTTTTTAGCCTCGTTCATAGTTGAAATTGAATCAAATCTCTTTAATATGTTCAATTTCTCCTGTTTTGTAGTAGAATGTTCTGTGAACAAACGAGTAGCGTAAGCTAAGTTTGCGTTGAACACTGCAACTTCATTTAATTTCTCCTTGAAAAGAATTAAAGCTTTCTTATACTCAGAATTTTGTTTCTTAAGTGTTTCAACTTCTTCATTCATTTCGTGGCGACCAGCTTTGTATTTTTTACCTTGGTTTGCCGGAGTTCTAACGTCGTTACCGTATGTTCTTGCCGCTTCGGTAGCTTCAACTTCTTTACCATCTTCTTCAGATTCTTCTTCAGAAACCTCAGCTTCTTCTTCTTCCTCTTCGTCTAACTCAATTTCGTAGATAGTTTCTTCACCTAATTCTGGAGCTTCTTCAGAGTCATCTCCGAATTCGTCAGCAACAGGTGCTTCACTTTCTTCACTATCAAGTTTAATGATATACTCGTCATCACCCAAGTCAAGATTAAGGTCATTACCGTCTTTCTTAACAACAATACCATCTTCTGGTTTCATTGCTTTGAAAACTTTTAAAACTTCATCATCTGAAGCTCCGGTCATATCCATTACATCTTCATCATCTGTGTCTACGTCATCAAAAGATGGTTCATCGATTTCCTCTTCTTCATCGTCAGACATTTCGTCTTCAGAATCCATAGATTCGATGTCTTTACTTGGATCATCATTATCAAGGTCATCAACATTTTCAGAATCGTCTTCACCTTCTTCATCGTCGGCTACTGGTTGTTCTGACATATCATTTGTTCCCTCTTCATTAGGTTCAGCAGAATCATCTCCCATTGCAGGAGTTTCTTCTTGTTCCTCTTCTTCCGATTCTTTAAGCAAATCATTTAGTTCTTGTTTCATTGTTGAAGCAAGTATACCCTTTGCATTTTGCTTTACTGCTTCTTCAAGTGTTTGTACTTGAAGTAACGCTTGTTCTAAAATGGATTTTTCGGTCATTTTTTTTGTTTTATTACTTTATAAATATTACGGTTTTATGGAAAATTCTCTTTTCTAATATTAGAAACCCTAAAAAATTGATTATTTAGATAAAAATTTATCTAAACCCCCCATTAATTTTTTCATTCTGTCATCAAGTATCGGATTTTCCTTTACCGATTCTTGATACTGTTCTCTGTCTTCTAGGTCTGCAAATACATATGCCCCAGGAGTAGATGGTGACGATACTAAATCAAAACAAACTAGTTCAAAGTCTTCCTGAACAATGTTTTGACCTTTTACGTTCTTTAATGAACCAACTCCACGAGATGAGATACCAAGAGTTGCTCCGTTCATAATTAACATTGCCGCTTGGTCTCCCTTAGTAGATACAATACCCATCTTTCTCCAACCTGGAGAAGTGAATAATTTTATTTTACCCATTAACATTTTTCCTTCCCACCAAGTCTCAAGAATAGAATGTGAAACTCTATCCAAATCGATAAGTGAAGATGAAGGGTGGTTTAATTCGTTAAGGGCTCCACCTTTTTTAATAAGTTGTTGGTATTTTTGGTCTTCTCTCTTAAGAATGACTTCGGGGTAGATTCTCCCGTTTTTGTTCGGTGTGTCGTATTTTTGCAAAACGGCATAAAGGATAAGGTCTTGTGAAAAGTCCATATCCTTCATCTCCGATATAATTTTTTTGTTGTCTTCGGGGGAAACGTGTCCAGCGTCGTACTCGATTAATATTCCTTTCCCCGTCTCATTAGGACCTAATATCTTCATTTATAGTTTCTATTAATACTATAAATACAACGATATATAAGTTATTTCTTGTTTTTGTAGAAGTTAAAGAGATTTTTATTAGATAATCTATCGTCGATGATGGATTTTATAATGTCTTTAACTGATAATTTAATGTTTTTAGACTTAACATCGAAGAAATTATCAACATATAATGTAACCTCAAGGTTCATAAATGACCTTTTATTTAATTTTATACCCTTTGTTCTAATATCTAAATCTACAATACATTGAGGTTTGAAATTTTCATTTTTTAAATTGTATATTATTTCTTTTATTCCCCTTCTAGTTTTATTGATTAAATGATCAAAATCATCCGTATCATTATTTGGTTCTACCCAAGCATTTAATTTTAGGTAAATTGTTTTTAAGTTTTTGAAGTCTACGGTTCCGTATCCTATTTTCACTTCGTTGTATTCTCCAAGGGAGATATACTTTCCTGTTTTCATTTATATTTTCATATTATTTTTATTTTATGGTGTTAAAAAAATATAAACTAAAATATTTGAAATACCAAAAAACATTTAGTATATTTGGGATATAATTATAGATATGTTATATATTAAAGTAGACAGTAATAAGGGAATCGAGGGAGCTCTAAAGCTGTATAAAAACAAGGTACGTAATACCAAACAAATTCAAGAGTTAAGAGAAAGACAAGAATTTGTTAAACCCTCCGTTGTGAAAAGAACACAACGTTTAAAGGCGACGTATATTCAACAAATTAAAAATGGTCTTGATTAAACAAGACCATTTTTTAGTTGAGTAAGTCGATAATAATTGTATTTGGATAAATCCATATCTTGAACCTCATCCTTTACTTTACTTAATTTAGTGGTTAAGTCGTTGTCGTTAGATTCACTTAAAAGTGAACCAACTCTATTAAGAATAGATTCTTTTAATTCTGTAGTTTTCAAAACTAAATCTTCATTTGAGATTGAAAGAATAGTTTTTAATTCTGTTTGTTGTTCTTCATTTAAATTATTACTGTATAATACATTAAAGTTATTTGCTAAAACAGCGTGTAAAAGATTCTCATTTGAGGTATATGTTTCTAATCCTGATTCTTTAATTTCTTTCTTTTTTGTTAAATGTTCTACTAATTTTTTCTTAGCAACTACTTTTTTGTCAATATTTTTTAAACTATCTTCTTCTAGTAATTGGTCAATTGAATCGTATAACTCATTCTCATCAATTTGAGTATTGTAAACAGACATATTAATTACTTCACAGAAATCCTTAACTTTAGTTGCCTTTTGTTTTAATATGTTTCCAATTTCTTCAACATATAACCTTGCAGTTTCTTTATCGTCAAAGTATTTGTTTTCGATTTCTTCGTAAAACATATACATTTCTTTAAAGTCCTTATTCTTCTTAACTACTTTAATTAAGTTCTTAGTGTTATTCTTAAGTTCTCCTTGCTCGTAAGCTTCGGTTATCGTTTTCAATAACTTGGATTTAATCTTCCCGAAATTGTTCATTTTTAATCGTTTAAAATGTCTTTTATTTTTGTTTCTATTTCATAAATATTACGTTTCGCCTTATCCATATCAAATAAGTCATTAATTGATAAACTTTCGTCACCTAACATCCCTAATATTTTTGATTTCTTAGATTTAGATTCACTAAGTGGTGCCTCTCCTCCTGCATCAGCTGGTGGTGGTGATCCTCCACCCATATCCATTCCACCTCCCGCAGGTGCTTCACCAGTTGCCCCCGCAGCTTCCGCCGCTTTTCTCTCCTCTTCTGGAATCCCATACTTAGCATCCACATCATCAAATACTCCTGAACGTTTAATAACATTTTGAGTATTTGTTAATTCAAATCCCATTGCTCTTTCTAAACGTTGTTGTTGTAAATCAAGAATAACTTCAGAATCACTAAATCCAAGTATATTCTTTTTAGCCCAAGTATGTGAAACAGGTAATATACCAACTTGTGATTGGTCTGAGGTTGCATCTTTATAAAGAGTAACCTTTTCTTTCCATTGTTCTATACGTAATAAATCAGATTGTGCTGATGGGTTTGTTAATGATAATGTAAAATTATTTAATTCATCTTCTAAACCCATAAGGTATAAATGAACTAAAGCGATTTTATTTAATTCTTGAATTAATGATTTTTGTATTCTATTAATTGTTCTAGCGAAACGAATATCCATTAATGCTAAAGTTTTACCTTCACCAACAACTTCTTCAAATCCTAAGAACGCTTTTGGAATACGTAACGCGGCTAATAATTTCTTTTGGATATATTCAATATCAGCAATCTCACCTAAGTTTTGTGCCCCTGGTAAAGTTTCGATTGGGTTTGTTTGTGACGGATCACGTACAGGGATAAAATAATCTTGGTCAACAGCCATCTGATTATATCTCATATCCACATTACCATTACGTGGATCAGCAATAGCATCTCTTTTGAATTTACTTGCCACACGTTGTACATATGGTTCAATGTCCTTATCGTCCATATTACCAACGAATACTTTGAACACACGTCTTTCAGGTGCTCTTGATGTTCTGTAAATTAACATTGCGTCTTCAGCAAGTAAAAGTTGTTTCCAAATTCTTCTAATCTTGTCTAACATAGAAGTACCATAAGGTAGTTTTCTGTCATCACCCAATAATCTAAAGTGAGCAATCTCCCAAGCTTGGAATTCCATTTCTTTGTTCTTCCAAGTAAAACGTAGTTCTCTTGTTGGAGATTTAGCGTCAGACATTTGTCCAGGGTTCTTAGATGACGAACCCTCAATTCTTTCTATTTCAATGTTTGGTAATTGTTGTACACCAATGATACCCTTTTCAGGGTCAATTTTTAAATAGACAAAATCATCACCATATTTACATAAACCTCTAGCCCACATTTGTAAGTTAGTGTTTATATCTAATTTGTTGATAAATAAATCTTCTAATATTGTTTTAACTCTATCTGATTCAGAAAAGATTGTTAATATCTCACCCTTTTCTGAAAGTGTTGTAGACTCTTCTGCGTAGATATCTAAAGCTGCCGAAATTTCAGGAGTAAACTCCATAGATTCATAATCGTAATAGGCCGCTAATCTGTTTGGTTCATAATAAACCGATTGGTTATAAAGAGATTGGTCTAATTTAGCCCATTTATCGGCAACGTATTGACTTTGTTGTGCTTGCAACACCGCCTTTTCGTACTCTTCTCTATTGTCCGTCTTTAGTATTTGGTCTTTAGAGAAATTAAATGAAGGGATTTGGTCTTTTTTTACCTGATTAGGGTAACCAAACATCCTTGTTAATTTCTGAAAGACTGTGTTATTATTCTCTGCCATCGTATATAAATAGTTTTCTTTACAATATAAACCTTTTTATTTAATTAGGAAACGTTATTTACTTTTTCCGAACAACCAAGAGAATTCCCTATACATATCTTTTGGTACGTTATGTGGGTTATCCTTATGAAAAAAACTTGGGTCGGTAGCCATCGCCCCGATTGGGTCTAACGACGTTCCATATGAATAGTGTGATTTATTAACCTCATATGTCCTTTCTGACATAGTCCAAGACTCTAACATTGCTTTGTTTGCGTTTTCTGTTTTTTCAAGTTGATTAAAACAAATGTCCGCCGAATATAACGCCATAGATAAACTCATAATGGCATCATCGTGAGCACCTTTCATATGGTCAGGTCTACCATTCATATAAACAAACGTATTAAGTTCATTTAACAATCTATTAGACCTAACACTAAACCCTTTTCTCAGGGCCTCTTCAAACGCCGCAACAATTTGAGTTCTTTTATTATTAAAATTTAAACCTGGTATTTTATCTAGTGCTTTCTTATTGTACTCCCAAATGTTTTGAGTGTTTATTCCATCAATATAAAGATTCTTGTAATTTAATTCTTGTAATTTTCTTGATGTAGCAACTCCCATACCTCCCGTAATATCGATAACGATAAAGGCATTACCATATAAAATACCCCATTTATATGCCACCGATGCTAAATCGTCTGGAGGTATTTTACCAATATATTCCGCAACCTGTTCCCTATCATCAAAATCTATAATGTTAATAGATGAAAAATCCTCACTATCACCTCTACTAACGTCAACTCCCATAATATATCTGTGACCATTAATTGGTTCTTTCCATTGCCAAAAGGTTCCTTGCATATATTTCTCGATTGGTACCCTAATCATATTCTTAGCAATATTCTCTTGAATATCACCAGGAATAACTCCATCTCCAGAACCTAAAAAGTCACATTCTAACTCTTGAGCAATTTTACGTCTATCGTATTTAAATTTCTTAGACATTGACTCAAACCAAGATGAGAACGGTTTATAACCCTGTTCTTCTAATTCTTGGTAATTAGACATATCGAATTCATTAAGAACAACATCATCATCATTATATTGTTCTCTATTCAACATATAATGACATATGTCACTACATTTAACCCACTTTAAGTCTTTGGTATACCTTGGGTCTTTAAACCACCTTAAATCAGTTATATGGAAGTCATTAATACCTCTTAACGCTTGATCATAAACACCGTAGTAAATTGGGTCATATCCATTTGGGGTTGAGATAAGAATAATCTTACCACCTGTGGACAAGGATGCCATAGATGCTGCCCAAAAATCATCACCAGCTTCGATATAAGCCGCCTCATCAAAAACAAGTACAGTTGGTGTAAAACCACGAAGTGCATCCGCAGATGTTGCGACGGCTTTTACTTCCGAACCGTTATTTAATCTAAATCTACTTTCTGAGTTCTTATCGGGTGAAAAACCAACATTTATCCATTCAGGCCATTGGTCAATAAAGTGTCTAACTTTATTAGCCATCTCAATTGCCGTATCACGTTTGTTTGCAATAATAAGAATTCTTTCAGGATTCTCAGGTTTTGCTAATTGTAATTTTTTTGATAACCAAGCGGCGGTTACCGTAGTTACACCCGCTTGTCTATATTTTTTAGTAATATTTTCGTTGTAATTTTCGTAATCCTGAATCAATTGTATTTGGTCAGGAAATAAATCCATAGGTACGTACTTCTTCTGAGTATTATCATACGTTTGTAGATACGTTCTCAGAGCATAAGGCGTGTCCTTTATAATTTTCGCGTATTCTAATAATTGTTCTGCTCTATTATTCATATATATAAATACAAAAAAAGGTGGTAAAACTTACCACCTTGTATTATCTTCTTTGAAATGGACTGTCATCGTCATCTTCGTCGTCCTCATCATCTGAATCTATATTACCTCTAATCCCTAATGAATTAAGGAAACTGTTTATATCGTCAGGTTCACTTTCATCGGCAACATCTTCTAAATCGTTTCTAAAAATAGAAACCGCGTCTTCGTATGCTTGATCATTAAACATTTTATTAATTCCGTCCATTAATTCATTCATTAATCTTTTACCATTTTCTGTTCCTTGTAGAACTTCTCTCATAAAGACTAAGAATTTTTTAGCGGGTAATTTGAATATCTCAACTAATAGGTAGTTTTGTAATTCTCTTTTATTTTCATCAATAACAATATCTTCAGGGAATTGACTTCTTAATCTATCCCAAATTGCTGGACCCAATCTTAAATCCCACATTTCCTTTTCTAAAGTATCTTCACTAGATTCTACTTCATCGTATGTGTCTTCATCTTCAGGTCTTCCTTGGATTGCAAATAATTCTAAAACTCCTTTTATTAATTCGTGAACTAATACTGGAAAGTTAATTCCACGAGCAACAACTTTAGCAACTCCGTCCTCATCTTCAGGTCTTTCAACTTGTTCTTTTCCTGCTCCAGAATTACCCATTTGTTTAATCGTCTCATCACTCAATTGCCAATAACTAAGGTCATTGATTGACATCATAATACCGTACATATTGATTAAATTAGGGTTACCCGTAATTTCTCCAATCTTTTCAGGGGCTAAATGATACATATAGTGTCCTTTATTAGATGCTCCCTGTATTATACTATTAATTAAACGTCTCTTAGCTTTCTCAACATCTAAACCTTGTAATTCGTTAAATAGGTTAACTTCAACACCTAAATCAATATCGTTAGATATATCTACCTCTTCTGGGTTTTCCTCATTATCTTGATCATTATTAAAATCATCAGTGTTAACTTCACCCATTCCAATTATCTTAGCATCAAATTCAATGGAACCTTCTGGTATACCCATTTCTTTCATAACTAAATCTACCGCTAAACGTTCTAATTCTTCCCTATGATTTAATTCAGCTTGAACAATAGTGTTGTGAGCATTCATTAATAGGTGTTGTAAACTCATAACACCATCCATCCCACGAAGAGTTGGTGCGTTTGGAACATACCTTCTAAGTGTTGCTAATAATTGCTTATATCTTTCAGAACCAAGAACCTCTTGAAAGTTCTTATTTGGTTCTTCTCCTGTTTTAGGTAAAGGTACTTTCTTAAAAGGAGTTTCCCCCTGTTTTAATTTATCCTCAACCCCACTATCAGGTCTATCGTTTGAATCAAAATCCATTGCCATCTCTTCTAAATTTTCTTTTATCAAAGATAGTAATTTTTTCTTAGAAAGTATCATTATTTGGTTTCTTTTAACGCTTTTGGTTTAGGGTTTTTTCCCGGACCAGGTTGATAAGGTGTTTTTGGTTTAGTACCAGGATTTGTTTTTGGTTTTACAGGTGCTGGTTTTGTTGTTGGTTCAGCATCAATAGTTTCAGTACTTGAGATAACATCGTAACTCATAAATTCTGGAATACCATTGTGTCCCTTTTTAACTTTTGAACCGACTTCTTGTTCTCCTAATTTAAATTGAATCATTTCCATAATTTCGTTTTTTGATGTAAAACTATGAAATTTTTTGTTAGTAACTTCAGAAACCCATTCTTTAATGTTGGATTTTTTACATTTACACTCTGATTTCGTACAACCGCAGTCATTGCATTTTTTATCCTCACTAACTTCTTTCTTTTGTCCTTTTAATATTTTAAAATCTTGACCGTCAATTTTACCATTATGGTTCTTATCTAACTTCTTTTGATTACCTTTTAATCCCTCTTTCATTTCCTCTTCGTATGTCTCAATAGATTTGTTTTGTTTTTTCGCGTCGGCAATTTTTTGATTAGCCAATGGATCTTTCTTTGAAATCATAATATCGGCTTCACCTAAGATTCTACTTGCAAATGTTACAAGTTGTTTGTCACTAAAATTAACTAGTGTTTTTTCTGAGAACCCTTCTTTCATTAAGGATTCAACTATTTCGTTTCTTTTCATATTTCTTTGAATTTTATCTCTTCTTTTAATAATTGATAATCTCTTTGTTTTAGTTTTTTAGAAACAGATTCCAAAGATTCCCCGAACTTAAATGTAAGTCTGTCAAACTCAGAATCAAAATCAAATTTTTCCCAAGCCAACGCAACTACACCATCTACAGCATCAATAACTCCGAAATAATCGGAGTCTTGAACTAATTCTAATTTTAAATCGGTATTTTTTAATAGACCGACTAAGTCTACATATTCTATTTCAGGTGATTTAGATCCAGATATTGCGGAAGCTGGTATAACAAACCATTCCTCTATGTCAATTTCAGTTGATGAACTAAAGATAAATTCGTACTGTTTTTGACCTTTATAATCTGAACCAATTTCATTGACATAGATTAGATTCATTTTATTTGAAATATTTGCTTAGTGTTTCACCAACACTTTGATTAATTTCATTTTTGATTTTATCCATATCAATTTCTTGAATATCGTCAGAATCTTCATCAATATCTGCGTAACGTGAAATATCAATTTCACCAGTTTCAACAGGTGTATTAATAAACGCTTCTAAAGCATCCATTGGTTCATCTTCTCCCGTTAATCCCGCCATTGACAATTCTTCATCGATATCTTCATCAGATGTAGGTTCTTCTGCAGGAACTTCTTCATCGTCACCCATTTCAGGTTCTTCTGCAGGAACTTCTTCATCGTCACCAAAATCTTCATCTCTTTCAAATTTCTTAGAAATATCTTCGATATCTTCTTCTTCAAGTTTGTCTAAATCAACTGCAGATATAATCATATTAAGAACGTACTTAATATCATCACTTTCCATTTTTTCTTTTTGATCTCTTAATTCTTGACCAAGTTTACCTGCAAATTTTTGTACTTCAGCCATATAATCAGAAGGTTTTCCTTCCGAACTTGATTCTCCGCCCATATCTTCACCACCCATATCGTCCGAAGGAGATTCAGTATCTGTAGCTTCCATATCGGGAGCCTCCATATCTGTAGATGGTTCAGCAACAGGTGCCTCCATATCAGGAGCTGGCATATCCGCAGATGGTTCATCTACAGGTGCCTCCATATCAGGAGCCGGTATCTCTTCTTGAGGTTTGTTTTGTTTTAAAACGTATTTCGTTGCTTCTTGTAATTCTTCTTGACCCTTAACTAATTCAAGTCTTTTTAACGCTTCGGAATATGAAGAAAATTTGTTTTTATTCTTCATAAACATACCACCGATATAATCAAGTGATGATTCGTTTAATCCTCTTTTCACATAGTATCCATCTTTTTCTTTGACGATACCATATACTCCACCACCATTCTTAGCTTCTGAAACTAATTCTGCTGATTTTGTTTGAGGTTTATTATTTGCGTTATTATAGTAAGTTAACTCAAGGATTCTTTTTAATTTGTCATCCCCGTTTAATTTCTCACTTCCAAGTGGTTTAATTTCTGCCATTTTGATATTAATTAAGATATACTTATTCTTATCCTATAAATACATAGATATATAGAAAAAAATAAGGTTCCCTATTGTGTTATGGACAATTTCTTATCTATTATGTCCGTTTTTAGTTTTAGTAACTTGTTAATGTATCCATTTCTTCTAAGTAATTTAAAGGTTAGGTTCTCATAAGAATACTCACCTCCTGTCTCTAAACCACTTTGTCTGAATTGCTTTAATTTTTTTCTTAACGACTCAATCTTAGGTAAAACTTCATCACTAATCCCTAAATCAACTAATTGATCTATTTTCTTAGCAAAGTCCTCACCTTTTTCCAATATTTTTCTATCGTCAATATTAGGTGTCTCTTTTTTTGGTTCAATTTCCCACTTATCGTGTAAAATAGAATAAACACCCGAAGAAATGTGCGGTTCCTCCACATCCTGAACATAAACTTCCACATCAAAACCTTTAATTTTAATGTCGTGTTTCTCATTCCAAACGTTCTTTTTAGCATCGAAAAACTCTTTAATGATGGTCATTAGAATGGGTGAACCGTTATCTCCATCTATTTCACTCATATCTATTAATACGTGTAAATCGACATCAGAAAATTCCGACCAGTTAAAATTAGCTAAAGAACCAGTTAATACTACGTCGTGAATAAAGAACTCAACACCAAAAGATTCAACAAAATCGTTAGCAATCTCAATCAAACGTTTTCTAACGACTTCTTTCATTTTGAAACCATCCTTAGATTCATCAAAAATTTCATTTGACAAAATATCTTTAGTTTCAAAAGATTTTACAATTCTTTCGTCATCTTTAGTGTACTCGACTAGTTCTTCAAATAAACTCATTTTACTTTGGTAAATTTGTGTGTTTTGGATATCTCCTGATTAAAATACTTCCCCTGGGATTCGGCCATTCTAAATTTAGTGAACTTAGCCCAAGGAATCTTTTCGTATTCATAAATAGATCCATTATTAAAAGTTACCGATAATTTCTCCTCTTCGGTGAAATATGTTGCACTCTGTAAATTTGATGATTTAATTATAACTTCAATCAAGTTACCATTAATTGATTCTGATATAATACCCATAGTTTTATGTTTTTATAAGAATATACTAAATAAATATCAAATAAAAAACCCCTCGTTTGTGAGGGGTCTATATTTTTCAATAATTTTTGATTATTTCATACATTCCTGTAAATCAGCATCTTGTTGATTTTGTTCAGCATCCATAGCTCTTACCATTGATTTAGTTAATGAATTGAAAACTTCTTCACCAAATCTCTCCTGAATGTTATTCTCTTGACGTAAATCTTTGAATTTACCTGCAACTAAGAAACCTAAAACATTACCTAACAATACTCTTCTGAATGATTTAGCAGCGGCTTCACCTTTTTCCATACCACCTTTTACAGATTTGATGTATGAATTGATATCAACAACGGTTTTCATATCGTTATTTGAATCTATGTTAATTTGTTTTTCACTTTTTGGTTTGTCACTAGACTCATATGAACTTAAGTATTTCTTAATTGCCATATGTCTAACGGTTCCGTCTTTTTTAACAAACGCAACACTCACAATTTTATTAGATTCGATTGCCGCTCTTAAATCAGATAAATCTTCCGATGTTTGGAAATCTTGATGTGATAACGCCATTTCATTTGCGTCTATCATTTCTTGTATCATTTTAGTTAATTCAGATTCGGTCAATCTTAATATTCTTCCCATAATATTCTATATTTCTATATAAATATTGGTAAATAATAAAAAACCCCCATAATTGGGGGTCTTTATTAATTAAGAGATATAATTCTTTCTAACGGCTTCTTTTTATCAATCGGTAACGTTAGTTCTAAAATTCCATTTTCAACCTTACCCTCAACATCTTTTTCTTTAACGTCATCAGGTAATGAGTAAGATTTGGTGAAACTATTCACAAAGTGGGACGTTTCACTCTTTTCTTCTTTTGAATAAGAAATTTTAATTATACCATCTTTAATGGTGATTTTTAAATCTTCCTTGGTTAAACCAGGAACACCCATAAGAACCTTATACTCCATTTCGTTTTTAGTAACGTTTATTTGTGGAGAGGTTCCTACTCTCGATTGTTCAAACACATTATCCAATGTGTTGAAGAACGGGTCTTTAAATAATGTTATCATAATAATATTGTTTTTGTACTTTTGTACAATTTATTTGCCAAATGTCTAAAAGTGACATTTAGACATTTGTTAGACATTTTTTTAGACATTTTGTCTTAATTTTGTTTTTAGAATAATTTATGTTACATTTGTACAAAATAAAACTTATTAATATGGCTGTAGATTTTTTTGAAGAAGGACCACAAACTAACCCAAGGAAAGTTCGTAAAGGTTCAGAAACACCAATTTTAGATAATTTCTCAAGGGACCTAACTAAGATTGCCGAAGAAGGTAAAATTGACCCAGTAATTGGTCGAGATAAAGAAGTGAAAAGAATTGCTCAGATTCTGTCCCGTAAGAAAAAAAATAATGCAGTTATCGTGGGAGACGCTGGTGTGGGTAAAACCGCATTAGTTGAAAAATTAGCTTTAATGATTTATAAGGGAGAATGTCCTACCAATCTTTTAGATAAGAGAGTTGTTTCCCTTGATTTAACTTCACTCGTTGCAGGTACAAAATACCGTGGACAGTTTGAAGAAAGAATTAAAGCAATCTTAAATGAATTACAACAGGTAACGAATGTTATTGTTTTCATTGATGAATTACATACAATGGTTGGTGCGGGTAATGCTAGTGGAGCGATGGATGCTGCTAACATTTTAAAACCAGCACTTGCAAGAGGTGAGATTCAATGTATTGGAGCAACTACCTTTGATGAATATAAGAAACATTTAGAAAAAGATTCCGCACTTGTAAGAAGATTCCAAAAAATAATTTTAAGAGAACCAACTCAATCTGAGACAATTGAAATTATAAAAAATCTTAAATCGTCTTATGAAACATTTCATAAAGTACAATATGAGGATAATGTTATAGAAACAATTGTTAAGCTTTCAAATCGTTATATTACTGATAGACAATTTCCAGATAAGGCAATTGATGTATTAGATGAATTAGGTTCGGAAAAAAGAGTGAGTAGTAGAGTTCCAGAATCTATTGAGAAATTGAAAAAGAGTGTTGAAGAAATTAAAGAAAAGAAGATTCAAGTTGTAAAATCTCAAAACTACGAACAAGCAGCAAAATTAAGAGACGAGGAAAGAAAGTTAATCGTCAAACTTGAAGATGAGAAACAAAAATGGGCGGATAGTTTAAAAGAAAATAAAACCCCAATCACTATCGACGATGTATACGATATTATATCTGAAATGACGGGAGTCCCAATAACTAAATTAGATTCCAAAGAAACCGAAAAACTTTTAAAAATGGAATCTTTATTATCTGCAAAGGTAATTGGTCAAGACGATGCGATTGCAACCATTTCTAAATCTATTAGAAGAAATAGAGTTGGTATTAAGGACGCAAACAAACCAATCGGTTCATTTATTTTTATTGGTTCCACTGGTGTTGGTAAAACATTTCTAGCTAAATCGATTGCAGATTTATTATTTGGTGATCCAGATAAAATCATCCGTGTTGATATGAGTGAGTTTATGGAGAAACACAACGTATCTAAATTGATAGGTTCTCCTCCAGGTTATGTTGGTTACGACGAAGGAGGTCAGTTGACTGAGAAAGTTAAAAATAACCCCTTCTCTGTAATTTTATTTGATGAAATTGAGAAAGCACATAAAGACGTATTCAATATCTTACTTCAAATTTTAGATGAAGGTCATTTAACTGACTCATTTGGTCGTAAAGTAAATTTTACAAATACGATTATTATTATGACTTCTAATGTTGGAGCAAAACGTGTGTCTGATTTTGGCGGTGGAGTCGGTTTTAACACTGGGTCAAGTGCACAACAAAAATCTGATGTTAAAAGATCAATCATTCAAAAAGCTTTGAAACAACAGTTCAATCCTGAGTTTTTAAATAGAATTGATGACATTATCTTATTCAATCCCCTTAATGAGGAAACTCTTAAAAAGATTATTCAAATTGAGGTTGGTAAACTAAACAATAGATTAACCGAAAAAAGTTATAAAATTACTTTTGATAAATCGGTGATTGAAAGAATCTACGAATTAAACACTCAAGAGGAATATGGTGCAAGACCTTTAAAACGTATTATTCAAAATCTATGTGAAGATTTCCTAAGTGAAGAAATATTACGAGGAAATATTAAAGAAAATGAGAATATTACTTTAAAGTATAAGTCTGAAAAACTAACGATTGTAAAAAAATTATTGTAAATAGTTGACTTTTTACATAAAGTATATATATTTATATTCTTGGAGGTTCTCTTTGTCGATTACCTTTTCGTTTTTTTTCATAAGTAAGTGGGGTTGAACCCACCGAAAGACCTTAAACCCCGACATATCGTTGGGGTTTTTTTATTGTTAAATTTGGTATAATCATTATTTCTTCGTATATTTACACTTATGAAGAAATATATATTCGTTTTCGCACTTTTTGCTATTGTAGCATTAACTGCGTGTGGTAATGGGTCAACCACAACTGAACAAACAGACTCAACATCGGTTAATGTTGATTCATCTGCAGTAAGTACAACTGACTCTACTGTGGTGGCAACTCCTACTGACTCTTCTAAAACAGAAGAGGTTAAGTAACCAAATATGGGTTGGGAGAGATTTTTCCCAACCCATTTCTATTTATTAAAAAAGTATTGATATGGAGGATAAAGAATACACGGGAGACTTAATATTATTAAGAGGGTTACCAGGAAGTGGTAAAACGTCATTAGGTGATATAATTTTACACTGCCCAGGGTCTAATTCCCCAGACGTATTATCGGCGGATAATTTCTTTATGGACGATAAAGGAAATTATAATTTTGATGCAACTAAAATAAAACAAGCACACAATGATTGTCAACAAAAATGTGCGGAAAGAATGAAGTTAGAAATCTCAAGGATTGTTGTTGCAAATACTTTCACCGAAAAATGGGAAATGGATTCCTATTATGAAATGGCGGAAAGATACAAATATAGAGTACACAGCGTTATTGTTGAAAATAGACACGGAAGTGTAAACATCCATAATGTTCCAGATGAAAAATTGGAACAAATGAAAAATAGATTCGAAATTAAACTCTAAGATGAGTCAATTTATTGTTTCATTCCTTAATGTTGTCGACCCAAACCAAAAAAGAAACGAACCTTTAATAAAGCGTTGTGTTAGAAAAATTAGAAAAATATTACGAAGATGGTTTGTTAATAAAACAAACCCACCCAACTAAAGATTTAACAATTTGGAATTATTCCCAAAAAGTTCAATATGAGAAGTTATGGGATGATATAACGATGCAATGTCGTGGATTAGTAACTAACTCAAAAGGTAGAATAGTTGCTAGACCATTTAGAAAATTTTTTAATTTAGAGGAAATGGACTCCCTACCTAGTGGAGATTTTAAAGTTTACGAAAAACTAGACGGATCTTTAGGAATTCTTTTTCATTATGAAGAAGAACTAACAGATGAAAGAAGATATAACATATGGTTTAATAACAATTATGAAACAGGTATGGAAAGGTTCTTTGACCCAAACAACATACCAGATTATGATAACCCATATTATCAACCAACACCAAAAACAAAAGACGAGTGGGTTTTTGCATCTAGAGGATCGTTTACATCCGAACAGGCAATTAAAGGTTCTGAAATTTTAAAAAAACATAATTTAGATTCTTTACATCCTGGGTACACATATCTTTTTGAAATAATTTATCCCGAAAATAGGATTGTCGTTAACTACGGTTCAGAAGAAAAACTAATCTTACTTGGTATTGTTCATACTATGGTTGATGATTTTGAAATGCCGTTAGAACATTGTGATGGTTTAATTGGTGGATGTAATTTTGAACTTGTTAAGTCATATAATTTAGGTGACGATATTGAATCATTAAAAAATACAATATCAAATGATAATGAAGGTTATGTTTTAAAATTTAATGATAGACCAATTTCACGGATAAAAATTAAAGGTGAAGAATACGTTAGATTACATAGAATTATTACAAACATATCAAATAGGGATATTTGGGAGTATTTGAAAGATAATAAACCATTTGATGAGTTATTAGAAAAAGTTCCTGATGAATTTAATAATTGGGTTAAAGAAACTGTTAAAGACTTAACTATTAGGTTTGATAACATTAATAAAGACTACACCGAAATTTATGAAAATTTAAAATCACGAAATTTAGATAGAAAAGAGTTTGCAATTAGGGCAAAACAATATAGACACTCTAACATTTTATTTAATATGTTAGACGGAAAGGAACATAAACAAAGTATTTGGAAAATATTATACCCAACTTACTCAAAACCATTTAAAAATGAATAATAAAATTAACATATATCTAGACGACGTTAGGACCCCATTAGAAGATGGTTGGGTGATTGCCAGAGATTACTATCAGTTTGTATCTTTAATTGAAACACACGGTTTAAATAACATCGGGAAGATATCTTTAGATCACGATTTAGGTGAGAGTGCAATGATTGAGTATTACAATAACGTAAAAGATAATTACAAACTTAACTATGAAAATATAGAAGAGAAGACAGGATATGATTGTTGTAAATTTTTGGTTAACCTTAGTATGGACACCAATATTCCACTACCATCAATTTATGTTCATTCGGCAAACCCAATTGGTAGTCACAATATGATGGGATACATCAACAATTATTTGAAAAATTGTAAATTAACCGAAAGTTGTGGTAGAAACGAAATACCTCATAAAATTGAAGAGATTTTTATGTTAAGTCCAGAAGCAAGAGAGGCCAAATGGAAAAGAATTAAAAATAACTAAAAATTATTTTTGCCGTTAATTATTTTTACTTAATTTTACCCAATAAACTTACTAAACCAATCCATATGCAAACTAAATTAAGAAAAAGTCCAAACATATTCAAAGAATTATCATTTGATGGGAGGTACAACGATTTTACAGATTTCTACGATGAAAACAAAACCGAAATTTACAAATCAATTATTGAATTGTTTGCCGAATTTAAGGTCACAAGAAAAAAAAGTCTTAATTTACAAATTTCCGCTAAAATTAGGGGTCTTGATTGGGATACTGAATTTACCTTTAAAAAGGATGAAACTATTATACTTACAAGGGATGTAATGCCGTATTTTGAGAATATGGAAGATTATGAAACTTGTTCTGAAATTGTTTCTTTAAAAAAAGACTTGACTTCTTAATTGACATTAGTTATACTTTTATTTATAGATTATCGTAAGATACATTTATTTATTTTGTCCCAAAAATCCCCGGTTTCCACTGGGGATTTTATTTTTTGGTACATATTAAAGCATAACCCTTGACCCAACCAAGAAGTTATGTAGTACCTGTGAACCTGGTGAGGTGTTGAAGTTAGCTTTATAATTAAAACTAAACCCAAAACGTTTAGAAATTTTATAATCAAAACTACTACCAACTAAAAATCCAACACTTCTATTTATCATAGTTGAACCTGCCGATGGTTGATAACTTATGGGTGATGACATAACAAATACTTGAGGGGACAATGTTAATTTTTTACTATATTGAAACGGTTTGGTCCAAAATCCAACTAATGATGTGGAAATGCTAATGTCGTGATTACCTTGTAAATCCTTGGTTAACAATCCAATACCTCCAACGTTAACACCATATGTACCAAACTTAGGATCTGGTTTTATAAATGTGTATGAAGTAAGTGTCATCCAAGTACCTTTCAAATATGCTACAGATGCTCCATATGAGTGAATAGCATTTAATTTACCATTACTAAAGTCCATTTTGGTGTAACTTGATGAAACTACATATTGGTCTAGTGTTGACCATACAATTCCATTAACACCGAATGATTTATCTCCCGCCATAGATGTCCTACTTACACCCATAGATAACATTACACTATATTGACCATCAACTGATTGTGCGGTTGTTAAATCCGACGCTAAAAGCATTGGATTCATATTTTTTCTTTTTTTCTTCTTTTTTCTCTTCCTTTTTCTCCTCTTTAGATTCTTCCTTTTTCTCTTCTTTCTTTTCTTCTTTAGACTCTGATTTAGATTCTTCTTTCTTTTCTTCACTTTTACTTTCCGACTTTGATTCACTTTTTGACTCTGAACTACTTTCAGTTTTAGACTCCGTTTTAGATTCGGATGAACCACTAGATGAACTACTAGATGAACTACTAGATGAACTACTAGACCCTCCGCTTGGAGGTGTACTTGGTGGAGTTGATGCGGAACTAGCAGCGGCTGAACTAGCACTACTACTTGCTGCTGATGATGCTGATGACGATGCTGCTGATGAAGCTGCGGAACTTGCCGCTGCTGATGCCGCCGCACTTGCTGCTGCTGCAGCTGCTGCTGTGGCTGCCTGAGTTACTGTTTGTTGTACAGTTTGAGTAACAACGGGGTTATTAATTGGACAAGTTATTGCTTCGTAAGAAGTTTTAACCGATAACAACCAAACCTGAGCAATTCCAGCATTAACTTCGGCTTGTGTAAATGTTTTAATTTGATTATAAAAACTTATGACAGCCTGACCATTTACATATGTAGTGGTTGCGACTTTCATTTCTCCAGTGCATTTATCTATAAAAGTTTGAGTAACAACAGACTGACCATTTACGTTTTGAAATGATAGTAGAAATAAAAAGAATAAAAATAGGATATAACATTTTTTCATTTTTTTTCTTTTAGGCAAATTCTGCCTAATTCTTCTTTTCTTAGTGCGAATGTTTGCGAAATAGTACCATTATTAGATAATAGATGTATAATATGTAATCCTAATTTCTCACCACCAACTTCAATTTCCTGACCTTGTATAAAACCTATTTCCATTAATCTTAGTCTAATACAAGGATTACAATTTTCACAATTTATTGATTGTGGTACATCTATAACTTCTTGTGACATTATTTTAAGAATATTTGTTTTTTAATCATTCTATCTAATATTCTAGCACACGCAATGTCTAACGCCTTTTTAGTTGCAATTGAAATGGTTGACTGATTAAATTTAACTGGATCAACAGTCGCGTCCGATAATAAAGTTAACTCTCTTGTTGTTTTAGCTTCACCCAATCCAGACGCACCAAACACTACACCTGTCTCCGCATTTGTAAATCTAACCTGTAAACCAATTCGAGTAACCATTAAATTTTTGACACCGTTTTGAATGTTAATTGTTTCATCTTCAGATACCGAATAGTCATAACATTCGATTGTTACAAAATATTCCGCCAAGTTAATTTTACCACGTCCATCTAATTTATTTTCAGATATACCCGCGGCAGATGCTTGGAATTGTTTTACCATTCTGTTCTTAATTTCCGTCTTATCTTCTGTAAATTTAAAACGATTAAGATTCTCAAGGTATTCCATAGAAATATTTGCAACACCCAAACCAACTCTTTTTTCTTTAAGTTCTGGATACATCTCATACATTTCATCTGAAATACCCGCTTTTAATATTTGAATAGGTATTTGTGGTCCCTCATAATCTAAAAATTTAGATATATCAATTGCAGTTTCAAATGATGCTTTATATTGTTCTGTTTGTGTTTTACCAATAGTTTGCGCGGTTACACTTAAACTAAAAAATAGACCTAATAATATTAGTAAAATTTTCATATGTTTTTTTATTTTATATAAATTTTATTACGATCCAAATGCTTTAGTAAATCCTGCTGGACAAGTTTTTGTACATATCAAATCTGCAATAACTGGTGCAAATGCTGCTCCAATTGCAATACCAACTCCAGCTGGTGTTGCCCATAACTCTGCAGAATCTAAACTTTTACCTAAACAATTTGAAATTATATTTTTTAATAGTGTATGATCAATACTCTCACTAACATATGGTATTGCTAAAAATCCTTCTGTTATAATTTCTGTCATTGCCATTACTACCACCACTTTAGCCGCTTTATCTGCAACATAAAGAACAGGTGTTGCCATAAGTGATAGAGTGGTTGATGTCGCTGCGCCCGCTGGTTGTTCTGGTGCAAATGCCGCAACACAACCCAAACCAATTGCCGCGGTTACTGCTATATTACAAGCATTTTTATCTGCCCATTGGTACGCATCGTATACACCCTCTTTTACTTCTTCAAAAGCTTCTTCTAATAGTGGCACAACTTCTTCATCCCACTCTTTACCAACCACATCTTCAAGTCTATGATTTATTTCAGGATGGTCGTGTATGTACCTTATTGCTTTATCCGTAAGTCCCCACGTTTCACACGTTGAACAAGGACCGTCTCCACCAAATCCATAAAAGACCGTCTCCACCAAATCCATAAAATCTTACATAGTTTTCACCACAATCTGAGCGATGATATACTATTCCGTCTCCGTTTCTGTCTGCCATAATATTTGTTTTTTTTTTGTTTTATTTTATTTTATTTTATAATAAATATTAAAAAAGGGGAGTTTAACTCCCCCTTTTTTAATTAACCTTCGTTTTCTACTTCTTCTTGTTTGTTGTGTTTGTTATTTATGTACTTATCAACCGATGCAATACCAAAGGCTCCAAGTGTTATAACTAAGAAACCATTGAATATAAATTCGTTAATTACTAATGGTTTTCCAAAATAACCTGTTATTAGGTCAACAGCTAAAGCTATAACCATACAGAT
>Ga0208133_1000201_pt1 | contig 24292 bp, 33 predicted proteins | sample ColrivemetaGS535_FD_187595 | JGI IMG/M metagenome (GOLD analysis project Ga0208133, IMG submission 187595) | Estuarine microbial communities from the Columbia River estuary, USA - metaG S.535 (SPAdes) (version 2) | ecosystem: Environmental > Aquatic > Marine > Intertidal zone > Estuary | place... | reverse complement strand
CACTACCACAATATACTAGCTGCCTTAACTTTGCTTTCTTATCAGGTGAGCTAAGCTACTTTGCTAAGTCTAATATTCAAAACTCAGTTTTTCCTTCTTTTGCTATGATGTTTCCTAAGAGACCACAGTCTGAGGAGGAGAAGCACATGATCAAAGAAACTATAGATAGAATGAAAGGGGCAGCCAATGCAGGTAAAGCTGTAGCCTTCTTTGCTAATTCTGCTGAGCAACTTCCTAAGATAGAAGCAATGCCTACTAATGGTAATGATAGCCTATTTCAAGAAGCTTCACAGCTGAACACTGAGCAGATATGCTTTGCTCACACAATAGATCCTATCTTAATGGGAGTAAGAACTACCGGTAGCTTAGGTGGTGGTGCAGATATTAAGCAGGCTTATGTTATTTTTGAAAAGAATGTAGTAATGGAGCTAAGGAGCTGTGTTCAGCATATCTTCAATGAGCTACTAACAATATCAAAGATACCTGCAGAGTTCACTATCAATAACTTCCAAGTCATAGATGAGTCTATAGTAGAATTAGAAGGTGATGCTTCTAGGATTAATAATCTAATCAGTGCTATGCATCCTACAGTAGCTCAGAAGATACTAGATAACATGACACCAAACGAGATACGAGCTTTAGCTGATTTGCCTGCCATTGAAACAACCCCAACAATAACACCTACTGTCTAATGCTATACTTCATAACAGAAACTTATCTAAAAGTTAATACACCTATAACTGCAAATGTGGATGTTACAGATGTAACACCATACATAGCTACTCAGGCAGCTCTTAGAGTACAGCCTATCTTAGGCACTACTTTCTATAACTATTTATTAACTCAGTATAATAACACAGCACTTAACCCTGATGAGATAAATTTAGTAGAGTTTATTCAACCAGTGATAGCTTGGAGATCTGCAGAAGATGCTGTCTTTGGTTTGACTTACCAACTTAAGAACAAAGGACTTCAAACACAATCAGGTGACTACTCAGCTAGTGTATCTCGTAATGAGGTAGCCTTTGGGATGGAGCACTACGCACAGAAAGCTAGCTTTTTTGAGCAGAGACTAATCAGATGGTTGCTAGTTAATAGAAATCTATTTCCTCAGTTTATCTCTACCACTAATCAAGATACTGATCTTAGGCCTATGTTTAATAACTGCAGCTGCATCACCCAATGGCAAACAACTTGCCTAGGCAACTGTGGTACATTCAGAGAAAACGGATACAATAACTCTATCTTAATACTCTAATGAAACTACAATTATCTATCTTACTATCCTCAATTCAAAAATACATTATTCAACTTTTCGCAGTGGTAGGTTCTTTCTTTTTACCAATATCAGGTATCTTATTTTTAATTGGGTTTGCTATTTTTGTAGATACGCTAACAGGGATATGGAAGTCTAAGAAGTTAGGTATCCCCATCACATCTCGTAAACTATCAGCCATTGTGTCTAAATTATTTTTATATGAGGTGGCTGTTATTGGCTTCTACCTGATAGATAAGTTTATCCTTAATGATATCATTCTACAATTTTTCTCAGTACCATTAATGCTTACAAAAATTCTATCCCTAGTGCTTTGTAGTATAGAAGTTATATCAATCTCAGAAAATTACAAGGCTGTAAAAGGCATAGATATATGGTCAGCGTTTAAGAATTTACTACAGAGATCTAAAGAAATTAAAAACGATATAGATGGAGTTAGATATAACAAAGATAGTACAACACCGTCTATCTAAGGATCAATACATAGATGAGCTTACTGACAAAAAACAGATCTATTTGCACCATACTGCAGGAGGACCTGATGCTGTTAATGTAGCTAAATTTTTTAACAATCAAGTAGGCAAAGTAGCAACTGCTTTTATCATTGGTGCAAGAGGTACAATCGTGCAATGCTTTAGCTCTAAAAATTGGGCTTATCACCTGGGCCTTAAACAAGAGATATTCACTGAGTCAGGAGTACCATACAAGAGCCTAGATAAGATATCAGTAGGCATAGAGATATGCAACTATGGCCCATTGACTAAAAGGAATGGATACTACTACAATTATGTAGGTGGTAAAGTAGACTATACTGAGGTGACTATCTTAGATAAAAAGTATAAAGGGCATATCTATTGGCAGAAGTATACAGATGCACAAATAGAGTCTACTCGGCAGCTGCTAGTCTACCTTTGTGATCAGTACAAAATACCTCGGACTTACTTTGCTACCATCTTTGATATTGATAAAAGAGCTTTGCGTGGTGAAAGTGGTATATTTACCCACAATTCAGTGAGAAAGGATAAGAGTGACATCTATCCATGCCCACGAATGATAACAATGTTAGAGAGCTTATGAGACACTTACTATCCATTCTGATATTATCCCTACTATTTAGCTGTTCAGACGCTAAGAAAGCACAATACCACTATAAGAAGGCACTTAAGTATGGTCTAGAGTTAGTGCAGGATAGTGATACCATTAGAATAATCTCAGTAGATAGCATACCAGTGGTGGTAAATGATACGATTATATGGGAGAAAATCATAACTACTAAGGATACTATCATTAATTTTAAGAATGTATATGTGCCTAAGACCAGGTGGCAAACTAAGATAGAATATAGATACAAAACACAAATCTTAAAGCAGGATGTTTTGAAGTATAAGTATATCTACAAAACTGAAAAAAAACAAAAGGCCAAAACTAATTGGATGCTCCTAGTATGGGGCTTTATTATAGGAGTACTCCTGTCATTCGTTACTAGACTTTTACTAAAACTATACCTCCCCTTTTAATGATAAGAAAAAGATTGTTTTTTGACATTGAGACAAGTTTTAATGTTGGAATATTTTGGCGAAGTGGTTATAATTTAAACATTAATCCTGGAGACATTATACACGAGAGAGCCATCATATGCATATGCTATAAGTGGGAAGGTCAAGACGAGGTACATAGTTTAGAATGGGACTCAAAGCAATCTGACAAGGCAATGTTAAAGAAGTTTTTAAAGGTTATGGCTCAAGCTAACGAGATTGTGGCTCATAATGGCGATCGTTTTGATATGAAATGGATTAGAACTAGGTGCTTATTTCACAATTTAGGAATGCCTCCAATACATAATACAATTGATACTCTTAAAGAGGCTAAGAGATATTTTAACTTTAACTCTAATAAACTTGACTACATAGCTAAATTTTTAGGTGTAGGTGCTAAGATGGACACAGGTGGCCTTGATTTGTGGAAAGACATCGTATTTAAAAAATCACCTGAGGCAATGGCTAAGATGGTGGCTTATTGTAAGATGGATGTGACAGTACTAGAAAGTGTCTTTGATAAGCTTAATTCATACACACAATCAAAGGTTAATTATGCTGTATTAACAGGAGGAGACAAATTTGATTGCCCTCAATGTGGTACTACTAACATACGTTATAATAAGAAAGTCACTACCTCAGCAGGTACAATTCACCATTGGTTAATATGTAACCCTTGTAACAAATATTTTAAAGTGAATAATAAAACTTATGAAGATTGGGTAAAGTATAGGATAATAAAGAAAAATATTTCGTAAGTTTGCACCAGGTTAATGTGATCAATATATTAGCTCATAGCCCCCTATATCTTTGGTTAGTTTGGTAGGGGGTTATTTTTTTGCACAATAAACTGAGTAGGTTTAGTAAGCAATTCTGCCAAGATTTGTGACGGTTATAGCCATCATAATAGCTAGAATAATGGCATAATGTATAATATAGCTAACATATTACCTACTTTTTGTAAAGTATATTTAAGGTTATTCCCTGATTTTCTCATGTCCAAATTATTGTATTTTCTATACATGATAGGCTTTTATGTTCACATTCCTTATTTAGAATGATTATTGATAACGTATAATTGTAAACAATTCATTGTAAGTACGTATATTTGTCTAAACCAATAAAAACTAACCAATGACAACAGAACAAATGAAAGCCACTATCCTCCTCTATTCAATAGAGTTGAGAGATGAGTACAATGAAATGGTAGGAGCATTCGGGCATACAGATCCTGCAGCTCAAAGACTACAAACCAAGTATGCAACTGTATTAGTATTAATCGAAAAACTAGGACTAGATGAGAACTATTGATTTTATCCAGGGCTTAGCAGCCTTGACACTCTTTTTAGTAGGAATGTATATATCCTGTGCACTATGAGCTACGAGATAGACTACTTGAAAAAAGGCTACATCAATGTATGGTGGGCTTCTGAGGATGGAGGTATCATATACACTGCTGAGTTTAGATGCTACTTTGTTGAGGAGGGTATCTATGAAGCTTTGCTAGTAGACAGTTATCAAAGAGGTAAAAATTACATAATATTTACACCCTTGACTAGCAAAGAGCTACAAGAGACAACCCAACTTGTAGAAGAGTGGGCTTACAATAACCCTGAATGTATATAAATATGGAAACTAACGAAAACACATTTACCCCTACCACTTTTAGTCTTAAAAGGAAGATGCAATGGTGGAGAGAGCAGAGCTCAACAGATGATAAAGGTGGAAGCTTCAACCTGGAGCTGTACCTAGACTATTTAAGTGAGCAAGACTTTAACGAAATAAAACAAGAGAAATGAAACGCTATAAAGTAACCTACAACTATTTTGAAAGTGGTAAGAAAATGGTAGGCACCAGGATCTTAGAGGCCTTAGACAAAGAGCACGCTTTACAACTTATGGCCATGTGGCCTAGACTAATACTTAAAGTTGAGACCTTATGAAAACAATTAAAGTAGGGAGTGACTTCTCAGGAGTAGGAGCATTTAATCAAGCACTAACTAGATTAGGCATTGAATATCAAGAAGTATATGCCTGTGATATGGATAAGTATGCAAGACAAACTTTTATACATAATTATGGAGAGCCTAAATACTACCCATTGAATGTATACGATAGAGAGATACCATCAGAAAGCCTAGATATATATATGACCTCTCCACCTTGTCAAGCATTTAGTATGGCAGGTAAGAGATTAGGTAAAGAGGATAAAAGAGGTATTTTATTCTTTAATAGTTTAAAATTTATACAGGTTAATAATCCACGTTTCTTTATTTTTGAGAATGTAAGAGGATTACTATCTCACGATAAAGAAAATAAAAAAGATAAAATAGGTAAAACATTTAAAGAGTGGATAGATTATCTAGGAGGCAAGTCTATAAATGGTGTAATTAATGAACACTCAATAGATGGAGCTGTACCTTATCATCTACATTACAAAGTATTAAATGCTAAAAAACATGGAGTACCTCAGAATAGAGAAAGAGTATTTTTAATAGGCATTAGAGATGATCAGGATAATACATTCACATGGCCAGCTGAGGAGGAGTTAACTAAAAGATTAAAGAATGTACTTGAGCCTACTGTAGATGATAAGTATTTTTTGAGTAATGAAAGAATTAATTATTTAGTTAGGCATCAGGTAAATAAAAACATTTTAATTGATGATATTCCAAATGAGTCAAAAACTTGTATTGCTAGTTATTACAAACAACCTAGAGATTGTCAATATCTTAAAATAAAATCAGGCACAGCTAAAGGATATGATGAGGCTACTGAGGGAGATAGTATTAATCTTTCATTCCCAGGATCTGAAACTAGAAGAGGTAGAGTAGGTAAACAAGTGGCTCAGACATTGGATACTGCTTGTAATCAGGGAGTGATGATAGGTGCATTCAGAGGTCGTAATCCTAACAATGCATCTGATAGAACAACGGGAGCTCCAACAGAGCAGAGATTGGAAATAAACCAACAAGGTACAAGCAATGCTATTACAACTGTTCAAAAGGATAATGTGGTAGTACAATTAAATCCAAGTTTAGAAAGTGGTGGTCAGCAACCTTATCAACAAAATAGAATTTTTGATATTAATGGTATTTCACCTGCAATATTAGCAAATTTAGGAGGGGATAGAAATCATAATATTAATGATTATCGGATTAGAAGATTAACACCTAGAGAATGCTTTAGACTTATGGATTTCCCTGATACTTTTAGTTGGCCTGTATCTGATAGTCAAGCATACAAGCAAGCAGGGAATAGTATAGTAGTTAGAGTATTAGAAAAAATAATTAAAAATTTACCATTATGACTAGACTAGAAGAGATACAGGCTATCATAGACAAGTATGATCTAAAACAAAAAAGCAGATATATGCATCTGATCTATCGGAGGTATTACCTCTATAAAGTACTCAAAAGGGATGGCATGACCTTATCTCAGATTGGTAGGCTGTTTGAGCAAACTCATGCAACTGTCATAAATGGGATAGCAAAGCATGACACGTACATGAAATACAAGGATAGCTCTTATATGATGCATACCTTAGAATTAAGAGAGCAGTTTGTGCTACCTCAATACTATAAGCCATTAAAGCAGAGGGTATTAGAATGTGTAAGCCTGGAGAAATTAGAGAAACTTAAAGAGCAGATTAGATGCAATTATTATTAACTGTGCAAAGTGAAAATAGGAAAAATAAGTTTGCACATAACATTGCACATAAAATGGTATTGATAATCAGATACTTAAGGGCAAAAGTGCAAAGTTTTGATAAAAAGCCCCTACCCTATATATAATGTACTACCACTTGAAAAAAAAAAAAGTAAAAAAAAAGTCAAACTTTGCACAAAGCCACGCCAGTACTAGGGGAAGGTGTGCAAAGTGGGGTGCAAAGTTGATTGTTAATAAAAAAAGATTGCACATTTTGTATCAGTATTGAATTAATTAATATATTTGTCAAGATAATCACCCTGATTAACAAAACATTTTGAGAGTATAAACCCCTGCCATCTTATCATAGGGTGATTTATCGGCAGGGGCTCTCTTTAATATAGGAAAAATATGAACTTAATTGACTATGCTAATGAGCTCCAAAGTGAAGGACTTAACCCTCTACCACTTAAAGATAATAAAGCCCCAATGCTTGAAGCAGGGCATAAGTTTTTATATGAGCCTATTGATAATATAGAAAATAGATTTTCTAATGCTCAAAAAATAGGTATAGCTTGTGGCTTAGTTAGTGAATTTTACTGTATTGATTTTGATGCTCATAATGATGAGGATATAAGTGAGATATATAATGATTTTATAGCTGTACCTTCTGTAGCTAATATGATATCTGAGGGTATGCTATCCTGTTACTCTACTGCAGGAGGTGGATATCATGTATATTTTAGAAGTAAGGATAAGATTAATGGCCAGGTGTTTTCTAAATATAGCACAGGATCTACAATGGTAGAGCTTCGAGGCAATGGGCAGTATGCTGCCTGCTATCCATCTACAGGATATACTAAGGTTAAAGGTGATGAGTACATTAAGCTAAGTTATTTTGAGGATGATATTAATAATCTATTTGATCTAATCAAATCATATAACCAACATCACTCTATTACTTTACCTCATAAAAATACTACAGATAAAAAGTGGGCAGAGACTTGGAAAGATACTACTCCTGATGGGAAGTATAATCTAGAAGGTGAGGAAGAGGCTAAGGAGCTGCTAAAGAAAATAGGGTGGCAGTTTTGTAAGAAGAGAGCTGATGGATCAGAGTACTGGACTAGGCCTAACAAAGATATTAAAGATGGCTTCTCAGCTACTTTCGGACATCAAAAGAGTATGTTCTATATTTTTAGTGAAGATGGCAGCTCTATTGAGCCCTTTAATAGCAAACAAAGCTATTCACCATTTAACATCTACACCTTAGTTAATCACCAGGGAGATTGGAAAAAAGCTAAGGATGAATTGAAATTAAGGTATAATATGCCTGATGATGACTTTTGGAGTACTACACAAAATGGAGCTTACAATTTGAATAACTTAAGATTTAAGAAGTTTCTAGATAATCATGACTTTTTTAAGAACAGCCCTGAACCTAATGGCACATTTCAGATGATTAAAAAAGAAGGTATATTCTTAAATCAAGTATTTGAGAAGGATGTAAAAGATTACGTTCTAGATTACATATTAGATAATAAGAAACCTGAAGGAGTATACAACCTGATGAGTGGCAACCTTAAGTTTTTTAAGAGGGAGTTTTTAGGTATATTGAGCAGCAGAGATATATCCCTACTGAAAGATACTAAAGATTGTGCCTACTTATTTTATACAAATTGCATAGTTAAGGTTACACAAACTGATAAGGAGGTGCTATCTTATGCCGATATGGATCTATCTATATGGAGAGACCAGGTGATAGATAGAGATTTTGTAAAAGTAGATCATCACAAATCAGAATTTCGCACTTTTATTTGGAATATTTCAGGCAAAGATAGAGATAAGTACAAAGCATTTCAGACTGTTATAGGTTACCTCCTGCACAGCTATAAGGATAGAAGTAACAATAAAGCAATTATCTTTAATGATGAGGCAATATCTGATGTACCTAATGGTAGAAGTGGGAAAGGTTTGTTTTGGAATGCAATGGGCCATCTTAAGAAGGTGCAGAGTTTAGATGGTAAGACCTTTGATTTTCTTAATAAGTTTCCTTATCAAAATGTATCTACTGCTTGTCAGATATTAGTATTTGATGATGTAAAAAAGAAGTTTAATTTTGAGAGCTTATTCAGTGTGATCACTGAGGGCATCACCATTGAGTACAAAGGTAAGGATAGTATAAAGCTAGATGTAACTAACAGCCCTAAGATAATCATTACCACTAACTACACCATATCAGGTAACAGTGCATCCTTTAATGCTAGAAAGTATGAAGTAGAGATGGCTAATACATTTAGTGATAAATATACTCCTGTAGATCTATTTGGACATGAGCTATTTAATGAGTGGGATGATCAGGAATGGGCCTGTTTTGATAACTACTGCCAGGAGTGCATACAGATCTATCTAAACAAAGGGCTTATACCTATGCCTACTAAGAATTTAGAATATAGAAAGATATTAGATGATATCAGTAGTGAGATGTACTTCTTTTTTGAGGACCTTAAAGCTGATACTTTCTACTCAGTTAAAGAGGAGCTCTTTGATAGCTTTAATAATAGGTTCCCTGAAAAGAGAAGTTATACTACTCAGAATAAGATAACCATTAATTTTAGAAAGTGGTGCGAATATAAAGGATATAAGCCTGATGATAATAGGAATGGAGGAAGCACTAAGTTATCGTATAGCTTACAGGAAAAAATAGAACAGGAAGAGGATATATGGGATGAATTAAATAAACAAGCAAATAGTATAAACAATTAAAAACAAACAATTATGAAAAAAGGAATGACAACTAGAAAAATAACTAAGGAATTTATATCAGCAAATTTTTTAGAGACAACAGTAGAACACAATGGATGTCAGGGAGGAGATGCAGGGCATGGAGGATTTATAAAAATAACCTTTGAAAATATATCATCTACTATGATGCTAGTTAATGGTGAAAGATGTGAAAAATTTAGTTTTGAATTTCAAGGATCTGCTGAAAGGGATACATTAATAGACTCTTTAGAGATGATCTTAGATGAGTTAAAAAATAATAAGAGAATATAATAATATGATGACTATAGAAGAGAAAAGGAAAAGAGATAAGATAAATAGAGAAAAATACAAAGAGCAAAGGAAACTAGCTGCGTGGATTAAATTTAAAAAACAATGGGAAAATGAACAAACAAAACAAACAAAGACTTCATGAGCTTGAGGAGAAGTATATGAGTTACCGGTACCCATCAGCACCTGGGCACATCATCCCCTTCACTAAGTACTCAGATGCTACAGCTAATGGTTTGACTAGATGCATCACTGACTTTCTTAATCACTCTAAGCACCAAGCTGAAAGGATTAATACAATGGGTGTATTTAGGCAAAGCTATAGAACCGATGGCACTAAGACTGCAGGGCAGTGGACCAAGGGCACAGGTACTCCAGGATCTGCAGATATATCTGCTACTATTTATGGTAGATCTGTAAAGATAGAAGTGAAGATTGGTAAGGATAAACAGTCAGTAGTGCAGAAAGAATATCAGAAGATGATAGAAGCTGCAGGAGGTATCTATATTATTAGTAAGACCTTTGATGATTTTGTTGAGTGGTATGATAATTTTTGCCTAGACAAATAGATAAAGGATAAGGGGTAAAAGTTACCCCATTACTTAAATAGAAATGATATGAAAACAATAACTAAATCAGTAATTAAACTGTCTGATATTCCAGAGCATTTACAACAAAATGAAGTTCTACAAGGACACAAGGAGCATACATATGCAGAATTTCATATTGATGGCTCAGAACAAGATGATTTAACCTTGTGGCTATTGAGTAAGTACCCTACTTTAAGAAGGAAGATAAGTTTTTTAATTCACATTACTTAAATAGAAATGATATAACTAGCCAAAACTATAAAATTTAACCACCTTTGGCGAAGTATAATAACTAATGATATGAAAGCTACCTTAGAATTTAACCTACCTGAGGACCAAGATGATTTTAACTACGCTACCAATGGCTTTAACTATTACATGGCACTTGTAGAGATGGATCAGTGGTTACGAGGTGAGTACAAGTACAATGGTAAAGAGGAAATGTATGAGGTAAGGGAAAAGCTTAGAGAAATAATTTTAGAAAATAATGTGAAAATAGAATAATAAGTAGTATATTTGTAAACAATTAATAAACTAACCAATGGAAAAAACAACAACTAAGGCTGTAAAGCCTCAGGAGGTTGAGCAGCAGCCTGCTCCCTTCTATGTTCGCCTTCACAAGGCAAAACAACTAATCGGTAAAGTACATAAGAATGCTACTAACCCCCATTTCAAGAAGTCTTATGCAGATATCAATAGTATCCTAGAAACTGTTGAGCCTATCCTATTACAGCATGATCTACTTTTACTGCAGCCTATAGATGGTGGTAGTGTATGCACTCAGATTGTATGTATCTACACTGGCTTTAGTATCTCTAGCTGTATGGCTATGGACTTAACCCTCAATGCACAGCAGCAGGGGAGTCAAATTTCCTACTTTCGTAGGTACACCATCCAAGCTCTGCTCACTCTTCAGGCAACTGATGATGATGGCCACGTAGCTACAACTGCTAAACCTAAGATAGATGCAAAGAGATTTGCTGAGGCTGTTAAGGCTATTGCTGATGGTAAATTCACTGTAGAGAAACTTAAAGAGAGCTTTGACTTGAATGATACTCAGATTAATTCACTGTTGCTAATACCTATGATATGAAAATTAGATGCTCAGCTATAGGTAAGATAATGACTTCACCCAAAACTAAAGGGGAGGTACTATCACAAACAACTAAAACGTATATTCAGGGCTTAGCCCTGGCACACGTTTATGGTATCAGAAAAGAGTTTACTAGTAAGTATACTGATAAGGGCAATGAGTGTGAGGATATGTGCCTCAGCTTTGTAATGGATGTAATAGACAAGGGCTTTATATTTAAGAACGAAGAGCACTTCACTAATGATTGGCTAACCGGTACACCGGATGTAGTCACTGATCAGGTGCTAGTAGATGTAAAGAACTCATGGAGTGGTAGCACTTTCCCATGGTTTGATACTGAATGCCCTAACAAAGATTACTACTACCAACTTCAAGGCTATATGTGGCTAACAGATAAACAAGAGGCTTTACTTTGTTACTGCCTTACTAATACACCCCATGCTATCGTAGAGCAGGAGGTAAAGAGTGCACACTATAAGTTAGGGTTAATGGAGGAGAGCCTGGACTTAAGAGACCAGGTGCAAAAACAGCACAGCTTTAATCATATCCCTGATGCTAAGAGAGTAAAGACCTTTGTAATTGAAAGGGATGATGAGGTGATAGAGCAGATAAAGGTGAGGGTAGAACAATGTAGAGAATATTTTAACGAACTAACAAAACAATTATGATACAAAGAGAAGAGTTTAAGGAGAAGGCTATACTAGTGGCTATGGAAGCACTAATGCTAAGCCAACAAGGGATAAGCCCTAACTATGTGGCTAAGAAAGCCCTAGAGTATGCTGAAGCTATCACACTAGAGGTGTGTGGTGAGGAGTTACCTATCATCAAAGAACGTAGGTTATGATTATCCTACTAACAATATTACTTACCCCTGCTGTGGTGTGGGGGTGGGTACTTACAATCAATTATTTATTAACAAATTTTAACAACGATTAACATGGAAACTAAGAACAACACAGGTGCTATCTTTAAGAACGACAAAAAGACAAGCGAAACTCATCCTGACTACAAAGGGAAGGTAAATGTAAACGGTAAAGATATGGAGGTAGCTCTATGGCTTAAAGAAAGTAAGACAGGTATAAAGTACTTTAGTACTACTTTTCAAGAGCCATACGTTAAGCCAGTGCATACAGAGATACCTTTAATGCCAGATGACTCTGATGATGATTTGCCATTCTAAATAATTTGATTATATTTGAGCTATGATATTACTAGCTCTGATACCTTTAGCGTGGTGGTTTGTTACTTTTGAACCATTACAAGCAACTTTTAACTACTTATTTAAGTATAACACCAGGTATCCAATAGCCATACATATACACTCTGCACTGAGCTGTATTAAATGTGTGGCTTTTTGGCTTACTATATTTTGTACCTTTGATTTTATCCTGGCTTGTCAGGCTGCACTAATTGCTTATATACTAGATGAATGTTTACAGAAGCTGAGATAGAACTCGTAGATACAATAGCAAAGTTACCTGATAGTGAAAGGTATACTAAGTACAGCTGTATCAAATTGTATAAGATAAAAGAGAAATACGAAGGTAGACAGCCTAGGGAGTGCTTTTGTGCTTCTGTTCGTAGGAGAATATGGTCCAAGGACTTTATGCAATGGTATGAAAAGAGCCTTAGACAAGTACATTAGCAGCAACTATGCTGAGGTGAGGGCATACACTGCCTACTTTCTATCTAAGATGGGTAGCTACATCGACGCTGATACTGTTATCAATAACTCATATCTTCATGTGGTTAATATAGATGGTGATCCTGACAAGGTAAAAGGCTATCTACTCAATACAATTAAGTATCAGATCCTATGGAGTACATCAAAGAGCCACCGAGATGATAAGATAACAGCAATTGAGCACCCCAACACTGAACCTGCAGATGATGATGATTTAGTGCATAAGCTTAGGGAGGATAGAGCCTACTCTTTTAACAAAGGTTTGATAGAGATCTATCGTAATGAGATAACAGATAAGATACAGCTAATAGTGTTTGAAGCTTACATAGATAAAGGATATATTACTAGTAGAGCTATGGCTATCTATTTCGGTATTACTCATACTTCTGCTTACTACTTAATAAAGGAATTGAAACAAAATATAAACAAATTACAATATAGGTATGAAGTGGAGCCAAGTTATTAGTATCTTTAGCCTATTATTAGCTCTGAGCTGTGGCCTTGCATTGTTTACATTAGACTTTGTTTGGGCTTCAAGAGCTGCAGGATTATGGATAGCATTTTATTATACATTTTTAATTTTAGTACAGTATGAAAACAAAGAATGAATACTTAGGTCAGTACATCACTACCTACAATGGCAACTATGAAAACACGATTGAAGTAACTGAAGAGATGGCTAATGAGCATAAGTACTATACCTCTATTGGGTTAGGTTACTTGTTTGAAGAGAGCACTCCTAAGGTAAAGTATAAAGGGGTAGAAAATGAAAAAGCAGATTAGCTCTACTTCGACACTATCTAAGCCCAAGGTTAAGAGACCAGGTGTACACGCTAAGACTAAAAACTCTAAGCTTAAAGCATCTAAGAATTATGTTAAACAATATAAACAGCAGGGATAATGAGACCTAAGCATATTGAAACCCCTGAGAAAATGTGGGAGCTATTTGAGGGATATAGATCCTGGTGTAAATCTACACCTAGATACAGTTACAGCTTATCTACTAAAACAGGTGAGGCTACAGCTATACCTTTGGAGAGACCATTAACACAGGTAGGGTTTAGAAGTTATGCTGCTGATAAGAGCTGTACGGTTACTGATTACTTTGCTAATACTGATGGGAGATATTCTGAGTATACCACAATCTGCTCACGCATAGAGGAGGCAATCAGAATGGATCAGATAGAAGGTGGAATGGTGGGCCAATATAATGCATCCATCACTCAAAGAATAAATGCACTGAAAGAGCACACAGATGTAACCAGTGGTGATGAGAAGATAAGTGCTATTACTGTTACTATAGTTAAGTAGTAGTAGTAGTATAATAATAATAATAACAATATAGTATCTAACTAGGTACTAGCTTTGCTATGGATATAAAAGCGACTGCAATCTTTGAACGTAACTATGAGGCCATAGCAGGAGACAAACGTTTCATAATTAATGAGGGAGGCTCCCGTTCATCTAAGACTTACAGCCTTTGTCAGCTGATGATTATCTACTGCCTGCAGAATAACAATAAGGTGGTGTCAGTAATTAGAAAAACCTTCCCTGCCCTACGTGCTACAGTACTTAGAGACTTCATAGAGATACTAAAAGATATAGGGCTGTATAAGCAAGAGATGCATAACAAGTCTGAGCACATCTATACCTTTGCCAATGGATCTATGGTAGAGTTTTTCTCAGTAGATGATGAGCAAAAGATAAGAGGTAGGAAGAGGGATATAGCCTGGTGCAATGAAGCCAATGAGCTGTACTTCGATGACTTCACTCAGCTGAATATGAGAACCGAGGACAAGCTTATCTTTGACTATAACCCTAGTGATAGTGCATCATGGTTATATGAGCTACCTGCTGAGGATAGCGTGAAGATAAAGAGCACCTACAAAGATAACCCCTTCCTACCTGAAAGCATCAAAGCTCAGATAGAGGATCTAGCTAGAACAGATGAGGCACTCTATCAGATCTATGCCCTAGGTGAGAAGGCAATCTCTAAGAGTAACATCTATTCTCAGTGGAGCTTCGTAGCTCATAGGCCTGCTAAGTTTGTTAAGTACGTATACGGATTAGATTTTGGATACAATCACCCCACAGCTTTGATGAGGGTGTACTACTGTGATAATGATATCTACATAGAGCCTGTGATATATGAGAGCTACCTGACTACCACAATGCTCATAGAGAAGTTAGCTACCCTGAACATAGAACAAACGGTAACCATCTTAGCAGATTACTCTAGGCCTGAAATAATACAGGAGATGAACATAGCAGGGTATGATGTTCAGAATGCTAACAAGGTGGTAAAGAAAGGCATAGATAACCTTAAGACCTTTGGAGTATTTTGCCAGGATGATAAGGCCATAAGAAGGGAGTATGAGAACTATAAGTGGAAGAAGATAGGTGACTTTATAACTGATGAGCCTGTCAAACTATTTGATGATGCAATGGATGCCATCCGTTATGCCACTACTCACATAAGGCAGGAGTACTACACTGATGACAGCTACTATGCATTCTGATATACTACATAAGATACAAGTGGTGCAAGCTTTCATATACCATAAGACAGGTAAGCAAGTGAGGATAGTATTCAATAGACCTGATAGGATGCAGCTGCACCTTCAGATGTTAGAGCAAGCTTATGCTGTGGCCATGGCTGAGTTTAAAAACAAATAACCAATTAAAATAATATAGGTATGGCAATTTCACAAATAGCAATAGCGCAGCCTTTAATGCCTGCATACAACCCTATCAAGTATATCTATGATAGCAACAATAATAACCTACAAGGTTTTAAGTATATCTTTGATATCTATGAAAGTGGTACAGCTAACAAGATAGCAGAGTACAGGGTAATGCCTATGTATGGCACAGGTTATGGTGAGGTAGATCTATCGAAGCTCTTACAGGCTCAGGTAAGCTATGACTTAAACCTAACCAACACCTCAGCATATAACGCAGTCAACAGCCATTATCAGTATGATGTAAAGGTAGGCGAAGAGTATCTTACTAGCACGACATGGAGTACCTTATTAATGAATGGTGGAGGTTATACATGGATAAGCGTACCTAATACATTTGTGGCAGGTGATCAGATTAACATCACACAAAATGCACCTGGTGCTACAGCTAATCCAAACCTAGAAGGGCTTTTGACTGTGATATCTGTAGGACCAGGCTATCTAATAGTAAGCTGCCCATGGTTAACTATAACAGCTGCAGGATTAGGAGGTGTTATCACTTATGCAGATAATAGAAAGACAGTGACTAGAAACATGATGACAGCTATTAAAAAGTTTGTATTCAACGGAGCTATCAGATGGGTAGAGTGGCCTTCTTATGACTATGATGAGTTTATGCTTAACAACGTAACGGATAGACTACTTACTAACCTTCCCCCTGATAATTTCTATGCTACCTTATCCCAGGATCTATGGGTTAATGCTGTAGCTAATGGATCACCTACTTCCCCTGACACTATGTTCTTTCAGACTAGTGATGGTGATACATTTGAAAAGAACGTAACAGCAGTAGATCATGTTAGTGGTATATCAATAGGGCCTAACAACTATGGCTTACTATCTGTAGTATCAGGTGCCCTACCAATGATTAAGCCTACCACCGAATGGTACACAGTACGCTATGAAAGGAATGGTGTGCCTTCCTCAAAACAATACAAGGTTAACATAGATAGAAGGGTAAGAACAGTAGAGCACAGTATTTTATTCTTAGATCGTATGGGCTCATGGGGTAGCTTTGCTTTTACAGGAAGGGCATACACTACAGGTAACATAACACGTGAGCAGTTTAATAAGGATGTGCCAGGATATGTTGAGGTTGCAGGGATAGATAGATGGTTGTATAAAACTACTGAGACAGGAATGACTAACACTTACATCTCTACTGATACTACCATAGCACTCAATACTGATTGGATGAACCAGGAAATGGCTTTATACTTCACTGAGTTAATCAGCTCCCCTAACACTTACATTAAGATTAGCAACTATGATGAAGATTGTGAGCTACCTGAGAGTGAACAGTATGTGAGCTGTACTATAGTTACTTCTACCTTTGAAGAGTTTAAGCAACGCAATAAGAATTTGATAAAGCAAAGCATAGTAGTTAAGTTAGCTAATAACAATATAGTAAACTCTTAAGATGGTAAGGATACAACTAGCAACAGGCTACTTAGATGTTAAGGAGGGTACAGCCTTCCCTTTGAACTTCCAAGTGGGAGATATTAGAGATGTATCTAAGAGACAAGGTAACTACTCTAAGACTATCACTCTTACAGGATCTAAGAATAACAATAACTTACTCAACCATTACTATGATGTAAATATAGTGGAGGGTACGTTTAACATTAATGCTCTTACTACAGGATCAGTTATTCAGGATGGCATACCTATCATGGAGGATGTATCTATACAGCTCACCTCAGTTAAGAAGGCTCAGATGACTGATGGATATGAGGAGCACGTAGAGTATGAGGTATTGATAAAAGATAGTAAAGCAGATTTTTTCACAGCCATTGCTAACAAGGACCTAACTGATATTGACTTCTCAGACTTTAACCATACGTATGATGCACTCAATGTAGTTAATAGATTTGATAACACTATAGTAGAGGGCTTCAAGTATTTTCTTCCTGCTAACTCAACATACACATACAACACTCAAGAGTTTAAGCCTGCCATCTTTGCTAAGGTATACTTTGATAGAATTTTCGCTGATGCTGGGTTTAGTTATGATTGGCCTACGTTAGTTCATGATAGATTTGATAAGCTTTTCATACCTTACAATGGAGGGGTAGATAACTTTGACTACAATGACTATTTGGTAAAAGCAGAGATTACAACACCCACTACTTTCAATAGCACTTATTCTAGTCAGGGAATTACACGTATCGGACAATCAACAAGTAACATAGGCCCGACTACTAAGGTTAACATAATAAACTGGACTGAACTAGAAGATCCTCAGAGTATTTTTATCAACGCTTTAGGAGTATACATTCCACCTTTTACCATAAGCTCAGCTAACTCACAGCAGTATGATTATAGTATTACTATGACTTATGAGCTGAATATAGTTAATAACACAGCTTTTACTTTTTATGGTGCTTATGGCAATGGTTTTAGTACTACAGCAGCTCCTGTATTTTATACACCTTATTTAGCAGTGAGTTCAGGCAGTCTAGTTCAACCTATAATACCTGCTTTTATTTATACAAATACTAACCCAACTATTGGTTCTTTAGCTGCTATCCATGCTGTGGAATGCCCTTTAACTTTAGCTCCAAGTAGTACTACTAATTTAACAACTCAAACTATACAGGTTAGTCTACCACTTACATACCCAACTCTTAACAGTGGATCTAATAGTACTTTAGGTATAAATGTGCAGCAACAGAACATACTAATAGGTGGTAACAATACCGTTAGGACATGGAGAAGAGGATCAATAGCAGGGCCATTATCAAGTGCTAATCAGATAAGAATACAGGCTGTAATAACAAACATACAACTAACCATAGTGCCTAGCAGTAACATATACACCATTGGTGGTACGATAGATGTTAATGATTATGTACCTAAGAAGATTAAGCAAAGTGACTTTATCAAGTCTATCTTTAATATGTATAACATCTATGCTACAGTAGATACTAACCAACCAAACAAACTGATAATTCAAAATAGAGATGATTTCTATGATAGTGGTGTGGAGGTAGACTGGACTGAGAAACTTGCTAAGGACCAGGAACAAGAGCTATCCTTTCTACCTGAACTAACAGCAAAGAAAGTTATCCTGACTTATGCACCTGATAAAGACGCACCTAATACAACTTATACAAATGCTACTAGCGATATCTACGGACAAGCTGAGGTGGTCTTTGATAATGAGTATGTTAAGAATGTAGAAACTAAGCCTATACTATTTTCACCTACTCCTGTTATTAAAACTTTGTTCGGAGCTTTTGTGCCTATGATAGCAGGTGCTGCACCTGAGACAAACATAAGGATCTTATACGATAAGACTGTAGCAGGGCAACCCCTTGCCACTTGTGGACAATATAGCATATTAGACGTTGGATCTGTAGGGCAAAGTAACTTGACTATCTATCCATTAGTAGGCCACTTTGATGATCCATTAACACCAAGCTTTGATATTAACTTTGCTATTTGTGATTTCTACTATTACCAAACTACTAGCCTAACAGATAACAATCTATACAATAGATATTGGAGAAGGACCATGGGGCAGATTAACAATGGTAAGATGCTTATAGCTAACTTTGATTTGAAGGAGAATGATATCCAAGCTCTTAAGTTAAATGATAAGATTAGAATAGATAATTCATGGTGGAATATCAATAAGGTAATTGATTATGATGCAAACGCTCGCAAGCTTACAAGGGTAGAACTTATCAGCATAGATAATGAGATTAACTTCACACCTTTCATGGGGCCAAGTGGTCCTCTCATACCTGTAGGTCCTGCAGCTATAGGAGCTATGCAGATGTTAGCCATGGGTGGTATCAACACTACTGCTATGATTACCTCTAATGTATTTAGCAATCAAGCTACAGCTCAGGTAATGGGTAGAGGTAATACAATTGTAGGGGGAACTAGATCAGTAATTGTAGGTGATGGAAACATAATTTATGATAATACTATAGTAGGTGATAACCTAAGAGCTTCCACTTTCAACGGTGTACCTGTAGGCATCACTCCGTTATCTTACACTGCTACCTTAACTCAGGTAGGGATAGGTGATCCTATAGCTGAAGTGCTGAATGATACAATAGGTGGTATCACCTGGACACGAGGAGCAGTAGGGGCGTATAAAGGATATTTGGATGGCTACGATATAGGTGATATAATAGTGCCTAAGATAACTGTGCTAATCAATAATGTATTTTATGATGGAATAATATCAGTTAGCTACATAGGTGCAGGTAATTATATTGAAATATACACCTCACAAATTGGTACAGGATACATAGATGGTTACTTATTAAATACAACAATCGAAATTAAATACTACGGATAATGAACGAGGTAATAATCCCTATAAAATTAGCAGGCCTGGGTGAGATGAAGGCTGAGCTTAAGCAGATCAAGAGTGATTTAGTAAATGCTACGGATCCTGCTGAGATAGAAAGATTATCTACTAGGGCAGGTGAGCTTAATCAGAAGCTTAAAGAAACCAACAAAACAATTAAGAACTTTAGTACAGGCTCTACTGTGCAAAAGGTAGGACTTCAAATAGGTGGTATAAAAGATAGCTTAACTAACTTAGACTTTTCTAAAGCTTCTACTCAGGTAACTGCTTTTACAGGTACTCTAGCTAAATTTAAGCCAGCTGATTTAACCAAGGGATTAGGTTCACTTACAAGTGCTGCAGGAAAGCTAGGAGCTCAGATGCTTAAGATGGGCTTGCAGTTACTTGTTAATCCTTATTTTTTATTGGCTGCAGTAATTGTAGGGATAGTGGTAGCTGTAGTTATGTTGCTCAAGTATTTTGGAGTTTTAGAAATTGTCATAAAGGTTATGATGGCTCCTTTGATGTTATTGATTGAAGGTTTCAAGGCTCTCACTGATATGATGGGACTTACCTCTTATGCTGCAGATGAAAATGCTGAGGCTGTCAAAGCTGCTGCTGAGAAAAGCACAGAGGCTAGTAAAAAAAGAAGTGAGCAAATAGGTAACTATTATGACCAAGAGATAGCTATGGCTAGAGCTGCAGGAAAAGATACAGTTGTTCTAGAAATACAAAAATCAAAAGCACTTGAAGCCCAAGCAAAAGTTAGATTAGGTGATGCTCAGAAAACATTAGCGTCAATGGCTCATATGGTAGGTGAAGATGCTGAAAAGGAGAAGCAGGCGTTAAGGGATAAGATTAATGAGGAAAATAATATCATCAGGAGTGCTGATAATGCAAGGGAGGTAATGTATGCAGCCAATGTAAAGAAGGTAGAGGATAATGCTAAGAAGGTAGCAGATAATGCCATTGCTGTTGGTAAGGCTATAAGAGCTAAAAAAGAGGCTGATCAAAAAGAGTATGATACAAATAGACTAAATGCTGAAAGGCAGATTGAAGATTTACGAATAGCTGCTATCAAAGATGATGCTGTAAGAGAGGCAGCAGTACTTAATGAAAAATATGATAGGCTACGTGCTGATTTGTTAAAAGATAAAACTAAGACTGACAAAGAAAAGAAAGACTTAAAAGCAGCGTTTGATTTAGCAGAAGAAAATGAGCAGGCTAAAATTGATGAGGCTAAAAAGAAAAAAGAAAACGAAGCCTTCCAAGCACTCAATGCATTAAAGATAGCTAACATGGTTGAGGGTGAGGCTAAGATAGCAGCACAGCAACAAGTAGCTTATCAGGCTTCTGTTAATGCAGCTAAGGAAAAGTACGGAGCTGATAGTGCACAATTTGCAGAATTTCAAGAGCAGTTACGTCTAGCAGATGAAGCTACTACAAAAGCTAGAGCAGATAAGAAGATAGCAGATCAACAGGCTTTGCTAGACTCACTAAACAATTTAGGCCTAACTGATGACCAACGTAAAATAATGGCTATTGAGGCTCAGTATCTTAAAGAGCAAGAGCTTGCTAATGGTAATGCTGAGACTTTACTAGCCCTAAAGAATAAGTATGATATTGATATTGATAATGCTAACATTGCTGCTGCTAATGCTGAGGTAGAAAATAATAGAAAAGTAAGAGATGCTAAGCTAGCTTTCGCTAAAGATACAGTAGATGGGCTCACCAACTTAGGAGGTTTGCTCATTAAGGATCAGAAGAAACTAGAGAAATTTAACAAGGCATCTGCTCTTATTCAAATAGGCATTGATACTGCTAAGGCTATATCATCTTTAGTAGCAGCTGCTAATATGAACCCTGCTAACTCTGTTACTGGAGGTGGTGCAGGTATAGCACAATTCGCAGCAGGTGTTATTCAGATAGCAACTAACATAGCTAAGGCTAAGCAGTTACTCACATCACCATCTACCCCTGTAACAGCAGGAGGAGGTGACACTGGAGGTGGAGATACTGGTAGCAATACAGCCACGATGATACCTCAGGCAGCTCAGCTGTTTGGCTCATCTAACAATGCTAACACTATGAGTGCAGGAGGATCTACTTCAGATGGTGGTGGTAATATGATGGTCACAGCTGTGGTTAGTGAAACGCAGATAACCAATGTACAGAAAAAAATAAACATGATCAATAAAAACTCAGAGCTATGAATTCCTTACAAGCAATAACCAACAAAATAATAGCATTCTATACAGCCCATAAGCAAGTGTTCAAAGTAGGCACTGACTTTAAAGAACAGCTGTATAACTTTGCTACTCAGAATGAGAAGTATCCTTTGGTGTATATCGTGCCTAGTGGAGTGATCCCTACTGAGAATACTACTGAGTTTACCTTTGATATTTACTGCTATGACATCATACAAAAGGATAGAGCTAATATCATCACTATATTAAGTGACACTCAACAGATACTTAGTGACCTTAATGTGTATTTCAATGATAGCACTGACTATGACTTTGATGTGGTAGGGCTTCCTACCTTTACACCACTTAACAATGATCTATTAGATTACGCTGCAGGCTATCAGATGACTATCACTCTTACTGTCAATGATTGGACTGACTGTGCTGTGCCAATCTAAACAAATCACTTTACTAAACTAATATAGTTATGGCGAATAATACACTACAACAAATAGCAACAAATTTAGGAGTAACAGGTTATGATAATACTAGCCTACTCATAGGTATAGCTGAATACTATGGAGTTGATATTGATAGATCTAAGTGTTTAATGTTTGATATCTTAGAAGCTGCAGGAGGTGATGCTCGTAGATCTAATAACTACATGGAGGATATAGTAGTAACATTAAGAGGTAGTAGAAATTCACTCAATGTTATTCAAGCTTGGGAAAACGCAACAATATAAACTATGGGATGGTGGGGTAATTGGAGACAAACAGCTCCAGCACATATCGGAAATTTACAGGCTACAGATCTACTAGACTGCACATCTATTATAGGTGGGGTGGAAGTTAATAACACTATTACAGGAGCTCAGATAATAGCAGCTGCTAGTGGTGGCTCTAGCCCATATACTACAGTAGGTAATAGTGCAGGCACACCAGTAAACAATTCTACAGCCAACACCATTAGTGCATCTATCCTTATACCTGGCAGTACATTAGTAGCTACTAAAGTATTACAGCTAAGAGCACAAGTAAGAAAGATATCAGGCACAGGTACAAGTAACATAAGATTTTATATTAACACTACCAATAGCTTAGTAGGTGCAACACAAATAGGGCAGGCTCAGAATATGACAGGATCAGGACAGATGCAAAGGGTAGCTAGAGATTTCTATATAGATACAAATTTTCTATTATGCTACTTACCTACTAACCCCATTGCTACAGATCTATCCTCAGGCTCTTCTAGTAGCATATCTTATACACTAGCTAATGCATACTACCTTATAGGAGCAGTGCAAAACTCTACACTTACAGAATTTGCAATAGTAACAAGGCTTAACTTAATGACTTACTAAGATGGCATACGCTAATACAGGAGATTTTAATGTGCTCTATCCTACACGTAGGAGAATGGCTACTATACTTAAAAGGATATTAAGAAACGATATAGTAGATGGTGAAGGTACATTAGTAGAAAGTATCAGGATTAATGCAAGGATTACAGGCTTTGAAAAATTAGAGATACAAATAGTAGCCATGTATTACTTTATATTTCTTAACAATGGTGCTTTCTTATGGAATGGGGGTGTAATTACTCCTAGAGATTACGTAGCACAATTTACTGAGGAACTTTATAACGAAGGTATAACTGCTGAAATTTATTCTCAATATACTGAATGGCTTACTAAGAGATATCCTTTAGTAGAAGCTGTTGAGGTATTAGAAAGGAATCAAAAGTTAGTGTATACATTTGAGGCATTAGATCCTCCTGCAGGATTTACACCTGGCTTCCCTTTAGATGTCTAACTCTTTTTTCATTCCCAACATATTGAACACATAGGTAAGTGGTAGAGCTCCTACTGCTTCAGTTTTAGTGATATCCCCATCAGTGAGACCGTATATCATTCTCTCCCAACTCCACTTGTTATTCTTTACTTCAGCCTCTACCTCTTTTATCTCTTCAGGCTCCATGGCTGCCTTATCCTCTGCTGTTAGATCCTCTTCAGCTTCACCAAATAAATTTTTATACACATCTAGAAAATTCTCCCTAAACTTAAGAAACTCAGACACTATACCATACACATCAGTGATAGGCAAATCTAAAAACTTCTCAGCTCTTATATGGATATCATAGTCATAAGTCTCAAGCACTACCTCACCCCACTCATTGAC
>Ga0208133_1000198_pt1 | contig 24377 bp, 36 predicted proteins | sample ColrivemetaGS535_FD_187595 | JGI IMG/M metagenome (GOLD analysis project Ga0208133, IMG submission 187595) | Estuarine microbial communities from the Columbia River estuary, USA - metaG S.535 (SPAdes) (version 2) | ecosystem: Environmental > Aquatic > Marine > Intertidal zone > Estuary | place... | reverse complement strand
CGTTTATTCTGAATAGTGTCCAAGACATTATGATTTACTTAAATAGTTTTTAGCGGATAACATTGTATTTAGTTTTCCTTTTATAGCTTTAAAAGCTGCTACATTGGTGGGGCCTGGTGAAGTTGGTCCAACGGGAGTTGCATATATTTGCTTTGTTATTTCATCTATAAGTTCTCCCATTAATTTAACTAACTCACCACCCAATACCATCTTTTGTACAGCTGCACCAGCCGCACCTTCTCCTTTATTTTTTCCTAAATATATTTTACCATTTTCCGAATTTAAAAAGATTTGATTTGAGCCGGCGGAATGTATTGTTACATTCTTATTAGTATGTAAATAAATATCCTTTTCAGCATCTACCGAATATTGTCCATCGGTTATTACGCCAGTATTACCCTTACCAAATATAATAAATTCTTTAGCTTTTGCAGATAGTATTATTCTATCCGAATTTACAAATAGTTGGTCTCCACTTAAATCTTTAGAATTTGGATAATCTTTAAATCCTTTTTTTTCTTTTTTAACTTCTTCGTTAAATGGAACTTTAATCTTATTTGAAGTTATATAAATCGATGTACCATCTTTATTAATATCTTCTTCTATTAACTCACCAATTTTTTTAGAATCTAATTCTGGGTTTTGTTTATTACGAATGAATATACCAGGAGATGAAGTTTTGCCATCTTCTGTTAAATGAAATTCACTAAAACGAATAGTATTACCAACTCTGCCACTTATGATAGTATCACCTTGCTTTGGTTTTAAGAATTTAATTTTTTCATTTACTTTGTAATCAGATTTACTATTGTCTGTATTAGTTGCATTTGTTGCTCCTCCCGAATCTTTAGTTTCTCTAAGATTCTTACCTCCTTCGCTTGAAGATTGTGGTTTGGTGTTATCCGTAGGACTTAATTGCGTATATGTAACATAATCCCTTCTATAATTAGAATATGGTGTTACTGAATATGGTAACCAAAATATATTAGATTTATCTATTTCTAATAGTACTACAGTTTCTCCTTTAATTGGCATTGTAAAATTATTCTTATCAAATGGATAAGCATAATATTCGGTAGTCATATCGGGATATATGAAGGTTATAGCACCATACATTCTAGCATCTTTATCCGAAAAATCTTTATTTTTATTATAAACAGATACAAAATCAGCATCTTCGCCGGTTTCATTTTTATTAAATTCAGCATCTGTTGGAAATACTTTATCTACTGTTACTAAATATGATTTTATTTCGCTCATTAAATTTTAGATTTAATTTCATCCAATTCTATTTGAATATCAACTAATTTTTCTTCATTCTTTTTATCGATTTCATTAACTGTATCTTCTAATTCAGTAAGTAATTGTGTTTTTTCATGCTCACTTAACCAACCATCTTCACCAATACCCTTAGCTTCCGCAGATGCTAATCTTTGTGCGATTGTTGCAAGTTTAATTAAATGGTCATCGTTTTTAACTGATGTATCTATTAAATCTCTAATGATTGGAGCAAGTACAGTTGCTTCTCCTACATTCTTAATCAACTTACGAAGCGATTCAATCATCTCTGAAATGTTTTTCTTCTTACTTTGTTGATTATCGTATATATCTTTGAATAATGATGATAAGTTTTTACCATCAAATAATTTAAATTCTGCGCTCATATTGTTTGTTTATATACTAATAATTATTTACTTATTAAATAATTACCCAATACCAAATAATCCATATCACAATTAAGAAATGTCCAAATTGCTTTTTGTGGGTCATTTGTCATAGTATGTCCTCTTAGGTTAAAAGAAGTATTTAATAATATAGGAGTACCACTTATCTTTTCAAATTCCTTTAATAGATTATAATATAGTGGGTTTGATTCCTGTCTTACAGTTTGAATTCTAGCCGAACCATCTACGTGTGTTACGGATGGTATTGATTTATAATCAGTAACTTTAACCACTTGATTCATATAGGGAACTTCTGATTCTGATATAAAGTATTTTTCGTAATCTTCAATTGTTACCGATGGAGCGAATGGTCTAAACATCTCTCTCTTTTTGACAACCTTATTGATTCTATCTCTAACATCAGATAAATGTGGGTTTGCTAAAATAGAACGATTACCCAATGCTCTTGCACCAAATTCAGTTCTACCTTGAAACCAACCTATAATATTACCTTCATTGATTAATTTTGCAACTTCTTCACATAGCATATTACTTGCTTCATAATACATCGCATTTAATGTATTATCTTTATTTCTATTTTTTAGAATAATATCAGTTATTTCTTTATTATTCCATTCAGGTCCTAAATATGGAGATTGGTTATCGCCCGCTATTACTTTAGGATTATCTAATATATTATGCCAATGATATAAACAAGCCCCAATCGCAGAACCGGCATCGGATGGTGCAAATGGTATCCATAGCTCTTTAACTGCTGTATGTTTTTGTATTTTACCATTAGCTGTTCCATTATAGGCAGAACCTCCGCCCAATACTAAATTAGCCGTTTCGGATTGTTGCATACAATTGTTTACAAAAAAGTAAAAACAACTCTCATACCATTTTTGTAGAGCTGCTGCTAAATCCATATGATGTTGTTCTATATTTGATTCTGGTTCTCTTGGTTCTGTACCAATTAGTTTTACCAAATCATATGTGTACATATCGGTATTAGAGTATTGCCAAGTAAAGTATTTTTGATTTATCTGAATAACACCTTTACTATCAAATCTAAACATCTTATCAAACACATGCTTATATTTCGATGCATCGCCATATGGTGCTAATCCCATAACTTTATATTCACCATTATTTGGTTTGAATCCTAAATAAGCAGTTATAGTAGAATATACTAATCCCAATGAGTTAGGGAATAATAGTGAGTTTATTTCTTCAAATTGATTGTCCTTACATTTTATTGCTAATGCAGTTTCCCATTCTCCAACGCCATCGATTGATATACCAATTGCATCGTGAAATGGTGAAGTATAATATGAAAATGCTAAGTGTGAATAATGATGTTTTACATATTCGATATTACCCACAAAATTTAGTTTACTGGCTAAGTATGTAGTTAAGTTTCCTTCTTTACTTTCAAAATCCTGTTTAAACGCTTTCCAATTCTTTTTGTTTTTCCACCAACGTTTACCCAATGTATTTTTTACTCTATCATATTTTAATTGAGGGTCTTCGTACCAACATATAGTATCGATATCTGATATGGTTTTTTTAGAATATTCTAAAACCCATTTAATTGCTTTAATTGGAAAAGAATTATCGTGTTTAATACCGGATAATTTCTCTTCTTCAATTGCTGCTATAACTTTTCCATCTTCAAATAAACATACCGCAGAATCGTGATAAAATGCGGAAATACCCAATGATACCATAATATTAAATTTTTATATCGCCCTCTCTATCAAACTCATTATAAAGTGCCATTTGCTTTTCTTTCATTTTATTAACAACTTTAGTTATATAATGAGTTGGAAAGCCAGTCATTTCTCTAATAAGTAGATACAAAGATTTTTTGTTGAAACTTTCAATATAGTTTGCTCTTCTAAATAATTCCAATACTGCATCTGCTATTTGAATATCTCTTTTTTTCTGAAAATAGTTCTCTAAATGTGTATCCCAATATAATAACATTCTATCATTAAAAGTTCTATGTTCATCATTACGAACTTCTTCTGCCCAATTATTTTCGGTATCCCAATTAGCCGGTAAGGATGATATTACATCAGTATTCTTATATCTCTTATAGTTTGCATTATTATTTAAAATAAGATAGTTTCTTGCCACAATTGTAAAGTAGCTAAATGCTTTACCTTTTCCAGCTTTATACATATGAATCTTTTCAATCATAAATGCAACAACCTCACACATTACATCCTGTGGGTCATCATCAAAATATGTAAATTTCCATTTGTTATAAACTATTTCCGCAAGCTTGTCAAATGCGGGCTTAATCCTATCTCTATAAACTCTATCCTTAATTCGTTGGTCATCCGTTGAGTTATATTCTACGATAGCATCTTCTGTATCTTTTGTAAAGTATTGTTTACTTTTGGCTTTTCTTGGCATTTTTAATTGAATTGTTTGAATCTTTCGATAGTTTCTTTTATTTGATAAAATATAGAACCTACTTCATCATCCTTCTCAAACATTTCACGAGAATCTATTTCTCGTAATGCTTCCAGCAATGCTTCGTTTCTTTTTGTTTCTTCTTCTAAAAAATCTTCATATTTTTCTAATTTGTTAAGAAGATTCCATATAGTGTATCCAGCTCCTGCTAAAAATACAACTAAAATTATTATTATTAATTCCATATTATACTATTTCATATCCTTGTAAAAAATAATTGTTTGCTTTTTTAACTTTAACCTCAATGAGTTCACCATCGGGTGATTTCATTATAACTTTATCGTTTCTACCATAATCTTGCTTTTTAACAACAGTCGTTGAATAAACTCTATCTTTTATGGTAACACCATCTAAATGGTCGATTTCATGCTGAACAATGACTGTTTTCATAGTATCTTCAGATACTTTATCTCCAGCTCTATCTTCTTCTGGGTTTATCTCAAATCGAATTTCACCCAAATTATCGGTTTGTACTACAATATAGTTAGCTCTAATAGTTCTTACAGGCTTTTCCATTGTTGATGGGATAGATAAACATCCTTCATAAAATAAAAATCCATCTTTAGAACGTTCTGTTATGATAGGGTTTAATAAAAATAATTCCGTGTCATTAACTTTAATAACACAAGCTCGTTTGTTAACTCCAATTTGATTTGCGGATAAGCCAACACCACCCATACCCTTTAATGCGGCAAATAGAGTATCTCTTAATATATCTGCTTCAAATTGCGTTAATTCTGATTTTGGTACAGGCTTTTTTAGATATTTTATAAACTCTGGATTGGTTAATCCATTTGAGCTTTTGTCTACGATTAATTTCATATTTATTTTAATATTATTGTAATTAGTAAAGTTATCAACAATCCTATTAGTGAATAGAATGATGCATCTTCTGAAAATTTGGTTTGTTTTGGGGTTTTACCTTGGTTTTCCATAATTTATTTTTTTAAGCCATATTTAATCCATTTATACCATACTCTCTCGTGAATATAATACTGAATGGGTTTATAAATCAATTCTGCTACTCCAAATGCTGCTCCAACTTTAATTGAACCACTTATCAACCACATTAATAAGAATCCAATTACGGTACTTAAAATTCGATATGAAATGGTTTTAGCAATGTGTCTTTTACGCTCTACTATCATTATCCTTTGGTTTCATCATAGGTAATAGTTCCATCAGGCGTCATATGGCCGGTTCTAATAGCAGTTCCACTAATTGCTGCCACATCAGTTGGTGGTTCGTGATATATTACATCATACCCCACTCCTCTACCATAATTCACACTTTCAATATCGGGAATAATAGATAATAAAATTTTATCAAAATTATTTGTAAAGAAAGGTTCATGTGATAGTTCTTTTAAAATTTGTTGTGCAGTTTTAGGATTGTTCTCATCTTGTGGAACATCTCTAATTGCAACCCAAACGTTTTTACCTTGAGTTAGTTGTTGGTTAATTAACCATTCGTGTCCTTTATGCCAGTTCTGCCATCTCCCTATGTATAGTGAGTATTTTTTCATTTGTTTGATATTTTAAAAAGGGTAATATTGCTAATTCTTTTGCTTTTGCTTCAACCATAATATCCACATCTTCACCATATGTGTTAGGTAACGTATTGATATAAAGGGAGTGTGCTTGTGGTTTTTCTTTTGAATTATTTTCGTGTAATGCTTTTGATTCCGAATAATGTACAACGGGTATAATTCCTTTTGGCCAAGTTGATACTGCTAATTCTAATGCTGATTGTTCGGATAAATCGCCGGTACAAAATTGATGGTGATGATAATCAAAAACGATAGGAGTTTTGATTACTTTATGAATATACATAAGGTCTTTAACTGAATACATAGATGCTTTATCATCATTCTCTATTGTAAGTCGTTTTTGTACTGATTTAGAGAGTCTTTGGAAGTTTTTGATGAATCTATCCATTGCAGATTTTTTATCTCCGTAGACACCATTACAATGGATATTAATCTTATTGTAAGGAGTTTTAGATAACCCCATCATATCGAATACTTTGCCATGCAATTCTAAATCCGCAATTGCAGCCGCTACTACACTTTCTTTTGGTGAAACTAATACAACAAATGGACCAGGATGTGATGTAATACGGATATCCCAATACTTTGCAAAATCACCTGCTTTCTTTAGCTCACTTTTAATCTCTTTATAATCTTTTAGTTGAGTTAAATCAATATTATCGCCCCACGGAATAAGAGCAGATGATAGACGAAAGAATTTAATTCCATTCATTCTATTCCACTCTAAAATTTTAATAATATCTTTTGCATTAAGTAATGCGAGTTCAGAAACATAATCTAAACCCTTTGATTCGAATGTTCTTTTAACCATAGTTCGGTTAGTAGTAACTTTCTTGCCCATTGTTATATTAATACATGCATATCCTAAATTCATAATAGTATTTTTAGATTTTATATCCAAATATACTAAAAAAATATTAGAATACCAAATAAATTAATAAGTTTTTATATTTTCAATATCGTTCTTCATTCGGTTTAGCTCACGCACTGTCCCTTTTTTTGAATTTAACCAATATTGAACTGCTTTTGGGTTATTAATCCAAAGTTTTTTATTATTCCACGGATAATCGGGATGCATGAATTCTTCCCATATTAAATTAGGTAATTTTTCTTCAATTGGTGAATTTTTTCCACTATCTTCTATATTTTGTGAAATATTTTCCACTATATCTTCTTTTGTATCACCATATACCTCATATAAACCTAATTTTTGGTCATTTTCCATCATTTCGGTCAAAATCTTCTTTCGTTTTTGCTTAGGAGTTTCAATTAAACCATTAAAAGCGATAATAAGTGCTACGGCTAATGGGTCAAACACAATTACAATCAAAAATATGAAGAATTTTACTACATTTTTTAATTCCATACCAAATGCTTCAGCTACAAAACGAAATCCACCAACTTCTTTTTCTAAGTCTAAGTTTTTTATTTTAATTTCGTTGATTTTTTCGGTTTCACCGGCATTTTGGGTTTGTAAATCAGAAATTTTATTGTTAATTTTACCAATTTCTTTATCTCTGTTATCAATAGAACGAAGTAAGCGTGAATTTACTTTACCACCATCAATAATTTTACCCTGATTAGTATTAAATTCGGTAATTTGAGTAGAAAGTTGAGTAATTTGAATAGTATTTTGGTCAATTTTAGTTTGATGAACAGCTATTTCTCTATCTACTTGTTGTAATTGTAAGGATTGTGCCTGAAATGCATTAGAAAGATATCCAAAAATACCCGCGGAAGTGATTACCATTAATACAGCAACTGATGTGACTAAATACCATTTATTAAATCCACCAATATCATCCCATTTTTGTTTAAGATATGTTGCTGCAACTAATTTGGCTAATTCTAAAGAGCCAGCCATTACCATAACGGATACAGATGCTCCTGCGAATAGAACGCCTAAACCTGTTACGGAAAAGTATGCTGCGCAACCTGCTATTATAATAGCAGATAATCCTACTAATATTTTTAGCCAATTCATAATTATCTATTTATTCTCGTCAATTCGGAGATACGTTCTACTATCTTCCTCGCATCTTCTAATGTAGTATGAGCTTCAGAAGGTGATAATGATTGTGCACCAGTAATTCCGTTTTGTAAAATCCTTAATTTTCCATCTAAAGATTCTAATAACGTTTGTATTTTTTCGTTGTATATCATACTAATAAGTATTTTAAATATATTTTTTAGTTTCTAAGAATGGGATTAATACATTTTTAGTCCATAATTCGGCACCATATGTACTCGGGTGAAATCCATCTTTAGAAAAATATCCATATTGTTCATCTAATTGTTTTCTATCAGCATGTGTTACATTTATTGATTCTTCTCTTGGTATATTTAATAAAGTATGTAGATATTCAAACATACCATTTTTTAACATAATATTGGTATCTAATTGATTATATAAATAATTTATTAATTGGTGTTCTTTGTGTTTTTCTATATCCAAATAAGATGAATCCATAAAAAATTGATGAATAAATTTAATATTATGTAACTTACAAAAGTTTTGTAACATTATCATATTTTCAATACTCGTATGTACTTTACCTACGCCATTAGTCATATCACCATCTAGTAGATAATGTTGTTGTACAAACTCCAATTGAGAATCGCTACCATTTACTGTAAAATACCATCCACCATATTTTGCGCTATTGAACTCGCTACCATTTTTTGTTTGAAATGTTTCAGTATCGCCAATTAATCTATTTTTTAAATCCAAAAATTGACCAGACATTCCACCTTCAAAATTCTTCCAATCTTTTCTCATTTTATTTAAAATATATAAATTATCGATATACCAAGCTTTTCTGTATGAGCCACTCCACATTACTGTTATTAATATATCGGATGGTGATATACCTCTATCCATGGCACCCATAGCAGCAAGCATGGCTTTCTTTTGTATCAATTCCTGCCCTTGACTAAGAAAGCCGGTGTGCTCTATTGTTAATTCGTTATTTTGTTCTTTTAGGTGATTTTCCAAAAAACCAATCCAATTTTCGGTTGGAGTTTGAGAATGACTAAAACTACATCCACCGGTTATTAAATGTTTTATCATATGAATAAATATTTTTCAAATAAAAAAAGGTGGTAAGTATAGACCTACCACCCTATAAAGGTAATGAAAAAATTTGAATTAACCAACTTTAATTACAATAGATTTTGATTTTTTTTCTTCTTTCTTATCCATTGTTAATATAAGTAACCCATTAACAAATTTGGCTTCAGTTTTAGTTCCATCGTAATCTTTACCAACTGAAAAAGATAAATCAATATCTTTCACCAATTGAGAACTTTCTTCACCTTTTTTAGCTTTAATTACAATTTTATCTTCGGTAACTTCCAATTTAATATCTTTTGGATTGTGACCCAAAACACTTAATGTTAGTTCTTGCTTACCATTTTCTAATTCGCCAACAACATAATCGATTGATGATTTTGGATAAGTTGATGTGGTTTTCCAATTTGGTAAATCCGCTTCAAATAGTTTAAATAAATTGTTTAAATCGTGTGTGTACATATGCTTTTTTTTAGTTTAAAAATATACCTTGTATATTACAAATTATATACCAACTAAAAAAGTATGACGATTAGTCATACTTTTTAAATATAATTTGACAAATTGTCATTAGATTTCATTATCTTGTGACTCAACCACTGTACTCATATGGTCAGCCCAATGCATAATATATGGAATTTTGTATTTCATTCTTTTACTTATATCAAACACTTTTAAGTATTTGGCATTATCTTCATCATACAATCCATCAGTAAGTTTCATACCAAAATACTCTGCTTCTGAAACATTGATGTTATATTGTTGCAATAGAAACATTGTTCTATCGGTATGAGTCATATGAGATAACTCTGGATTAGCTGTAAATACTTTACCTTGATTCTTAATGTGCCAATCCGAAGGATTAGCTATGTAATATGGTTTACCTTTAGAACCTAACTTTCCTAAATCGTGATGTAATGCACAAAATATTAATTCTTCATCGGTAAAGTCAACCTTACCGCCTAACTGAATAAATAGTTCTTTTACTTTTAGAGAATTTTTGCAAACATTGAAAATATGGTCTATGTATCCACCTGTGTAGCAATTATGATATCCTACATTTCCACTTGCTGGTGCAATTGCTAAATTAACTCCTAATTCATTTTCTGAATACATGAATAAGAGTTTCTCTAATCTGTCTCCTGTAAAATACTTGTTAATAACGGCAATGAATTTGCCATAATTGTCTTTCAGTTCTTTTTCTGTCTTTTGTTTCATTTTCTTTGATTTAAGTTTTATTATTCTTTTTTTAAGCTTTTCTAGTGCTGTCTATTATAATACTATTAAAAGATACCTCAAATATACAACAATTTTTTCAAATTTCCAAATTAATAGAGGTCTTTTTTCGTTAAAATTTTATAAAGTATCTCAACTTCCTCTTCTGTGGTTAATTCTGGCATATCTTCATCGAATAAACGCATAGTATATAAGGTGACACCTTCTTCGGATTCGAACTCGGTAGATTCGGATGACCATAATGCTGGTATAGTATCCAACGATTCTTCTAATTCTTTTTGGGTCACATCCATTAATGGGATTACATAGTAGTAAAAAGACTCACCTAATTCATCATCTTTCAAATCGATTCTAATGCATGGATTCCATTTTTGGAAGCTGATGTCTGTTATAGGAGTTTCAGGTACAATTATCATAGTAACAAAGATAGTAAAAATTTGCTAAAATTCCAAATTTATTTTACATTAATAAAAACAACTCCTGTCCTACTTTTTAGATTATATTATTATTAGTACCACTAAAATTAATTCCATTGAATGTAGTATGCCAAATTACATATTTGTTATTTTGAAATAATTTATGGGTTTTCCAAGAATCCGGCCACAAAGCCACTTCCTCATCCGTAAAATATATGGTTTCAGGAATCAAACCAGGCTCATGTCTATAATACGCATAAAATGAAAGAAGTGTTCCTTCTTTACAATTCGGTTTAACTTTATTCATAAAAACTGGCAAGTTACCGTCGGTGTCGGTATCAAATAATACACCATCAAATTTTCTATTTTCTAATGGTAATATATCCATCCAATCTCCTAATATTATTTCCACATTTGGTTTATCTTTAGCCCATTCCAATGCTCTTTCATATTGAACAGGATGGATTTCAATAATTGTATGTGATGTTACATTTGGATTACTTTGAATGAAGTCAGCAGATATATGCATACCAAATCCCAATTCTAAAATATCCCCACCATTTTGAGTACTAATTTGCGCCTGTCTTTCCATTATCCTAGTTTCACACTTATGCATTATATTATGATTATTATCTGGATTATATATGTAATCATCCGTAATGATTAAAGTTTCAGTTCCATTCATATTGTTGTATTTTTTAATTTTGGGTGTTTTAAATAAATATCCGATTGTAATAAAAATGATAACTCATTTATTTTTAAATCAGATTGGGATTTATAAGTTGGGCTATATTTGTTTATCTTATAATTTGAATCTATTAATAATTTATAAAACCATTCCCAATATTTTTTATTTGGTTTTGAACTTTTCTTACCCTTTACTTGGTTTATATTATTTGTAATCGTATCATATACAACAATCATATGTGATTCGTTTCTATTTAAAAATTGTTGTCTAAGTTCTAATGTAGTATGATTATAATTAACTCTACCACAATCTTGCATCCTAACCATAGATTCGATACAAAATAATTTTTCTAAATCAACCCAATAAAATCCAATACCATTTATTCTATAATCTAAAATAATTTTATTTTTTTCAATATAGTTTGAAGTATTGTAATTTTTTTTGTAATCGTTTAAAAAGGATTCCCATATATTTTTTATATCTGATAAGTTTATATCATCTAATTTGTGATAACTCATAGTTGGATTTGAATCTATATAATTGCATAATGAATATACAATTTTGTAAATTTCGTTATCAGATAATTTTTCAAATACATTTATATCTTTATGTAACTTATTAATAATAATATTACCAATTTTCTCGCCAATTATTTTTTTTATATTAGTAGCAACTTTCATTATATTAAATTTTTAATTATAAAAGTTTGCTTAATTTCATTAAAATTTGATTTGTAAAATGTATTTGGTGGTACGTTTGATAATTGTTCCATTAAGGTATAATTTACTAATATTTCCTCTCCTAATTCAATATCATTTATTGCATATAAATCATAACCAGTATCATCAGTAGTTTCTTTAACATAGGTATTGGGGTTAAACGAATGATTACAATACCTACCTAAATCTCTATCAAAAAATCCAAAAATATTTTTTTTATAAATATGATTTGCATAATTTCTATAATACTCCCCAATTAATTCATCTTTTAAAATTGAAGTTTTTGCAAATACCGATTTACCTTTTATTTCAGTAGACACTATAATGTATTTCATTTTATATTATAGAATTTTTTTAGTATCTATTAGACCGTATAAGAAATGAGCAAAATTTAAATTACCATTAAACGAAAAATGTGTATCATTTACTATACCATTTGTTGCTTTATATATGGTTTCAAATGAAGCATATATTCCATTATCTTCTTCTAAAGACCAAAGATATATAAACTTTATTTTTTTCTCATTTAATAATCTTTTTTTGATAAACTCAAAACGTTTTTTATGTCTATTTTTATAAAAAATATGATTAGAAAAATAATATTGAAAATTTATTATTGTTTCCACTATCTCTTTATCTTTACTATTATTAGTATTTCCTATTAAATTTTTTGCACCTTCATATGATGAAAGTACATCATATACATTATATGTCGTATCACCAATAGGAACATCTATTCTTCCAAATAAAGTCATATTAATAATAACAATATCATTTTCTTTTATTAAATCAAAATTTTCAATAATACTATCAAATATATAATCATTCGAAGCACCATTTTTTCCAAAGTTATTAACTTTATAATTTAATAACTTACCTAAGTGATTTGGCCAAATATTATCACCTTCTTTTTTATATAACAAATAATCTTCTTTAATATTGGAATGACACTCATCATTGCATCCGTGGCCAAACGTCATTGAATCTCCAAATGTCCAAAGTGTACTCATTATATTAATTTTTTATTTTTTATGAAACTACCAATCATATTCTTTTCGGCCATATGACAAACTCCATTATTATCTAAATTTTCAAAAGATGGGTTTTCATTATACAAATAATTGATATCATTAAAATATACATTTAAATATTGTTGGTTTAAAGTAATGGGGGGTATTCCATTATATTTTTCAATAAAAAAATCATAATTTAAATCTATAATACCTAATACATCAGAATAAGTTTTATTAATATTAGTATAATTGTTTGTAGCAATTATACACGTATTGTTTAATTCAGTAAACTCCATTGGTATGTTTGAATATTTTTTATAAATTTCGGTAAAGTGACTAGTCTGTATCCCGGTCAATGGATGTTTATAACCCAAATTTAATTTATTGGTGTTAATAATGTTTTTTAATTTACTAAAATCGTTTACTACTAAATCATTATCTAAATGTATAAATGGGAACGATATTGATGATAAAACTTTTAATTTAGGGTATGACCATAAAGTAGGTTGCTTATATTTATTATCTACATCAAATGTAACCCAATCATAATTTAATTTAGTACCCTTAAAATAGTCTTTATCTGAATATATTATAGGCGTTATATTTTGTGCATTTAAATTTTCAATCGAATATTTTAAATAAATTTCAGTGAACTCTTTAAGTCTAATGGGTAAATATGTAAATGCAACTCTCATTATATTAATGTTTTTTTAATTACAAATTCCGTCTTTAACTCCCCATTAATTATTAAATCTAACAATGAGTTTTCATTCTCTATTTTATACATTAATTTGCTATGAACTAAATCCGACCACTCTTTACATAGTTTATAATTTTTATCAAAATCTTGCAAAAATTTATCTACAAATTCAGCAAATAATTTACCATTAGCCCTACACCGCTTAGATTCATCATAAAATGGGTGAGGTGGTACATCTAACATTTTTTGAACAATTTGTAATGGATAATCATGTGTTGATATAAATGGTATACCAGATAACAGTAACCCAAACGTTTTTTCTGAAAGATATTGTGATGTGAATTCTTTATTACTCCAAGACCAACTTTCACACAATATCTGCATTTTAGCTTTAGGTAAAACCCTGAAAAATACATCCATATAACCAGCGTGATTTGCAATATAACTTATATCATCAAAATCTACATCTCCGTAAATTGAGTTTGTGTTTATGTGTGATATTTTTGGTGAGTGCCTTTCGTATGCGGGATTTTGTAGTGCATTCGTATGTTGTAGAAATAATCTATCGTTATTTAATTTACTTAACTCATTTATGATATTAACCCTATTAACTTTGTGATTTTTTATACTATACATTAAATCATAATCAAAACTTAATCTATCATACACTTGTTTGAACTCATAGTACCACCGTATACTCCAATTATGATTCCATTGAAAAATTGTATTGGTCAACGTATAATAAAAGTTTGGGTGTTGTAATTTTATTGACTCATTTAAAAAGATATTATCGGTGATAATATGGTGATTTTTTAATTCATTTATGAGTGATTCAATTTCCACCCATTTTTCATCAATATAATCAACATCTTTTGTTTGTAGTATTTTTTCGGTTCTGAAATACCCTATTAACCATTTTTGATTTTTTGGACAGTCTTTTAATAATTTTATAAATATTTTTAAAATTTGTTGACTCTCCCTTTCCATATAATCTCTATCGGGCTCTATCTTACCAATTTTAGAATCATCTTCTCCATTGAAAAACGCAGTAAAATAATCTAATATATGATACCCATCATCTTCAAAACTTATTTCTTTTTTGAATACGAATTCAATATCGGTATTTTTATATTTACATAAAACAACACCTTCGTTGTTTTCAATAAAATATTCTCTATTTGTAGTATTATGTGCTAATTTATAAAATATAGATTTTTTATATGGATGATGTATGTATATTTTCACAATAGTTTCTTTTTATAATCTTCCCTATTTCCTTTTCTTAATCTATTTTTATCATTTATATCATATAAATCTTCGTAATATGTAATTGGTATATTTAATTCATTTGATATAAACATTAACTCCTTATTCCATTTTATTATATTTTCTAATGCTATTTCATAATTTGGTGTCTTTTCCCAAAGATATGGTTGATTAGATTCAAATCCATTTTGTTTTTTTTTATAGTTTAAATATGACCAACTCTCTGCACAATCGTTTAAATTTTTTCTTGATAATAAAATAACCTCGTCAAATTCTTTTTTTAATTCAATCAACCAATTAATTCTATTTTCTTCTTTTATATAATAAGGTAACTGAAATATTATAGTTTTAAGAACTATATTTTTGAAATTAGTTAAGGGTGGTAACCCAGCAATTGGATTAAATGGTTCAAATTCATATTTAAATTTATTATTATTGGATAGTCTTACACCTAATTCAGTTGAACCGGTACGTGGTAATGCAATTATTAATATACTCATATCAATGTGGTATTAACTTTAAGTTTTGGATAATCAAAATCTGATTCAGTCATCCAAATATTTAATGCATATCGTGTACCACTTGTAACCGGCAAAACCCCATGATACGTGGTTGAACCATTAAAGGATATTGAATCACCCAATTTAAGATTAAAAGTAGATACACTCTCTAATGTTTCAAAATGAATTGGTGGATTTTTATCTTCACATAATGCAAATTGACCACCATTAAAATTATCTGATAACACTATTACAGTAGTTAATTCACTTGATTTGTCTTTATGTAAATTAAGATACCTTCCATCATAATACGAAGTTAGACTGATATTAAAATTCTTTAAATTAAACGTAGAGTAATCAAACCATAATTTGAAATCTCCATTTTTATAATTAGTTGTTAATAAATCAATTATCCGCATCTTAAATTCAGAATCGTATATTCTTCTACAATCCCATTGTTCGGTTGGATTATATGAAAAGGGCTCTCCAAATTTAAGACAGAAATCAATAAGGCTTTTAGCGGTTTCTCTATCACAAAAATTATTATTTATGGTATAATTCATAATAGATGTGAATTTTTTGGTTTAGTAGATATTAATAAATTACCCTCTTTTATAAATTTATACAATTCATCTGCGATTAATTTATATCCATTATTATTTGGGTGCTTGCCAGTGGTGATATCCATCCAATTATTATTATCTCCCCAAACATCCTTTCTATTAGTATCAATTAATAAATTTGCCATAGTTTTAGTTTGATAACCCCAATATCTATCACTATTTATTAAATGGGTTTTGTCAACCAACTTATCGATATTTTTATTAATCATTATATCGAACGCATCACAAAAAAGATATCTGATTCCTAATTCTTTAAATATAAATTGAAGATGTAGAATATAGTTTTGATTCACTATATCGTAGTATGTATCGTTAAATAAATTACCAATATAGTAATCTCTAAAATTTTTCTCAGCCCTATTGTAGTTTACGTTATCACCTGTGACTCCTTCAAAAATATATTTTAAAAGATGCTCTTTAGTCTTATATCGTTTACCCCAAATAAAAAAATCATCTTCAGTAGGGAAAAAGGGCAATGGGTCTCTTAGGGATGATGACCACATAATAATAACAAAATCATTTTGATTGATGATTTTATTTTTTAATTGATAACATACTGCGTTAAATATTGCAGTATTAGAAAACGCACCAACTCCATTATTTATAACCTCACATTCAAATATCCCTGATAGGTGTTTTGGCCAACAATATTTTTGTCTTATTATTGTTTTTTGTTCGGGAATATCCGTAGTATATTCATCTTCAATATTTCCACCAACCCCTTCAGTCCAACTATCTCCAAATGTAAACAATTTCATAATACATAATATTAAAGATGTTTTTCTTTAATCTTAGTTATGAGTATTTGAAAAGCAGTTGATATTTTTGTTTTTATATCTGTTGGTAATGGATTAACCAATGACTTAATAATCGTTATTGGTCTTTCTTCTCTAATTTTTGGTGTTTTTGCCATAATATTTTTTTATTTTATTTTATATACTAATTAAACTTTTTGCGGTCCGAAGAAATTACAAGTTGGACAATAGTATGAGTAACACCAGTTACCACAATAACTCCAACTACACCAACAACTATTGTGCATCACACTAAATATACCATCACCAACATCTACTAAAAATAAATCGGATGGTTCAAAATCTAATGTATATAGTGTTTTTGATTCAAATATCATTTCTAATCCAGCAATTGCAATTGTTGTTAATTCATTGGTAGCTGCATCAGTTATAACTAATTTATCACCAACATATAAACTATTCACCTTCTCAAATCTAGTTGCAGTTGAATCCTTTTCTTCGATATAATATACACATGATGGAGTATCTGTCCAAGTTTTACCATCTGCCAATGTTATCTTTATCATAACCATCTCTACTGATGCAGATATTATAGATTGTAAACTAGATGATATTTGTGTTAATGTATCATTTGATTGTTGTAGCGTACTATCCCAACCATATGTTTCAATTTCTTGTGTGAAATTTCCTGCTTGATTTTCATTTGAATCTATAAAATCAATAGAACGTATGTAATCACCCAATTGAATAGCACTAACATTCACTAGTGAACCATCGTAGTTTAGAATATTTGAATCATCATCTGTATGATAATCTGTACCCTTAGTTCTACCCACTTCTTTTGTAATATATTTATATCTAGTTTTTTGGTTTAATTTTTTAGTTTCAGAAATAAATTCATCCACATATAAAGAAAGTGGTATTATTGAAGATTGAGTGTATCCACCCATATTAATAATATCTAAATTTGAACCATATATAATATCAATTCCTCTTATGATTGAATATCTACCATCTACCAAATTATCTTCTGAAAATATAAATTCCTGAACTAAATAATCACCTTCAGCTGAATTTATAGTGTCGTTTAATTCCGTATTATTAGAAACCGTATATAATGATGGATATACCATTGCATCATATGCTGGATATCTAGCTTTTATTAAAACATTTGGGTTTGTTGTGGAAGTATAATCTACTTCATCTAAAGTATTTAAATTTAATGTATCGGATGTATAATATGTTTTTGGAACATATATAGAACTACTCATTAAATTGAAAAATTCAAATTTATCTGCACAATATGTTTCATCTACTAATGCAGTTGTATCAAACGATTGTCTTAAAATGAATCTATTAGCAGTATCCTCAACATATGGAACTGTTACCGAATTAGCTGGAACAACATATTCTACATATGTTATATTATTTTCTAAACATTTTGACTGTAATATTTCTTTAAATCTAAATGGCTGATTTAATGGCTTATATGCCACCGCCTCAGTCCATATAAAATGAAATTCAGTAATATTATTACTGTTTAATACATCAAATAATGCAGTGTAATCTAACAAATCTGCACCTTCGTTATAGATTGTAGTGTTTGTATTTATTTCCAGAAATTTAACCGAACCATCTTTCTGTAAAAAATCACTACCAATTATTGTTGCCTTCATATAAATTGAAATTTAATTATTTACTATAAATATCTAAAAAAACATATTCCCACTATATTATTGTATTTTTATTTTTATCTTCCGTTGGTTCTAAATAATTCGAATCAACATCGCCCCATAATTTTTCTGGACATGCATTATAATTTGGTGAAAACACCTTCTTACTTAGAGGACAACCACATTTTCCACATTTGGCACTCCATTTTAATCCCTTTATTACTTCTTTTCTAAATTCACATCCCAAACAAACTTCAAGCCTCAATTTAGCTAATTCTTCTTGCTTTGGTGTCGGCTTTAATGAAGCTTTCCATGCATCAAATATTTCTTTATAATCAATCTTAGGCGTATTTCGCATATTATATTAAGCTTTTATCCTTTTTTTGAATATCATAATAATCATATATACTATCATATTTTTTTATAAAATCTTCATTGAATTCGATATTACATTTTATGTGTTTACTAGAATTTAAAGATTCTATTTTAAATGGTCTTCCTATTATAGTTGTTACCCATTCGTTTAATTTATGTAATTCATAAATTTCAAACCAAATTATATTTGGGTCATTATTTGTCCAATAGGAAATGGGAGTCAATAAAATATCAAGTATATTAACTACATAATCAAAAAGTTCAAATTTTAAATTATTTGTTTTATATTGGTTATCAAATAAATATTTAGAAATTTTACGAACTCGCATATCCTTACTAATTAAATCATTTTTTGTGAAAAAAAATAGTTCATCTAAAGTAAAATTAGAAAATTTATAAGATAAGTCGGTTAATCCAACTCTATTCAAATCAAATATTAGATGTTTATATAAGGAATAAAATCTTTCATATTTATTACGATTTACTGCTATTATGGGTAACGTATATCCGAATTTTTTTTGAAGTTCAATTAATGGGTCATGCCCGTGGTCTATAAAATTCATTATATCTGATGTCTCTACATTAGTAAAATCTACTTTAGAATTTATAAAATTTGAATCTGCATTTAAACTTTTTACATTAAGACCATGCATTATACATGAATAATGAAATGAAGTTGACCCACATCTAGGTAAAGAGATATAAAAAAATTTATTATCTACCAACATTATATTAGTGTTTTTTGGTTTTTAATAAAATCAAAACCCACATTGCCGGCCAGAACTATTCTATCAATTATTGAGTTTGGTGCATTATTGGGTGCATGTGGCATATCACCCTCCATTATGATTAAATCATCTTCTTCGGGCCTAATCCAATATTCTTTTTTATTTTTACCTTTAAAATATAAAACTCCATCTTCCCCATCCATAACATCTGGCATTTGAATGTAATAGACCCAAGTATAATTTGGAATAAATGATTTCATTTCTTTACTTATATCAGTATGAGTGTGGTATTTATCTATCCCTTTTAATTCCGTGTGTTGAAATTGTACCTGAACAGGGTTAATTGAACGAACCACGTTTACCCATACATCTATGTTTATTTTATTATATGTTGTATTTTTTGTTTCGTACAATTTCTTACACTCATTAATGCCAATTTGAATTATTTCATCTAATTTTGTTTCAGTATTAATTTTACCAATAAAATCAATATTTTGTTTCCATTCTTCTTTATAACCATATCCATCCGTTTTAGTATTTGGATGAGATTCTATAACTACATATGCTTCTTTTAAAAACAATAGTTTATCTTTTATATAGTTTAATTTAGTTTTCCAAATATATGTGGAATCATCAAAAAACATCTTTTCCATATTATATTAATTTATTTTTAATTCTTTTTTTATTTTTTACATTTATATTATAGTAACTGTAAGGGAAAAATGTTATATCATCTTCTTTAGTTATTTTTAATCCTAACATATTAATTAATTCAATATTTGAGTTTGGTATCAATTCGTTATTTGAATTAAGTATATTCCTTAATTTAGTTGGTATTGGCATTGATGTACAATCTTTCCAAAATTGAGTATCCTCTCTTTCACATAAATAATGATATCTAATAAATAACATATTTTGTTCTAATACATCTGAACATGCAATATTGTATTCATTTTTAAAATCATTATTAAAATCAATATCCATTAATTTTTTTAATTGCATTATTATTGACATTAATGATGTGGCTTCTAATGGCTCTAAAAATCCGTATGATAATCCAATTGATATGGAATTACCAATCCAGCTTCGCTCATATCTACCAGGATTAAAATTGAATACTTTTTGTATTTTAATTTCGTAACCCAATGTTTCCTCAACTTCTTTTTTAGCATCTTCAACTGATATATAATTATCATTAAATACATAACCGCATCCCCATCTATGTTGAAGTGCAATTTGCCACATCCACCCATGTTTCATTGAGGTTGATTGTGTAAATTGAATATCGTTTATTGTATATTTGTTCGTTTGCGGTAAGAAAAATCCAAAGGCTTTATTCATTATTAAATAATCCGAATAACTTATCCATTTTTCTTTATGAACTTTATCTATTACTATTTTATAAAATCCACTACAATCAAATACAAAATCTAAGTCAATAAGTGTACCATCGTGTAATTCTAAATTTAATATAGTTTCATCTATATTAGTAATATTAACAATTTCACTATCAATCCATTTAACTCCTCTATCAATTGCAATTTCTTTAAAATATTTAGCAACTAATGATGCATCAAAATGAAATGGTTTTTTTTGGATAAATGGGTTGGGGTCCGGAGCTCCGAATCCATGAAATGCAATTGAACCTTCCTCTGCCCAATTTAAAAATTTTATACCTTCCTTTACTGTTGAGCCGGTTTTTATAAAAAAATCATTTTGGTTAATATTCAATGAGCGTAATATATCTGAAAAGTTTGGCGTACTTCCCTCTCCTGCGCCCAATATCCCAATTTTTGAACTTTCTATTAATGTTACTTCAGTATTTTTCCAAAACTTATTAACAACTAATGCAGTTAACCAACCAGCTGTACCTCCGCCAATTATTACTATTTTTTTCATATCAAGGTATTAAGTGTCTTGCTAATATTGTTAATGATATACAAATCCATATTGTATTGAAAGCAATCAATGTAGGTAAATCTTTTCTCATTGATGCCCAAATTAATAGTGAAGATGTGAGTAGTGTTAGAAAATGTAAATACCATAACTCAACACCAAACACTAACCCAGGTATAATAATAATTGCCTTAGCAAGCCATGCTGCGAATTCTATCGTATTATAATCCGTCCAATAACCTTTATCTAAAAACATTCTATATCTATCAAAAATACGTTTCCAACCAATAATTGAATATAAAATTATAATTGCAATTGTAAATATTAGTATGAATTTCATTTATATTAAATTTTGTTTACCTAAATTTGTTTTAACTAACGATATCCAATTTACTAATGAATATCTGATGCCGGTTACAATAGGAGTTACTCTATGTAGTAATCTTGAATTAAAAATATACAATGTTCCAATTTTATTTTCTATTGGTACTAATTCTCCTTTAAGATTTTTAATTTCCAATATACCACCTGTATATTTGTTATTTAATTGAATTACTATTGATGCAAACCTATCTCTATATATTGTATCGGTACTATCAGTATGCCAATCAAAGTACTCACTCTCTTTATATTCAGTAAATTGATAATCTCCCAACCCAGTAACTTCCATACCATTTATAGTAAAGGTTTCTTTTAATTTATTTGTTAATCTTTCATTTAAAAATCCTAAATCAGATATCCAACCGATTGATGATTTTCTAGTTGTCTTAGTGGGTATATTATTAGAATCATTACCATATACTTTAGCATCTGATAATGTTAATTCTGCTTTACATTTATTTAAAATGTTACCACATTCTTCAGTTGATAGGAAGTTTTCGAATATGTTTATATTATCAATCATATGAGTGTTTTTTCTTTCTTTTCTATTATTGTGTAAAATGAAATTAAACTAAATCTATATCCATTAATCACATTTAAAACTCGGTGTTTTATTTTTTTATTCAATATTATTGAATGATTTATTTGAGGTATCATTTTTATTTTTTGGTTCTTAAAAAAATACTCAAATTCTCCACCTTCAAAATCTTCATTAATATAGGTAATAATTGTTAAGTCTGCAGCATCATTATGAAAATCATCATCAATATTTGTTTCATTGGTTACTTTATTAATCCATAGCCCACTTAACTTATATTCATCTGGTAAATATTTTGAACATCTTTTTTGGTATTCTAATAATTCTTCTTTTATGTTTAAACTTTTTCTAACGTAGTTATTATTGTTATGTGGTATTTGTGTTTCCACAAAATTTGAAGATACTGAGTCCAAAAACAATAAATCTTCTTCAGATAATAGATTTTGGTGTATATTAATCATAACATTTACTACTTTTTAAATTATAATTTATTAATTATTAATTGTAAACGAGCGCATTCTTCATACATTTCTTTTTTTACCATTACTCCCATTAAATGATTTGCCAAATTTTTGAAATCACTACGATTCAATGTGATATATGCCGGCAATACCTTATACTTAATTAGTATTATAGTTTTACAAGATTTATTAGATTTCCAATTATCTAACTTATCAATCAATTTGGATAATTGTTTTGAAGTTAAATTCATACGAACTAAATATGTAGACCAATCTAATAGTATTGAACCCTTTTCCAACTTATCTAATACACTAATGTTCATAACTTACAATATAAGAATAATTATTTACTTTTCCAAATTTAATTTATATAATTCTTATGGATGTATTTGATTTAATCATACTGCTAAAGATATTAGCCAATTGAGTATGACCAACTTCACCATAATGTCCATCATCTATTAATCCATTTGATTCATTATATATTTTTGTTAAATTTTCTATGTAGTTTTTACTTACGTCTCTATCTAATGGTGACCAATGTATTACCAGATTATTAGGAAATGCGATATTTAATAACTTTATCCAACTATGAACCTCATCGGTATATTTTAATTTTGTTCTGTTAATCAATATTTCTTCTAAGGTATTATTTGATACATCTTCTAAATTACGTGCATTTCTATCAAACTTTGGTATTATTGGTTTCCATTCACCCCATTTATCTACCAAACGGAATCTAGTGGCAGATGTCCATCCTATTATAATAATATCATTTGGTAATATCTTATCGGATATATTACACACGTTTTGGAATATAGAGTAATTATCTATACCACCCCTACCATAATTCATTAAATTAAACTGAAGTGTATCAGCCAGTATTTCGCCATATACCTTTGGAATATATCCTTTCCAATCACAATATACTTTCACCCACGAATCGGTACTATCGGAAAATGATTGAGTAAATGAATCTCCAAATGTCCATAATGTTTTTTTCATAACTTATAATTTTTGGGGGTGGGGGTTGGGGGCCAAGTCGTTTTTTTAAGAAAATTTTTATATCTCTATTGATAGTTATTTCAATTATTTACCCATTTTCTTCGTCTTTAACCACCTCTTTATCAACCATATAGGAAAGTATCCAACCCAATAGATTGCGATGAATAGAGAGAGGCTTAGGAGCAATGGTATTAATCCTAACCCATATATAATATCTAATGGTTTCCACTTCATGTCCGATTAGTTTAGATATCTAAGTTAGGGTTTGCAGCTTTCAATTTCTCTCTTAATGTTTGAATTAAAGATTTACTTTCTTTAACTTGCGAATCTAATGCAGATTGTGCATTTGCATCACCCTGTTGTGCGGCTTGGATTGTAGCTTGGTTACCGGCTATCTTATCTGCTAATGTAGATGAAGCTTGTGTAACTGCCTGTTGTACTTCTCCTACTGCTTTTGATGCGGCATCCGCCTGTTGAGTAGAAGGTAAATTCGATTTAGATATCATCGATGAGTTCTTCGTAACAACCTGAACGGAGTAATCATCTCCATCATCTACTGAAGCCACTACCTTATACTTAGTAGAAGTACCTGATGAGTTACCAAAGTAGAATGTATCCTTAATAAAATTAAAATCGT
>Ga0208133_1000195_pt1 | contig 24419 bp, 7 predicted proteins | sample ColrivemetaGS535_FD_187595 | JGI IMG/M metagenome (GOLD analysis project Ga0208133, IMG submission 187595) | Estuarine microbial communities from the Columbia River estuary, USA - metaG S.535 (SPAdes) (version 2) | ecosystem: Environmental > Aquatic > Marine > Intertidal zone > Estuary | place... | reverse complement strand
ATACCCAATAGTGCCTGGAATTCCTGACCAGGTACCTCCGATAGGTGCTGGGTTAGTAGAAGTACCTTGACTATTATATTCTTGTCCTTGAATGCCAGCAGTTGCTCTAATGACATCACTGCCTAAGTAGGCAAAATATGTTGGGCCGCCTTGGCCAACGCCATCAAGATATTGTTGGTAAGTTGTATAAGTGCTGCCACCGCGGCCAACTACAACTGTATAACTTTGTCCTGGTATTACAGTGTAATTATTAATATACGCTAAACCTCCGCCGCCTCCGCCGCCTGCACCGCCTGCCGCGCCGCCAGACAATGGCCTACTACCACCTGCACTGCCGCCGCCAATAGCAACAATAGATACAGATGTTACTCCTGCTGGGCACACCCACGTACCAGATGATGTAAATATTGCGTCAGTTGCGGTTGCCGTTGATCCAGTTAATAATTGTAAGATGATAGTTTCGTTAACAAATTCTGTTGTAAGATCTGCCCGCACTTGTCTAACTATAGTTCCAGTATTAGATGTTATTTGAACAGTTCCTGAATTAACTCCATCGGTGAAATCGTCTGCATTAGAGGTTCCTATATTTCTCCAAGATAATAAAGTTCCGTTTATGATATTATCAGTACTAACTGTATAAGTAACCGTACCGCCTTCATTTACTAATGTAACATTTGGTCGTATACTGTAACTCGGCGGCGGTACTGCATATGCTGAAGAATATGTCCAGCCAGATCCGCTGAATACTACTTGCGGATATGCAACCGCTACGTTTGCTCCGGTTGCAATGTACATTTGACAAAAACTATTTAAAGTTCCAGTCACTGGCTCAAATACTCTATAAGTCCCGTCGTTGCCGGCGTCAGTATAACTCCAACTTGGTGTAATAATTAACGAGCCGGCGGCAACCCTTGCATATAACTGATATTGATTAGGAGTATATAGCGTTGCTTCAACTAGTTTAGTAAAAATCAATTGATCTGATGTTGTTAAATTAGCATATCCAATATTAGTTGCAGGGGTTCCAGATCCAGTATTAGTAGTTGAAAAATTACTTAACTTTATTATTCCCATGGTCCTTAACAGCGTTTCCCATGAAGAATTTACTAAGGCACTGTCACCTGATGTTTGATAGTTAGTAAGTGATGAACTAAATTGAAAATTACCACCTGAATTAAAAAACCAACGAAGATTATCTGCTGATCCAAACTCAATCGTTAATGTGTGATTAACAGTACTGGTCCAGCCAGATAATCTGTTTGCTGTTATTAAAGTTACAAAGCTAGATTCGCCGCTAGGAGGAGTAATGTTTCTGTTATCATTGATCAAAGTTGCCATGCTTAAATATGCCGCACGATCTGACTCAGATAATCGAATATCAAGCGTAGGAAGACCTAAATTTCCAGATTCATCTACACCACTTTGATGCTGTCTAGCTTTAAGTAGATCGTTTCTCAACGAATTCCATTGTGTAACTGTAACTATTGAATGTTGGGCAACTTGGCTACTAGTAACCGTTTGTCCGTAACCAGAGTCGCCTGAACCTACGCCAAACACGGTGTTTATTATCGTTTGTATTTGATTGTAATCTAAATATTCTACCTTAGATCCGACGCCTGCTGCCATTAATGTCCCCTATTATATGTGTATTTATTATCAAAGTATTGGTACTAAAAAATACTTTAACTTACACATTTTTATAAATTAGTTGTAGAACTTGTTGGAGCAGTTACTGAAACATTTAATCCAGTAGCAGTATATGCTTGAACTAAACTAGTTAGTGTGCCGTCTGCTGGTTCAAAGAATCCATAATTTCCATCTTCAACATAACTCCATGTTGGTGTGAAAATAACAGAATTTCCAGACTTCCTTACATACAACTGATATTGATTAGGAGTGTATTGATTGCCTGCTTCGACTAATTTGGTAAAAACTAATTGATTTGTAGTTGTTAAATTATAAAAACCAATTGCCTGAGATGTTCCTGTTCCAGATGATGTAGTTGAATATGCATTAAAGCTAATAATGCCCATATTTGCTAGCAATGTAGCCCACGATTGATTAACTAACAAGCTGACTCCAGCAGAGTATCCTGTCATTGATGAACTAAATTTAATCGAACTTCCACTATTAAAGAAAAATCTGCTATTATCTTCCGATGCAAAAGTTATAGTTACTTCATGACTAATAGTAGTTGCCCAGGGAGCAGTTCGTGTGACCGTTTGTAATGTAGTTAATGATGCTTGAGAACTTGGAGGTGTTACTAATCTATTTGTAGTTATTAAATTAGAAAATGTGCTGTAAGCCAATCTGTCGGCTTCTCTAATACGAGTAGTAGTTGACGCAATAGATAAAGCTCCGCTTTCGTCTACAGATGTTTGATGATTACGTGCTTTCAATAAATCAGTTCTCAAAGCATTCCATTGTGCTACAGTAATCCTATTAGTTCTAGCAACTTGACTACTAGTAACTGTTTGTCCGTAACCGTAGTCTCCTGAACCAATACCTAATATACTATTAACATTTGATTGTATAGTATTATAATCGGTTGCTAAGATTGCAGTATTTACGCCAGCCATAATTGTTCCTTTATAATATTAAACATTCAACTAATTTAACTAAAGGATCAATGTTGCTTTCTAATGCTATAGCAAATGTGTCTGGATTGCTTGATCCTGCAGACTGCGCTGTGCCGTTTGCACCAGCAACTAAATGCTGACCTTTAACTATAGGACCGCTAACCTTTACTGGCACTCTGCCTTTCAATGCAATAGCTATTCCGTTTTCTAAATCTTTATTCATTAAATAAGCAGGATTTACAGATACTGGGCCAATTGCACGTGACCCAAGTTGACAAGCTGTTACTTCTTTTTCTCCGCCTATCATTACTACTGTACCTACATCGTATTCTGCATCAGCAAGATATTTTTCAGCTAAGTCTGCATAATTAGCTTGCGTTGCTACACCTGAGAATAAAATTGCCGAAAGAGTGCCTACTCCATCTCTGGCAGCAATAGTATTAATGCCTGGGTCTGTACTTGCAGATCTATAAACACCGTTAACAGTTAACTTGTCTGCTTGTTCAATTGTACCGTATATGTAATTTGCATATAAGTTATTAAACTTTAAAGTAGGTGAACCTAAGTTAGAAGTAAGTGTAACTCCTGGTACTATATCAGTACCTACTAGTTTCATTGGAGTTCTTTCGGCACTTGATACAGTTGTCTTAAAAACAATTGTATCACCCTGTTGATTGTAAATTGTTGGAGTAGTGGCACTATCATTAAACACCCGCAACTTAACAACTGGATTACCAACTGTATATCCTACATCAGAAAAATTAATTGATGAAGTGAAACTTGTTGCGCCAGCTAATACAAATGAACTGATATCATATCCGCCTAATCTTTCTGCGTTGGTTGCTGTTCCAAAAAATCTATGATTACTTGTAGTTTGCCCTAACAACGGGCCTTCTGAGTTAGTATAACATAAAGTAACACCCTGCCGAATTTTGGTAAACCCTGTAATTGCATTTACGGCGTTATTTAAAGTAAAATCGGCGTCAGCACTAACAGTAAATATAGTTTGTCCGTTTGAAATACCTTGTATAACTGCATGAGGTGATCCGTTAGTGTCTATTAAACTAGCAGAGCGCATCTGCGTTGTTGCTGATCCGGCAACACCTTGTGGGCCAATTAGTTCAAATCTAGTACCTGTCCATGCATGTAATTGTGTATTTGCTTTATCCCACCAAAAATCACCTTCAGATAATCCAGTTGGCGGAGTTGTTGCAACTTCTGCTCCGCCCGTTGTCTTAAATTTTGTTCCGTCGTAGAATTTTAATTTGTTATTAGAACTATCAAACCATACCTGCCCCGAAAGCGGGCGAGGAGGTTGCGTAGGGCTAGCAAAATTTTCAAGCAAAAATACAAGATTTTCATTTTGAATTTCTCCGTACCCTGCGTAGTTTTTTCCAATTAGTTTAACATCGAGCGTAGTATCAATAGTGCCGTCAGCAACTACTGTAATTTGTGCTCCATTATATCTGTTTATAGTGTATGCCATTGCGCTCTTTTCCTTATTTCAGTATTTATGCTATTTTGATGTTACAGCGGGCCGCCGTATTGCCATTCTTTTGTCTCGCCTACAGTTGGCGTTAAGTTAAATTGTTTGTATCTACTGTTTAAATCAGTGCCAGACTCTGGCTTGTCGGTGCAAATTAATCGTAGTATAGTACCGCTTTCGTGTTCTGTTGGTGGAAATATTCTTGCAAGTATACTTGTTGCAATTTGTGCTGGAGTTAACCCAGTAGTATCTGCACTTAGTCCTACTGATGCTTTTCTAACTTTGGTATCAACATAATTTTTATTGGCAGCATCATATATGTAATCAATAGCTGAACCATTTATTGGGTCAAATATTTCGCCTGGAAGAGCTGTTGCTACTCCGGTTATACGTTTGCCACCAACATTAACAGCTCCAGATCCGTTTGGAGTTAAGTTTATATTACCGTTAGCTGTTGTACTGGCTATAGTAGTACCACTAAGATTTAAATTGCTAACTTGCAAACTAGACAATGTTCCAACACTAGTTAAACCCGGGGCGCTTGCCACAGTTGTGCCTAAACTAGTTTGACTTAACACATCAAAACCATTTATTCTATACGCTTTATTAGTTGCTAGGTTAAAATGTTCTGAAGAAGTCCACGTTTCTCCAGTACTTGACCAAGTAAGTGTTTTATCTCCGTCTGTGCCGCCTTCCACTGAGATTCCGCCGCCGTTGGCTGTCGAATTTGAAGGTGTTGCAACCTTTGCTAATTCAATTAGTTTATCAGCTATTTCAACATTAGTAGTATTAACGGAAGTTAGATTCCCTTCAACCGTTAGACTGCCTCGAATACGTGCATCACCATTAACGTCTAAAGTTGCAGTTGGCAGTTCTGTATAAACCCCCATACGTTGAGTTGTAGCATTAATGAAAAAAGCGGTTGTTAGGCCGCTTCCGCTGAGTAAATTAACGCCAAAGTTTTGATTGCTGGTATTTGATTTAAACTGGAATATTGATGTTGTAGCATTTATTTCAGTGCTTGCACCTTCGCCTAGTACTAAGGGAACAGCATTTTGAATAGATATTGTACCAGTTGTTGCAGAGTCATCTAACGTTGACAAAAAGTTTGCGGCTGTGCGGGCAGTGCCATCTGCTGCCAGCAAAGAATCTGCTTGTGATGCAGAAACTTTAAATTTTACACCAGTTAATGTACTAACATTAAATCCAGTAGAAATACTTCCTGTAAATCCTGCAATGGTTGAGGCAGGGGTGAAAGAATCTTTACTAAAAATTCCTAATAAAGATTGTGCAACATATAGTTTCAAAATAGTATGAGAAATTCCAACAGTATCAATAATGTCTTCAGCATTAAATCCTGTTATTCCTTGAGATGATGTATACACTGGGCCTGCAAGTTTAGTTGATAATCCGTCATTAAAATATAGTTGTTGTCTAGTACTGTCAATCCAGATATCTCCAGCAGAAATTGAACTTGGAACAGTTTGAGAAATAATGGTGCCGCCACTTACTTTAAAATTATTTCCGTCATATACTTTTAATCTATTTTCAGTAGTATCAAACCATAGTTGTCCGGCTAGCGGGTACGGAGGCTGAGACGTGCTTGCAAAGTTTTCTAATAATTTAACTAAGTTTTCATTAATAAAAATACCATAACCCGAAAGATTTTTTCCTATAAGGGTTAAGTCTGTTGAAGTTTGATCTAAACTTCCGTCAACAATTTGTGTTATTGTTGTACCGTCTGTTTTTGTAATTGTATAGCTCATTATAGGACACCAGTAAAAATTATATAATTTATAGTTGCATAAGGATTCATTATTGTAACTGCTGAGCCTAACGTACTTGCAATAATGCCGCCGCTATTTGGCAAGCCAGAGCCCGTACTCGAGTTTGGAAGTCCGAGTCCCGGTACTGCGGCTGTATCACTAATTCCGCTGGGCAATCCTGCCGCATAATATTGTGCAGAAGTGCTACTAAGATTATGTTTGTGATCTGGTAAATTATTAAGTGTTAGAGTAACTGTTTGGGCACCTGACCCTGTACCAACTATGTCAGCTGTAACGTCGGTGACTCTGTTAGCGGAGCCGCCACCTGCGTCTATTAAAATGCTAGCATCGTCTCTTGATGGAATTCTTTGGTCGTTATCCATATTATCTCTGCCTAGGGGAAATCTTCCCCTAAGATCAGGAAGAGCAAATGTTGCGGCACCTAGTAATAATGTAGCTGATTTGTAAGTGTATCCTATAACTCCGTATAGTTCTGGATAATTAGCAGTTTTAACTTCGCTACCATCGCACAATAAATAACCATCTGGCACACTAGTACCTGCGTATGGCATTATTGCGCCCACAGGAACAGTTGCTACATGTCTTAGCAATGTTTCTTTAGTCATGCGTAATAAATTTGTACTACCAGCACGGTAGACTAATACTTGATCAGATAACAATGAATCAGTGGCAGCAGATTTATTACTAATAAAATTTTGGCTAATTGTTGTTGTAAATGTTGCAGTTCCTAAAGAACTTTGTCCAGTAAAACTAATATTGTCACTGCTAACATCTCCTTGCATACTAAAAACTGTTGGACTGGCTAGTCGGGCGGCTGATCCACTAATACTACCTTGTAATGTTCCGGTAAATGATCCAGTAAAATTTCCGCTAAAGGTATCAGCATAAACATTTCTAAATGATTTTGTTTCTGATCCAATATCAAATATACCAGTAGTACTTGGCAATATTACAGAGCCCGGTGATTCTAATCCTGTAGTAGGATCTAATGTATTTAAATATAGTTTTCCGTTGATAGTTGCATCTTTGCCAATTCTGATATTTTTAGTTACTGAAAGTCCGCCTGTTGTTTTAATACTTGCAGTGGTTAAAGATGATGCATCGGTGGTACTAGTTATTGAAACATCACCGCTGGAAGTAAATGTACCGGCAACATCTAATGTAGCAGTAGGTGCAGTATTATTTGATCCAATTCCTACTCGGGCTAATGCATCTATATGTAATACAGTGACTGGTATACTGTTGTTGTTTAATCGAAAATCAACACTGTCGCCGCTTGATTTCGAGTATAAAACCGTACTCGTACCATCGCGGCCAATGTTGAAACTTGAATTACTACCAATAGTTAATCCGCCGTCAGCTCGAATAGTTAACGGAAAATTACTAGTACTAGAAACATCTGATCTTAAAAAGTTTACGGATGGAATTGATACACCAGTTACCAACAGTGCGTCAGCATTACTTGCAGTTCCCCATATCCTTGATAAACTTGTAGTATTGGCCGAATCAACTGAACTAAGATTGAAACCTTGATTAATAGTGGTAAATCCTACAATTGTTGACTTTGGAGTAAATGTTTCTTTGCTTATAATTGCTAATTGATAGTTATTAGCATATAACGATATTACACTGTGAGTTACATTTGAAGTGTCAACAATAGTATCAACTACTGTACCTGTTAAGCTACCAGAACTAAACTGCGGGCCAACTAATAACCAGTTACTACCAGAGAACACATATAGCTGTGCTGTTGTAGTATTAACCCACAAGTCTCCAGGATTACTATTTGCCGCTAGTGGTGCGTTACCTGCTTTTTTTACAGATCCTGCCGATGTCCAAATAGTTCCATCAAATACTTTTAACAAACTTACACCGCTTGTATTGTCGTACCACAATTGACCTTCAATTGGATTTGCTGGCGGATTATTATTTGCAAAATTTTCTAATAAGTGTAAAAAATTGTTTGCAACAACCGGAGCATATCCTGCATAATTTTTTCCTACAAAAGTTAAACTTGTTTGCGAATTTAAAGTTTGATCTGCAACAGTTAGCGCAGGTTTTGCAGGGTTAGTTGTTTCGGTAAATGTAACTTGATAACTCATTTGTTATACTCCTACAATGCCGGTTAAACTTTGTATCCGAACAGTATAATCAATTTGAATTAATCTGTTAAGACTTTTTTGTACTGGGTGAAAAATAACATGAGTTAGCAATAAACTATTTCCGCTTGCGCTGTAACTCTTCAATCCTAATTCATCAAAAACAAACAAACCATTTGCATCTGTTGTATTATCAAACGCCTGTTGCCCTGAAGTGTTACCGTCGCCGTAGTCTAATAAACAAGTTACAAATACATCGGTATAATTTGTCCCAGTAACATGTCTAACTTCAATAAAGTTTCTGCTAGGGTCTGCATTATTACTGGAATTTTGATTAACTACTTTTTGGAAAGTTTGATTATATAAACTGGCATTTGACCCTGAACTATTTGGTGTCAAATAAGTTATAATACCTGTTGGATCTATGGCCGTTCCGCCGTTGCCAAACGCCATTTCATAAACAAATCCAGTGCCGCTATTTGCTATGCTATTAGCTAATGCTATACTGATATTTTCGTAATGTATTGCATTACGTTTATTAATATAGACGGTTTTAGACTCAGGATCCCATATTTTAATATGTCCTTCGATGTGAATTCCAGTTGTTTCTTGACTCTGCATAGTGAACTCTCTTTATATTATATTTATCATTGTTTATTATCTGCTAGTTTAATGTTATATCAACGCTTGGGCTAGGAAATATTCCCAATCTAACGTTCATAACATAGCCAGTTGCAGTGTTTATTGTTATTGGTAAAGTTGCTGATCCATTGCTAACTGTCATTGTACCAACTAGCGGCTTATCGATATAAGAAACGGAAAAGGGAGGAGTTGTGGTGGTAGATAGGGTAGACCATCTAGCGTTAACTCCGGTATGAATTTCAACTCTTGCTGGGTATTGTTCGTAAAAAGTAGCTTCATAAATCATAGTAGGAGTGGTTTCAGCGGAGTTATAAACATGGTGTCCTTCCCATCTAATTCTAAATGTTCTATTTGGAGATGTTCCTTCAATCCCGTGATAAATTCGAAACGCTTTATTATCTGCCGCAGATATCATAATTTTAGGGTAAGGAGGCTCAGCTGGGCCTAGTTGCGCATAGGCAATAGATCCTCCACCAAATGTGATATAAGTGTTAGTACCTATATACACAGTGCTGTATGTTTGGCCTAAATATGTAATGTTGAATGGCAGCGGTACAGTCCAATATCCATCGTCTCCACTCGATGCTCCTGTATATACTAATCCAGCTGGCGCAGTTGGAGTTGATAATGTTAGAGATCCTGCGCCAAGTAGGTTGTTTGTGATAACACTGTGAGTTGCAGATCCAGAAATTGTTTCAATTCTATTACCAGTATTTGGTCTAGTATCAAAAAAAGCTGAATTAAGTATAGTAGCGCTCGATGAATAAACACCGCTTAGGCCAGTATCTAGTAATGTAGGAGTAGTTGTTTCTGATTTTGGTTTAGCTGTTATTAAATATTGCACGTCTGTTCCGTTTGGAATATTAGTAGTAAATGTAATAGTTGCAGTTTGACCATTAGTTCTTGTTGCAAAATCTGTTGCCAAAGCAAAGGTTGCATTTTTATTAAAACTGTTTACAGTATTTCTTCTTGGGTAGGCTTGGCCACTAGGTGGTCTATGTTTATCAACGACTGAAGGAAACGGTGTTGGATAATATCCTCCAACGTCTGCTGTTGGGTGTCTTGTTCCACGAAGTATAAGCATCTGTACGTTACTAGACGAATTAAATGATGGGCCTGCGTCTTTAGAATCTTGAGCTCCGCCACTAGTACTTAACATAGTAGAAGGGCAAGCATTCTTGATATATGCTCTAGCATCAGCTTGTGTCATTCTAGGATATTTTTCAGCAAGACATGCAAGTACGCCAGCGGTCTGGGGACCGCTCATGCTAGTACCCGGACATTTTTTAAAATTATTATTAGTAGTGTCTGTTAGACCTAGTGCCGCTACTCGAGGATCTGTAGTATTGGTGTTATCATACAAATCTGAATTTGCTTTCCAAATACTTTGAATTCCAGAGCCAGGTGCATAGCAATCAATACGAGGGCCATAATTACTAAATTCTGCTTTGTAATCTCCAACTTCAATCGAAGTTGCATCATATATATTTGTAGATGTTTCATTATGTTGACCACTTGCGCCAGAGCAAATAATTTTTGTACTTTCGGTGCCGCCATCGGCAGCTCCAGGACTACTGCCACGATGAATGTAATATGTTGTGCCGTTCTGTATCATGGTATTATTATAATCCAGGCCGCCTATTGAATCTTGGTAAAAATAACTATTACCTGCACTTGCTACAATAATTACACCTTCCGCCATTGCTTCAATCATATCAACATCAGTTGCAGTATTTCTTGCAGGAAATGCGCCTCCAATATTTAATCGAGCAATATTTTGTATAACGTTTGCATCCCAAACATACGATCCTTGTGTACCACTTGTTGGAAAATATTCAACGCCTCGGATTGTTAGTTTAGATATTGAAGCAGTTGATAAGGCGCCGCCTCGATAACCCCAACTGTTATTCATTACTGTGGGATTTTTTACACCAGTTAACGGATTAACTGGTTTATTTTTGTGGAATTCTTTTACATAATCAATTGAGTCATTATAGGTTAAATTAAAAATGTTTGCATCTCGTGCCCATCCTTGTGTATTACCAGCAACAGTGCCTGTGGTGTGGGAGCCATGTTCTTGTAGTCTTTCAGCACTGTAAGGGTATTCTCCCACAGCTCCGCCAGTAACTACTGGATTATGCTGGTACCAATTGTATTCTACCATTCGAGGGTAACCAGTACCATCTGGGTTTTTTTGATATTCTAATGTTGTTGGATATGGGCATCCATCGTCCATAATTACAACGTCAACATTTCTGCCAGAAGAATCTGCTATTATAGAAGCTGATTGATTGATTGTTCCTGTTGATCCCCAGTTACTGATGTCTGTTGCTCTAAGAACACGAAGTAGTCCCCAATTAATATCTGTTGCACTACTTGCTACAGCTTTGTTAAATTGAGCAGATGTTTGTTCAAAACTAAAAGGCGCTTTAATGAATCCAAGGTCTTCAGGATTCAATTCAACTGCCAAAACTCGCGGATCATCAAGTACCAGTGCCGCTTCATCATACGTCATCATATATTCAGTATTCCTACTCGATGGTTTACGATTAACGCATTCTATTGATCTAATAGGTAATACATTATTAATGCCGCTGCCGTTTGTTTCCATGTTGTCATAAAATTCTGTTGAATCTTCAAAGTTTTTTAAAGTAACAATATACTTTTTTAAACTTTTATCATCAGGATTACCAAGATGTGGAATCGGATCTGTCATGTTATACCTCTAGTTGAACTAACTTCATTGTTATTGTAATTGCGGCAGTACTACCGCTTCTATTAACTACTTTAACTTGTATATCAGTTGACGGAGATTCTTCATCGTTAAACCCAAATACTGCTGGAGAAAATATCTGTGTACTTGCGCTGGTTGTAATAACTTCTGCAATTACTCCTGATCCTGGTGTTGGATCGGTAGTGATGGTTCGACTTGCATCCGCAGTTCTTGCGGCGGAAGAAGTATAAACAGTTACCCATGCGGCGACGGAAGTTTGGATGCTTAATAGCATATAACTTTTCCAACCAGTTATAGTGATGTTGCCAGCGGCGTTATTTGCTAATGATGCGGTTGTAGCATTAGTTGAGTTTCTTGCAGCCAATGCGGTGTATTGAGGAATATTTAAAGTGTTGTTACTAAAAGTGGCCTGGCCACTTGATCCATTTGTAGTTAGACTAATAGGTGCTTGATAATCAGTTCCGGCTATTGCGGCACTTACGTTACCACTCACTCCACTGCTTTTTAATATACCAGTAGCACTTACTGGTGCTTGATAATCCGTTCCTGCAACTGCGGCAGAACGAGTTGTTCCTGACGATTTTACAATACCAGTAACACTTTGCGCTGATTGATAATCAGTACCAGCAACTGCGGCAGTAAGAGCATTTGCTCCATTGCCTTTAACTAATCCTGTAATTGTTCCAATAGGTGATTGATAGTCAGTACCGGCAACTGCAATTGTTAATGCACCAGTTGTAGTTGTACTTTTTATAATACCAGTTGTCAATGCGCCAGTACCCGGAGCATAATCAGTTCCACTAGTTGCGGCTGATATTGCAGTACCGTTGCCTTTTAACATACCAGTGATGCTGGTTGTTATTGTGATTGCAGGAGTTGAACTAGATGTGGCTACAGTGCCGGCAAATCCATTTAACGATATAACACTCACATTAGTAACTGTACCGACACCGGCGCCGCCGGATGTTGAATCTGCATCATTAATCCATGCAACACCATTGTATTTTAATACTTGGCCTGGGCTTGGCGAAGTTATAGTTACATCTGATAATGTGCTCAAACTATCCAAAATAACAGAACCCGGTATCCAATTCGAACTTACAGAATTCCATACTAGTGGTTGTCCATTTGTCGGTACGTTAGTTGCAGTGTTAACATCGCTTAGTGCATTGATGCTAGTTGAAGAATACGCGGCTGGTATAGTTGGCTTGTTAGTCAAGTCGGTATAACTTCCACTTGTTGCTACTGTAGCAAGGTTGGGAGTAGTAAATGGTTGCCAACTAACAGTAACGCCGTTTGTTGTTAAATATTTTCCACTGTTATTTGCCACTGATGGAATCGCTATTGGATTATTTGCCAATATTGTATACAATTCAGTAAAATTACTGTTAATTTTTGTTGCACCAGTTTTTAAACTATCTGCGGTGCCTTTATTTGTATTAATTATTTGCTGAGACATTTTATTATTTTTCCTTTATTCCCATGTATTTTCATCACTATCAAAAAATCCTGTAGCTCTATTATCAAAAGTTCCAGTGTAGATAGTTGATATATTATTACTATTGTACCAAATTCCTGGGGTTGCTTTTAAAAATTCAGTTATGGCGCCGGTATCGTATTGTATATTTAACGTACTATCCCAATCTGTGCCCATTCTCTTAACAACAGTTACTTTAACGCCTACATCAACAGGCGTAGTTAACCTGACAGCTGTCGAAACACCGTCTACAGTAAACTCAGCTGCCATTAATTGGTCAAGATTAGTAGGATTTAACGATGCTACTGAACTTTGTAATTCGTGGTGCACCTTGTAGGGAATTTTCTTTAATCGAGTATTACCAACAAATAACTTCCAATAGCCTAAATCATAGTCTTGTTTAAAAGTTGTCTTACTAGTATGCGAAACTGTTGCTTGATATGTGTAACTTCCTGAAATAACTAATGTGCCAACTGTATAAGGTATAGCAGAAGTCCACACAGTATCAATATTGTAGCCGCCAATAAACACTTCTAGTTCATCGCATTGCCCGTAAGAAGTAGATATTGCAGTACCGGTTCCTGTTGCCGATTTAGCTATTGTTACTAAACTGTCAACAGCATATAATACTCCAGTAGTGTTGGCAACTGTATTCCAATCAGTTGTGCCTAAAGTAACAATCTTGTATTGACGACCTATTGTAAAGTTCATAGCCGTTTCTACAACCTTTGTAGGAATAAAATTTAAATTAATAACAGCCGATCCGTCTGACTCTATTTGTTGTATTACAGAAGATTCATTATAAGGTAAAGTTTCTGACGGGCCTATATCTTGTACTAAAGTTCCAGCATTATGTTGTAATGGTACTCCAGTTCCTAGTGTACCTCGGCGCAATTTGCTTAGAACATTACCAGTAAGTCCAAAAAACTCAATACGTTCACCTCTAATCTCAATTATACCTGGACGATTTATAGCGGCATTTGGAATGTCAAAATTGCTAGCATCTTCAACAATAATTGTAGTGTCGTTAAACGCTAGCGGCTGTAATAGCTGAGTTTGTTTATTTTTACTTAATCTCTTGTAGTGTACTCGATTTAACATATCTTTAAATTGCATATAGGATATAGTTGATCCTAACACATTGTTGCCAAATGTAATTAAAGTGAATACATCGCTGATAGCCGGTTTAGTTGCAAGTTGAATACTTTGTTTATTGTTGTTTAATTTGTAATCCACCGACGGTACTAGTAACGTATTATTTTTTACAACCCATACGTATTCGTCAGAAATTACAGTCCTATCAAGTGCAATTAATCCAGACAACGCTTCTTTATAAGTATAGAACTCTGCTGAATTTTCTGTTATTGATAAATTTGTACTAATTGTAATTGCAGTTCTTTGTATGTCTAATATATCGTGATTATAAGAACTAATAACTTCAACTAAGTCAGAACTTGTATAAGCCTGCGAAAATACAATCGTATTGTTAGTTGAATTATATACATACCCTTGCGAATTATTCACTGTTACTACCAGTGTTTGATTAACATAAGTTGCATACGTTATCTTGTTTATTTTAATAGTCAAGCCGCCAAGATCCACAGTGTAATCAGTTCCTAATTTTAATACTGTTGTTCCAACAATAACTAAAATATTTGTGATAGGAGTAGAATACGGCACAATTTTCGTTGCGTCAATTTTATAAGACAATTTGTTATTTTTTATAGTAAAATAACTGCTAATAGGCGAAGGTAGAATAGTTTGATTTACCCTAACAATCATATTTGCCTCGGCAGGTAAATTGTTTCCTATTGGAAAAGCTAATGTATAAGTGTGCGTTCCTGTAGTAACAATTCTTTCTTTTTTAGTTATTGCAAATGTTTGCTGATTACCCGAAACAATAACATAATGTATTAATGCATTGGTAGCAGGTGCTGTGGCAAATCGTAAAGCAACACGTTTAGCAGTTTCATACGTTGCATCTGTTTGGAATAATACTGGGGTTGCAACAACACCGTCTACATAAACAATATTAGTAACTGCTGACAACCATGGTGCTTTAGTAATAAATTCAGTAGTTGTCCCATCGCCAACAAAGTAATCAATATCTAAAATATTATTACCGTTAAAGCCTATATTATAAATGCTTACTATTTCACCGGTTGCTGGCGGTGTTAATAATGCTACTTCTCTAGCTCTATAGTCAACAGTGTATTGATCTGAATTTAAGATAACATTAGATTTCTTAACAATAACCGATTCTGCACTATTTGGGGTTTGAGACATTTTAAATGTTGTCGTCGACGAATTTCCAATAAAATTATCAACTTTAATGTTGGCTGCTCCTGAATTTGGTTGGTCATATACTTTAATAGCAACTGTATCAACTACTTGTCCAGGAATCACTTCTTCAGGAGCAGGACTACTAGTTGGTGTTACAAATCCGTCTCCATCTAGTATGATATCATCAGCGGCATATCCAGTTGCACTAGTAAATGTGCCACTGGTATAATTACCGTCAAATGCTCCACCACTTAATGTAGTGTCGTAGTCTGTATCTTGAGGAATAAGGGAACCGTCGCTTGTGCTCTTTCGAAGTATAAATTTATCGCCGTCGGATACTACAAACGTATTTGGAATTGTTACAGTATTTAAATTTCCATTTCCAATAAATGTAGATATAACTGCATTGTCGTTAGTTTGTTGGGGCGTTCCAAAATTTTCGTCGTCTAATTTAACACTAGGCAACGTGCTAGTAATATTAATAACACTTCCAGAAGTTAAGGAATTTGTTAAGTTTACAAATCCGTTAGAAATCACTATGTCAGTGTATTTATTTAATGCTCTAGTAAAGACAATTGTTGCCGCTGTTGGAACCGTAACATATATTATTTGGTTTAAAAGAATTTCTGTACTATTTAAAATTGTTTTAATTACAGTGTCAACCCCAAAAGAAGATGCAGAAGATGTAGTTACCTTGTCGCCGACTCTTAATCCAACTGTACTGCTTAACGATAACGTTGCAGATCCCGCTATACTCTTTGTAAAATATAAAGTACCGTTAGGCTGTACGTTCGGTGGAGCAGTTAATGTAACGGTATCGGACGTGGAATTAATTAATAATACGGTTTGTTTTGAAGTAAACCCTGTGCCTAATATAGACATTCCTGGTAATATTCCAGTAACACTCGCTACTTTTACCACAACTGAAGTTGGATCATATGTTCCTACTGGAATATAATTTGTTGACGTGCCGCCAGCCGCTACACTTCTTACTAGAGATGCGGTAGGATTTGTTCCAATAAAAGTATATGAATAAGTTAATACATCAGTTACCACAGGTATTGTAGTTAAATTTAAACCTACGTAATATGTGTTAATTTTAGTTCCTGGTGTAGGAATATAAGGTAACATAAAAGAACGTGTATTAGCCGCGACGGTTAGTATGTAGTCGTCAAACAGTGGATCAAAACTGTCCCATTTATCTGTAAACCACGGTGTTGTTCCCCAACCCGAACTAACATCAAATCCAAGACCTTGTACTATTACTCCACCGTAATCTACTCCAGTCATCAATTGCGATAAATCATTACCAATATCGCCAGCTTGCGGATTATAATAATGATGTATTCTATCGGCAGCGTTTAATAACGACTGATTCTTTAGATAAACAATTTTAATAACTTGGCCGGTAACAGGCTGAGTTCCCGGTTTGAATGTCAATAATCCCGAATACTTAGTGTAGTCAGTTTTTGTTGTGACTGTTGATAATGCGTAATTTTCTCGTAATACTGGAATATCGTTAATTGTAAGCGTTGATGATCCAATAGTGATATCCGGAGCATATGTGAGTTTATATTGTAAATTTCCAGTAGTATTAATAAATTCTGTTTCTTCTAAGTTAACAAAGAAATGAGAACTTGTTATTCTATCAAATTTTATTTTAATTAGGCTTGATCTAATAACACCGTGGAATTCCGAAGAGGATACACTATTTCCAATAATTGCTACAGCCCGCGCCGCAACGCCGGTTGACGATAATCCGCCTATTATTGATATGGTAGGTGCTGACAAGTATCCAGAACCATGTGTAAGTAAAATAATTCTATTAATAATACCGTTTGTAAAAAATGCTCGGGCCGTTGCGCCGCTGCCGGAATCGTTTGTAATTTTTACAACGGGTTCTCCAACATAACCAGATCCGCCATTAATAATTGTTATATCTGTTACAATAAACCCAACGTTATCTAACCAGTTTTTCCAAGGATATTGTCTAATGGTAGCATCGTCTGCTGTTACTGTACCTCTATTCGCATTGGTAGCTATTGTTGTTATTGCATTATTTCTATATATTGGAGGCAAGTCAAAATCTGAAACCATAGTAGAAGTCGGATCTACTAACTGGTAACTACTAACATATTCTCGAATTTTAGACTTAAATGGTTTAACTTCATTTATATAATCTTGAAAATTTGACAAGTTGTCATTATTATAGGTCACTGGTGTTGATAACTTTCCAACATTGTGTCTTGCTTTAATAAAACTTGTTTTAAATATCCAATCTAAGTAAACTTGTTCGCTCAATGCGTATCTTACAGTAGTGAAAAATAAATTTAAATAATTTATTTTTAAATCATCAATAAAAATATCATTCTTCAAAGATTCTAAAATAATTCTAAGTTCTAAAGTAGGACTATTATCAAATGCTATTCCGTCATAAGTTGTTCCGTCGTATCCAGTACTAACCGTTGAAGATGTATATAATGCAGAATTTAATTGTATTGTTCCGTTTTCTAGTCCCACTACTTTATACATTTGTGTATAATCAAACGATTCTACGTTGGATATTTTTTCTAATAGCGACCAACCTGTAGTAGTTGTACGAACTTTGATAATTTGGCCAACGGAATCAGCTAGTGTTTGTAAATCTGAAACCATATCTACTGCATGATCAATTGCAGTAAACTGACTGTATCCCGGTGCAAACCAATCAGTTTTATTCCAATATATAGTTACATCATATGATTGAGATTTAGTGCGTGACCACAATTTCCCAACTGGATCGTATGAGTATATGCTCCAAACGCCTTGAGCTTCGGAATCGCTTGCTACCAACACTGAATAGTCTCGAACTGTAGCAACAGTATTGTCGTCATATCCTTCGCCTGAGTTTACAATAGTTACTCCGATAATTTGCCCCGTGCCGTTACTGCTTAATATAGCTTTAACTATTGCTCCTTCGCCATTGCCTGATATTGAAATGTAAGGCGCAACTAAGTAGCCTCGGCCTGAATACGAAATATTGATATCTGTTATTTTGCCATCGACAATAGTGCAACTGCCAAATATAGGTCTTCTAAAAGCCCCAACGTTTACAAATCGTAATTCTTCTGATGTTTCTTGGGTAGTATCGTACAACCCAGATACTAAATTAGGTGCTGATTCTTTTACATCGATGTTTGAAATATTTCGACTGTCAACAACTGGATTTGCTAATAACACAGTATTGGCTTCTTCGATTAATTGTTTTAATGCTTCAAATCGATTAATAAACATGCCCTGACGAGGCCTATTTTCTACGCCGTAACGAAGTTTTTCTGCTAACGTTAAATCTGGAACATCCCTTCCCATTGCATCTTTGCCGCATAAACTATCAAACCATTTTTGTTCAAGATGAGAAGGTATTACCGTAGCAGAATCGCTATTAATAATTTTCCATTGGCTGTGTATATTCTGGGATGGAGAATCTACCGTCCAATATTCTACAGACAATACTACGTTAGCATCTTGCAAATAGTTGACGGCATTTACTAAACTAAATGAGTTTGGTCCAGTTAATGCAAGATATGTGTAAGCCGATCCTCGTGGATTCTCAATTAAACTTGCAACATCGCTAGCTGATAAATTTCTGCTAGGTACGTTAGGAATAGTTTTTTTATTTTTTACCCAGTAATAGTAAATGTATTTCTTTGTTTGAGTTCCGGTATCAAATCTTTCTTTTATAGAATAAACATTATTTCCATATAAACTCGTACCGCTAATACCGTTGGCTATTCCAGCTTCTGTATCAGCCTGAAGGTCCCAGGCTGCTGGTAATACTGTACTTTCAACCCATTCATACAAGTCTACTGTTGCACCAACTGCTAACGAATTCCATACGCTATTTCTATAGACTACAGAATCGTCATATGCGTCAATTAATTTTGTAGTTCTTAAATCCCACCAAATGTAACCGACTTGTTCTTTGCCCCATGGTGCCGCGGCGTCAACTGTTACATCATTGTTAGCATTGCTAACTGAATAGATGGCAGGATCATAATAACATGAAAATTTAATTTCTTCTCTAGCAGGGCCTGCAATCTTACCTTGTGCCAAATCGATCACATCTACATATTTTACCAATTCGCCAGTAGCTTTGTTGTATAAAAATGCAGATTTAACTTTGGAAGGATCTGGTACAGTTATTTGCTGATGTTTAATATTCCAGCTAAATGTATTTTCTTTTTTCTCGTAATCAATTACTATGCCAGATTGTAAATTTTGATCGGATTCAAACGGCGCTGTTACAATAATATGATTATTGCCAGTTGCTATGCCTTGACCAAAACCTGAGCCGGATGTTTGTAAATTTTCTAAAGTTTCGCTATAAATCCATTTTGTGTCATACATATCATATACATCAACTCGGCCAGATTCAGCGGCTAGCTGTGATATGTTAGTAGAATCTTTATCAAAAATTGTTTGATTTTCGTCGAAGATAGTTTTTAGAACAGTGTCTTGATCAGAACTATAAACAACAATAGTTTTGTAATCATCAATAAATGCAACCTTGCTTCCAAAATATCCTGAATTTTCTGGATTGTGATTTTTCAATGTCTGGTATGGTACAAATGCAGATGCTATAAATTTGTAAATAGTTACCGTTCCTGAATCTTGTTTTTCATTGTCTGCTAAACTGTCAGAAATTACCAAATAGTCTGCGGTATCGGAAATATCAACACTCTTTCCAAAATTTAAATTAGTACCCGTTAGAGTTTGAGATAACACCCCTAATTTATAAATTTTAACTTGACCGGATAACGAATTATTGTTGGCAGTAACTACTAACGTGCTGTCGTCATCTGTTGTTACTATTCCTGATCCAAAGTGTCGATCTGTAACATCTCCAGATAACGTTGCTGACAAATTAAATCCCCAGCCCACTGTTGAAAACTCAATTAACCCTGTCGGTGTTATATCTGGTCTTTGTGAAATTGTTAATGTTTTTGAATCAATTACAGCCGTTACTAGTTGGCCGGAGCTGAATCCGACGCCGGTAATTAACATGCCGGGTAACACTCCTACCGTAGAAGTAACCGTTAACGTAGTATTTGAACTACCAACAGGATTATAATACGTAGTTGCTTGGACATCTTCTGAATGTTCAAATTTATAAACTCGGCCAGCGTTATTATTATAACCAATAGCTGAGATGTACAGTATGTCATTAGCAAATGCTAACTGCGATCCAAATTTTTCATTAGCAGTTGGGAACGGGCTTACAATTGTATCTACTAGTGTAAAAATATTGTTAGCATCCTTACTATATAAACTGACAACTCCTTGTTCTGCTAATCCACTACTAGTTCCACTTAACAATGTTGGAACATATTTTATTTTTTTCCAAGATATTACATTTGGTATTAATCCTGCAACACCGTCTGGTCTTGGCATTGTGCTATTGGTGTTATTTTGTAATGCTTGATAAAATCCAGTGTATATACTACTGTTACTTAGGTATACAATATCGTCTGTAACATACGACGTATTAGTATTAAACTCACCTTTTAATTTTGTATATGCGTTACTTGCCAACGGACTGCCAGTAGCTAACCATTTTCCGTCAAACGATAATGCAACAACGGTTCCTAATTTAGATTCGTTAGACAAATAACTGACAAACGGCTTAGTAACAAGCTGTCGTTGTATCCACGGAGAATTGTATCCAGATTTATCCCATATTTCTATGTCACCTGAATTAGAACCAATTGCAATGATTTTTCCCAATTTTGTAGAAGAAATAATCTTTCCGTAATTTGCGCCGTCAACGGGCGAAGAATTTGGAATAAGGTTTCTACTGTATATAGGAGAATATTCCCATACGGACCAGTTATTATTACTATCAGAATCAATCCATAATTTATCACCTGGGATTAAAGTCGGTCGTGTTAGATTATCAACTAAGTCCATTGACGTAGATCGTTGGCTAACAAATTTAAAAATTACTATTTTTTGAGATTGCGTGAAAGGCGGCGCCCAGCTTGCAATTGTTGCGGAAACCGTAAATGTATTCAGTGATACTGAAATAATTTTATAAAATCCTTTTATTAAATCAACCTGATCTATACCTATATACGATCCAGCGGTAAAATCTACTAACTCGCTCAGTGTAATTGTTAAAGTTTTTGCACTACTGCTATAATCCACAGCAGTAACATTGACGCTGGCATTGATATATTTGTAAACATTCCAGCCAGTACCTTCGAAGGTAACTGCTATAGATATGTTTGGTTGGAATGTTGACGGATCTGCTAATAAAACATCGTTTAGAGATTTTATAGTTGTGTATACTTCATCAGATCTAAAATAGCCTGCGCTTCTTAAATAAGGACGATAATTTTGCAAAACAGGCCAAGGGTTAGATTTATATCCAACTGGTTTTAAATATACCTGATTTGAATTATACGTAATTATGAAGTCGTTCGGGTCATCAAGATTTTCTGATAGATAAAATCCCTGGGGATTACTTCTAATCTTAGATTCGTCTAAGATAAATTCAATTGACTCAAACGCTTCGCTTGCTCCGTACTGACCTGTTCTAATTGCCCACTCTTCGTAAAATGTTAAACTTTCTTCGCCAATGGCAGATTTCACATCAAATAATTTGTTTAAACTGTTTTGTGTTCCTTTTTCGCGAATCATTCCTTGATAGAATTTAAATTCGCTTACATCATCTTTAATAATGTTACTTAGATATTGTCTCTTTTGATAGCCAATTAAATGTTGGGCTAATTGTTGTTGCGCAGTGTCGAAGTTATCGCTATCTAAACTATAAAAGTCTGTGAATTGTTCTGCCTTGTATGTCCAGTTTGGCAATAGTTGTGTTACTGGTTTCTTATCTAACAATATCCAGTCTTCGTTAACAAAGGCAACCGCGCCTGGTAAAAATCTACTTGCAGTATAATAAAATTGTTTATATTTTACAATATCACCAAGGTCGTAATCTTCCCAAGGTGTCCAATTCTGTATCTCGGCAACATCAAGAATAAATCCAGGAATGTCTAGTCCACCGTACCAATTGGTGCTAACGTATCCTGAAACTTTAATTCTATCTTGTTTATAACCAGTTTCTGGTTTAAAAATTGTATCATTAAATATGGTAGTGTTGTTTAACAAGACAACATGTTCTTGTTGTATTAAATAAAATGTTGCGCCGTATATGCCGTCTTCACTTCGAGGACTATAACTAACGGCATTGTCTTCTCTATAAGAATTAATAAAAGTTGGTTCAAGTGGTGTCCCGTCAACTTTAAAAATTTCATACCCGTTAAACGGATTACGAATATCATCAATTACACTTAATTCTGTTTTAAATGTGAGCTTTGCGGCAGATGGACTTAGACTTATTGCCGATCCACCTGTACTACCAAGTCCATCTAATTTTGTAAAATCAGTTTCTAAAAATACTGAAGAAGTTGAATTTGTATTAGCTTTGAAATAGTCGCCATTATATCTAACTATGTCACCGAACGTCATACGCATACCCGGTGTCCACTCTGCCCATTTTTCCTGGCCGTTGCTCCAATTTTGTGTTGTCCAGAATAAAAATTCTTTGGCACTAGTTTCCCAGTTAGTAACTGCATTTAATATTGGATTAAACTCGTCAAATATAAACCCTTCGTCTTTTAACCACTCGCCGTATCCTAATAAGAAATCAACAACTTCTTGTATCTTTTCAAATTTTGTACCATACGGACTAGTATTAATAATAGACTTATCCCACGACTTTCGTATCACCGCATCTCTGCCGCCTATGATTGGTAAACGCGGTAGTGCTTCGTAGTAAGAGTCGTTGAAAGAATTTGAAGTTGTGTGTGTTACTGTTGACCTAAAGTATTGATTATTATACTTGACAACTTGGCCAGCGCCAAATTGCTCGTTGGCCGTCCACGTGACAAAATTCTCAGATATTCCACCTATGTTTATAGTAATGCCAGACTGCTGGTATTGGTAGTATTTAAAATAAGGAGTACTTCTACTATAGCCCTTGATCTCGTACCCATCAGATAATTTGCTGACAATTACTCCGCTATAGGTTAATTTTTTTATAGGGGAAGACGAATTTAGGATTACCGTATAATCCTCTGGAGGTACAAATACACTGCTAGTTGATAGTGGAGATTTAGAGTCTAACAATAATTTAAATTTTTCTTTTGATGTGAATGCTCCAACTCGATGACTCAATCGTGTATTAATATAAGTTAAATCATAAGTGTAAGTCTCATATGATTTTAAATTATCACTTAGAATATAATTTATAATATAGTTAATAATTCCCGATGTCTGAACACGACTGGTGCTAGAATAAATGCTTGGTAATTTGATATCTTCAGATTTAATTCGCAATCCAGTTTCGTTATAAACTAGTTGTCCACAACGATTCCGTATTATTCTAGATCTATCTAATAATTTTCCAAAAGTATCAGAAGGTTTTAATAAAAGTGCAGTTAATATTGCACTAAATGCATAGTGACTACTTCTCTTCCAAGCAGTTTCAACCGGACTGCCGTCACCAAATACAAAATCTGTTTGAGAGTGAGCAGTTATTGTTCCTTTAATGAATCCAGATACTAACGGATTAACTAAATTACCCACTGAGTCTACTGGTAAGTGTTTTAATAAAAAAGGTTTAATATATTTTTTTAATTGCACTGCTGGAACAGCCGGATTGCGTACAAAGCCTTCTGATATGTCTTTCCACATCACAAGGTTATCGCTGGTGTACGGTGCAGGACCATACAGGGTTTGCCACCAAGCTGGTTCAATACTGAACCCTAACATTTCCCAAGGACAAATATGTGGACGGTCTGTATCATAAATCCATTGATAAATTCCGCGCCAATATCCCGGAGTCTCTTGTCCGTCAGGAGTACTAAATGAACTGTATTTAAAAGTAAAAGGATTATTTCTATCAAAACTCAACGGTTTTGTAAAATCTCTATCAACTAATGCAGACCATTGATAGAAAGAAGGAGCCAATACTTGATTAAATTCTTTTCTAGAATAATCACCAGGTCTATTATAGCTAGGTAATAGTTCTGCAATATCAAAAATTTCTGTATTGTATTCTACTTTGATATTATTAAAAATTCGTTTTTCTAATTCCAAGATGATTGCATCTCGATAATCGGCAACGCCGTTGGTGCCGTATGTCCCGTATGCAAGAACATGACTGCCATCATGCCCTTGTATCATCCAACGAGGAGTAACCAATGTGGTATCCAAGTAAAGCATTGGTTTGTATTTTGGCCATATGCCTAATTTGGCTGGGGTTTCTGGAATAAAAGATCCATCTG
>Ga0208133_1000191_pt1 | contig 24528 bp, 42 predicted proteins | sample ColrivemetaGS535_FD_187595 | JGI IMG/M metagenome (GOLD analysis project Ga0208133, IMG submission 187595) | Estuarine microbial communities from the Columbia River estuary, USA - metaG S.535 (SPAdes) (version 2) | ecosystem: Environmental > Aquatic > Marine > Intertidal zone > Estuary | place... | reverse complement strand
GCGTTATAACGCAACAAACACTTTGAAGAAAAATTCGTCTTATAGTATATTGGTGCAAGTAATGTCTAAAAGTAGCACAGGCGTTTCTTTAGGTACGGCTACTTACTCTTCTGCCCCCAGTACTTACAATGCTTGGTATTATGTATCGGGCGATAAAACACATTTAATGAGCAATAAACGAGGAAAGTTTGCCGCTTCGTCTACAGGTAGTAACTCTACTAATTTACAAGGCTTATATTATGATGATGTAAATGATAGGACATACTTCAGAATATCTAAGTATCCTGATGCTACTAATGCTTATAACAATGTTGAGGTGTTTTATAGTCTGTCTGGGTTCACTTCTGCGGGAACTTATGTAACTCAGACAGGCAACAAAACTAGGTATAATAGTTTAGAGCCACAGGCGACCACCTCACAGAGTATTAGTCTGCAAGAAATACTACCTGAAACAACATCAAGGTCTTACGTTAGACTACAGTTCGATGCTGTTAGTTCTGTAACAAGCATTACGACATACGTTGAAGACTTGAGCGGTCATGTGGAGAATTTATTATGATACAAGTAGGATATACAAAGATAGTTGAAGATGATGGCGTTGACGTTGTTGATGTTACGATAGAAAACACAAACATGCCTGAAGTAAATGCGGCTTTAGCTTCTCTACAAACTTCGTTAGCAGGTAGGAGCGATATACATAGTTTATTTGCTCAGGAATACTTTGGTGAAGATGATGAAGATGGTAACAAGGTTTATCACAAATTTGCCTTTCAAGATTTAACTCAATAGAGGTAACTTATTATGACTAAGGCAAGAACCTTAGCGGACTTTAACGCAGCGGGGGTACTTACGAGTACCTCCAGTCTTAACGCAACTAAATTAACATCAGGGACAATACCCAACGATAGATACGGTACACCCACATTTAATGGGTCTAATTTGACTAATGTTGATACTGGAGAAACCAATACACCAGCTTTTGCAGCTCAATCGCCAAACGGTTTTAGTCAAATAGTTGGGTCTTCTGCTTGGACAAAAATGACCTTTTCTTTAGAAGTAAGAGATACAAACTCAGCTTATGATACACTCACTGGCAGATTTACAGTACCAAGTGGTAAAGGTGGTCTTTATTCCTTTCAATATTCTTGTCAAAATAGTCAAAAATCATCATCAAATAAACTTTATTCAATGAGGCTTTACGTAAATGGCTCTTCGGCTGCAGGAACTTTGGTTAGGCAAAACCCAACTACAACAGGAACATATGATGTGTATCTTAATGGTAGTGCTTCATTGCAATTAGAAGCGGGTGATTATGTTGAGGTTTTTTATTGGCATAATACAGGTAGTACTGTGAATTTAGAATCAGACAACAAGAGATTTTCAGGATTTAGGGTAACATAAAGGATAACCAATGGAAGAACTAAAACAACAAGTAGATCGCTTGGAATGGCGAGTGGATCTACAGGACGAACAACTTAAGATGCTTACGGCTAACGCCAATGAGCTTAGAGGGATGCTGGATAGCATCAACCGCACCCTGCTACAAATCAAGTGGTTAGTTGTGGGCGGTGCTGTTGTTTATTGGGGTCAGTCTATGGGACTGTTCTCAGCCCTCAAATTACTAGGAGTGTGATATGCTTGAACAATTAATAGCCCCTGTGACAGGATTGCTAGATAAGTTTATTCCCGATGCTGACACAAAGCAAAAGATAGCACATGAAATTGCTACGATGTCGGAGAAACACGGACAGCAAATCGCTCTAGCTCAAATCGAAGTAAATAAACAAGAAGCCAAAGGGAATTGGTTTCAATCTTCGTGGAGACCCGCTACTGCGTGGGTATGTGTGTTAGGGTTTGCTGTTAACTTCCTTATTAGTCCACTTGCAGCACCCTTTGGTGTTGTAGTACCGCAAGCAGATACATCAACTATGTTGCCTGTACTAATGGGTATGCTTGGTCTTGGTGGTTTACGTACAATGGAAAAAGTTAAAGGAGTTAATAAGTGATATATTTTGACATAAACGAATTTAATTGTAGATTTACAGGTAACAATGAGATGGACGAGGAGTTTCTAGAAAAACTAGATGCTCTACGAGAAGCTTGTGGTTTTCCTTTTACAATTACAAGTGGTTATCGAGACCCCGAAGGACATCCTATCGAGGCTAAGAAACAAAAAGCTGGCACTCATGCACAAGGCATAGCTGCCGACATACAAGTAGTTAACGGTGTACAGAAATATAAGATCATTGAGGAAGCTATTAAGTTAGGCTTCAATGGCATAGGCGTTGCTAAGACGTTTATCCATGTTGATCTTAGACAATCTTACCCCGTAGTTTGGAGTTACTAATGGATAGAAAAGTATTAGAAGAATTACACGAAGGTGTAGCTAAAGATTTACTTGCAAAGGTTAAGTCTGGTGAGGCATCTGCTTCTGAATTGTCTGTAGCAACAAAGTTTCTTAAGGACAACGGAGCTTGTCTTGAAGTAATCAGCACAGAGTCACCAATGGCTAACTTATTGGAGGCGTTACCGTTTGAGGAGATGTCACATTGAGCGCACCTAGAGACTACTCATCTGAATATGCTAATTACCACAGCAAGCCTGAGCAACGTAAGAAACGCAGCAATAGAAATAAAGCTAGACGTTTGATGATTGCAAAAAAAGGTAAAGCTGCGGTAGCGGGGAAAGATGTAGACCACATTAACCGCAACGCTAACGATAACTCACTTAACAACTTACGTATTGCCAGTAGAAGTCAGAATAGGAGCAGGAATGTCTAGAGGATTATACGCAAATATTAACGCTAGGAGAAAGAAAGGCATTAGCCGATCTAAAAAGAAATCAACCATATCTCCTAAAGCTTACGCTAAACTTAAGATAGGTTTTAAGAAGAAGGATACATAGTATGGGTGCTTTTGATGATTTAAGAATCAACAAACCACAGCGTACCCCCAACCACAAAACCAAATCACACATTGTCAAAACAACAGTTAATGGCAAAGAAAAGATTATTAGGTTTGGTGAGCAGGGTGCAAAGACCAACCAAAGCGCAGAACAACGTGCAGCCTTTAAAGCACGACACGCACGGAACATAGCTAAGGGTAACTCCTCAGCAGCGTACTGGGCTAACAAGGTAAAATGGAAAGCATAATGAAAAAGATGCCAGAGCAACTAAAAGACTTCCGTAACTTTATGTATATAGTGTGGAAGCATCTTAACTTGCCTGATCCTACTCCTGTCCAATACGATATGGCAGACTATATTCAGAGCTGCCCTCGTAGAGCGATTATTGAAGCATTTCGTGGTGTAGGTAAGTCCTACATTACAGCAGCATTCGTGGTACACCAATTACTTCTCGATCCACAAAAGAAGTTCATGGTAGTGTCAGCATCAAAACAAAGAGCTGACGATTTTTCCACATTCACACAACGTCTAATCTTGGAACTCCCAATATGCCAACATCTCATAGCAACAAGTGAGCAAAGGTGGAGCAAGATTGCGTTTGATGTAAGACCCGCTTTAGCGTCTGGTAGTCCCTCAGTTAAGTCTGTTGGGATTACTGGACAGCTGACGGGCAGTCGGGCAGACATAATCATTGCTGATGACATTGAAGTACCTAATAACTCAATGACACAGATGATGAGAGAAAAGTTAAGTGAAGCTGTTAAGGAGTTTGATGCGGTACTTAAACCAGAAGGTAAAATTCTATATCTTGGAACACCACAGTGTGAGATGAGTCTTTATAACACACTTACAGAACGTGGCTACAAGATGAGGATATGGACAGCACGTTACCCCTCGATAGATGACGCTAACAAGGCGTATGGGGATCGTTTAGCACCTACCCTATGGGATTCTATGCATAAAGCAGAAAGTCCCTTAGACGGGAATCCTGTAGATCCTCTGAGGTTTGATGATGATGACCTGATGGAACGTGAGCTATCTTATGGTCGCTCAGGGTTTGCTTTACAGTTCATGTTGGACACAAGCTTATCTGATACCGATAGATATCCATTGAAGTTATCTGACTTAATGGTGATGTCGATTGATAAGGATAAAGCACCCGAGAAGCTCGTCTATGGCGTTATGAAGGAGATTAAGGAGTTACCTAACGTAGGACTAGGGGGTGACAAATACTTTGCCCCAGAAGCCACGATAGGGGACTACGTAGACTACGATGGTTCTGTTCTTGTAATCGATCCCTCTGGTAGAGGTCAGGATGAAACCGCTTACGCAGTTGTTAAGATGTTAAACGGTTACTTATACGTAGCAGACTGTGCTGGTATATCAGGAGGCTATGGAGAATCTACGCTAACGAAGTTATCTCACATAGCGAAGGAACATAAAGTAAATGTTGTCTTGGTAGAGAGTAACTTTGGTGACGGTATGTTTACAGAACTACTCAAACCATTCTTGAAAAAGATATATCCAGTTACTACGGAAGAGGTGAGACACAGCAAGCAGAAAGAACTACGTATTATTGATACGTTAGAGCCTGTTATGAATCAACATAAGCTCATCATAGACCCTAAAGTTATCCAAAAGGATTACGATAGCGTCCAACACCATCCCCCTGAGAAAGCTCAGAGATATATGCTTACTTATCAGCTAACTCGTGTCACTAAACAGCGTGGTGCATTAGCGCATGACGATAGATTAGATGCACTAGCGATGGGTGTAGCGTATTGGGTAGAACAGATGGCTGCTGATGTAGACATGGAGATGCAAGAACGTAAAGATGAATTATTAAGAGCTGAAATAGACAGGTTCTTAACTCTTGATAATGTAAATTCCCCCAAAAGAGCTAACACATGGATTTAAAAAGACTAATAATGCTCGTGTTCTTAAGTTCCCCTGTACTTGCTAATGATGCAAATCAGGGTGACTTTAGTAGCAACACACAAGCAGAGACTATAACCACAACAACAAGCACTGTAGTAAGTCAAGAAGGTACACCAGTACCCACAGCAGTAGGTGCAGCTTCCCCAGTATACAACCAAGATGTCTGTGTTGTGTCTAATGGACGAGGTGTTCAAACATTACAGATAGGTATATCTTACGGTTCATCCACTAGAGATGAGGTATGTGAGATGTTAAAGCTATCTAGACAGTTAGAACAACTTGGTCTTAAGGTTGCTGCTACTAGTGTTTTGTGTAATGACCCTAGAGTATTTCATGCGATGTTAAACGCAAAAACCCCATGCCCGATAGGAGGACTAATCGGTGATAAAGCAATTAAATATTATAAAGAACACCCTAGCATTGTGCCTGATCTTCCTGTTGTCAAGCGAAGCGAAAAGCCAAAGCCCATACGACACGGAATCCTTGGCAGAAAGCATAAGTGACATTAACAGTACTTTAGTTAGTGGCTTGTATGACTTTAGTGACTTTACCGCTTGGTCTATGGAAGCTGGCACTACTATTATATATAATAAGTATACGGGTGATAAGTACAAGCTTACTCAATCACAAGTAGACCAGTTTAATAATCTGTACACTCAAGGCTTACAAAGTAGCACACCAGAGGCTCTAGTTTCCGTTGTGCTGGACGATCTCATAGAAGATAAGCAACAGGACTACCATGAAGCTAAAGAGTCTCTAATCGAAGCTGCGGGCGATATAATGGAAGTGACAGAAGTAGCAGAGATGATTGCCACAGGTAATGAGTCAACCGTTATAGCAGCTCAAGACTATGCAGTAGAGAATGACCTAACAGAAATCAAACAGGAAGATGTACAACAGTACAACACCAGTATTGATTCAATGTTAGAGGCTTCTATTACTAAGAACATGATTGAAGCTTACGCTCAAGACATACAAGTTGTAGACACTATAGCTGACCTAGTGATTAACACTCAGTCTACTCAAGCATTCTTTGACACTGTTACGATAAGTATAAGTAACATTAGTCCTGCTATGTTAACTGTAGAGTGGGAAGGGTACGCTCAAGATGTCTATAGTGATATGTACTATGCTTATGCACCCATCCCTGACTTGGAGGCAATGTTAAGATGAAACCTCAAGATGTAGCACTATGGGTCGGACTAGCTAGTTCAGTTGGTGGTGCAGCCATAGGATATGGAACACTAACAGAGAAGGTAGCTTCCTTAGAGAAGAACAACGCACCTACAGCACTAGAGGGTAGGTTGGTTAAACTAGAAACAAGGATTGAAGATAATGACATTGGAAAAATTGGAAAAGAAATTGAACAGCTACGTGGCAGGGTTGATAACTTGGCTGAGAAAGTTAACAGCATTAGTATCCCAAGCACAAGCGACATTGAGAAAGATGTGGTTGTCCTTAAAGAGCAAGTTAAAGGCATTAAAACTAAGCTTAAAGAGCTAGGTAATAATCCCTTGCTATGACTGGGTTTCCTCTAACCACCCCCTATAGGAGACCCCCCCCCTTTGATATATACTATAGTATAATAGAGTATCTTTAAGAGTGCTGAATATTACCTAGGGTATAAGTACAGGTAATGTAGGATTGATTAAAGGATGGTTAGGGGTCACCCCTTGTAGTTCCCCCCATAGATATATATGTTAAGACACTCAAGGTTCGTTAAGGATTCGCTACCTTACTTGGGTGTCTTAATTTTAACCCAAAAATCTGAGGTGGTATATCGTAGTGCGATAGTAGCGGCTTTCCCCGTGGGGTCTATTGGGTAGGTAGCACCACCAGCTACACCACAACCAAGGATTAATGCCTTATTCCTGCTGGATTCTCTGAGGATTAAATATCCTTAAAGCCCAGCACAATTATAATTTTATAAATTTATATTTAATTGTCTGTTTCTTTTTGTCTTGTATCGGTTTTTTTGCCATGCACTAGAATCATAAAGTATCCTCAAGGCATGCATTAGATACATGAGAAATATCTGTTTATTTTCGCTCGTAGTGTTGACAGCATCCCCGTATTTTGGGACAATAGTTGCACGAGTTGAGAGAACACCTCAACACATTTTCCAAACTAAAAGAGTATAAGATAATGAGCCTAGATATTAAACTGACAGAAAGCGAAATCAAAATCATCAACATTGCACTTAATGTGCGTGAATATAATTTAGCTAAACAAGTCAGGGATTGGTCGGATATGTTAAAAATGGGTGATGATCCAACCAAGGGCGATCTAGCACATTATAATGATTTAATGGATAAGTATTTCGAAGTAAAGCACATCAACGACAATTTACGATCTATTCGAATCAAAGACTAATAGCAACACGGGCAAGGATGCCCACCAATTTTTCAAACTAAACTAAACTTTTAAAAGGTAATTATTATGTTAAATTTAATCAGTAAATTGAACGCTAAACAATCTGCAACTATCGCTAAGGGTACTGCAAAACTGGCACGTAAATTGGGTTGCACTGTTCGACAAGATCGGGGCGGTTATAATCGTTACTTTATCCAAGCAGGTGCGGATCATTACATCATTAGTGCACGTGATATCCTTCACCGCAAAGTAGAGAAAAAAGATGGCGAAACCTACAGACAATATCATGCTGGTTTTTTGTCTTTATATAAAGAACACGCAAACCCAACCCGTAATATGTGGGATGTACCGCAAAGAGACACCGAAACCAAGGGAGCATAAAAGGCATTGATTAGACTGGTAAGGGTTGCAAAGGATTGTGACCCAAACCAAAACTTTTATTTTTATTTTATTTATTTTTTTTTATTTTATTTTTTATTTATTTTTTTTTATTTTTACTATCACTACTATCACTTAACGAGGTTTTACCATGAAATTATTAGCTCGAGACAATAACACCAAACTTATTAAGACAGCTAAGGGTAGTAAATTGCCTGTAGTATTAGCGGGTTTATCTATGATGCCAACACTAGCACTATGCCCAAATAGCAAAAAAGCTCAGTGTTTAGATATGTGCTTAAAAGATTCAGGTTTTAGTGAGGTCTTTGATTCTGTAAATGTAGCACGACAAAAAAAGACTGACTACTTTATGCAAGACCAAGACGGGTTTCTTCAACAATTAAAACGTGAATTGACTAACCTAGATAAATACGCCAAAAAGCACGACAAAAAAGCTATCGTTCGCCTTAATGTTTTGTCTGACATTCCGTGGGAGCGTTACAACATACCGCAACAATTTCCCGATATAAAATTCTACGATTACACAAAACGATCTAATAGGCTCGATAGAATGCCCATCAATTATCAGTTAATGTTCAGTTGGTCTGGCGCTAGTGAATACCAGCGTGAAGTTAACAATGCTTTAAAAACTGATACACCAATCACAGTAGTGTTCAGTAAATCATTACCCGATTACTATTTAGGTAGAGAAGTTTACAATGGTGATTTGTCCGACCTAGATAACCTAGATCAAAAAGGAATGGTAATAGGTCTAGTGTTAAAAGGTAACAAAAATAAAAGAGACTTTGAATTAAATGGTAGTGATTTTGTTGTTGACTCTAATGCCATAGACCACCAAACAGAATATAATAAATACCTATCTAACCAAAATAAAATACCATTGAGAGAAGTAGCCTAGTGCTATTTTTCTCAAAATACTATCACTACTATCACTTAACGAGGTTTTGCTTAACGAGCTTAACGAGCTTGAGATAAAAGGTAGGCTTAACGAGACGAACGGGAACACAGCAACACGTTATTGTAGTATAATAAACTCATAACTTAACGAGGATGCACAATGGCTAAACGAATAGTAATCACGCTAGACTTTGACGAGGAAACCGTAACGAGGATGGACGTATACGAATATTTACAAGATCTCATGCTAAGTGATATGCTAGACTATCGCACAATAGATACAGACGAACTTAATAAACATAACGAGAAGTACAATAAACATTTTTCTAGGAGCAACAATTAATGAATAACGAGTATTTAGATAATAGACTTTGCAGTATGTTTGATGTTAAAATTGCACAGTTACACGAGCTACCAACTAACGAACTAGAACAGTTACGAGCAGACCTATTATTCCGTCTAGCTCACAGCAAATAACACTATCACACTTAACGAGGTTTACCATGTTAGAAGCCAACCCAGCAGTAGAGGCAGAGCTTGAAGATATTAACATTGCAATACGTATGGAACGTAAACGTATATGGGATTTAGAAGATCAAGGTGTAGAGTCAGAAGCGCATTGGCTAGATTACCTAGAATCTGAAAAGCGTAGAGGCGTAACACACATAGTAACTAATTTTTAGAGGTGTAACATGGATCATCAATTAGAAGATCAACACGTACAAATAGAGCTAAAAGATAATGATGGCAATGTAATCAAACAGCTACTCAACTATGACATTGTACTCAGGCTCAATGATGATGGCACAGGCTACGCAGGGTTTGAGCTAGTACATTATCCATCAGAAGAAGAAGTACACTACGAGGAATTTAAAGATGTGGATTAACAGAAAAAAGTCGCTCTTAATTAAAGAGTTCGTACAGGGTGTTTTTGCAGGGATTGTCTTATCGGGTAAAACAAGAGAGGAGGTTTTCGGTAGTGAGAATAACGAGTATTGGTTTAACTGGGACAGTGACGCTGAAGTACATGTTTTCAAAGATGACATTACCAATGAATGGGGGTGTACAGCTTACCAGTGCAATGAGTATGGGCAATTCTTTGGTAACGAGCACCAAGCTATTGACTTAGGGGAGAATTGGACATGAGCTTACCAACACTAAAAGAGTTTGAAGAACAGTGCCGTAAGCAGGACTTTCTATACTATCATACAGATGACCACAGCGTATACAAGCAAGGCAGAGCCAAGCAGGAAGCCTTACAAAAAGTAGTACGTGAGGGTGGTAGGGATTACTTAGATATTATGATTAAAGAGATGGGGGTACAAGGCGCATGAGCGAATCTACACATGGTGGTAAGGGAGACAGACAGCGTAAAGTAAACAAGGAGAAGTATGAGTCTAACTGGGATGCTATCTTTGGGAAGAAAAAGTTACCCACAGAGAAATTGAATCCTGAATCCAAGTCAAGTAAAAAAGGTGATTCAAAGTGAATCATTTATTAATAGTAAATGTTGACAGTAAAACGTTTTACTACTAGATACGCTTCCGTAGAAACTTGACAAAGGAGTTATAATGCTATTAAAGTTTTATCATTATGAAATATCCTTGGGTAAGTGCCTGTGGGGATGGTACAAACTACCAAGGATTAATAAAACAAAAGCTGACTTCATGGTCAGTTGGTTAGGAGGGTGTATTGTCTGGTCGAGACTTAAAAGAACACATAAGAATACTAACAGAGTTCAGGAAGATTGACGCATGGATGCACATTCAAACTGTGTATGCCTTTTTAATTATCGCTCAACGTATTTTTGTTAATTCAGAGACGCTGAGGGTTATGGATGTTGGTGAGTTCATGGATACATCCAGTGCTAGTGCAAGTAGAAACTTACGAGTATTAGTAGATCACGATTTAGTTAAACTATACGAGAATCCCGATAGACGTATTGAGAAGTTTATCGAGGTAACAAAGCGAGGCAGAGCCTTAGCGAGGAGGATAAGACTATGACTAAGATTCTAATAGAAGTACTATCATTTTCTGGTGTTTGTATTACCATCGGTTTCGTACTTAATGCAATACTGGAGGTTTACGTATGAGTGTTAATCAAAGAGGTAACGGGTGGGAAGCCTATGTTACATACAAAGGGAAGAAGTTCAGGCGAACTCTCTCCACTAAGGAAGATGCTACTGTACTGGAGGCAATGTGGCAAAGAGAGATAGCCCAAGGGAATATGCCCACAGCTATGGAAGTTAACAGAGAGACTGGTAAGGCATCAGGGTGGACGTTACGCTATGCGTTTGATCGTTGCCATGAGAACTACTGGGCTAATACAAAGAATGAGCGACAGGTTATGTTTATTCAGAGTATTGTCTGTAAATACTGGGGCGAGAAGTCACCCATCAATCGTATCAGCACTACTACAGTGTTTGACTGGATCAGATGGATGCGAGAGAACCAAGGATATGCTCCATCAACTGTTAACAGGCACATATCTTGTCTTAAAAAGTGTTTAGATAATGCAGTAGACGAAGGCGCACTAACTACAGTACCGAAGTTTAAACGCCAGAGTGAGAAAGGCAGGGAACGTATTGAATACTTCTCTAAGGACGAAGAGAATGCCATTCTAAGCGAGTTTGACAGGTTAGGTGAAGATTACCTACGTGACTATGCTATCGTGGCAGTAGACACAGGTATGCGAGCTTCAGAGGTGTTGAAGGTTGATGGCGATAAGTTAATCAAGCTACAGCAAACGAGGTCTGATGGTTCTCAGATGTATGGTGCTTACATACCAGACAGAAAGAATGGTGAACCACTGCTGATGCCTATAACTAAAAGAGTAGAGGAGGTACTACGTAAACGTAAGACTTTTAACGACCCATTGTACAAGCACAGACTAGCTTGGGACAGGGTGAGAGATTACTTAGGTCTTACTAATAAGTGCTGGCACACTTGGAGACATACGACAGCAACAAGGCTAACAGAGAAGGGTTGGGACACTGCTAACATCATGCGTTACATGGGTCATAAAAATATTGCAACCACTCTCAAGTATGCTAAATGGGATACGTCAACTATGGTTGGTGGGTCTAATTTACTTGAAGATTAGCTTGTGTCCTTAAGTGTCCTAAAGTGTCCGAAGTGGCGTGTTAAAGATTTCAAGAATGGCTCAAAACCTAGATGCCTAGGTAGCTCAGTCGGTAGAGCAGAGGACTGAAAAGCCCATGAAACCTTATCACGCCACCGTAACAAGATTAGAATATATATTGTAATGTATACCACAATCCACATAATCCTTTGCTCCGCTAACGTAGGTAGTTATGAGTAAAGCCACAGTAAAACTTATACGTGTCCCAAAAGGAGGCATTATGGCAACATTGGAAGAGCAGATAGACCTAGAGTATCAGATGGTGCAGTCAGGGATTGATCGTTACCACAAGCAGTTACAGGATTTATTGGGAAAGGAATTAGGGTCAAAGACTATGCATGGTAGAACCATTATTAAAGGTATCCTTGACCCTGTACAAGAGGCTATTGAAGAACATTGCAAGGTAGATAAAAGATACAACCGAAGTACATCCAAAAGTTTACTCAAGGGTATGGATGCGGGTAAGGTAGCTTATCTAGCTTTAGTATGTTTAATCGACAGCCTAGCAAACAATGGTACGCTGTTAAAAGTTTGTCGAACCATTGGTATACAAATTGAAACACAGAAAAGATTAGATGTCTGGTTACAGGTAGACAAGGAAGTAGCTACCAACATGATTAAGGAGGCTAACAAGAAGTCAGACAAAGGTTTTTTACACAAGCGTTATGGTCTCGACCACAAGATTAATAGTGACGGTGTTGACCTACCTACATGGACAAGTCAGGAACGTATTAACGTGGGTATTAAACTGGTTGATCTAATCATTACTGCTACAGGTATTGTTAAACTGGAGAAGAAGATACAGAAAAGGAAAACCATTTACCATGTAGTACCAACGCAAGAGACAGAGCAGTGGATCAAAGCGTTTAACGAGACTAACGAGATAGCACTACCAAGGTATTGTCCTTGTATTATCGAGCCAAAGGATTGGGATTCATTCTGGGGTGGTGGTTACTACTCTGAACACATAAACAACTTACCATTTGTGAGGGTACACGCATGAGACAGACAGCACAAGATTACATCAATGCTCTGAAAGACCGTGACTTGTCTCTAGAGTACCAGTGTGTTAACGCACTACAGAGAACACCGTGGCGCATTAATGAGTTTGTTGTTGATACCTTACGTCAATGTTGGGACAGTGGTCAGTCATGGGAAGGTTTACCACCAAGAGATAACTTAGCATTACCTAAGTATCCTTTTAGTAAAGAACCTAAGTACCTTAACGATGAGGAGACAGCAGTCTTTAAGGCATTTAAGTCAGAGCGCAACAAGATACACAGCTACAACAATAAGTCTATGTCCAAACGGATTCAGGTAGAGCGTACTATTCAACTTGCCGAACAGTATAAAGACATAGAGAATATGTGGTATGTATGGCAGTTAGACTTCAGGGGTCGTAAGTATCCTGTAGAGTCTTTCTTATCACCACAGAATGCAGACTACAGTAAAGCACTACTAGAGTTTGCTAACCCAGCTACTATCACAAACGATGAGGAAGCTAAATGGTTGGCTATACATGGTGCTAATGTATTTGGAGTAGATAAGGTAAGTTTAGAAGATCGAGAGATGTGGGCGTACATGAACGTGGCTAACGCTGTCGATGTTTATAACGATCCCTTAACTAACAGATGGTGGCAGGAAGCAGATAAACCTTGGCAAGCACTTGCATGGTGTTACGAGTGGGCATTGTACAGCAACGCTAGACAGTTTGGGGAGCATTTCGAAACGCACCTACCCTGTGCTAGTGACGGTTCGTGCAATGGCTTACAGCACCTCTCAGCAATGCTCAGAGACCTTGAGGGTGGTAAGGCAGTAAACTTAACACCGCACGACACACCTCAAGACATTTACACGGACGTAGCAAACAGAACAACGGAGCTGTTACAACAGGAAGGTACAACACTAGCCAGTGAGTTACTAAACATTGGCGTGTGCAGAAAGATATGTAAGAGACCTGTGATGATTGTACCCTACTCAGGGACGCAACACAGTTGTAGAGATTACATACTGGAAGCACTAGAAGAAAAATGTAAGGGTAACAACCCTTGGGGTGATGATTTCTGGCAACCAGCTACATACTTGGCTAAGTTTGTCTGGAAAGCCATCAACGAGGTTATTGTCTCGGCTCATAAAGTAATGGACTACATCAAGAGCATTGCAAAGTTGTATAGTAAGCAGGGCAGACCCTTTGAGTGGGAGACACCAACAGGGTTATTAGTAAGACAGTCGTATAGTAACACCAAGAAGCTACGCATCTGGACACACTTAAGCGGTTCTACAGTTAAGCTGAACTACAGACAGCCACTAGAGAAGACAGTAGACTCACGCAAGAGTGTTAGTGGTGCTAGTCCTAACTTCACACATAGCTTAGATGCTGCGGCTTTGACGTTCACAGTCGATAAGTGTTTGAAGGAAGGCATAACAGACTTTGCTATGGTACACGACAGCTATGGCACACACAGTCCCAACATGGTGAAACTTAACGATAAGTTAAGAGAAGCGTTTGTTGAGATGTATAGAGATAACGATGTACTGCAAAATCTCTACGATAGCGCAGTAAGTACGTTAACGGAGGGTACAGAAATACCTGAACCTCCACCAAGGGGAACATTAAACATTGAGGAGGTGCTACAGAGTGATTACTTTTTTGCTTAATTCTCTAACCACCCCCTATAGCAATCCCCGATCAAACTTTAACTTAATAGGATAATAATATATGGCGAAGAACATTTTAGTATTAGAAGGAAAAGCAGCATGGGCGAAAGTATTTGAGCCTGATACAAAGTTTAATCCAAACGGTGATTACAGTATCAATCTTCAAATGACGGAAGCAGATGCCGCACCAATGTGTGAGAAATTAGAGGCACTAATTCAAGAGACATTTAAGAAAGCAGTTAAAGAGAAACCACCTCTTAAGAACTCTCTGACCACACAAGATGTCATGTCCGTAGTATACGACAGGGACACAGGAGACCCTACAGGTAATGTAGAGTTTAAATTCAAACTGAAAGCTAAGGTACAAAAGAGAGATGGTAGTTGGTATGAGCAAGAGCCTGTTGTGCTTGATGCGAAGAAGACACCACTCACAGGTGACACACTGATTGGTAATGGCTCAAAGGTAAAGGTAGCGTTCGAACCTATCCCTTACGTGATGCAGTCAACCAAGAAGGTAGGTGTGTCCCTACGGCTGAAAGCTGTACAGGTAATAGATTTGGTTGAGTATGGTAACTCAGCCTCAAGTGTGTTCGATGAAGAAGACGGCTTCATAGCCCCCTCCGCTAATGCCGAAACTTCATCAACAACCGAGGTCTTTGCTGATGCCGCTGACTTCTAGATCGACCCTAGAGGAACGTGTGCAAGCAGACCTTGATTACCGTGGGATAGCTTATGAGTATGAACCTTGTAAGCTACCCTACACGGTAACTAGAAACTACATACCCGATCTTAAGATTGGAGATGTCTACATCGAGGTTAAGGGCTACTTTCGTGCAGAAGCACAACGCAAGATGCGTAATATGAAAGAACAGCACCCTGAGATAGATATACGGTTCTTATTTCAACGGAACAACAGCCCAGTACAAGGCGCAAAGAAACGCAAAGACGGAACTAAGATGACTTGTGCAGAGTGGGCAGAAAAACATAACTTCATTTACGCAGAGGGGATGATCCCCGATGAGTGGTTTAATTAGGAGACAGTATGGAAGAGCAGGAGAGTGAATTTATTATGCACACTCCTTGTAGTAAGTGTGGTTCATCAGATGCAAACAGCTTGTACTCTGATGGTCACACCTACTGCTTTAATTGTAAAACTTATGGGCAATCCCAAGAGGAGGTCAGATTGGTAGAGAACGCAGTGAAAGATACAATATTCAAAACAGGGTCTTATCAACCTCTGATTAAAAGAAACTTAACAGAGAAGACTACAAGGTTTTGGGATTATCAAGTGGCAGACGGAATGCACGTAGCAAACTTCAAAGATGCTGACGGCAACACAGTAGCACAGAAGCTCCGCTACCCTGATAAAACTTTTGCTGTCGTGGGTGATTTAAAGAAAGCTGTATTGTTTGGACAGAACCTTTGGCGAGACGGTGGTAAGAGCTGTGTCGTTGTAGAGGGTGAGCTAGATGCACTATCCATGTCACAGGCTTTTGATAACAAGTGGGCAGTTGTCTCTATTAAGACAGGTGCGGCAGGAGCAGTTAAAGACATTAAAAAATCTATCGAATGGTTAGAGAAGTTCGAACAGGTTGTCTTTATGTTTGACCAAGATGATGTAGGTAAGAAAGCAGCACTAGAATGTGCGGCACTACTATCACCACGCAAAGCTAAGATTGCCAAGCTACCTCTCAAGGATGCGAGTGAGATGCTACAGGCAGGAAGACAGTCAGAACTTATTGATTCGTTTTGGTCAGCAAAAGAGTTTGCTCCTGACGGCATCATCAACGGTGAAGATTTATGGGAAGAAGTATCAGTTGAGAAACACGTACACACTGTAGAGTATCCTTATCAAGGACTTAACAACAAGATAGGCGGGTGTCGCTTAGGTGAAATTGTAACTGTAACGGCTGGTTCAGGTTTAGGTAAGTCACAACTCACAAGAGAGTTTGCTTACCACCTTCTTAATGAAGGAGCTACGATAGGATATGTAGCACTCGAAGAATCTAGCAAACGTACAGCACAGGGACTGATGTCCTTACACCTAGGTAAGCCAGTACATCTTGAAGAAGTCCCGACAGAAGAGCTTAGAGAAGCCTTTGATGCGACTCTTGGTACAGGGCGTGTGTTTATGTATGACCATTGGGGATCGACTGAGAGCGAGAACCTATTGGGTAAGATTAGATACCTAGCAAGAGGGTGTGGTTGTCAGTACATTATACTGGATCACATTAGTATTGTTGTGTCAGGCATCGAAGGTGGAGATGAGAGACGGATCATAGACAACATGATGACCAATTTACGGTCACTAACTGAAGAATTAAATATCGGATTGATTGTCGTATCTCATTTACGTAGACCTAGTGGTGACAAAGGACATGAAGAAGGGCAGTTAACTTCATTGTCCCAGTTACGAGGCAGTGCGTCTATCGCACAACTAAGTGACATTGTAATAGGCTTAGAGCGTAACCAGCAGGATGCTGAGACTTCTAATGTAACAACCGTCCGTATCTTAAAGAACAGATGGTCAGGTGATACAGGTGTAGCAGGACAGCTTCACTATTCCACCACAACAGGTCGTATGTCAGAGGAAACTGATGTACCTTTTTAATCACTCCAGCGAGAGGATTGTATGCTGATATTTGATATTGAAACAGATGGATTACTACAGGATGTAACAAAGATACACTGCCTAGTTATACAAGAGACTAAGACAGGTAAGGTGTATAGTTATCATGGTGAGTCTTTGCAAGAAGGTCTCACTGTACTAGCACAAGCACCTGAGATTGGTGGTCATAACGTAATTGGTTTTGATCTACCAGTGTTAGAGAAGCTGTATGGCTTTATATACGAAGGTGAAGTGTTTGATACCTTAGTAGCTTCTAGACTTATATGGTCAAACCTAAAAGAAAAAGACCTACTTAAGCGAACAGTAGCTAACAGACTAATTGGTTCACACTCACTCAAGGCATGGGGTGAAAGGCTTAACTACCATAAGGGTAGCTACGGTGAGCAAGAAGATGCTTGGGAAGAGTTCACCCCCGAGATGTTAGAGTATTGCAAACAGGATGTTGGTCTTAACGTGAAGCTATACGAGCTGATACAACGTAAGCGTTACCCACACGAACCAATGCAACTTGAACATGAGATGGCGAAGATGTTGTTCCAACAAGAACAGACAGGCTTTCCCTTTGATGTAGAAGCGGCACAGAAACTGTACACCCAACTCTCTGCAAGAAAGCAAGAGATTGAAACTGAACTGGTTAACACCTTAGAGCCAACGATTATTGAGCTAAAGACCAAAACAAAAACAATACCGTTCAACCCTGCATCGAGACAGCAGATTGCCGACAGGCTAATGAAGAAGGGTTGGACACCACAAGAGTTTACTCCATCAGGAGAGCCAAAAGTTGACGAAAAAATCTTGTCGGGAATTAATATGCCCGAAGCTGAGATGCTAACAGAGTTCTTAATGCTAAACAAAAGATTAGGACAATTAGGTAATGGTAAACAAGCATGGCTCAAGCTCGAGAAGAAGGGACGGATACATGGTCGAGTTAATCACATGGGTGCTGTTACTTCTAGGTGTACACATAGTGATCCTAATGTCGCTCAAGTGCCATCAGGATCTGCCGCCTTTGGGAAGGAATGTCGCTCACTATTTCACGCACCGAAAGGTTTCACCTTACTTGGGGCTGACGCAAGCGGTTTAGAGTTACGTTGTCTTGCTCATTATATGTCACGGTATGACGGTGGTAAATATGGTAAAGAAATTTTAGAAGGTGATATCCATACAGCAAATCAGAATGCGGCAGGGTTAGCTACACGCCCACAGGCTAAGACGTTTATCTATGGATTCTTGTATGGTGCGGGGAATGAGAAGATTGGAGAGATCATTGGTAAGGGTAAAAAAGAAGGCGGTCAAATTAAGAAACGCTTCCTTGCCAAGACCCCAGCTCTCAAGAAGTTAACCGATGCAATTAAGTTGCGACTAGAAACACAACAAGGTGAGAAGTCTATTAATGGTCTTGATGGTAGGATTATACCTATACGTCACCCCCATGCAGCTCTCAATACATTACTTCAATCAGCAGGAGCTATTGTCTGCAAGCACTGGTACGCAACCATCGAGAAGATGATACGTGCTAAAGGCTACACTAACGAAGAAGTTTCGATAGTGGCGTTTGTGCATGATGAAGTACAAATCATAGTTAAGGAAGGCTTGGAGGATGACATAGGTGCGATCACTAAAGAAGCAATTAAAAAGACAGAACAACACTACAACTTCAAATGCCCTCTCGACTCAGAGTTCGATGTCGGCAGAAGTTGGGCAGAAACTCACTAGTCCGAGTAGGCTTGGTGATGTTGCAGAGTTCTATGCAATCACATGGTTGTGGGATGAAGGGTTTGAGGTGTTCTACAATGCTGGCTCAACAGGAGCTGTAGATATTGTAGGCATGAAAGATGGAGAGGTTTACTTGTTTGATGTGAAGATGAATAAAGAAACTAAACGTGGAAGCTACGCTAGTTCACGGACACCTTTACAAAAAAAGCTAGGAGTACAGTTCCTTCTGTTTGATCCTATTACTCGTAAACTAAGACTACAGAAACACAGGGTATAGATATGGAAATAAACATACTGAACATCATACTGGTTGCAAGTTTTGCTTTTGTCAGTGTAGCTGTTGGAGTCAAGTGGGCTATTGAATCCCTGATTGATTACCAAATGGCAAAGCACGGTATGCGAATGATGAGAGAGATAAACAAGGAGGCAGAAGACGATGAAGAATACTAGGACACTATTAGTAGACGGTGACATTGTAGCGTACAAAGCTGCTGTCATAGCAGAGACTCCAATCGACTGGGGCAACGGGGTGTGGACATTACACGCTCACGAGAAGGATGTCATAAGTTCGATGGAGGACTTTATGGCTAAGATAATAGAAGAGTCTGGTTGTGCTAAAGTTATTACGTGTTTGTCTGGTGACAGGTTGTACCGCAAAGATGTAGCTCCTTATTACAAAGCGAACCGTAAAGGTACACGCAAACCCATGCTTCTAAATTTTGCTAAAAAATATTTATCAGATAATTACAACGGCAAAGTTGAGGATAAGTTAGAGGCAGATGACCTCTTAGGAATACTAGGTAGTGCGGATAAGAATACAGTAATCTGGTCTATAGACAAAGACCTGTTAACCATCCCTGCCTACCACTTGCTTGACGGTAAAGTTACTGAAGTAGATCAAGAAGAAGCTGACTACTGGTTCTTGTACCAAACATTAATAGGTGACTCGACCGATAACTACAAAGGTTGCCCTACTGTTGGAGCGAAGACAGCAGATAAGCTGCTTCAAGAGAATGGCGCAACATGGCAAACAGTTGTTGATGCTTTTGCTGATAAAGGTTTTGGTGAAGAGGTTGCCATAGAGAACGCAAGACTGGCTCGTATACTACGGGACGGTGAATATGATTTTAAAACTAAGGAGGTAAGTTTATGGATGCAGTAATTTCAGAAGTTAAGATAACAGAGAGAGCCGCTGATCCTGTCAACAGCCCAGAGCATTACAATGCAGGGAAGATAGAAACAATAGATTACATTGTAGATGTACTAGGGGAGTTTGACGCTATCTCCTATTGTCACGGTAACGTAATTAAATACACCAGCACTAGACTATGGAACAAAGGCAAACCTATACAGGATGCAAAGAAGGCTGTCTGGTACTTAAACAAGATGATTGAATTAATGGAAAAAACCGAAGGGGAGAACTGGGGATGAAAAACGCATTAGGTGGTGCTTCATACGAACAGATAACAGGAATGTTTGAAGGCTTTGATTGGTATCAGAGCAAGTGTTCAGAGACTGTAGTCTTTGATGAAGATGTAGCAGTAGAATATTTAACACTTGGATTAGCTTCCGAGGCTGGCGAAGTAGCTGGTAAACTAAAAAAGAAAATGAGAGATGGCGAACCTTATGATTTCAAAGATCAGATGGCTTCTGAGTTGGGTGATGTATTCTGGTATCTTGCCGTACTCACTGATCGCATGGGGCTTAATCTCAGCGATATTGCCTTTGACAATTTAAACAAACTATACAAGCGTAAGATTAACGATACGTTGCAAGGCTCAGGAGATAACCGCTAATGGATTCATATCAACAGTACATCCACAAATCCCGTTACGCTAGGTGGCGGGAAGAAGATAATAGAAGAGAGACATGGAAGGAAACTGTACAGCGGTACATTAACTTCTGGGTAGATAGAGGACAGTTAGATACTACACTTGCGTATGAACTCTTTGATGCTATCTACAAGCAAGAGATTATGCCATCCATGCGTTGTCTAATGACAGCGGGTGAGGCACTGAAGCGAGACAACATGGCAGGGTTTAATTGTTCCTACGTTGCCGTAGATAACCCCAGAGTATTTGATGAGATACTCTATGTACTAATGTGTGGCACAGGTGTAGGCTTCTCCGTAGAGAGGCAGTCTGTAACCAAGCTACCAACAATCAGTGAGGAGTTCCATGAAACAGAAACTACAATCCATGTTCAAGACAGTAAAATTGGTTGGGCTAAAGCTTTCCGTGAGTTGGTTAGTCTTTTGTATTCGGGTCAAGTGCCTACTTGGGATGTCTCTAAGTTACGGGCTAAAGGTGAAAGGCTTAAAACATTTGGTGGTAGATCGAGCGGGGCTGATCCTTTGGTTAGGCTTTTCGAGTTTGCTGTTTCTACTTTCAAGAACGCTGCTGGACGTAAGCTAACGAGTATTGAATGCCATGACGTTGTTTGTAAAATTGCTGAAATCGTTGTTGTTGGTGGTGTGCGTAGGTCTGCTCTCATCTCTCTATCTAACTTGTCTGATGACCGTATGCGTCATGCGAAGTCTGGGAATTGGTGGGAGACACAAACGCAAAGAGCCTTGGCAAACAACAGTGCCGTCTACAATGAGAAGCCAGAGTATGAAACCTTTTTGGAAGAATGGGTAGCACTTTATAAGTCCAAAGCAGGGGAGCGAGGTATCTTCTCCCGTACTGCTGCAAAGAAACAAGCAGAGAGAAATGGACGTAGAGATGTAGGTCACGACTTTGGGACTAACCCTTGTAGTGAGATTATCCTACGCTCTGCACAGGTATGTAACTTGTCTGAGATTGTAGTACGTGCTGATGATACACAAGAATCTCTAGAACGTAAGACACGACTAGCAACAATACTGGGAACACTCCAGTCAACCCTAACTGACTTTAGGTATGTACGCTCTGTCTGGAAGAACAACACACAAGAAGAATGTTTGCTTGGTGTAAGTATGACAGGCATCATGGATCACAAGTTGTTATCAGGTAAGGGTAGCCTTGTTGTCTTGAAAGAGACACTAGAGAAACTGAAGAAGATTGCTGTACAAACCAACAAGCACTTTGCGGCTGAGTTAGGTGTAAACCAATCGACAGCTATTACGTGTGTGAAGCCGTCAGGTACAGTGTCCCAACTGGTAGACAGTGCTAGTGGTATTCATGCTAGGTTCTCTCCTTATTATATAAGACGAGTACGTAGCGATGGGAAAGACCCTATCTCTGCATTCCTGAAAGACTCAGGTGTGTCGTGGGAGAAGGATGTAATGAACACAGAGAACTACGTGTTTGACTTCCCAGTGAAAGCACCCAAGGGCGCAACCTGTGTTAATGAGCTTAACGTCAAACAGCAGTTAGATTTGTGGGAGATATATCAGGAGCACTGGTGTGAACATAAACCTAGTGTAACCATCTACTACTCTGATGATGAGTTCTTAGCAGCAGGGCAGTGGCTATGGGAACGCCTAGACACTTGCTCAGGCATTAGCTTCCTACCACGCACTGACCATGTGTATGCTCAAGCTCCTTATGAAGCTATTGATAAGGACAAGTATATGGAACTTAAACGAGAGACCCCTTCAGAGATTGATTGGGACAGGCTTGGAGACTATGAAAAAGAGGACACCACTACTGGAACTCAGGAGTTGGCTTGCTCGTCAGGTTCATGCGAAATATAGGAATTGGATAACGGTGTTGGAGGTAGTAACTTGCCTCCACATCATCGCTAACGTCTGGCTACACTTCCCGTCATAACTGGGCTGGCTCTAACCACCCCCTATAGAGAGTAACAAATGAAGAATAACATATTCATAAGTGAAGATTTAGTACAATATTTAAGGAAACTTTTTCCCAATAAACTCCCTAATAAAAGAAATATATCAGAGAATGATATAGCATTTTTACAGGGGCAACAATCCGTCATCGAACGCATGGAACTCATGTTAGAGAATGACCAACCAGAAGAGATTTAATTATGTGTTTATCAACCCCTAAAGCCCCACCACCAGCACCCACTGTAGTAGCACCACCTCCACCAGAGAAAGCTCCCGCTGAACTTGAGGATGCTGTAGACTCTAACGCTGTATCCCTAAAGAAAAAGCGTAGTGGTGCTAAACAGCTTAGACGAAGTAACAACACAGGGTCTAATTACGCAGGGCAGTCTAGTGGTGGCTCAGGTTTAACAATTAAAACATAGGATATAAATGATGCACGATCAATCTATAGCCAAAGCTTATGAGAACATGGCGGCAGATCGTGATGCTTTTCTTACACGAGCAAGGTCTTGTGCGGAGTTAACAATCCCTACACTTATGCCCCCTGAAGGGCATACAGGGTCAACTCAGTACAATACCCCTTATCAGTCAGTGGGCGCAAGAGGTGTTAACAACCTTGCTTCTAAACTACTGATGACTCTTCTCCCTCCCAACCAAGCATTCTTTCGTTTAACTATAGATGATTATGATCTAGTAGAGTTAGGCGGGGATGCCAGAGGTAAGGCAGAAGAAGCACTAGCTCGTATTGAAAGATCAGCAACACAGGTCATAGAATCAAAAGCCATTCGAGTTCCAACATTCGAGGCACTTAAGCAATTAATAGTAGCGGGTAACGCTTTAGTCCATATGCCGCCCAAGGGTGGAATGAAAGTATTTAGACTAGATCGTTACGTTGTTCAACGAGACACGATGGGCAACATCTTAAAGATTATTACCAAAGAGACAGTAGCGTATGACGCTCTGCCTAAAGATGTCTTACAGGCTCTAACAGAAAACCCCGACTATGAATTAGACACCAGTAAAAAAGAATGTGATATTTTTACCTGTGTTAAGAGAGTGGGAAAGAAGTTTGAAGTGCATCAAGAAGTCCATGACGTTGTTATTGAAAGCACTAAAGGTTCATACGCAGAAGACAAACTACCTTGGATGGCGCTACGCTTTATTGCTGTTGATGGCAACCACTATGGTCGTTCTTTCTGTGAAGAAATCGTAGGTGATTTAAAATCTCTAGAAGCATTGACCAAAGCTATTGTCGAAGGCAGTGCTGCCAGTGCTAAACTTTTATTCTTAGTAAGACCAAACGGCACGACTAAGATGAGAAGTATTGCAGATGCCCCTAACGGTGGTATTGTCTCTGGTGATGCTAATGATGTAACTACTTTACAAGCCAATAAGTTTAATGACTTTAGAGTAGCACAAGAAACAATGCAGAAGATTACAGAACGCTTATCTTTTGCCTTCTTACTTAACAGTTCTGTTCAACGACAAGCTGAAAGAGTAACAGCAGAAGAGGTACGGTACATGGCACAGGAGCTAGAGACAGCTCTAGGTGGCATTTACTCTGTACTATCACAAGAGTTCCAAGTTCCCCTAGTCAACCTCCTTCTAGCAAAGATGCAGAAAGAAGGTAAGATGCCTAAGTTCCCTAAAGACACCTTAAAGCCACAGATCGTTACTGGTCTAGAAGCTCTAGGTCGTGGACAGGACTTAAACAAACTAAGCCAGTTCCTACAAATGCTACAACCACTTGGTCAAGAAGTAATCCAAAGTGAGTTGAACATTGGAGACTACTTAGATCGTCTTGGCGCATCGCTAGGTATTGATACACAGGGTCTTGTGAAATCTGATGAGCAGAAGATGCAAGAACAACAAGCTATGCAAGAACAGATGCAACAACAGCAAATGATGGCAATGGCAGAGAAGGGCATAGCCCCTGCTGTTAAAGGCATGACTGATGCTGCACAACAACCGCAAGCTGAAGAATAAAACTAAAAGAGACTATTATGAATCAAGAAAGCATTAGTACACACGAAGAACAAACAGAGTCACAAGAACACATCGATGAGATGGTTGCAAAGAGTGATGAACTGGACAGGTTAA
>Ga0208133_1000186_pt1 | contig 25013 bp, 32 predicted proteins | sample ColrivemetaGS535_FD_187595 | JGI IMG/M metagenome (GOLD analysis project Ga0208133, IMG submission 187595) | Estuarine microbial communities from the Columbia River estuary, USA - metaG S.535 (SPAdes) (version 2) | ecosystem: Environmental > Aquatic > Marine > Intertidal zone > Estuary | place... | reverse complement strand
ATTTGATAAGATTGAGTTTTAGAAATATTATATATATTTGAAATAATATTAACTATATCAGAATAATTAACAATACCAGTAGAATCACCTACCGTTCTTATTACACACCAAGTTAAGAATTCTTTTTCAAGATTTATTCTTAAGTATGATGCTATTAACTCAGGATATAATGTCACTTTCTTCATTTATTTTATTCCATACTAGAGCTAGTTTTTTTATTTCATTCTCAACACCAGCTCTTAGCAAATATTTGATCAAATCTTCTTCTGATAATGCTGGATAAACAACTTCTAATAATGATTTTGCTAGATTTAATCTTTGTGCTGATTTACCTGAAACCCTAAATGATAAATCTACATAATCAGGAGGATTTTGTATCGCATCTGTAATCTTATCTAAATTCTTTAAATCAGGTGCTATTTCAAATATATCATCTAATTTAGATTCTTTTTCAAGTTTTTCCATAAGTTCGCAATCTTTATATGTTCATGAGACAAACATAAATCATCAAATACTTTATACTGTTGTTCTTGCCAATCAATATTTTCGGATAGTTTCTTTACTCTAGCAGCGAATATAAATTTGAATTCATTTTCACTTACACCACCAGGCAAAGATGAAGTTGTTTCTCTATTAAGATATTCATTTACTGAAGAATTGAAATCTTTGATAGTCTTTTCTAAAGTATATTCATCAGCTGTATCAGTGAGGTTACATAAAGAAGCTAATTTAGCCACTGCTCCTGAAAATGAAATATCTTCTATATTCATTACAAGAGATATCACGTCCCCGCTTGCTCCACAGCCAAAACAATTATAATAGTTACTTTCTTCATTTATTCCAAAAGATGGGCTATTATCGCTATGGTTAGGCATTGGACAGTGTGTTGTATACCATCCATTATTACCAGAGACTAAATAATAATCATACTCATTCTCTAAAAGATCAACAATATTTACTGTGTCTAAAATAGTATTAATAAACAATCTTGAGTATTTCATAAGTCCCAGTCACTTAAATCAAGAACATCCTCTACTGAAACAACTTCTTCATTAGTGAAAGAAATATCACTATTATCATCAAGTATATCAGGGACAAAATTAGTCTTCTCATCAGTTTTAGTAGATTTAGTATTTCCTGATGCCATAGCATGAGAGGCCATTATTGTTTCTTTTTCAGATTCAGACAGCTCTCTGACCCTATTATAATCAGCTTCTAATCTAACAGGGAAAGGATTAAACCAAGCATCACGCATTTTAACTGGATGGAATATACAGTACCCTTGTTCTCTATTAGGCTCCATAGCAATAGCATAAGTACAAAGGTGCATAAGAGCTTGTCCACCCGATGCTACAGCCTGATCGTAGGACATAAACTTATTAGCTTCTTTTGATTTTCTGCTATCTCTAATTGCATCTCTGTTAATCTGTTGTGCAGTGACTACAGGTATTTGATATCTTTTTGCCATGATGAACAATTGCTTAACGGCTAATGATTGTAATTCCCAATCTTTAGAATTATTGGGTGCATTTCTAACAGTCATATTACCGATATAGTCAACAACTAAAAGATCAGGTTTACCTTTAGTAGCTATGAGGTCTCTAATACGTGAGTCAATATATTCAGGCGTTGGGTCTTCCATATTAACATCGTATTCAAAATATGGTCCATCTTTTAGTCTAGACAATCCATCTTTAATCTTTTCAATCTCTTCTGGTAATAGACTGTTTCCTTTGATTTGAGAATAAGGAATATTATATAGTAAAGATAAATGTCTCAATAAACACAACCAAGAGTTCATTTCAAAAGACATATACAAAACTTTTTTACCAGAGACTTGATTTGCATTCATAGCTGTATTAAGCATCATTACAGATTTACCACCCGAAGATGGAGCTAGGAAAACTACAATCTGACCTGGCATAAATCCAAAAGTTTTCTTATCTATATCTGATAAGCCACAAGGAATGCCTCTAAATAATTCAGGGCTTTCAATTCTCTTACGATATTCAGTAACAAAGTAATCAGATGATTCAGAGATATCAATAGACTGCTTATCTCCGCCGATTTCATTCATTTCTTCTTGAATTTCATCTACGAAATTCTGAATAGTCTTAATAGATTCTACGAGGCCTTGATTAGATAATGTTTCATGACCTTGATTAAACATTTCTGTCATTAATCTTAGACAATGACGATTTTTTAATTGTGTTAATACTTCATGTAAATCATTAAAATCCACTTCTAAATCAAGAGCAGATTGTAATGTTAATACTAATTGTGCAGAATCTTTAGGCTTTGCATTCTTTTCTTTTAAGTGGGATTCTAGAACATATTGAGTAAATAATGATCCACCACTATCTTTCCAATACTTTAAAGCCATATTAAATAAAGCTCTAGTATAAGATTTTTCAAAGCCTTCTGGAATATGAATAAAATGTTCCTTGGTGATGCTTCTACTTAATAATTTATCATATGCTTTAGTATTGTTTAATAAATGCGCAATACATAAAATTTCTAGATCTTCTTGATTGTTTTTCATAGCTTTTGTGATTTCGGTAGTGTTATTACTATACACTTACTTATCAAAGATTGCCAACCACTTCCGGATACCATATTGTTATAGCTTCCATTAGTAGTAAAAATAATAGGTTTACCGCTATTAATTCTAGCCTTGGATATTCTATCTAAAGAAGTAATAAATAAAGGTGGCATTGATGGATAGCTTTCTAAACCATCTATAGCTATGAAATCTAAATTTTTAAACTCCTCAGTCAACTTTTCCATTTCATCTTTTTTTTCATAATCAGTAAGAATTGGAATAAGTTCTGTCCAGTCGTAAAATTTAGCAGTACGACCTTTTTGAATTGCGTATTGTGTTAGGACTGATGAAATAAAAGTTTTGCCAGATCCATTAGCTCCTTCGAATATAATTGAGTTTAATTTATCTCTCATATTTCCAGAATGTTTGAATAATGGTGGATATCCTTTTATGATGTTTTCCAGATTATTTTTATAGAAATTAAGAAATATAAGTACACGTTCACTTGTCTTTCTTTGAATACCTAAATCAAATCCATCAGCATCAGATCGTGTATTCCAGTCATCAAGAGTTTTATGCCACAATCTACGAGGGATATTAGCCATGTCATATAATTGAGCATACATTCTTTTTTTGGTACAACTGCATAAAACAGCCTGTCCAAGAGAATTAACTGTATGTCCAAAATAATTACAATCTTCACAACCTTGATTATTTGCTTTTCTATAAGCTTTGGCACTATCACGTAATTTTTCTACTGATATACCGCCCATTGAAACTAAAAAGTTTTCTTCATCCATTAGAGATCTTCTTCTTCCTGAATTATTGTATCAGATGTTTTTAAAGATTTGCTAATTTTCTTAGATGCATTTCTCGCTCTATCGTTCGCCCAATCTCTCAATCCTTCTATTGTCTCTTTCATAGTAATTGAAATAGGTACAGTTTCTTTTAAAGCAAAGATAATATCATCATTATTTAGCTCTCTCATAGAATCACTAAAACTTTCATATAAACCTGCCACAATAGATGCCTCTATTTCAGCTCCAGTAAAGCCTTCTGAAATCTCAGCTAGTTCAGCAATATCAAAATTTTCAATATTTCTATTTCGTTTTTCTAAATGAATTTTAAATATAACTTTTCTCTCGTTAAATTCAGGCAAATCAACAAAAAATATCTCATCGAAACGACCTTTTCTTAGCATCTCTGCTGGTAGTTGAGATATATCATTTGCAGTAGCTACAACAAATACAGGAGATGTTTTTTCTTGCATCCAGGTTAACCAAGAGCCTAAAACTCTGGATGTTGTCCCACCGTCACTACTTGATGAGCCTTTAGATCCTGACATGCCTTTTTCTATTTCATCACACCATAATATTGCTGGAGCTATAGATTCAGCCAATTTAAATACTTGTCTCATGTTTTGTTCAGAAGACCCAACAATACCTGAAAATACTTTGCCCATATCTAATCTTAATAATGGCATTTTCCAATGAGTTGCAATAGATCTAGCAAATAAGCTTTTTCCAGCTCCCATTACTCCTACAAGAAGTAAACCTTTAGGATTACTAGGAAGACCATACGAAGCTGCTTCTTCAGAAAAAGCATTCTTACGTTTTTCTAGCCAATATTTAAGTGAATCTAATCCACCTATATCAGATAAAGATCCTTCTACATCAATCCATTCTAATAAGCTAGATTTTTTGATGATTTCTTTTTTCTGTTGGATAATCGTTTTAGGATCAAGTTTACTTACTTTGATCATACAGTAAGCGCAAGTCTGTTCTACTTCATCTAAAGTAAGACCTAAAAAGCTATTTACAATTTCTTCCATTTCTTCTGAAGAATATTGTATTTTTAATTTCTCAACAAGTTCTTTTTTCTGAGAAGCTTTTTTCAGCATTTCAGAAACCTTATTATGTATGTGATCTTTTTCAGGTAATGGAAAATCTAAAATAGCTACAGATTTTTCTAGATCTTTAGGTATATCAAATTCAGCTGACAATAAAATTATAGCTTTATTTTTAGTAATACATTCATGGGATATATTTCTAAGATGTCTAATAATTCTATGTTCTATCTGCCCTTGTATTGATTTAGTCCCAAAGAATTTATTATAATCTTTTAAGACAAGTACGACAAATTGGTTTCTAGGTACATCTAAACCATCAAACCATTGCAATACTTCAATTTGATCTAGCATTCTGTTTTCTTTAGAAGCTGGCATAAAGTCATTGTTTGAGCCTAATAAACCATTGACTATATCCCATTCTATTACTACCCATTCTACTTTCGTATTAGAGCAGACAGACTTTATCACCCCCATGACTCTTTGTTCTTCATGGGATATTATTTGTATTATGGGTCTTTTAGAACGAAGAAACCAATCAAGTTCTTTAGATATTAGATCAAGATTGGTCTCCTTATTGTTGTTATTCATTTTTTCTCAAAATTTTGTCATATTCAGAGAGATATTTACCATTATAATCTTTATTACGCCACCAAGTATCTTCATGATACTTTTCACAATATTCTTTAAAACGTTCTCTCCAATCCAACATTTCGAAGCCTACTGGATACGGAGACTTAATCACAGACCTATAGAACATTTGAACAATTTTACTCTTTGATTCTACATCAGATGACATATATTTTTCAATTAAGTTCCTAAGACCAGATTCTACTACATCAGGTTTAAAATTCTTATAGCAAATAAAATATGTTGCAGCTACAGGTATGCCAAAGCGGACAAATATCTCACTAGCTTTTCCTTCTGCATCTGCTTGTTTTATATCCTCTAATATAGTCGTCTCGAAGTGAATTCTCTCTATTGTTTCTTCTTCTACTTCTGGAATGACGATATCTTGATAAAATTTATTTACAAATGGTCTAACATTTTGCGGATATACATAATCAGTATTTTTTCTAATATAGTCTACATTATCAAAACACCAATCAATAAATTTTTTAGTCCATATTGATTTTTGCAAACCATTAGATGACATAAAATTCATAATCTCGCTAAATACAGCACCGTCACTACTATATGTTTTTAAATATTTACCACCTATAGAATGAGAATAAATATCTGAAAAATAATCTACAAAATCTTTAGCGCTCCATATTTCTACGCTATCACCACGTTCTTTTCTTTTGGAAGAGCTACGGGTAACTTTAAATGGATTAGTTAGTGAAGATTGTGTAGGCACTTTATTTGACATTATTTCTTTCACTATTTTTATCGCCTCATCATTAGCTATCATATGAAAAACTCACATTATTAAGTTCTGCTAATTCTTCCAAAATCGTTTCATAAGATATATCTCTAACAGTAGAAGGTTTACCTGTTTCACGTTCTACTCTATAGATATTGTCAGCGAATTTACCAAATACATCTGCTCTATGGGTTGAAAAAATAATCTGTCTTTTATGATTGACAGAATAACTCTTCAAACATCTAGCAACACTATCAATTTTAGTGTCTGCGGATACTGACTTCCACGATTCATCAAGAATAAGTGGCCCGTTGTAATTTGAGAAATTTAGAACAGACATCTTTAAAGCAAAAGCAATAGTTTCACAAACTCCACCGCCTTTTTGTGTAAGGGGATTTGTAATTAACTCTTGTCCGTCTATAAGATTACTTGTTTTGATTTCAATTCTAAAATCAACTTCGCCATTATCTCTAGCAGTTTTATGAGTATCAAATTTCAGTTTATAAGAACCATCATAGACAAATTTCAGCATTTCAGTGCCAATCTTTTCAAATTCTACTAAACTTTTATTTCTTTGCTCATCTAACACTTGATTAAGAAAAATAGATGCTTTTGTTCTAACAGAAGATGCTTCTTGCAACTCTTCTATTTCATCCTCTAGAGATTTTATATTCTTTTGAAGTGTTTCTTTAGCGCCCTTTTTCTTAATTAAATCAATTTTAATGTTATTGATTCTAAGATTGAAATCTTCCATATTTATTCCACTTCTAAAGCTGACAACTTGTTTTGAATATCTTGAACAGTATCAATAATCTTTGTCTCAAGATCAGTTATATATTTAGGAAGATCTTTAACTTCACAATCAAAATCTGTAGTGCATTGAAGTTTAAGATTGTCTAGTTCTGTTTTTAAGTCTTCAAGCTTATTTTCAAGGGTTCGCTTACTTACCTTGGCATCGTTAAGTTTGCTATTAATTGTCTTCAGTGCTTCTTTTGCTTCTAAGATGTTCATTTGTTTGCTTTCTTTAATCTTTCTTCTGTAGCTTCGTTTACAGTGTCTATAGCAGCGTTCAAGATTATATCATCAATTTTCTTTACTTCGGCTACCTTCTTAAGATGGTCTATATTATCACCAATCCATAAAATACTTTTAGCATCAATAGAAGAAATGGTTTGAACATATCCACGTTGTTCAAGCTTCTTATCTTTATTCTCTAAAATTTCATCTAGCTTAAAAGTTTCATCATAAGGCTTTACAGATTCAAGTTTGATATATTCATAGCTATTGATTTTACCAATCTCATAATCTACAAATAATATATTTATTTCTCTATCATGATCATCTTTGCTGTAAGCATATCTGCCCACATTACCTGGGTTTACAAATATACTTCCATCGGCTCTTATTTGTTCCATTGGCTTATGAATGTGACCGCAAATAACCATTTGTGTTTTAGTGGATAATTGAACATCATCAAACATAATTACATGACCCATCATTTTCTGATTTACGATAGATGCATGTAAAGCACAAATAGTATAGGGCTTATTAACTAGATGTCCTGCAGCAATTTCTTCATCTAACTCTGGGGTGAAATGTCCACAAAAGATATCAAGATCTTCTATAACATCTTGAACTTCTAAAAACCCACATGATACCAAAGCACCAAGGGATGATTTAGGAAGATATTCAAGTCTTCTAGAAACATCATGATTACCAATAACTACATATTTTCTAAAAGGCCAAGGTTCACCATTTTCATCATCTTTCAAAGCTTTAAGTAAATAGTTAACCATTAAACTTCCAGAATCCATCTTATGAAAAATATCACCTAGAAATACAATAGCATCCGCCTCTTTATTTTTAGCAATATTCAAGCATTCTAAAAATTTTTCATAAGAAGCGAAAGCATAATCATCTTTCCTCTTATCAGGTGTAATGGAGTGGCAATGATTATCTCCAACAAATACTACTTTCAATTTTCTAAGAACTCCACATTATTTTCATTAACTTCACCACCACAAGTTGGACAAGAAAGGTTATTATCACAAATATATTGAATTATTCGTTCTCGTTCCGCATTATAGGTATCAATGGTTGTAATAAGATTGTCTATTTTAGTTTTAGTGCTTTTACGTTCATTCTGGTTTTCTACAAATTGATTTTTATAATTAATTGCAGAATTATACGATTGTAATTTATTTAAAACATCATCATGCTTAGTAGATAATAAATCAAAATCAATGTTCTTATATCTACTAATTTGATTATTATTATCTTCTATATTAGTATTTGTTGTCCTAATATCACTGAGAACTTTTTTACTGTCCGACAATAATATCATTTCATCACTAATAGATTCATAAGAATTAGTAATTACATCTAAATCTATACTAGACAAAATATCAAGTTTATTTTTAGCATCAATAGTATTAGAACTATTTTGATCCAGAGATATTTTTAGCTTTCTGCTGTTTGAAACTAATATATTGTCATTATTAGTTTCTGCTATTGTTTCTTCTAAATCAACAATAGGCTGGATCTTGTCTATAATCTTAGTTTTAGTATCTTTATATTTATCAAGAGAGCTTTTAATATCTAATTTTAACTTATTAGCACTAGACAAAGTGTTATTCTGGGATGAATATATTTCGTATACTTGCTCTAAGGATTCTAAATCTGATAATTTATCTTCTAAATCGGAGAATTCTTCAAGATCTTTTTCATATTTATCTACATTAGTTTTTTTCTCTTTGATAATCTTATCTGTAGTATTATTTGCCTTATTGAGAATAACTGTGGCTGCAGCATAATCTTCTACACCAATTAATGTAGAGATGTACGTGGACAATTCTTTAGCTGACATACCCAGCATATATAAAGGACTATTTTGATCAGAATATGCTAAAGGTTCATTATTAAAGACAGGCGGGTTACATAATGCATCTTTAATTTCTTTATCATATGTTCTACCAAAATTTGTATGTTTTATTTCTTTGTCCCATGAAGAATTGTTAGCAGATACAATATTCATGCTTTTCTGATTCTTCTTACGAGTAACTACAGTACCGTTAGAAAGATAGACAGACACTTCAACAAATTCACTATTTAATGTTTGATAACCAGCATCTACGTTGTTATATAGAACAAACATAATAGCTCTTAAGATACTCGTTTTACCCGCATCACTTGTTCCTGTAATAACGTTGATCCCAGGACCAAATTCTATTTCAGTATCGTGATGACTTTGGAAGTTCTTTATTTTTAACTTTTGGATGTAGATTTGATCTGACATATTTTTCCCTATAAAATGATTGTATCCATAATACTTGAAAAATGCAAGTTAATAAAATTTATCTTGCATTGCTGTATTTCTTCTAAATAATCATTAGGAGCGATTGTAATAGACTCGATTTTAGCGTCAAATAACATCACTGGGGCATTAATTAATGAACAACACTGATCTAAGTTATTGTTGATGTTAAAATGAGATTTACAAGATAAACATTTGAAATCACTCTTATTCCAATTGATTACAAATGATTTATTATTTAAATCATAATCACAGTTATATTGGAAGATAATTAAACTAGAATTAGCAATAAATTTTACTGTGCTGGTAATTTTATTTTCATTGTAATACACAGGAATAACTCTAGATTGTTTTATGTTAAAAGTACTGTGATCTATTATGAATTTAGATGGAGATAAATAATCTAAATTTGAAACAATACCAAAGCATTTGCCTTGTTCATAATATATATTTGAATTAGATAAATCTTGTATTTTCAAGGTTTGGCAATATCCTTAGTATAATAATAATTATATGCAAGTAAAATTAGACAGAGATATGATTATATCAGAATTATATGAGCTAAGAGCTATCGTGGCTAATATGGATGTAACTTCTGATGAAAGCAGAGAAGCTAAAACTAAAATAGATGCTGTCATCCAGTTAATAGCATTAGCTCCAGCATCAGATAGTAATGCAAGCTTTCCTAAGATATCAGTTAGAGGAAGATAATGGAAGAATTTCTTAATAAATGTCAACTTTTAGACTCTCATGGTTTTTCTAAAGAAATTGATCAAATAGATAATAATTTAATCAAGATAGCCCAAGGTGTTGTAAAAAAACCTGTAAGTTTGGAGAGTAGATTAAATTTATTAGAGCAGAAAATTAAGAAAATGGAACAGGCTTTAGGTGGCATTGGAGGAGAAGTGGATCAAGTTCCAAATATGATTCAAAATTCCTTACCTAATCCTAATATAGCTCCTGCACCAGTAGCCGAAGCACCTCAAGAACCAGAACTATGAAAGCTACAAGACTAAACGAAATTAAAGAATTAGCTGAAAAAGGGGAAGTTTCTCATAAGGAAGTTATTGAAATATGCTCTGAAACCATATTGTCTTTATCTAAACATATGAATGATCTAAAAAGTATCATTAAAAATTTAGAAGATAAAGTAAATAAAATGGAATCTAAGATTAACTTCTTATATGATAATAACTCCCCAATTTATTCAGCCGTCTTAGAAGATTACGAACAAGAGTAACTATTCTTGAATAGAATCTGACAATCTAACTTCTACTCTAAATGGCTGATCTGTCTCATAGCTAGCAAAAATCCCTGTAGAGATTTGATAAACATCAGTACTGCCTGTGAATGGACAAGTAATAATATAAATATCACCCTGCTCAGATGGATTTACTTCAATTTCTCCATATGGCAATTTCTCTCTAGATGATGAATTAGATGACATGCCAGAAACTGTATCATGATCAGAATTAATCATACCTAAGCTTCTTTTGCCTTCTTCGGTCAGGTCTTCATCATCAAAATCCTCAAGAAGATCAATATCATCAATAGGAACTTCAATTTCAATCATAACTCCATCTTTTTCAACTAGAACAACTTCATATTGAAAATTATGATTGCTCCCACTAAGATCTCGAATTTCCTGTAGGGCCATTTCTGTTGCTACAGCAGCAATTTCTGGAGAGTCGATTGTACCGCTAACTTTTCGTTCTGACATGTTTATACCTTTAGGGCTGCACTAATCTGGGCTAGAGCGATTGCTTGACCGATGAAACTGATAATAATACCAGCAACATTCGAACTTGCTTTTTTACGATCTGCATCTTCTGCAGTAATGTTCATATCTTTGGTGAGATTAGGAATTACAACTAGCCAAATAATACCAATAAGAGAAGAGGCGAAAAACCAATTCCAGAACCCATAACCCTTGGACTCAGCAAATCGGCCCATCAAAAATCCCAATCCTACAGTAAATGCAACAAAAATTAATAGTACCATTATTCTTACTCCTGTCTACATACACATTTGTATAATCATATATTACCTTAGATATGTACAAAATACATAATGTAGGAGCTAAATGTTTTGTGGCAGAAAATTAATGTAATATAAGTTTCAGGAAATTAGAATGAAGTTTAACAATCGTATATACAAAATAGCACAAATTGATAATTTAGCAAGCATAGACCCTGATAATATCCCTGGATCATCTATAGAAGAAAAAGTTCAATATGTAAAAGAGCATATGTCTCAGAATCTTATTGAAAAATATAGAAATCAAGAAATTACAGACAAAGACTTATATTTATTATTTCCTGATGATAAGAAAAAAATAGCAGAAGTAGCTGAAGAATTAAGACCGTATCAATCTGCTATTAACAAATTGTTAGCTCAACTTAAAGCTGAGAAAAGTAAAGGCTTTGACCCTTATGAATTACACAGCTTATTAGAACCGATCATGTCAGTTTTAGATAGAACTGTTATCCCGCAATTGTCAACAATCTATCAAGCTGGACAAAGAAGAAAAACATCCTTTGAAGGCATTGATTTATCTTCTCAACAATCTCAAAACTCAATGCAAGAATTATTCAAACACGATAGATTGAAAAAAGCTAATGATATGAAAGATAAATTCATGGAAGTAGCAAGAAAAATTATGTCTGCTATTCCTGGTTTTACCCTTGATAACGTAAAGCAATTATATTTAGCCGTTACATTGAATAAACAACCAGTAGAGCAAATCATTGCTAATTTCAAACAAAATCCATTTTCTGATGTTTCTGTAAATATTGAAGACTATAAAGATGCTTTAGATGTTCTTAGTAAAGAATTATTTATGGTTAAGCAATCCATCAGAGTTTTAAATAATCAACCATATCCTGGAGCTATTGTTGGAAAAACATTTGAAGATAGTGATTTTAATGAATTGGCTAATATCTCAGGTTATTCAGCAAGATGGGATGATGTAGAAACATTACAAATGGCAGGTTTAGATTTTGTTGGTATTGCTGCTACCCCATCTGCATTCTTTACACTCAACAAACCTAACGCTACAGAAGAAGAAAAAGAACAATATAAAATCAAACAATTAAGAACCTGTGTACGTAATGGCTATGATAATTCTAAAATTCTAATTCCAATTAAGTTCAGATTTAATGAAAACAAAGAACGTATAATGGAAAAAATGGTAGAGAAAATAGAATCTGAGGGATTAGATTTTGAATTAGATGCTACTGGTAAATTAATCAAATATTATTATGAGACTATTCTTAATAGCAGTATTGAAAGATTTTATGATGATCTTTTAAAAGCTGGATGCGGTGATGTTGTACCATTCTTAAAAGATGGACATATAAAACAATTTTGCCCAAGATACGGTGATTTTAGATTATTATTATGGTCAAAAGGCGAAAGTAATTTCTTTGATATTCTGAGAAGAGACTATAGCTTAGATCCAGTACCATTCGAAACCACCCTTCCTGTTCCAGAAGAATATAATCTAGGTAGCGTAATCGAGACAGACTTCATTTTACCTTGTGATATTGTAGCTGGTTTTGATCAAAATTATGTCCCAAGAATCCAGAGAAGAGTATTTTTAACTGGCGAATATTATGATGGATATAGAGGGATGAACACTGTAATGTCAAGTGATAAACCATTCCTTAATCCTGATGGCTCTGCTGCTACTGTAGATATGGCCGGTATTCAAATGGAGATGTTTGATGGAATGGAAATTGATTCAGCTGATTTATATAAATATAAAACAGAATGGAAGAAAATGATCCATCCAGTAGCAGCTCATATTATTGGAGCTGGTTCATTAGGATTTGATAGTAAAGATAAAGATGATCCTAACTTAATCATGGCAAAATTAGACCAGAAATTTATTGTATATTCTTCTGATTTCTGCACAAATAATTCTTGTGTAGCTTATAAAATGATCGAAAATAATGGAGCAGAAGAAGATAAAAAATATTATAACATTGAAACTCTTAAAGCTAGATACGAAGATCCAAAGACTATTCAATTAAATTACATAGATGTTATTATCACCGACCTAAAAGTTAAAAAAGGCTTGAGAGAAATTGTTGAAATGACACAATCTGATTTAGGTTGGAATAGAGCAATGATGTACGATATTACTAAAAAAATAAATGAAACAGAATTTTTATCACAACAAATACAAGCTGAATATTTAGAATCTAGAAGTGATTTGTTGTTACAGAGACTAAATCAGTTACATGAAGAAAAAGATAGTTATATTGAACAGAGATTATCGAATTTTAGAGAAGCTTATGAACAACATCTCCAAGAATATACGGGAAACAAAATTAAGCAACTAGAAGATTTAAAACAGATGGTCATGGAAAAAGACTATTCTAATTTCGATATAAGAGTGATAATTTCTAACATTATGAAAAATCTTAACCCATCTCTTTTTGTAAATTCAAGTAAGTTGTTTAACCTTAAAAAATATGCCCGTAATTAATTCTAAATTTATTTCTAGTTGGTATTATGCAACTTCTGTAGCTGATACTAATACGGAAATATTATGTCAAAAAATAAGCACAGAACAGAGTCATCAAGTACAAGAAAGTATCTTATTGCAAGGTAATGCTGGTGTTCATGTAATAACACCCGCTGGCGATAATTGGACTATGCAATTAGATAGTCCTTGTGTAGTTTTTGGAGATTATTCAGATCCTAATACATCTAAAAATATAATTGATATTTTTGGATACCTAGTTATAAAACATGAACAAATAATGAAACATATTAATTCTAATGTTTTATTAACTAGAAGAGATTTAATTAATAAACTACAAGTAAATATTAATAATACAGTAACAGCTTCTGCAACATTCTACGGATCAGCTACAGACTATTTTGTATTGAATAAAGTATCACCAACTAATTTAGGAAAAGATTTTGTAGCTAGAGCTGTAAAGTTTTATGATACTAGTTTTTATATAGATGGTCATACATTTATGATTGAAAGCGGGCAAGTAAATGTAACTTATAATTATAAACCTGCTTATCTAATAAATTCAGGAACGAAAGAGCCATTTTATTCATTCCAGAATTACGCTGTCACTGGTGAACTTACAATTGTTTTAGATCCTGCAAATTGGCCAGCAAATATTATCAATACGCAGGAAATTAACCAACTATTTGCTGAATATGCCAATGTATCTATAGGTATTGGTAATAAATATTTATCTTTAGGACAAATTGGTTTATTGGATACGATTACATTCACTCTTGACTCCAATAATTTAGTAAAAGCAAATATTAAATTCAAAGAATATGCAAGATACACAACAATTTAGGACTTTCTTATGCCCATTTTAGACCCAAAATTCATCTCCAACTGGTATACATTTTATGATAATGTAAATAATGTTTACCGAATCATGGAAGATTGGAATGAAAAACAAACCCAAGAAGTAAAGCCAATCAAAATGCTCCAAGGAGATATTGGTACACGTCTTATGGATGTTGGTGGAATTAAGTGGCAAACAGATATCAAATCTAAAGCTTTTATCGTAGAACAATATACAGCAGGACCAGCTGTTACTGATGCTTTTGATTTATTAGCTGATTCTTTTAATGTAATTCGTAACCCTATTATTAACGGTTATTCTACAGGACCAGTCAGTGCATATTCAGGTTTAGAATATATTCTCTCTGGCGGAAATATTAATATCAATCAAGGCGGAGTTGATGTTAATATGACATTCGTTTCCGGTAAACCAATGTCATACGGATCTCAGGCTGAAATTGATCAATTTAATTATACTCCACCTTTTCAAAGAATATATATACCAGACGCATATACAGGATCAATAACTTTACCTAACTTTATAGGAAGATTAGCTAGATTTTATGATATTAGATTAGGTATTGGATCAACAGATATTAATTATGAAAATAGTTATCCTATTATTGATGCTGATATTAAATTTCAAGTAGAAGTAGATGAAAATTTCTTTATTGGATATCAATCACAAATACCATTCTTTGGCATTAAAGGTTATTCAATTGAAGGAACTGCAAAGATAGCAGTTAATCCAGATTTATATCCTGAATGGGTAATTGATGGCCAAAGTGTTGGTTCTTTTACTGCTGTTGATAATAACTATATTAATCAAGCTGTTACTTTACAAATCGGATATCCTGGTCAAGCTTCATATAAAGAATTACTATTAGGTGATCAAAGTATGAGAGCTACTATTAATAGGCAATTGTCTTCTAATAGCATATCTACTGTTACTGTTGACTTCAAGACATTTGCAAGAGCTACATCTTACGTTTCATAATGTACAAAGTATAGTATGGAAGAATTACCAGACTATACCGAAATCCTATCTTTTACAATTCCAGGTAGACCATCGACTAAAAAGACATCTCAAAGAATTGTACGCATGGGTAAAACAATGCGAATTTTACCTTCTATTACTTATGAGAAGTATGAAAAGCATTGTAAAGAACATTGTGAAAATGCATGGAAAAACCAAAATAAAGAACCTGTTGACTGCGGTGTAGGGATTTATTACAAAGTTTATCTAGACTCTTGGATTATAGGCGATTCTACAGGTTATTTTCAGGCTATTGGAGATATCTTAGAGAAGTATGGAATTATCGCTAATGATATGTGGATTTATTGGCTCAATGATGGTTCACATACAATTACGGTGGATAAAGCTAATCCTAGATGCGAAATTAAAATTGTAAGATTCAGACATCCATATGAAAATTATAGAGCAGAAAAGCTAGCTAAAGAAGCTAAGAAACAAAAAAAACAGGCGTAAAGCCTGTTTCTTTTGTTTAAGAATCTATCTTACTGAACTTCTTCTTCTGTACGTACGATTTCAGTAACATAGTGTGGTTCAGTATCAGAAATAGAGAACTCACCAGTAACACCGAGAGGCTGGATTACCTCTGCAAAACGATCCTGAAGTGCTGTATTATCTGCTGTAATCTCTTCCTTAATAGCTTCAAGAGTTGCATCGAGCTCTTCCATTTGCTTTACTAGAGAATCACGATAATCCTGAAGGTCTGACTTACGACTCTTCTTCTCAAGAACTACCTGACGCTTTGCAACGAGATCCAAATAATCTTCGTGTGAGATTGCTGGACGATCTACCAATTCTGCATTTGTAACTGTACTATCCATAATAAACCTTTCGAAAGTTTGTTTACATCCATAATATACCCTAGTAAATACATTTTGTCAATCTATTTGACAACCTTTATATATAGATGTAATATGAATGCATGGAAATAATTGTTAGCCCTTCAGATCTTACGTTTCTGTTCCAACTATCTCCTTGGGGATTTTATCAGAAATATCGTCATGGAATCAAGAGACCATATGTTCCATTCCCATCTATCTTTACACAGATTGACAATATCTTTAAAGAAACATTGGAAGGAATGAATCTTAAGGATATCAACGAGAATTTTCCAGACGCTACAATTGGACATAGCGATGAATGGGTTGTTAGTAAACCTATTATTAATGAAGAATATGATATCCAAGTAGTACTAAGAGGCAAAATCGATAGTATGCTTTCATATGCTGATGGTACTTATGGCATTGTTGACTATAAAACATCTAAAGCAACAGAAGAATCTATCAACAAATATCATCTTCAATTGTCATCGTATGCTTATGCGATGAAATATCCTAAAAATGATAAAGTTCTATATGATAATGTTCATACTACTGGACTTCTTATTTATGAACCAAACAAAGCTAAATACAAGGGTAATCAATGTGCACTTATGGGACATCTAACGTGGCATGAAGTACCAGTAGATTTGGAAACATTTGAAAATTTCATCAAAAAAGATGTTATTCCAATGCTAGCAGGAGATATGCCCAAACCTGCTGATGATGATCCATTTTGGCAATATCTATCTTCTCTAGGGTTTAGATTTACCGAAGACTAAAGAATAAGAACTGCTTAGGCAGTTCTTATTCTTTTTAAAGGAATCTATAATCCTGTAAAAGAAATAGTGAATATGCCTAAATCTATATCATATAATAATAGAACAAAATTAGCACAAACACAAAGTCAAGTGCAACCACCTATGCCTATGACTGAAGATGCACAACAACAACCTAATCAGGTACAACAATTTTTTAATAATGCAGTTTCTGGTGCAGCTGGATATGCAGCACAAATTAATCAAATCGTTTTTCTAATTAATAGACGATTATTTCAAATGCGTATTAATAAAATACCAACAAGAATTGACCAATACATCAATTTAGCTTCTAAATATGGCATGATAAATGAAGCACAAATGTTAGGACAATTTCTTGCAAATAATCCAAACGAAACTATGAGATCTTTTGCAAGAGCCGCTGCTGCTTATACTAACCCATACGCTCTTTCTTATTTATCTAATTTTGCTAGTGAAATTGGAACGGGTAAAACAGATTTAGCTCAAAAAGTATTATCACAATTCACTAAAGATGAAATTAAATTTCTCATTAGTAATCAAAGAGCAACAAATGCAGCATCAGTTGAAGCGCTATTAGAAAAGATGGTTACAAATCCTGAACAATGGCGAGGTGTAATTAGAACAAATGTTGCTAAATTCCCGCAAATTGCTAATGGCAGAAATATTTTACCTTTAGATAAATTAGCTACAGATACAGCTACAATAGGCAAAGGTAATAAACTTTTGACTGCTATTGAAGAAATTAACGTTGCTATTAAAAACCCAGCTCTTACGAAATTGACAACAACTATCAGGCAAGCTGCGCCATCAATGCCAAATATTATTTTTGGTGCTTTAGGCATAGCTCTTTCAAGTGCAGATCTTATTAGTCATTTAAATAAAATGAGGAATAGAAAACAAAATGTACCTGAAAAAATGTCCGAAGAAGAAAAAGCTGAATATATAGAGGACATATACCAAACTGTAGTTAAATGCGTAACTGTAATTGGCAATACATTTATGATGTTCCCACCTACTACAGCTTTGGGTACTATAATTTTAGGTATAACATTTGTACTTGGATTTTTGCCAGGAGCAGCTAAAGCAGCAGGTGCCTGGGCCGGTGGATTAAACGAACAACAAATGCAAGCTATTAAACAGCAAGCAGAACAAAATTTATCAGTGGCTGCAGATACTTCAGATCCAGATGTCCAAGCCGTATTAACATACATCAAAGGAAGATTACCGTTATATTCCAACGGTATGGAAGTTAGTAAAGCTGCATTAATGGGTAAAGGTATAGAAGATTTCCTTAATGATGTAAAACACTGGGAAAATCCTGACAAATGGAAATGGCTTAAAGAACGTAATGCTAATGATATGAAATATAAAAATCTTACAACAGCAATTGCACAGATGAGTAAGAAATTACCAACAAAACCAATTACAATGACAAATTATCCTCAGGTATATAATAATAGTCAATTTGGTAGTCAAGCATATAGAAACACTGGCCAAATACAACAAAATTATATACCTAATGCAAGATATAAAACTACCTAATCCTTAATACATTCTTGATATGAGATTCGTAGTTGTCAATTGTCTTTTGAAATTTATTTTCCAATTCAACAATTCTAGTCTCATATGAGTTTTTAATTGTTTGTATTTCACTTTTAAGAGATTTTTCCAATAAATCAAATTTGTCTTTAAATTTGACTATAACTAACGCATCTAATACTTCAGAACTAGGATTTAAAGCATAAGCAACCTGAAACATTATGTCAGCTATCTTATTTTTCATATTATTTTCCTTTTTTGCTAATATAGGGTTATTGTGAATGAGCCTTATTGTTCTATTGCTATAGGTTCTTGTATATTTCCTATTATATAGGACAATTGAATTTTATTTTAGAACAAAATAATTATGCTGTACCCTTCTAATACATTTCTATATGGCGACGGATATATTAAAAATAATCTAGTGGTCAATCTTGATGCTGGTAATAGAAATTCATATACTGGTCTCGATACTACCTGGTACGATCTTACTGGACGAGGTAATAATGCTAATCTAGTTAACGGAATTAGCTATATCGATGAATGTAATGGTTATTTTAGATCTGATGGAATTAATGATCATATTGAAATACCTAATTCTCCAGATCTTGACTTCCCTGGCGATTTTACATTAGAATTTGTTTTTAATAAATTAATATATCCCTTCTCTAGTTATGATGAATTGGGCGGGTGGTATGGAATTGGGACATTATTTAGAAGAAATAATAATGGTTATTCATTGCCCGGAGCTTGGAGTTTTGAAACGAATGGTAATTCTGGATCGTGTTCAATTTGGGAAGGACCAGGAGCTAATTTTGGAAGAGTATTATTCTCAGGCGGTACTCACATTAGAAGAAATTGGAATCATATAATTTGGACCCGCACTGGTACAACAATGCAGATGTATCAAAATGGCAAATTGTGCTATACAGGTACAGAATCATATGATCTTTCTTCTGAATATAATATCTATATATGCAAATGGAATGATTGGTCCTTTATGACCAATGAAGTTATGCTATTTAGAATTTATCAAAAAGGATTCAATGCTCAAGAAGTAATTACTAATTATAATTTTATTAAACCTAGATTTAATCACAAACAAAGTAATATTGCTAAAAATCTTGAGAAGAAACATTATTCATATGCTGGGCCTTCTAATAAATTATCTGCTGCAAAATATCCAACAGACGAAACAATTGGAACAACTAGAATATTATATACTAAATCTTTAAGTGATTTTAAAGATCAAATTGATTTTTTCAAAGATACATCGGGAACATCATCAACAATTCAAAATTTATCAATAGCTAATAATAAAAAAGCTTTTGTCTCTAATGTTAATCAAGAAAATATTAATAATGTAATTAATCAATTAGATTATATAAACAAAGAAGCTAATAGATTATATAAGGATATTTTAAATATCAAGTCAGGCTCTATCAGTAAAGATGGAATATATCCATCAAGTAAATATAGATAAGGAAATAAAATAATGCCATACCCATCATCGTCTTATAAAGGCACACAAAGAACAGATAATGTTACCGCAAATGATCCTGGAAGTAACACTGTCAATAATTTTACTTCAGCTTTAGAAACAGTAGTAACAGTATCTACAGAAACAAACATCTTGTCAGCAGCTAAATATCCTACAGATGTTCCTCAAGGTACCGTTAAACTGGTAGACTCAACAAGTAGCCTAGCAGACTTAAATGCTTATTTATTAGCTATCAATACAGTTTTAGCAAGTATTTCTACTGAAATAGGTTCAGCTTCAGCTACTCAAAAATCATACATTGAATTTACAAATGGAAATGATTTAAATAATCTTAGAGAAAAAATCTTAAAAGCTAATTTTGATATTGCTAAATTATTTGACACTATGAATATTAATGCTAATTTCCCTAAGCCTGGATTTACAGAATTCCCTGAGGGTGGCGCTAGATACCCTTCCAGTAGAAATAGGTACTAAATATGTTATATCCATCAAGTAGTAAAATATATGGCAGTTCAATTGTCACACAGAATCTAGTAGTGCATTTAGATCCTGCTAATTTAAACTCATATCCTGGTTATGGTACTGTTCTTTATGATTTAACCGGAAGAGGCAATAATGCAGATCTAGTTAACGGCGCTAGATTTGATTCACTTGGCGGTGGAAGTATTTATTGTGACGGTTCTAATGATGTAGTTAGACTCCCTGCTTCCCATGATCTACACTTCTCAGGTGATTTTACTTTAGAATTTTGGTTCTATTGGATTCCTTTCAAAGGGTCCTCATATGACGGCGGACCTGGCTGGACTGGAATGGGTTTGATTCATAGAAGAGATTTAGTATCTGGTACTGGTGCTAATACATGGACTATTGCTACTACTGGAGAAAACTTATGGATGTCTCAAATGTTCCCACCATATACAAATTATTTAGATGCTGGATATCACACAAGATATAGATGGAATCAAATTGTTTGGACTCGTAATGGATCTAGCGTAAAATTATATCAAAATGGTATTCTTATAGATTCTGATACTGATCCATATAACTATACAAGTTCATATCCAATTCAATATGGTCATTGGGATAATATTGCTTATGCTCAAATGAAAGGTTCTATTTTAAGAATCTATCAAAAGGGTTTTTCTGCTGCTGAAGTATTACAAAATTATAATGCAAGTAAAGCTAGATTTGAAAATGAAATAAGCACAACAACAAGTAAAAAAGAAATTAAAACTACTCATTATTCTGGTACTCCTACTATTCAATCTGCAGCTAGATATGCAACAGATATTACTGAAGGAACAACTAGAAGAAATAACCCAACATCTACAGTAGCTGATTTTAGTACATTACTTACTGCATTCAATCATTTATCTAATCAACCTAAAGCTGTTCAGAATCTAACAGTAGCCAATGATAAGAAAGCTTTTGTTTCTAATGTAAATCAAGAAACAATTAATAATATCATTGCTCAATTAGATCATATCAATAAAGAAGCTAGTAGACTAAATAAAGATATTTTATTATTGAAAGCTAACAGTATTACTAAAGATGGTGTATATCCATCTAGTAAGTATAGATAAGGAATAAAATAATGCCATATCCATCATCATCATATAAGGGCATACAGAGAACTGACAACATTACTACAAACGATCAAGGTAGTAATGTTGTCAATAATTTTGATTCGGCTTTAGAAACAATTAATCTGATGACCTCTGAAGTAAATATTCTATCATCTGCAAAATATCCTACAGATGCCCCAAAAGGTACAGCAAATTTAAATAACTATACTTCAACATTAGATAATCTCGTTACTATGTTAAATGATTATTCCAATTTATTATCTTCGTTAATTTCAGAATATGATTCAAGTGATGTTAGCCAAAAGTCATATATCAATAAAACATTAAATGGAGAGATGGCATTTATTTCTAGAAAATTAGCTTCTGTACAATATATGATGAATATTTTAGCTGATAACACAGTAAAAATACAAACAGAAACAGTACCAGGATATGCAGAATTCCCTAATGCAGGTTCAAGATATCCTTCAGGACAGAATAGGTATTAACATGCCATATCCATCATCTTTGTATAATAATCTAAGAACATATACAATCACTCCAGGTATGACTGCTTGGATTGATGCTAGTGTAAGCAATTCATATGATCCGGCTAATGCTAGAATGTTAGACATAAGCGGTAATAATAATCACTTAGTTTTAATCAATACTCCTTCAGTTTCCTCTGATTATGGTGGTGTTTTTAGATTAGATGGCACGAATGATTATGCTTATTTTGCTAATTCTCCGACAGTAAATTTCCCAGGCGATTTTACTATAGAGTATTGGGAATATAGGCCTCTTTCATTTGGTCCACTAGGCAGTTTGCAAAAAAGAGGATATACATGGACTGTTGGAGGTTGGGCTACTTATGCATATGATCAAGACAACTTTTTAGGATGGAGAAATTTTGACACAACTCCATACAACTTCTCTTTTGCATCAAATTTCAAAATATATAATGGTAGATGGTATCACAATGTTTTTACCAGAGATCAAGGTTACATAAAAATTTATAGTAATGGTGAAATAAGAGGAATAAGAGCAACTATAGATACATATGACTATACAAATACTGAAAATCTAGAAGTTGGAAGGTGGGGATCAGTGGTTGGAGGGGATTATACTTTTGGTCCAATCAGGATATACCAATCTGCTTTAACTGCACAACAAGTGAAGAATCATTATTTAGCTGATGTAAATAGATTTTTAAAAGCAGGAACTGTATTTAACAATACTTTGTCATATCAAGAAGATAAAAATTTCAATTCACAAAGATTAAACACATTAAGGTCTGCAGCAAAATATAGTACAGATGCTAGTGTTGGAACTATAAATACATTCGCTGCATACAAAGATCAATACACTGATTTAAACGATCAATTTATTAAATTCTCAGATGGTATTAGTCCAAAATTCAGAATTACAAATACCGTTTCATCTATGACTACTTTACAAAAAGAATATCATAGTAATCTAAATCAAGAAACAATTAACAATATATATAGTCAATTAGATATATTGAATAAAAATACTACAAAATTATTAAATACAATACAAACAATCAAAGCGGGAACAATAACTTTAGATGGTGTTTATCCATCTAGTAAATATAGATAAGGAAATAAGAAATGTCAATCGTTTCATCATTGCTAAAAGCGAGATTTGGTGTTCCTGAAGTAAATTTAATGAAAAATCCAATCACTAAAAAAATCTTTGGGGATTTACAAAACAAAGAATTAGAAAAGATTATCAAAGAACTTCCATCAGAAACTTTAAAAAGTATGATAGAATTTTGTCAGGAAGAATTAGATAAAAGATAGAAGCTGGAAAACACTAGCCCCTTCCCTCATTTTATCGGTCGGGGCTACCTTATTTCCATCTTCTTGGGAATATAATTAAAAAGAAAGAATAATATGGAAAAAAAAGAAATATTAGCGAGCCTACAAAACATGGCCGATGAATTAGATGAATCAGGATTATTTTCTGAAGCTACAACATTAACAAATGTAATGCAAAAGTTAGCATACGAAAGTTATGATTATGCTGCAGAAAATGGTATGGATAATCCTATGGATAATATCGTAGAAGCTGTTTCAGATGATGAAGAAGATCAAGACGGAATCGATCAAGAAATCTATAAAAAAATGTTTGATCAGTTTTCAAATATTATCAATAAATAAAAGAGAGGGCTTTATGCCCTCTCAAGTAATTTAAACCAAAAGACTAAAGTGTTATAAGCATCAATATCAGCTCTATGTTTATCACCTTTAAAATCATAGCCCATTTTTTTCATACTACTAGACAAACTCCCATAAGGTTTTTTGCCTTCCTTTAAAGTTAGATAAGAATAGATTTGCTTTACATCTAATTCTCTATAACCAAAATGCTCAAAAATAACGTCATTATCAAGAAATAATTTCATTAGGGCTCCAACATCACCGCAGCCCCAAACAATAGGATGTGAGTATGTTTTATGCTCAGAAATTAGATCTGAGATTTCTTGAGCAATTGTAGAAACACTTTTAGATCTATTAACTACATCATTATTAGTAATTCCAGTTAATTTAGTAATGTATTCAGTAATAGGCTCTTCTGGATAAACATACCATTTATATTTTTTTATATCAGAAATTTCTTTTCCAATACAAACTCCTATCTGAATAATTTTAGGATTGTTGAGTCCCTCTTCAGTATTATTTAATTCCAAATCTAAAGATAAATAGGTCATAATATATTATATCATATTAAACAAAAATAGCCCAGATAGTCTGGGCTATTTTTGTTTGTTAATTCAGATTATCTAACTGGATTACCGAACTGATCCAAAATAGATTGGCCTGTTGGATAATAGCTCTTACCCCACAAGAAATTATTTGGATTAATCGTAGAATCAAATTTGAAGAACTTAGCATGCCCATCAGCGAATACATAGTTACTTCCACCTGTATGACGACCTGGTTCCATAAAACGAATATGAACGCCACCGTCTGCAGCAATTGATCTACAACCACCAGAACCATTTTGTAAACCTGAATCAGAAGGTCCACCCCATCCCTCAGCACCTTCAGCAACAGCCTTAGTAACAGCATAAATAGGACCCGTAGCATCTACCACGCTCTGTCCTGCCCACTGACCGCCAGATACTGTTCTCATCATAGCATTAGTAGGTCTATGACTCTTATTTCTACGCTCAGTATTCTGTTGTCCGGTAGATCCTAAGAAAATACATGACATATGATTAGTAGCTTCAGCAATTGCAATAACATCAGCTGGAGCGTCTACAGCAGCAATAGATACAACACTCGGCGCATCTTGTGGGCCTCTTTTGCGTGGTAATACGGCAGAATTAGGAACATAAGAA
>Ga0208133_1000184_pt1 | contig 25083 bp, 27 predicted proteins | sample ColrivemetaGS535_FD_187595 | JGI IMG/M metagenome (GOLD analysis project Ga0208133, IMG submission 187595) | Estuarine microbial communities from the Columbia River estuary, USA - metaG S.535 (SPAdes) (version 2) | ecosystem: Environmental > Aquatic > Marine > Intertidal zone > Estuary | place... | reverse complement strand
TGGTAAAAGAGTTCACAAATCAGGATTTAGAAAGTCTTTTACTGGAATAAGTGAATCTAATAGAAATATTAACAAAATATGGGATTGTGGTAAAATAAAATTTCAAATTATTTTTTAAATATTTTACTTAATGATCTTTTACGTCTTTCTGGTGTAGATAAAACTCCTAATGTTTGTAATATCTCAGCATCTATTGATTTAGCAATCTGTTGTGATAACATAGCAGATAATTGATCTGCTATATCAACACCATAACCTTCACTTAGTTTGTCGGCTTCTGGATTTGAATATATTTCACCACCAGCTCCAGTTTTTTTAATTTTCTTCATATAATTCTTTTGGATAAGGACTTTGATAATGATCAACTGTTGAAGTATAAGCATTATTATATTTACCATTTTCTAATGAACAAACCCACATCTCACACATCATTCGCCACTGAAAGAAATTTTCATCAGGTGCCCAAGAAGTTGGGTTAACCAATTTCTTAACGTGTGATGATTTAGTCCACCAAAAGTTACCACTATAATGTTTTGGAGCTTTACCATAACCCCAAGTAGATGGATGAAACTTAACATCTTCAACATTACCTCTTAGATTAACACTAGTACAATCATTTTCTTTTAATTCATCAATTCTTTCTTTCCATTGATTTATTGTAAAATGACTTAACATATTCAATTGGTCAGTAACATTAGGATTATCTCTAGAAACACCTTTCGTCATTAAGTAAAGTATATTAGTGTCATCATCATCTAAATGTGAGTTATTCCATATTAAGTCAATAGTAGGAAATTCACACTTTGTAACATCTTTATTATCATTAATAATTACATATTTGTCTTTATTTAGATTAACTTCTAAATCCTGTATGTTACCATTTATACTTAAATAAACATGATTACAATGATCGTATAAACCACTATCATCTATTCTATTTAATAGGTTAGTTAAAACTTCATTAATATTACCCATTACAGCAACATGAATATAAACATCAGTCTTATTTTTCTTAACATTGATTAAGTTTTTTTTAATATAATTTTCTACTTTGGTGTATCTATCTATATTAGTCATACCATGAATATTCTCATTTGAATTCCAATTTCTAGTAAACCACATATGTATTCCGATATCAGGAGAGTTTTTATCTATTCTAGGATTTGTAGATTTAAATCTATCATCAAAGTGAGGATATAAATAATCAAACTTACATCCTAATTGTTTCATTACCCATAAGAAAGCATAGTAAGGTTCTTGTTCAAAATTAAAATTTGAACCACCTTGGATTTCGTGTTGATAGTTAAAGTCTTTCTTATAATCTTCAACAAACTTAATATTGTAATTATTTAACCAACCTTGGTTAGGATCAAAACCAAATTGTATTTGTGAGAAGTTAACTTTTTTAAGATGTTCTATTCTACCAATTAGTAGAAAAGCATTTATAGCAACTGGATTAGCACCTCTATATTGAGAATATCCATCAGACGTTCCCATTATATCAATATTCTCAACTTCCATTTTATTCAAAACCTTCATCAATTCATCTTTAGATGTTAAGAAAAAGTCTTCATCAATATGAATAAAGTATTTACATTTAGTTTTTTTAACTTCATCTATCCAATAAAACCAAGAGTTTGGCCAGTTTTTGGTACCATTAATAGTTAAATGTGTACTATCTGGAAACTCTTTTTTAAGTATTGTTGATTGATAAGCTAAAAACTTAGTATATAGTGTTGTTGTTACAAAACAAATATCTTTTTCTAAAATCATTTTTATTTTTATATTTTTATCCAATCTAATGGAATTATATCATTCGTATTTAAGTTTGTTTGTTCACCAAGCCATTTAGATGGTGATATAACTTTCTTATCAGGATGTTCATTTAACCAAGCGGCCCACCAACTGAATGTACTATTAGCAATTATATTATTAGCACACATAGACATTAAGAATAAATCTTCAATGTCGGAATTACCTTCTCTAAATATCATATTTTTAAAATTTAGATTATCTTTGCACCAGTTTATATCATCAGAGAAAATATAAAGTGTATCATAGTCACCAATCAAATCAATAGCATTTTGATAATAGTCTAATGATTGAACAGGATGATAACCATCTGATGTAACATAATCAGTTCTTCTAATGTGCATTGATACAGTTTTAGTATCCAATCCAGGGGTTTCTAGTATCTTTTCAAATAGAAATTTATTAGGTTTAAATTGTTTTCTAATAACCGATTCAGACTCTTTAAAATATTTTTCAGATTGCCAATAACCATTTAAGTAATATCCACAATTATTTGGTTCTGCTATTTCTTTATAATTAAAATCATCATCAATTTTATAAATAGGAAAATTAACTTTGATATTATCAACCGAAGTATCTAAATCAATATTATCAAAATCTTGTAATGAAAAACTTCTTAAAGATTGATATTGATAAAAGTTTATATCACAGTATAATTTTTTATTATACTTAGTAGCCAAATGTTTACCATAAGCATATTGAAACATTTGATTACCTAAACCACCTTGTATTTTTGTTATTATCATATGTATAAAAATTTATCAGTTTTAACATCACTTGGATACCAAGTATTATTATCTTTGTTGTGATTTAACCAATATTTTGGAGCAACAACTATTTCTTTATCAGTTAACCAACCAGACCACCAAGAGAATGTTGATGCTGGTATCACCATATACTTACTAAAATATAAAGATTTAAAATCGGTCATAACATCATTTGATAATGCATCAATCTCAGGAAAGTATTCTTTTGATAATTCAATATCATCTGTTATAATAACAAACTTTATATCAGATTTTACTTTTCTAACTTCTTCTATACCTTTTTCATAATATGATTTTAACATCAACCAACCATCGTTGTTTAATCTATTATCACCACCTCTCAAGTGTATATAACAATAATCATCAAGTGGATACTTAGTTATAATATTTGAGATATTCTCATCAATTTCACATTTAAACCATTCTTTCACTAAATTCTCATTTCCTTCAAAATACTTTTCGGTTTGAAACCAACCAGATAAGTGTGTAAAGTTTGGACAACTAAATACATTACCGTTATAAAATTGCTCACTACTATCATTATAATGATATGCAATCTCTCCATCTTTAACACCTAAGTCAATATTGGGGAAACATTCTTTTAAGTATCCAGAATAAGGAATATAAAAGTTATATCCATTTTTTAAAGATACTAATCTACAAACAGCATATTGAAACATATGGTTTCCAAGAGCTATATTATTTTCTACAAATACTTTGTTAAATCCTACTGTAATCATACTATAAATTATTTTTTAGTTAAGTTTATATTACTCAACATATTATTTAAAGGTGGATACATTGTATTATTTTGACAATCAACATTAGAATCTGGTCTATTATCCATTAATATAATTCCTCTAGCGGCATCTTCTGGTGTCATATACATATGATATCCCAAAACTTTAATATGTTCATCACTTGTATAAGGTGTTGTTAAATCACGACCATCGTAACAAGCTAATTTCAACCAATTATAAGATTCTTCATCATCAGTTAAAATCATACCACCTCTTCCAATTGGAATTATTTTCTTTATTTGAAAAGATAATACTTGTAATGAATTACCACCAACAAACATACTTTCAGTAAATCTACCAGCACTATCCCAAATTCTTGTTCCTTTTAATTGATAAATACCAGACCATTCTAATTCTTCTAATTCAAATTTTTGACCTGCATGTAATATTTGCATAGGCACTGATACATAAGTTTGATTAGGTATTTTTATAATATCTTCAGATTTTAACTCACCAATTGATTGTAAATATTTCATACAAAGAAAAATACCATTTGAACAACAATCTAAAACAACTGCGTATTTAGATCCTGAATATTCAGCAACTTTTTTCTCAAACATATCAATCACATCTCGTGGATCAGACCATTCATAACCCATAGATTTAATCAAATCCAATTCAGGTCTTTCTAACTCTTTAGGTAATCTACCTAAAGGCCATTCATTATATTTATATTTAGATTCCATATCTTAATTTTTTTGATTTTTCTAAAATTTCTTTAGAGTCAATTTTTTTAACTAAAACAGCTGGGTTACCTTTATAAACACCCCACTCTTCTGTATCACCTTTTAATAAACTACCAGCTGTGAGTAAAACTCCCTTTCTTAAAATAGATCCTGGTAACACTATTGCATTTGTGCCTATATTTGAAAACTCTTCCATTATAACTGGTTCTGTAATTTGACGACCTTTTAATTCATCAGGAATCAAAACTCCAAATAATCCACTATCATCAAATCTATCAGAAGAACAAATAATTCTAGCTCCAGCCATTATATTATTAAAACCTTTACATATAAACTTACCTTTTTCACCACCAATACAAGTGACATAAGGTGATATATGAACATAGTCACCAATTTCGATTTCAGTTGTACAATAAAATCCTTTATCAATAGCAACTTTATTACCAATATTAACCAGATGTGGTCTTTTGAAAACCACATCTGATTCAATAATAACATCATTACCTATTTTTATATTAAGCATTTTTTATACTTTTCTTATTTTTAAAATTATCAGTAGTTAAATAGTTTGATAACTCTTCGATACCAGATTTTAAATCAAATTTAATTTTATAATCAATTTTAGATCTAAGTTTAGTAAAATCAACTTGGTAGTCTCTTGGATCATCCCAATCAACTTGTTCCACAACAAACTCTTTATAGTTTAATAACTCATCAACAATTTGTTTCTTTGTATAGTTTAATGTTTCATCACCTAAGTTATAAACACCTGTTAAATTACTCTCTAAAGAAATGATAATCATATTACAAGCATCATCAACATGTAAATAAGGTCTCCAAGCTTCTTCACCATATACACTAACAAAACCATCCTTGTTTATCTCATATAAAAATTGGTTTATAGTTAAATCAACTCTCATTCTATGAGAAACACCAAACAAAGTAGCACATCTTAAAATTAAATAAGACTTAACATTTTCGATGATGTAGTTTTCGGCTTTGATTTTAGAATCAGAATAAAGACCTAGTGGATTTAATTCAGAGTTTTCATCAACCATTGAATCATTTTTACCATAGTTTGAGCAAGTGCTTAAAAATAAAAATTGTTTATTATTATCATTACAAAATTTTGATAAAAATTTTGCTGAGTCTGTGTTTATTTTATAAACAGTGTCTTTATTAGCTTTACATATTGGTTCACCAACATAAGCAGCTAAGTTAATTATTATATCATTTTTGGTAGCAACAGATTCAAGTAAACTTAAATCTGTTACACAACCATTAATGAATTGGTATTTCTCATTTGATAAGAATGGTTCTACACCATCATCACTAAATGATAGGTTATCATATACTGTTACATTATAACCTTTATCTAAAAATTTCTCAGTAAGTTTTGATCCAAAAAAACCAGCTCCTCCTGTTATAAGTACGTTTTTATTTTCCATAACTAGAATTTCCAACTTTTATTAATTTAACACCTTCTTGTTCTCTGATAAATCTCCAAGGGTCAATAACAACAGATCCTTCTGGAAATTTATAATCTAAAAATAAATCGTGATTTGTTCCAATAAAGAATATTGATTTATTTTCAATTGGTGCTTCATCACTATCAACCCAAGGGTCAAACATAGTTGATTCAACATTTTTTTCATCTAAAAGATTTTTTAATAAGATAGATGGACTACCAACAACAAGGTTAGTTTCTTTTTTAAATGTTTTACCTAAGATAACAATAGGTAAATTGTTTTTTTCTTTTTCGTCAATAGTTAATTCTGCTAACCATTCAGTTTGATTTTCTCTACAGTACATTAAGTTTTCATACCAGTCGTAACTTAAATTAACTTTTTTAGCTAACCAAGAAAGAGCGATGTTATCTCTTGGATGACATCCACCGCCATCACCCATACCACCAATTAGGTATTTAGAACTTATTAGTCTTTCATTAGCCATGAAAAGTCCTTTCATAACATTATCACAATCAATATTCTCCATTTTATGTGATAACTCCATAACTGTATTTGCTAAACAGATTTTCATTGTTATATAAGTATTATATGTAACTTTAATCATTTCAGCTTCTTCGATTGTACATTTATAAACTGGTTTGTTATGTAAAGTAGAATAGAATTCTTTTGCTACGTTATAAGCATTCTCATCATCAACACCAAATAAAATAAACTCTGGATTTGTAAAATCCTTGATAGTTGTACCCATAGCAATAAAGAATGGATTATAACACAACTTAACGTGATCATTAAGTAATGGTTTAATCTCTCTTCTAACTGTTCCTGGTAAAACCGTTGATATAATCACAACAATTTTATTCTCACCTTGTCTTAAAATCTCTTCTGATAAACTTTTCATACCAGCTTTAAGATAAGTGTAGTCAAAATCAATTCTTTCTTCTGGTAATCTTGTAACACCTTCATATTTTTCATCGTGGGGTGTTTGAATTGGTACAAAAATTATGTCTGAATTTGATACTACTTCTGCAATTGAAGACCAATTAATTTCATTTTTCTCAAGTAAAACTTGAGCACCTTCTTCTCTATAAGGTAAAAATTTTGTTTTTAATATTTCCTCTACATTTGAATTAATATCATATCCAAAAATTTTATGTCCAGCATCTTCAGCTGCTAAAGCACATGGTAAACCTAACTTACCTAAACCAATAAAACCTATATTCATTTTTAAAATTATTTTTTTTTATAAACAGGAATCGCAATCATCTTATGTTTATTTGATTTGTTAAAATTTTTGTATATATTATATACATCTTTATTTCTACCACTTAATTCATCAATATTTCCATTAAAACTCATCACCCATTCCAATTCTTCATATGTAGCACCTATTTGTTCTTCATCAGATCTATCATCTTCCCATAAACCATCGGTAGGCTTTGCTACTATTATATCATCATTAACACCTAATGTTTTAGCCATTTGTCTAACTTCTGTTTTTGTTAAATCACCAATAGGTGAAATATCAACACCACCATCACCATACTTAGTGAAAAAACCAACTCCAAAATCCTCAACTTTATTACCAGTTCCAACAACAATACCATTTAAATTAGATGCAATATGATAAAGTGTTGTCATTCGTAATCTAGATCTTGAATTTGCTAATGATAAAGGACTATTAAATGTTTTACAATTCTGTGAATTATTGAAGTTATTTGAAAATGATTGAAAAGTTTCTGTTAAGTCAAATTCTAAATCTATTACATTATTATAAATGCTCTTTAACCATTTTATATGGTTTCTAGCTCTTTCTAGTTGATCTTCTTTTTGATATATTGGCATTGAAACTACATATGTATCTAATCCAGTTTCAGCACATAAAGTAGAAACTAATGCAGAATCTATCCCACCTGATATACCAACAACTAAACTAAAATTATTTGGTTTAGCATAATTTTTTATCCACTCTACTATTTCATAATAATCAGTAAGTAATTCCATTTTAATTTATTTTTTTTAATGTATTAGTAATACAATTTTGATATAAAATACTCATATCTAATTTTGATATATCAAAATTTAAAGATTCTCTATATAAATAATCATTTTCTTTTAATAAATCTTCTGTTATATCACAAAAATCTTTAACAAAGAGAACTGGAAATTCATCAAATATTTCTCTTAAATACTCAGAATCTTTTACAATCGGAACTCTTTTCATATAAAGAGTTTCCCAATCTCGATGACATTCACATCCTATCGCATTACCATCTGGACAAATAACAAATTTGTGATTTTTAATAGAATCTAAAAATGTATTATAGTTGACATTAGATTGTATAGTTACCCATTTTTTATCTTTGAAGTATTCACCAATTTTTATTCTTTCGTTATTAGTAATAGAATGACTCATATATAATAAACCAATTGGTTCTACTAAATTATTTAATTTACTAAATAAAATATCTTGAGAATTATCCCAATGACCTAATTTTCTTTTAATTCCATATGGAATAGGAATAACTTTACCACCAAATGAAATACTATTGGAAGCATAAATTGATAAAATGTTTTTTGGTATTTTATCAAAAATGTCATCATCTATCGGTGTATCTTCAAATCCAGTAAATATAATAAAATTCATATATTCTATTTGACTACACAATTCTAATAAATCATTTTTAGAAAAAAATTCAGAAACAACCTTATCTTTGTAAATTCTAGAATATTCGTTCATTAATTCACCAGCTGTATATTTAATACCATCTCGTTTATATAAACGTATATTATCAATAAATAAGGTCATCCAATTTCTTTCTTTTCTAACTTCATTTACTTTATTTAAAAACTCTTGATTATTTACATTAGCCTCTTTTAATTGACATAACCCATTTTGGTGACCAGATTGATCACCAAATGAGTAGTCACAATTTTGTGAGATAAAAGTAGGGTCTAAAAGAATCATATTTCTATAGATTCATTTTGTAAATCTTTAATTGAGATGAACTTAACACCTTTTTCAATTAAATTTTGATTATTATTTTTAATTTCATTAAAGAAATTCCAAGCTAATACAATAACAACATCTGGTAAATTATTTTCACAATACTCTTTATTTCTAATTGGAATATTAACACCCGGTATAAATTTATTATTCTTCAACTCATTATCTTCTATTGTATAATCAATAAATGATGAATCAACTGAAAAGAAATTCAACGCTGTTGTTGCTTTAGCAGGCGAACCATAACCAACAATTGTTTTATATTTAGATTTTAATTTGTTAATGTTATTAACAACGTTGTATTTAATTACTTCAACTCTTTTAGAAAAATCTTGATATGTTTTATATTCATTTATACCAAATTCTTTTTCATTCTCTACAAAGTTTAAAACAGAGTTATCTACTTTACTATCTTCTCTTTGAACATAAACTCTAATTGAACCACCGTGTGTATTAATGTGTTCAACTTTAACAACTGATAAGTTTAAATTTTTAAAGAAGTTTACTAATGAAGTAACAGACCAGTAATTAACGTGTTCGTGGTATATATTATCAAATGTTAAATCTTTAATAGTGTCTAATAAATATTGAACTTCAATGATAAATGTACCATCTTCATTAAGTAAATTAAATGTTTCTTTTGTTATATTTAATAATTCATCAGAGTGAGCAAAAACATTAGAAGCTGTTACTATTGAAGCTTTACCATATTTAGATTTAATCTCTTCAACAGATTCATTATTGAAATAGTTATTGATTGTTGTAATTCCATTAGAATTTGCCAATTCGGCTATATTCTTAGCTGGTTCAACACCAACAATTCTAACACCATTTTCTTTCATAGGTTTTAAAAACACACCATCATTAGAACCTATATCAACAACTAATGAGTTAGAATTTAAATTAAACTCTTTAATATATTGTTCAGCAGCTTGTTTGAAGTGATTTCTAAATGTTTCAGCAGTAGATGATACATATAAATAGTTATCAAACATTTTTTGTGGTGGAACATTGTAAGACAATTGACAGTTTTTACAATTATCACAATACTTCATTTCCAATGGGTACATATCACACTCATCATCTAAAGAGTTTAAAAGATTATTTGCTAATGGTGATTTACCTAAACTAACAACATCTTTTAAATCATCATTACTACAAGATCTGCATTTAGTAACGTAGTTGTCCATTATCTCTTTTCTGAATTTTTCATCAACTAAAATATAAGGAATGGTATGTGTTATTCCATAATTCTCGTGTTCTCTTTCACCTCTAACAAGATTTAAGAAAATAGAATCTTCTAAAAACACCATAGTGTGAGCAACATTTGGTCTTATTACAGCAACATCACCTTCTCTGATAATTCTTGTTTCGATTGGTGCGTTAGGGTAAGATAAGTCTTTGATAACAGAAACATATTTACCTTTAACTAAAAGACATTTTTGCTCTTGAATAGGGTGGTAATGGTTAGCTCTAACAGATCCTTTAACAGATTCAATATAACCAATAAGGTTAATTGGTTCAGTTAATTCAAAGTTTGAGATTTTGCCTCTATCATCAATGTATTCTTTTTCACCTCTAATTATAAATTCTAAGGCGTCTGGGTATTGTTTAATTAACCAATTCTCAATCATTTCTTGAATTGATTTATCAATGTTATATAACAATTTAAATCCTGTTGATAATAGTTTCTCATTAGAGATTGTATAACCTAAATTAGGAATCTCATCATCAGTTTCAATTATTGTAACCTTATCATTATGTTTTTTACATAATTCAGCTACTTCTTTAATAGTCATATTTTCATTTGAGATATGGTAAGTTTCTCTTGTGTATTCTGATTCAGCAAAAAACTTCATAGCTCTTACAACATCTTGAAGTGAAACTAAACTTTTGTATTGTACACCACCTGAGAATAGACTAATAACACCGTTCATAGAAGTAATCTTAGAGAATAAATTTGGCATAATGTTCATTCTCATTGTATCAGTTGAGTAACCATATACAGTAGCTAATCTCATAACAATATAATCTAATTCTGAGGCTTTTAAATCTTGTTCACTTTGAACTTTACCAGTAGAATAAGATAACATAGCATTTGTTGGTTCATCTTCTTTTAAATTAAACTTTGTTTCTTTAAACCCTTCATAAACAACATGTGTTGATGGGAAAATAAATTTACAGTTTTTTGGTGTATGTTTGATAATCAAACGTGTTGCGTCAACACCATATGTTTTTATTTCTAAATCTTTAGAATCATTTGATTGTGTTTTTGTGTATGCCACATCAGTAACACCTGCTAAATGGAATAATATATCAGCATCTTTTAAAGTGTTACTAATTAAATCTTCATCAAGAATACTTCCTTGTATAAATTTGATACCCCAATCTGTTAATTGCTTCACTCTCTCAGAAGCAAATCTACTATCAATAACAACTACCTCTTTATATCTTGCTTCACCGGAATAAAGTTTACACAATTCGGTTCCTATATATCCCAATCCTCCTGTTATTACAATTTTCATATTTTATAATTATATTTTATTATCTTATTAAGTAATTGTATTTTTGTTTAATTAATTCAATCATTTTAGTTGGAAATTGTTCAATATCAACATTGATCATTTTATCAAAATAAAATTCTTGTAAAGGATCTTGATATGATGGTCTGTTGAAAACATCCACACCAGAATTTATTTTTTGCTCAACCGAATTTAAAATAGAAGGATTGTTATACTCTTGATGAGCATAACTTTTAATTTTTGTTTTAACTCTTTCCGGACCACCCATAAAACTAAAATGCCAACCAGCTTTAAATAATTTTTCAAAATTGACTCTTTTGTTTTTCAAGTGTGTTAAAGAGACATCTTTAGTATCGGAATATCTAACAACATAATTACCATACCAATTTGTATGAGCTAATGTATTTATATTGTAATAAAAACAATCTTGCATAAAAACAACATTATTTAAATTTTTAATACGCACTTCATCAATATATTTAGGATCTGGAAATTCATCTAAATCTGAAATCATAATTAAATCATCATCATCACAATCAACTAAACCAAATTTTATAAACTCTTTTTGTAAGTAATCTCTACAAAAAGTAGGATATTTTTTCAACTGACCCTCATTCTCTTCAATATCATATCTTTCTGATATTTTATTATATTGATTAGTGTATAAATTACCACCTTCTTTTCTACCCATATTTAATATATCTTGTGGAAATTCATGATTAACATAAATAATCTTATCTAGATATTTTTCATATTTTTCTTTATTCTCAAGAAAGAATAAAGGTTTCTCCAAATCGGAATGAGTTCTATTAGTTTCACTGATTACAAAGTAATCAACGTGATCATAAAGTAGTTCTAATCTTAATTCTAATAAATCCAATTCATTAAAAAATTGGAAACAATCGTAAATTTTCATATTAAGTTATTATTTTTATAGAATTCTAAAGCTTCTGCTTTACATTCTTCATAGTTAGAAATATTTCCTTCTCTATCCATATAAGTAAACGATCTGGTATAAGAATCACCAAGTGACCAATATCCATTACTAACATTATGTTTAGCCCAGTATTTTGGTGCTAAAATTAAATTAGCTTTTTGATTTAACCAAGCTGCCCACCAACCAAAGCTAGAATTTGATAATATCACATATTTACTTTGATTAACAGCATAAAAGTCGAATCCAATTTCTATATGATAACAAGGATAATCGCCAATGTAATGTTTAGCACATTGCTCATCATCTGTTATAATAATAAACTTCATACTTGGATTTATACTAAGCATATGATTAATAGAATCTGACCAGTATTTATGTCTAAGAATTAAGTTTGGAACTCCTCTATATTCACCACCTCGAAAGTTTATAATACAAGTGTTTTCGTCGAGTGTTATTCCTAAATCATTTAATTTATTATTATATAATTCGGAATATTCATTTTTTATTTTAAACCAATCTAAAATTTCAGTTTTTATATCAATAAGATAGTCTTCTGATTGTGAAATTATATGAATCATTGTATTATCTTCTACATCAAAAACATTTGGATCAAACATATTAATTAAACAAGAATCACCATTGTATGTATGTTCCTTTACTAAATCATTATATTCATTAGCAATTCCTAAGTAAGTATTCAATCCGTTAGAATTTTTACCAGTTACTTCAACTTCTTTACCATAGTCAACTTCCATAAAATAAAATTGACTACTACCATTATAATAATCGTGTGTGGCTACTGGGTTAACACCCCATTCAAATCCTTTTTTCTCTGCAACTATTCTACATATAGTATAATACCACATGTGATTTCCAAAATTACCAGTTAAGTTTGTTGTTATCATATATTTTAATTTAATATTTTATTCGCAATTGATTTATTATGAAATGCAAATGGTATTATACCCTTATTCTCAGGTATTTCATTTTCTATTGAGAAGTATTTGGCAACATCTATATCAGCAAACTTCATATTGTTCTCTAAATAAATATGTCTATAGTTAACACATATATAACCATCTTCGTTATAATATCCGTGAAAAGCTTTCCACTCTAAGTTTAACTTCACCGGTAAATCAATAAGTTTTTTACTTCTAATCGAAACTGAATTACCAACTCTAATTAAATTACCATTAATATCTCTAAATGAAAAATTGTCATTAGGCATGGGCCAAGGTGCTCCGATATAGTCATAATCTAAAAACTCATCTCTCCAAGAATCTGGATTTATAACAAAACCATCATCATGTATTAACATAGCAAACTCAGTATCAATATGTTTACCCAATTCGTAAATAGATGAATAATTCCATTCATCTATATTATTCATCCTTTTTGTATATTCATGTTCAATATAATCAGGTAAGTTAACAGGCTTAATATCTGATACTAATTTTACTTTACCAAATTTAACACCACGACAACTAAACTCTAATGCTTTTATTGTTTCTTGTATCTTAACAGAAGTTAAAGCAACTAATGTTACATTTTCTAAATTAACCATAAATATTTTTTAATTTTTCATATTCGGATATCTTTTGATGTTCAGGAATAGTATTGGTTAATCTATCTTCAACAATTCTATTAACCATTGTATCAACATCTAACACTTTAGGTAATCCATGTTTTAAAAACATTCTTTGATAATAGTCACAATCCATTAACCAATTTATATTATCATCAAAGTAAATAATATCTTCATTTTTTATAGCTATAGCTGAAGGACACCCAATTGAGTTATGACCTGCCCATATTGGTTTATCAGGCCATCTTGGTTTTAATCTAGTGTGTAAATTTCTACCATCATTAGTATGCCAAAAACTAGATGCCATCCATTTCATATCAGAATCTAAATCAATAAAATCTTTAATGTTTTTCAATGTATTAGCATCAAATAATAAATCGTCTTGGAAAAGTATTTTAATCCACTTACCAGAACAATTTTTCAAAGCATTATTTAAATTTGGTGAAATAACACCTCTACCAACTTCATTTCTAAAGTATTTTATATTCAAATGTTTACCCCAAGATTCACATAAATCCTTTATAGTATCATCTTGACTATGGTCTGAAATAACAACTTCAAAGTCAGTAAATACTTGAGTGAATAGAATATTAAAACTTTGATTTAAAAACTCACTACCCTTACCATTATAACCATAAGCTGGTATAGCAATTGAAAAGAATGGAACTAATAATTTATTATTCATCTTATCAACATTTAAAGATATGTTTTTAGGAACATTTAACGGCGATTTAATAGGTTCTACATTAGAGTTTGTTTTTAAAGCTAAATCATAAATTGACTTTAACTCAGTACCAACATTAAATAAACCAGTTGCTTTGTTATTAACAAGTTGTATGATTTTATCAGAAATAACATCAACATAATCAAAATTACCAACAACATCAATCCAAGCTTTTTCATATGGAAATGGATTTGGTTTATGTGAACATCTTATCAGTAAGTAATCTTTAGATTGTAATTGAACCAATCCATCAGAAAGTAGTTTGGTGTAACCATACCAAGTATTACAATGAACTGGGACATCTTCTTCCGAAGAATTCTCTACTGATCCAGTATAAATATAGTCAGTTGAAATGTGAACTAATTTTATATTATTCTCATTACAAAACTTTATAAGTTCATCAACAAAAACATAGTTTGTTTTCCAGTGTGAATCTTTATCATCTGAATAAGTATCTGTATTAGCAATACAATTAACTATTACACTATACTTTCTAAACTCATCAAAAAAAGAAGAAAGATTCCCTATATCGAAGGAATTTTTCTTTCTTGAGATGTAGTTCCATCCGCTTTGATTTACAATCTCTTGACCAAGTAAACCATCTCCTAAGACAAGGACTTTTAATTCTGCCATTTTTCTTTAAAAACATTTTCAACGTATTCAAAAACAACTTCATCATAATGAGGAGCTGCTCCTAGAAAGAATACTTTATCTAATACTTGATTAGCATTTGGATATTTTTCATAATCATCCAAGTGTTTATATCCAGGATGCATTAATATGTTACCAGCGAAATAATTTCTTGTTTGAATTTTATTTTCTTCTAAAAAAGAAACTAACTTATCTTTAATTTCTTTATTCTCACAGATGAACGGGGTTCCAAACCAACAAGTTTCAGCTGGTTCTAATTTCTCAACGCCATTTACACCAGTTACATATTTAGTAACAATCTGTTCTATTCTATCTTTAGATATTTTTCTTTTAGTATCAATCTCTTCAAATTTCTTTAATTGAGCCAAACCAAATGATCCTTGTAAATCTAGTGGTTTTAAATTATAACCCATATTAGTAAATACATATTTGTGGTCAATAATACCATCATAAGATTCTAACCATTTATCAAAACGGTTACCACAAGTACCACAAGAAAGTAAGTTAGAAGAACCAATACAGTAACAATCTCTACCCCACCAAGAAATACTAACAAATAATTTCTTTAACTCATCAATATTTGTTGAACACATACCACCTTCACCTGTTGAGATGTGGTGTGCTGGATAGAATGAACAAGACCAAGCAACGTAATAATCATTAACATCTTTACCATTCCATTTAGTACCCAATGTATCACAACTATCACCAACTAATTGAATGTTATGTTTATCACATAATTCTTTTAATTGATCCATATTTGGTGGATTACCTAAAACTGGAGAAACAAAGATAGCTTTTGTTCTTGGTGTAATTTTTTCTTCAATTTTTGTAATATCAAAGTTTAAGGTATTCCATTCAATATCAACAAATACTGGTACTAAGTTATTTTGAACCAATGTAGAAATTGTTGTTGGAAAACCAACCGGTGATACTATCACTTCAGATCCATCTTCCCATTGAAAGTATTTTTTCAATGCTGCAACTAAAACTAAATTTGCTGAACTTCCGGAGTTAACCATATGTGAATGTTTAACATTAAATTTCTTAGCGAACTCACGTTCAAATTTATAAACATTCTCACCAGTAACTAACCATTTACCAGTTAGTAAGGTAGATATACCACTTAAAATCTCTTCATTATCCCAATAAGGACCAGAATAAAGTACTTGACTTTTACCTGGTACAAAATTTTGATTATAAAGATATTTAGGTTGATTCTCGGTTAGAAACTGACCAATATTTTCTAATAATTCTTCTATATTCATATTAATTTTTATTTATATTTATATTATTTATATAACTTTTTATTTAAAAGTTATTATTTACTAAGTATTTTTGAAATATAATTTCATTATAATCATTTGACTTTTTGAATAAGTTGTTGAAATAATAATTATCAACAATAGTATTAGAGTCACAATCAATATAAACTTTTTCACTATTTTTATTCAGGTAGAATTCCATCCGTTTAATAATTTCTTTTACACTTGAAAAGTTATCAAAACAAATATTTAATGTTTTATTATTTTCGGAATAATTATCAATTAGTGTAGGTAATGTTTCTGAAAGATCATCAATATCAATTAAGTATCTACCAACACTAAATACTTTTAATTCTTCACCATTATTAATCTTATCTTTAAGACTATTAAAAAATGTTATCTTATTTGCATTATTACCAATAACAATAGGAAGTCTAAATATTAAATAGTTACTATGATTGTCAGATATCATTTTTTCCATTTTAATCTTATGATTTATATAAGGACTTTTTAAACTACCATCAATAACAGAAACCGTACTAAAATAAATTAGTTTTTTATTTAGTAATAGGTGTTCTTTTAATAAGGATTCTTCTCTTTCAAACTCACTTTCTTTAGTTTCTGATGAATTTGAAACACCGGATGAAAATATGATGATATCATTATCATCATTATATTTTTCAAATGCTTTAGCAATAAGACCCTTACCTATTATCATAACTTTTTTAATGGTGTATATTTCTTCTTATACATTCTTATATAATTAGACATCTCTATTTGTTTATGACGGTTTTGATTTGAGTCATTACTTTCTAATAAATCATTATAAACATAAAGTGGTTCATCTATAAATAAAGATTTTTTCCCAGCCATTTCTAACATAGGTATCATAAAAGCTTGGTCACCGGTTGTAAACATCCACTCACCATTTCTTTTAAAATCCTCGACATTTATTTTCATAAACAACTCTTTTCTATATGTTCTTAAATGTGTTGCTAACCAATCGTACTCTCTGAATAAATTATTCTCAATAATCATGTCTGGATATTTATAAACCCAACCAGCTTTATGACCTTGGAAAGTTTCAAAGTTACCATATGTCATCCAAATATCATCAGTATAAATATCATTTAGTTTATTTAAAACTTGATCGTTTTTTAAATAATCATCACCATCTACTGTAACAATAATAGATTTATCTTTTGATTGTTTTGTCAAAAACAAGATATTTGCAATTTGAGGAACTCTGATTCCATTTTGAAATACTTTAAAGTTTTCATAATTAGATTCAAACTCTTTAGCAATTTCATATGTTTTATCAGTTGATAAAGCATCAACCATTATAACTTCATAATTATCATAGTCTTGAGTTACACAAGATTCTATACATTTTGTTATCCAATCTTGTTGTTCACAAGCATTTATAACTATCGTAAAATGATTACTCATATTTTAAAATTAATTTGTTATTTATATAACAAAAAAAAGAGAGAGTTTAAAACTCTCTCTTTTTCTTTTTTAATCTTCTTTCTTCTTTCTTGTCTTTTTTAGTTTTTCAACCTTTTCAACTGTGATAAAAGAAATATCATCTTCTTTGTTGTAGTCAATATTGAACTTAGTTCCTTCATCAGGGTTATTTTCAATAATATAATCAGTAACTATATCATCAACCCATCTTTGAATTGCTCTTTTCAATGGTCTAGCTCCAAACTTAGGATCATAACCAACTTCAACTAAATGTTCTTTTAAAGTATCAGTGATCTCAATTGGATAACCGATATCAGATGCTCTTTTAACTGTTTTAGTTAATTCTAAGTCAACAATTTTTAAAATTTCATTTTTACCTAAATCTTTAAAGTAAATAATCTCATCAAGTCTGTTGATAAACTCAGGAGCAAACTTGTTTTTAAGTTCTTTCTCTAAAATTCCTTTAATCTCTTCTTCTCTTACACTTTCTTTGTTCTTTGTAGAGAATCCAACACCAGTTCCAAAGTCTTTTACTAGTTTAGTTCCAACATTTGAAGTCATTAAAATAATACAGTTTTTGAAACTTACTTTTCTTCCGTGAGAATCGGTAACTTGACCATCATCTAACATCTGTAAGAATAAGTTAAATACTTCTGGATGTGCTTTTTCAATCTCATCAAAAAGAACAACGGAATAAGGTTTTCTTCTAATTTTATCAAGAACATTAGCATCTTCATACCCAACGTATCCAGGTGCAGATCCTTGAATTCTAGAGATAGAAATTTTATCCATATACTCAGACATATCCAATCTGATTAAAGAATCCTCAGAGTCAAATAAATACTTAGCGATTTGTTTAGCTAACTCAGTTTTACCAACACCAGAGTTACCAATTAACATTCCACTAAATACCGGTCTATTAGCATCTTTCATACCAACTCTACCTCTTTGAATAGCTCTAACTACTTTCTTAACAGCTTCATCTTGACCAACAACTTTACCAGAGATTTCAGAACCCATTTTAGCAAGTCTAGTATTTTCTTTCTCGCCAACTTTTTGTAATGGAATACCAGTCATCATAGAAACAACTTCAGCAACATTATCTTCTGTAACAATTTGTTTGTTTCTTGAAGATTCATCTTCCCATTGTTTTCTTGCTTTTTCAAGTGACTCATTTAAAAGTCTTTCAGTGTCTCTTAATTTAGCAGCATCTTCATACTTTTGAGAACGAATAACTTCATTCTTTTGCTCTTTAACATCTAAAATCTTTTTCTCAATTTCGGTAATTTCTTTCGGAACTACAATGTTAGAAATATGAACTCTTGATCCAGACTCATCTAAAGCATCAATAGCTTTATCAGGTAAGAATCTATCAGTCATATAACGTGATGTTAAGTCAACACAAGCTTTTATAGCTTCAGGTGTATAAATAACATTGTGATGTGACTCATATTTATCTTTAATGTTACCAATAATTTCCATTGTTTCTTCTACTGAAGCAGCCTCAACAACAACTTTTTGGAAACGTCTTTCTAAAGCACCATCCTTTTCAATGTGTTTTCTATACTCATCAAGAGTTGTAGCACCAATGATTTGGATTTCACCTCTCGCCAGAGCCGGTTTAAACATATTAGAAGCATCCATTGAACCAGAAGCACCACCAGCACCAATCATAGTATGAATCTCATCAATGAAAAGAATTACATCTGGATTTTTTTCCATCTCACCCATAAGAGCTTTAATTCTTTCTTCAAATTGACCACGGTATTTAGTACCAGCAACCATAGAAGCTAAGTCTAACATCACAACTCTTTTATTGAAAAGAATTCTACTTACTTTTCTTTGAACGATTCTAAGTGCTAATCCTTCAGCGATTGAAGATTTACCAACACCAGGTTCACCAATAAGAATTGGATTGTTTTTCTTTCTTCTTGAAAGAATTTGAGAAACTCTTTCAATTTCTTTTTCACGACCCACAATTGGATCTAACTTACCTTCCTCAGCCATCTTAGTTAAGTCACGACTATAAGTATCTAAAACCGGAGTTTTAGACTTAGTATCGGAGTTCTTTTTAGATGCTGAGAATGATTTATCATCATCATCGTCATCCTCGATAGCCATTCTAATATCAGGTACATTCTTAATGTACTCTTCTTGTTTATTGCTTATTGTCATATTAAAAATTAATTTTGGTTTCTTATTACGTATTTTATTATATCCTTATCATTATCATAAGTTTTATCCACTGGTAGTATTTCATCAAGTCTTAGATTTCTTTCATAAGATTTATCTTTGATACCCCACTCTTTAGATCTTACAGTTAATGTAACAACATCATTGTATATATCAAAAAATTTTATTGAGGATCCTATTCCTCTTGATTTATTATCTTCCCAATTAAAACTTATTTTATTATCATAATAATTTAAAAATTTAGGTAGATAGTTTATATTAGATTTAACATCAAATGAAAAATAACTTGTAGTCCATTGATTATCAATGGTAATTTGATGATCATTAGATATACAAATAAATATCTCACTTTCTATTTTAATCCAATTATTCATTTAAGCTAATTTTGCATTTTTTAAATAATCTCTAAGAAAAACATTCTTTTCACCACCCACAAAATCTACCCAGTCAGAGTATAATTTTTTTTCGTCTTCATTACCAGTTAAAAAGTATCCGTCTTTTCTCATTCTTTCAATTTTACGATCAGTTAACATATTATTCTTTAAATATTGAAAATGATTTTCCATAACCCAATCTCCAAAATCTAAATAAACTTCTCTGTTAAAAACTTTTTCATCTATAATGAAACAAATAGCGGTCATTTGATCACCCAAGTCTGGCTCATTAAATGATGAACATATAACATCATTCTCTATTAAAGTATTATATGTTTTATTTAGAGTTCCTAATCTCTCGGAGTTATTATTTGTGGTTCCACCATTAAGTAAAATTACGGTCTTCCAATACTTAACCCAGTCTAAATATTCATTTGAGTGAAAATTTTCCAAACTATATTCAGTTAAAGCGTGTGAGAATTGTATTCCCATTTGTATACCAGTTAGTTGGTAGTTGACAAACCCATACATTCTCAATTCTAATTTATCTTCCATATGTTTTATATATATGAAGATTATAAAGTTTAATAATCCAAATATGATATTAAGAGGTAGAGGTTGTCCAAAGTGTAATTTTTCCAAAGGAGAGTTATTAATTTCAAAGATATTAAAAAGTATAGGTATAAAATTTGAGGAACAATTTATTATAAAAGGATTAAAAACTAATAAGGGTGGCACACCAAGATTTGATTTTGTAATTTTCGAAAACAATATTTTAACAAAAATTATTGAATATGATGGAATGGAATTTTACATTTTGAGCCTATTAATAGATTTGGTGGATTAAAAAGATTTGAAGACCAAAAAGAAGTTGATAAATTTAAAAATGAATATTGTTTATATAATAATATAAAAATGATAAGAATACCATATACAGATTTATCAAAAATAAACAATGAATATATAATGGATAAAATTATATAAGTTTTATTTCAACTTAACAGAAAGGCTTCGGTTACTAAAAAGTTTTTGACCGGTTACTTCGAGTAAAGTTTTTTTGGAAATAAATTCTGGAATATTTAAATCATAATCTTCTGAAGGTATTTCAATCTCAGCAATTACAATATGACATTTATCTTTGAAGATATCAACTTCCCAATAAAGATCACCATCTGGATAAATCCATCTTTCTTTTTTAATGTATCTAGAATTTGATTTGTTTTCACGACATCCTTTTTTGAATTCTTCATATTCTAATTTAGTGATATCTTTTTCAACCTCTTCATTTGAAAAGTCAGATATTTTAGTTTTTATGGTATGAATCCATCTTTTACCATATAAGTTAGAATTCCATTGTCTAACTCTTTCCCAAACACCATCTTTATTTTTAAAATAAAATTGGTCTATTTTAACCACTTCGGTTGGCAATATATCAGGCATTGCCTTTAGTAAAAACTTTCTTTCAATTTCTATCATCAAATCCTTTTCTTATTTGTCTTTCTACTTTTTCAAAAAATCTGGATACTAAAAGTAATCCTATTGTTAAAACTATTGGTATAACTATTAAACCCATACCACATAAAATTCCTATTCCGGAGATAACCCAAATAAAAGCGGCGGTTGTAATTCCGATGATTTTATCATGATCTCTCATAATTACTCCACCACCAAGGAAACCCATACCAGTAACGATAGTAGATAATATCCTTGTAGGATCAGCAATATTATATAAATCGGCTGCGTAAAAAGAACCAATTGTAAAAATAGCCGAACCAACACATATAAGTAAGTTTGTTCTTAATCCAGCAAATTTATTTTTAGCTTCTCTTTCCCAACCAACTAAAGCTCCACATATAGTTGCCACTATTATCTTAATTGATATTGGTGCCAACATTTCAATCTCTTTATAAAAATCTATTAACATAATTGTATTTATCAATAATGTTAATCTTCATTACAAATATAGTTAAAATAAAAAAGACCCGAACAAAAATTAATTTATTAATTTTATCCGGATCTTTAATCACTATAAAAACCTACTTATTATATCAAAATAAGTGTTTTTGTTTTTAAAGTGTTTTTAAAGTTTATATATATTTGATGGATAATTATATGGAAATAATGGCTTATATAGGCTCAGTTATAATACTTATGTCCTTTGTAGTCAAGGATGTAAAGTGGTTAAGAATACTAAATAATGTAGGATGTTTAATTTTTTTAGTTTACTCTTTTTATCATGGAAGAACACCACTAATTCTTTTGAACAGTGGTGTTATATTAGTTAATATTTATCATTTGATTAAAAAAGATTAATTTCTTCGAATAGAAAATTTATCTTCAGGTTTTATAATATTTAGTTTATCACAAGCCATCATAAAAGAATCAATTATTCCAAAAGCTTCTTTAGTATTTTCAACTTCGTATTCAAAAACTTCCCAGTTCTCGTTATTCACGTCTTGAAGATTCCTTAAAATAATATGAATACCATAATAAACATCAGAGTAATAAATACCCAATTGTGCGTAAAATTCTAATTTATGACCTTTCTCTTCTATAGGTTTGTATGATGTTGCAAACATCCCAATCATTTTATCACCATCAAGATTTATTACTTTATTTTTAAATTTACCAAGTATTGGATATTCTAAAATAATATTTTCAAAAAATGATTCAGTTGTTTCTGTACCAATTTTATTGAAAGGTATTTTTTGAAATTTAGAAATTTCATCTCCTATCTCACCTTTAAGATAAGGTATCTCATATTTGTCTTTCCAATCTTCAGTATCGAAAAACTCTTTAATCTTTTTTAGTTTCATCTAAATAGTTTAATAAATTTTCTAACAAGTTATCAGCTCTATCAAAGAACTCTTTATTCTTGTTTATTGTTTGATTTGCTAAATAATAGTTCATCTCTTTATTTGTATAAAAAGCTTCTATTAATTGGTCTGGTACAAATACACCAGAGTATTTTAACTGCATAATAAATGGCATAACTACACTTTTTGGATTATTTGAGAATCCATCATCAAATACATCTGAATATGATTCAGGTAATTCTTTACCTTCATAATCATCGGCTCCGTCATCACCATGTACATAAAATCCAGAAACTTTTCCTTCTAAATGATTTCTTAACATATTATCATTTTTACCAGATTTTGATAAACTACCAGTAACTTTTGAATTTTTAATATCTTCTCCCATCAATTTTCTAGCATCTTCTAATGTTAATGTTTGATTAACACAAACTAATCTATCAAAAAGAGTTTTTATTTGAGATGTAAGTGAATGCCAATGAATTGGTGAAAATATAAGAAATGCATCACTATCTTGTAATAACTCATAAACATTTAATTCTGAAAGTAAATCAGGTTCTTTATTTCCTTTATAATAACAAGAACAAGGGAAATGACAATGATATCCGCCAGCAGTAGAAACACATCCTTTACAAGGTTGTATGTTAGGTTTTTTTGAATTATTGACTGATAAATCAATAACTTTAAATTCTATAAATGGTGACCATTTTTCTAAAACATAATCAACTATTTTATGTGTTTTAGAAACCATACCTGAACAAGTATCAGGATCTCTTGGTGATCCTTGAAAAAGTACAACTTTCCACTTTTTATCTCCGAGTTTTCTAATTTTCATACATTATATATTAAAAATGAATTTTATTAAAATAATATATAAGAGATGAAACATATTAGAAATTATAAATCTTTTATTAAAGAGGTTCATAATCAAATTCCAATTATAGAAAAACAAATATTTTCTGATTTTTCTAATTCAATTTGGGATATGAGTTTAAGATCTTCAATATTTACAACAGATGAAAAAGAATTCATTAAAGAAAATTTAATCAGTTATAAAATTGATTTATTAAAAGAAGAATTTGGTATCAAAGATTTCTTTAAAACTGTTTATGATAATGGTAAGAAAGCAGGTGGTGAATTATTCACAACCATAAAAGGAAAGCTTCTTAAAATTAAAGAAGGAATGAAATCTTTAATTTCAGGTGTTGTTAAATTCTTTGAATCTATGATTAAAAAACTTTTTAACCTTAGTCAAGATAATGTTAAAAACATAACAACACAATTTAAATCACCAATAAATAAAAAATTGGTTGAGTTAATAACTCAAAAGAAAATCAGTACAGAAGATTTAAAAGGTGATATTGGTAATGTTAAACAAACAACTGATTTTTTAAAAACTAAATTTGTTAGTTCATTTAGTAAAAAAGTTGAAACAGTTGATGATAAAGTTATCTCTGATGCGGAAGCTGAAGTTGCTAATATAGAAGATGAATTGAAATTAGAATCATTTGATATACTTAAAACATTCTACTCAGTTAATGAAGATTTTAAAGTTGGTGATAAAGTTTCATATACTAGAGATAATGGTGAAACTGTTGAAAAAGAAGTTATTAAAATTGATGGCGATACATTAACTTTCAAAGATAAAGAAGGTAATGAGTTTACTAAAGGTGTGAATGATGTTAAACCAGTTAAAGGAGTTTCTGATAAAATATTAGATGCTAAAGATTGGTTTATGAAATGGTTTTTAGATATGAATAAAACTTCACCACCAGAAGAAGGAAAAGCAAAGTGGTGGATGAAATTAGTTTTAAAGGTAATTCTTTTACTACTTGCACCAATGAAAGCTTTGATAACAAATACTATTAATTTTATTTCTAAAAATGCTGCAAAAGGTCTCTCAAACTTTGTTAAATCTTTAGGTGGTCCTGGTATATTTGAGTTTGCTGCTTTAAATGCTGTTTTATTAGGTATTCCTAATTTGATAGATGCTCCATCAAAAGTTATATTC
>Ga0208133_1000182_pt1 | contig 25130 bp, 27 predicted proteins | sample ColrivemetaGS535_FD_187595 | JGI IMG/M metagenome (GOLD analysis project Ga0208133, IMG submission 187595) | Estuarine microbial communities from the Columbia River estuary, USA - metaG S.535 (SPAdes) (version 2) | ecosystem: Environmental > Aquatic > Marine > Intertidal zone > Estuary | place... | reverse complement strand
TTCATAAAATGATGTTTAAAAAGCCAAGTCAAGAATACATAAAGAACAAAGTGATCATAGATGCTTTAGATAAATTATTAATCTTGCATGCAGATCATGAGCAAAACTGTTCTACCTCTACTGTAAGAATTGTTGGTTCTTCTCATGCTGGTTTATTTGCTTCACTTTCAGCAGGTATTTCAGCCCTCTGGGGACCTTTACATGGCGGTGCTAACCAGGCAGTACTTGAAATGTTAGAGGCTATTGAAGCTGATGGTGGAGATACTAAAAAATATATGGCTAAAGCCAAGGATAAAAACGATCCATTTAGATTAATGGGCTTTGGTCACCGTGTGTACAAGAATTTTGACCCTAGGGCTAAAATCATCAAAAAAGCGGCAGACGAGGTATTAAATGATTTAGGAGTAGAAGATCCAATCTTAGCCATTGCTAAAGGATTAGAAAAAGAAGCTTTAGAAGACCCGTATTTTGTAGAAAGAAAATTATATCCTAATGTGGATTTCTACTCAGGTATTATTTACAGAGCATTGGGAATTCCAACTGAGATGTTTACGGTGATGTTTGCATTGGGACGCTTACCAGGTTGGATCGCTCAATGGAAAGAGATGCGTGAAAATAATGAGCCTATTGGAAGGCCAAGACAGGTATATATTGGAGAAAACTTCAGAGATTTTGTTCCAGTAGAAAATAGATAACCAAATATTACTTTATAGTAAAAGCCTTGTTGTATTTTTAACAAGGCTTTTTTAGTTAAAAAAGCAGTGCTTATGATAAAGCTTAACGTGGTTGACGAAACCGCTCCATTAAAAGCGGTTGTGTTAGGTATAGCCAAGCATAATGGACCCGAGCCAAAACTAGAGGAGGCTTACGATCCAAAATCTAAAGAACACATTATAGCGGGGACTTATCCTGAAGAGTCTGATATGGTTCGTGAGATGGAAGGTTTTGAAGCAGTATTGGTTAAACATGGCGTAAAAGTATATAGGCCCTCAGTAATTCCAAACTGCAATCAGATTTTTTCTAGAGATATTGCCTTTGTGATTGAAGATATCCTTATAAAAGCCAATATTCTTCCAGATAGAGAAGAAGAATACCAGGCCATTAAATATTTAATAGATCAGATAGATCCCGCTAAAGTAGTTTATCCTCCACAGGAGGTCCACGTAGAAGGCGGAGATGTTATGCCTTGGAACGATTATATTTTTGTGGGAACTTATACCGCTCAAGATTATCCGGACTACATAACTGCTAGGACTAACAAAAAAGCTGTTGATTTTTTAACTACTTTGTTTCCTAACAAGACGGTGAAGGCATTTGAACTTAAGAAATCCAATACCGATCCTAAAGAGAATGCGTTACATTTAGACTGTTGTTTTCAGCCTGTAGGAAAAAACATGGCCATATTACACAAAGCTGGTTTTTTAATTGAAACAGAATATGAGTGGCTTAGAGACTTTTTTGGAAGAGACCATGTTTTTGAGATTACCAAAGAAGAGATGTATCAGATGAATTCTAATATTTTTTCTATTGCTCCCAATGTGGTGGTTTCAGACCAGCGTTTTACAAGATTAAACACTTGGCTCACTAGTAAGGGCATAACAGTAGAAGCCATTGAGTACAAAGAAATTGCCAAGCAAGAAGGATTATTGAGGTGTAGCACCTTACCATTAATAAGAGACTAATGAAACAATTGACCAATCATATTTTAATGATCAGGCCTGCACAGTTCAGGATGAACGAGCAAACGGCTGTGAATAATTACTTTCAGGCACAGGCGGGAATAACGCCAGAAGCTGTAGTGAAAAAAGCCCAAGAGGAGTTTGACGCTTATGTGTCTGTATTGAGAGAAAAAGGCGTTCAAGTTACTGTGGTTCAAGATACGCTAGACCCAGATACGCCAGACGCACTATTCCCAAACAATTGGGTGTCTTTTCACCAGGATGCCACGGTAGCGCTTTATCCTATGTTTGCAGAAAACAGGCGTTTAGAGCGAAGGGAAGCAGTGCTAGAAATTCTGGAAGAAGATGGATTCATTATTGATCAGGTTATGGATTATACTGCTGCAGAAGACTCAGGCATTTTCTTAGAAGGTACGGGAAGCCTCATTCTAGACAGGGTTCACAAGAAAGCCTATTGTGCATTGTCTTCCAGAGCAGATGAAGAACTATTTATAGAATTCTGTGAAGATTTTGAATACACTCCCGTCATTTTCACGGCCAATCAAACGGTAGAAGGAAAACGCTTGCCCATTTACCACACCAATGTAATGATGTGTTTGGCAGAGACTTTCGCTGTGATTTGTTCGGACAGCATAGACGACAAGAAGGCGCGTAAAGCGGTATTGAATCACCTAAAAGAAGACGGGAAAGAAGTCATAGCAATTAGTGAGGTCCAAATGCACTCTTTTGCTGGAAATATGCTTCAAGTACTCGGTTCAAACGAAACCCCATATTTGGTCATGAGTACTACCGCTTATGAGAGCCTACAACCCGATCAGTTGTCAAAAATTAGAAAGCACTGCGAGATCATTCACGCAGATCTTTCCACGATTGAAACCTGTGGAGGCGGGAGTGCTCGTTGTATGATGGCAGAGGTGTTTTTGCCCAGGATGGAAAATTAATGATAGGTTTGATTAGGGTCATTGGCTATTTTAGCATCTAAAATTCTTTTAAAGTATTTTTGAATCCCTTTGGTGTCTGCTTTTACTTTGACAAAATAATCATCCATATAGACGCTATACACCCCTATATCTCCCTTGAAAATAGTGAGCTTATAAAATGGTATAACCAGTGCGTAGGTTTCTAAAAGAGACCTAAAACGCAATATAATTCCTTTAGGTCTAAGCTCAATAGAGCTGTAATTGGTGTTGTGGTCTAGACTTAGTAGTGAATAAATGGTCGCACTGCTAGAAACTATCTCCATTTTCGGAGAGCCAATACCACCCATTTTAAAACGTTCTCTAATGGAGTATGGCGTTCCGACCATTTCATTGATGGTTTTGGTTTGGCTTGGGTTGTTATAAGAGTCGTTATAAAGCATTTTTTTTTAGGTTAAAGGTACTATATTTAATCACTGACTAAGCGGTCTTATTGCAAAAGAGCCCGTATTTATTGAGAATAAAATCTTAATTTTGCCCCTTAGAATTAACCATTATGAATGTACTACCCCTGATTGAAAAAACCGTCCTTTCTGGCGTTGAAAAAATTTTTGGCAAGCAATTGTCTTCCGTAGAATTTGTGCCTACTAGAAAAGATTTTGAAGGAGATATTACAGTGGTGGTCTTTTCTTTGCTTAAAGAGATTAAAGGAAACCCGGAAGTGATTGGAAACCAGATAGGAACTTATTTGCAAGAGCAACTTAAGGAGGTAAAGTCATTTAATGTGGTCAAAGGCTTTTTAAACATCAGCTTTACGGATCGTTTTTTTCTCAGCGCTTTCACCGATGCTTTATTGGATACCTCTTATGGTACGGTCAAAGAGAAAGACTCCCACGCAGTGATGGTAGAGTACTCCTCTCCAAACACCAACAAACCCCTGCATTTAGGGCATATTAGAAATAACTTATTGGGCTATTCAGTGGCTAAAATTCTGGAGGCTTCCGGTAAAAAAGTATACAAGACCCAAATCATCAACGACCGTGGTATTCATATTTGTAAAAGTATGTTGGCTTGGGAGAAATTTGGGCATGGAGAAACGCCTGAATCTACAGGTCTTAAAGGAGACGCACTAGTAGGTAAATACTATGTGGCTTTTGATAAAGCTTATAAGGCAGAAGTAGCTGCTCTTATAGCTGGAGGCATGGAGCAATCCGAAGCTGAGAAATCAACAATGCTATTGCAAGAGGCGCAAGAAATGCTCATTCGTTGGGAATCTGGAGATGCTGGGGTAGTAGCCCTATGGAAAAAAATGAATGCATGGGTCTATAAGGGGTTTGAAGAAACCTATAAGCGTTTGGGCGTTAGCTTTGACAGTTATTATTACGAGAGTGATACTTACTTACTTGGGAAAGATATTGTTGCCAAAGGTTTAGATCAAGGCGTGTTTTTTAAGAAAGAAGACGGAAGTGTTTGGATAGACCTCACCGAGGAAGGCCTAGATGAGAAAATTGTATTGCGTTCAGACGGTACAGCCGTTTATATGACCCAAGATATTGGAACGGCTATTCAGCGTGTGGCAGATTATTCAGATGTGAATGGTATGGTTTATACCGTGGGGAATGAGCAAGATTACCACTTTAAGGTATTGTTCTTGATTCTAAAAAAATTAGGATTTAGTTGGGCCCAGCAATTGTTCCATTTGAGTTATGGGATGGTAGATTTGCCTAGCGGTAAAATGAAGAGTAGGGAAGGAACGGTAGTAGATGCAGACGATCTAATTACGGAAATGACTGCTACAGCAGAAAGTATCTCGGAAGATTTGGGTAAATTATCAGGATACACTCAAGAGCAGAAAACAGCTCTTTATGAGACTATTGGTTTGGGAGCACTCAAATATTATATTTTAAAAGTAGATCCTAAGAAGCGAATTTTATTTGATCCAAAAGAGTCTGTGGATTTCCAGGGGAATACAGGACCTTTTATGCAGTATACTTACGCAAGAATTCAATCCATTTTAAGAAAAGCAGATTTTGATACATCTGTTGTGCCAGATTTTGAAAGGCAAGAATCTTTTTTACATGAAAAAGAAGTGGCCCTATTAAAGCAATTGTTTTTATTTCCTGAAACAATTCAATTGGCTGCGCATAATTACAGTCCTGCTTTGGTGGCTAATTACACCTATGATTTGGTAAAGGCTTTTAATAGTTTTTACCAGAACGTCTCTATTTTGGGTGAGTCTAACGAGGAATTAAAAGTATTTAGGATAGGGCTCTCCAGAAAAGTGGCTCAAGTGATTCAAGATGCTTTAGGCCTTTTAGGGATTGAAGTGCCAGAGCGTATGTAATTTTTTTGGTATGCTATTTTAAAAAAAAAAGGCGGCCCATGGGCCGCCTTTTTACTGTATCTATATAAAGATTATTTTTCTTCAGACTTGGCCACTGCCAATCCGTAAATAACCAATCCAAATCCAATTTTATTTACAGCATCTCCAATGTTGTAAACAATATCTAAATCTAATCCTCCAAAGATACCATCGTACCATCCTGGAGTACCAGCCATGTATCCAATAGGATAGATAGCCCATCCTACAAGTACAAACCAGCATAAGGTTTTGTGCGCACTTAAGACTGCACCACCTGCTGCTTCTGCTAACTTTTTAGCTTCACCAAACCAAATATCATAGACTATAGCAAAGTAAGCCAATCCTGAGATTAGTCCCCATATTTGAGCCATATCTCTATTTACTGCTTCTCCAATATATCCTGTTACTAACATGATTACAGAGAAAAAGATCATTCTCCACATCAAGGATTTTTTAGCACCTGCAGCTTTTAAGATTAAATAGAATTCTACACACATTAATGGAACTGTAAGAATCCAGTCTACGTATCTAAAGAAAGTTGGAGATTCTCCAAAATCTGCCCAATAGTCTCTCATATACCAATAGTGAACTGCGGCAATGAAAGTAATTAGTCCAGATACAAGGATAGAAGTTCTCCATTTTTTGTCAAATCCGTTCATGGATAAGAAGAAAAATGCAGAAGCAGCCATCATAGCCATACACCCTACAAAGAATGTGAAGCCAACATAATCATCAGTTGCCATTTGGGCAGCTAAAGGAAGGGATGCGAATAAATTTTGCATAATAATTAGGTTTTTTTGGTTAATAATTCCGATCTCAATACAATGTTTAATGAAACCGGTTTAAAGTTAAACATTAATTTGATAAAATCAACACCTATTAAATAATATTTTAATAATTTTAGTGTTAAATGTTTATCATATTGAAAAATACAAAATTAATTCTAACTTTTTTCACTCTTTGGCTATCAATTTTTTTTAATGAAAAGCTGGAAGATTATACCGCTTACTTTTGTATTCTAAGTTTGGGGATTCTTCACGGTGCCAATGACCTTGGTATTGGGAAAAAAACCCTTCATGCGCATGCGTTTATTTCAAAAAAATGGATTTTACTCCTTATATATGTATTGGCCATTTTTAGTGTTGCTTTTTTACTTATGCAATTCCCTACAATGACCCTTACATTATTTGTTTTGTTTAGTGCCTACCATTTTGGAGAGCAGCATTGGGAGTCGTTAATATCCAATAAAGGGGTATTTGCTAAAATGTTTATGACTGCTTATGGGATGTCTATTTTTACACTACTCTTTAGTGCACACAGCCTTTTAGTATCTGATATTATTCAAGATATTAGCAATGTTAGGTTATCTCCCACGCTTATTCAGATGTCAATGTACGCGAGTTTGGCCATTACAGCAATCTTATATGCTATTAAATACCAAAAGACATTTGAGTATTCCTTTACACTACGTCAGATTTTTTATCTACTAGTTTTCTTCGTTGTATTTAACAGTACTACCTTATTGTGGGCTTTTGCCATATATTTTATTTTCTGGCACTCACTTCCCTCGTTGGTTGATCAAATGAATTTTTTATACGGTCGTACTGATTTTAAAGGCTTTGTAATGTTTGTTAAGTCTAGTTGGTTGTATTGGGCCATGGCAGTTTTATCCTTGGGGGCCTATTATTTTATTTTAAAGCAATATTTGGTTTTAGAACTCTCCATGTTTTTTGCTTTCCTAACAGCTTTAACCATGCCCCATATATTTCTGATGTACTTTTCAAAGAAAGTAGATTAGAACTATCTTTTTTCTCGGGTGATTTCTTAAATTTGCCCTTTAATATTCAGACCATATGTTCGATAATTTAAGCGATAAACTAGACAAAGCCCTTCATGTTTTAAAAGGGCATGGTCAGATTACAGAAATTAACGTTGCAGAGACTTTAAAAGAGGTAAGGCGTGCCTTACTAGATGCAGATGTTAACTTTAAAATCGCAAAAGACTTTACCAACACCGTTAGAGAAAAGGCATTGGGTCAACAAGTACTCACCAGCCTTCAGCCAGGTCAGCTTATGGTTAAGCTGGTTAAAGATGAACTGACCCAGCTTATGGGCGGGGAATCTGTAGGTTTAAACTTGGCAGACAATCCATCGATTATTTTAATGGCTGGTCTTCAGGGATCTGGTAAGACTACTTTTTCCGGTAAGTTGGCTTTATATTTAAAATCAAAAAAATCTAAAAACCCACTTTTAGTAGCCTGTGATGTTTACAGGCCAGCGGCCATTGATCAATTACAGGTTGTGGGAGATCAGATAGGCGTTGCAGTATATTCCAATAAGGAAGAATCTAATCCAGTGGCCATTGCCCAAGCAGGTATAGCCCATGCTAAAGCAAATGGACATAATTTAGTAATTATAGATACTGCTGGTAGATTGGCGGTAGACGAGGCTATGATGGCAGAAATTGCCAACATTCATAAGGCCATTACGCCTAGCGAAACTTTATTTGTCGTAGACGCTATGACGGGTCAGGATGCAGTGAATACTGCAAAAGCATTTCATGATGTTTTAAATTTTGACGGGGTTATTTTAACCAAGCTAGATGGAGATACTAGGGGTGGAGCAGCAATTTCTATTAAATCTGTAGTAACCAAGCCTATAAAATTTATTGGTACAGGTGAAAAAATGGAAGCCTTAGATGTGTTTTATCCAGAGCGTATGGCAGACCGTATCTTGGGAATGGGAGATGTGGTTTCCTTAGTAGAGCGGGCTCAGGATCAGTTTGACGAAGAAGAGGCTAGAAAGATTCAGAAGAAAATTGCAAAAAACACCTTTGGTTTTGACGACTTCCTTACCCAGATTCAACAGATTAAGAAGATGGGTAACTTAAAAGACCTTATGGGAATGATCCCAGGAGCAGGAAAGGCCCTCAAAGGATTAGATATAGACGACGACGCTTTTAAACATATAGAAGCGATCATTCACTCTATGACCCCATTGGAGCGAAGCCAACCCACTAGGTTAGACGCTAGTAGAAAAAAGCGTATAGCCAAAGGCAGTGGCAGGACCATACAAGACGTAAATCAATTGCTAAAGCAATTTGATCAGATGTCTAAAATGATGAAAATGATGCAAGGTGGTGGCGGTAAAAAGATGATGCAAATGATGGGAGGCCTTGGTGGCATGCGTTAATATAAAATAAAGAGGATTCTATGGAATTATTAGACGGAAAAAAAGTGTCCAATGACATTAAAGATGAAATAGCTATAGCTGTTTCTGACATGAAAGCCAGAGGAGAAAAAGTGCCACATTTAGCTGCGGTTATTGTTGGAAACGACGGTGCTTCATTAACATATGTTGGAAGCAAAGTGAGGTCTTGTGAGCGTGTTGGTTTTGAATCTACGATGTTGCGATTGCCCTCTACTACCTCAGAAGTAGAACTCTTAAAAGAAATCAAGAAGCTCAACGAAAATCCAGAAATTGACGGTTTTATTGTACAGCTTCCTTTGCCAAAACAGATAGATACCCAATCTGTATTAATGGCTATTGACCCAGATAAGGATGTAGATGGATTCCATCCTATGAATTTTGGAAAGATGGCATTGGATATGAGTACTTTTATCCCAGCTACGCCATTTGGGATATTAGAGCTTTTAGAGCGATATAATGTAGAGACAAAAGGGAAGCATACCGTAGTAATTGGAAGGAGCCACATTGTAGGTAGGCCCATGAGTATCTTGATGGGTAGGAAAGGATGGCCAGGAAATTCAACAGTTACACTAACACATAGCCATACTAAAAATATTACTCAAATTATCTCTCAAGCAGATATTGTGATCTCTGCATTAGGGGTGCCTAATTTCTTAAAAGCAGAAATGGTTAAAGAGGGTGCTGTAGTGATTGATGTAGGAATTACAAGAGTTGCAGATGACAGTTTGGAGAAAGGTTATTATATTACTGGAGATGTAGATTTTGAAAATGTATCTAAAAAAGCCTCACATATCACCCCAGTTCCTGGAGGTGTTGGCCCAATGACCATTGCCATGCTTCTGAAAAACACCCTCTTAGCAAGAGAACGCCACAGAGCAAAAAGCTAAAAAAAAAAGCCGCCCAAAGGGCGGCTTTTTTTTTACTTCGCAAACAATTGATCCATGTCTTTAAAGGCTTTAAATTCTAGTGCATTTCCAGCTGGGTCTAGAAAAAACATGGTAGCTTGTTCTCCTACCTGTCCTTTGAAACGAATATAGGGTTCAATGACAAAAGAGACGCCTCTTGATTTTAGGCGCTCAGCAAATGTGTCAAAAGTTCCCCAAGGAAGTACCACGCCATAATGAGGCACGGGCACATTCTTGCCGTCTACTGCGTTAGTGTGTAAGTCATGGTCTGGGCTTTTTTCTTTGTAGTGTATGACCAATTGGTGACCGAATAAGTTAAAATCTACCCAATGGTCACTGCTTCTGCCTTCTTCGCAATCTAATATTTCTCTGTAAAAAACACGACATTCGTCTAGGTTGTGAACCGGAATGGCAATATGAAAAGGGGTTACTTTTTGTTCCATAATATAAAGTTTAAGAGGCTTCTAAAAATGAAATAATCTGATCGTTCACTTGGTCTTGGTGTAGGGAATGTCCTAGACCTTCCGTACTGATAAGCTGGGCATTTTTCCAATTGGCTTGTATGGCTACAGCTGCTTGGTAAGGGGCTATCCTGTCTTCTAGGTCGTGAACTATAAGTCCTTTTTTGTCGACAGATTTAATGAGTTGGGACATAGAGAATTCATCTATTCCAAAAGAGAAACGCTCTTTAAAATAGCGGTCTAATCCCAGCAAAACTTTTTGATTAAAACCAACGAGTTTTTGGTAGTTATTCATAATGTCTTCTAAGTCAGATGGTGCACCTAGACTCACTACTTTTTCTACAGATGCTTGAGGAGATTTATACTGACTGTACAATAGTGCTAGACCTCCTATAGAATGTCCTATGACATATTTGGGTTGGTATTTTTTGATCAGTTCACTGGTACATGCTTCATAAATTGGAACATGTAAATGCGCACCGGAAGAAGCTCCGTGCCCTGGTGCGTCAAAGGTAATAATATGAAATCCTTTGATTTTAAGCTTTTCGATGAGGTTTCTCCACCTAAAAGCATTACTCTCCCAACCATGGCAAAGCAGTACAATAGGTCCTTGACCCTCTTTCCATTGGTAGGTTTGAATTTGGTGGTCAACCACAGAAACCATTTCTTTTTCAAATTGGTTGAGGTAGTCCTTTTGGTGGGGGAGTAGTTTGCCTTTTCTAGGCGTGCAAAATAAGGCAAATGCTTTTATGGCCGCTTTTTTCTTTGAGAAAATGGCTATTGTGTTAAAGTAGGTGCCGTAGGCAAGTGCGAGTATTTTTAATGCTTTAGCACTCATATTAACGCTGCCAGCTAATCATCAGGTTTTTTATAGGGGCTTCTTCAGGAATTTGAATAGGATCTAATTTCTCAATAGTTCCATATCTCAAGTCTTCAGGAAGCGCTTTTCTGTCAATAGTAACGTACACTTCTGATCCTTTAAATGAGACAATTACACTGCTAAAAGTGGTTTGGATGTTGTCTATCGTGTACGCATTTGAAACTTCTTTAAAAGTACTTTCCAAACTAATTCCTTTATCTGTTTTAAATCGCTTGTCTAACACCCTTACACTCCCAATAACGGATATTGAATCTTGAATAGGATTCAAGTGAAGCAAGGGCGCCCCTCCTTTTTCAAAAATGCTAATTCTAGATCCTACAAGTCCATTAGCAATAGCGGTAGAATCCCCCACAATGGAGTCGTTGGCATAAATAGTGTACAAATCTTTGATAGCGTCTGCTTTGTGAAATTTACCTACCCTTCCTTCAGAAATTGAGAAAGGATCATTTTGAGAAGTACAGCCTATTATAGTTAGACCAATAGCGACAAATAGGAGAAAATATTTATTCATGAAAGAAGGCATTTAATTAGATAAAATAGTCCTGTAAAAGTAATCTAATTCTAATATCTTTGCGGCATGAAAGAGCAGGATATTTTAAGCGCGGTGAACAAGGGTATATATTTGCCTTTAATGGAGGCATTTTACACCATTCAAGGGGAGGGTTATCACAAAGGCACTGCCGCTTACTTTATTAGGGTGGGGGGTTGTGATGTGGGTTGCCATTGGTGTGACATAAAAGAAAGTTGGGACGCAGAGAGGCATCCGCCAACGGCGATAGAAAAAATCATACAAGACGCTAGTCCATATAAAACCATTGTAATTACTGGTGGAGAGCCACTTACCTGGGACATGGGACCTGTAACAGCTGGCTTAAAAAAGGTTGGTTTACAAACCCATATTGAGACCTCTGGCGCTTACACACTTACGGGTGAATGGGATTGGATTTGTCTGTCTCCTAAAAAAAATAAGCTGCCATTGGCACCCATCTATAAAGAAGCCCATGAGCTTAAAGTAATTGTTTTTAATAAACATGACCTGGAATTTGCCCAAGAGCAGGCAGCTCAAGTAGGGCCTAATTGTCACTTGTATTTACAGCCAGAATGGAGTGTAAAAGATAAGGTAGTGCCTATGATTGTAGATTTTGTAATGGCCAATCCAGCTTGGAAAGTATCCTTGCAAACACACAAATACCTCAATATTCCTTAGGGTGTTTTAGGATAAACTCAATTTTGCCAGGTAGTTGTCTTGCGGTCCCTCCAGCACTAAATTCGTTTCAAATCCGTGGTATTGTGCCGCTCTTGCTAGGGTGTTATAATCCAAATAGAGCCAAGGGAATTCTGCTGTTTTTTGATCCTTATATTGCATTGTAAAGCGCAGTTCTCCGTAATAATCTACTTGGTCTGGGATCCAATACCCTCCGTCTTCTTCATCGGATTCAAACATATATAAAATATCGGTGCCTTCTACTAGAATACACCCATTTGGATTCAAGAGTTTTTTAAGCTGCTCTAAAAAAGGCCCCAAATTTTTTAATGTTCCAGCCAGACCAGTACCATTCATGAGAAGAAGTATGGTGTCGTATTTAAGCTTGTGATCAAATAAATCTTCACAAATCACGGTTTTAATACCCCTCAATTTACACACTTCTGCAGCGCCTTTTGAGAGGTCTAAAGCCGTAACGCTCTTCTGTTGTTTTTGTAAATACAAGCTATGAGATCCTGCACCAGCACCGAGATCCAATATAGTTCCTTTGCATAGGCTAAGTGCTTTTTTTTCTAATGCAGGCATTTGTTTGTAGTCCCTAAATAAGTAGTCAAGTGGAATTTCATCTGTATCTCCTAGATTGGAGTGTGTCAAAATATTTTCTGTGGCTATTCCATTCCAATAGTCTAATAAGGCATTTCCAAAAACATCCATGGGTTTAAATTTTTTGAGCGCTACAAATGTCTTATTTTTAACCCAAATGATCACGACTAATTTTACAAAGGCGTTCTTTTTCTATGGATGAATTTTTAAAAAAATTACCTAAACTGGCCAAAGAGTCTTCTAAAGAGACGGCTGCCTATTTTGCAAAACTTAAAAAAAAGTCCCCCAAGCAATTGGACTATGCCATGCAAGAATTACATGATGAAGTATTCAAAAAGGTTGATTGTTTGAGTTGTGCCAATTGTTGTAAAACTACAGGACCCCTTTTTACCCGTGCAGACATTGATCGAATAGCCAAGCACCTAAAGATGAAATCTGTTCAGTTTGTGACACAATATTTAAAAATAGATGAAGACAATGATTATGTGTTGCAACAAGTTCCCTGTGCCTTTTTAGGGGCAGATAATTATTGCAGTATATACGACCACAGACCCAAAGCTTGCAGTGAATTCCCGCATACAAACCGCAAAAAGTTTCATCAGATCACTGCCATTACCCAAAAAAATATTCCCATCTGTCCTGCTGCATATCAGGTTGTTGAGGCTATGAAAATTAAAATAAAGTTGTAATTTTAAAATAAAAAATCACTTTGGAACAGATTGTCTCTTATTTTGAAACCATTCCACCCTTGCACAGAAGCCTTATATTGGTGGGTGGAATTACTTTTTTTTGGATATTAGAATATATTTTGCCACTCTTTAAATTGTCTTATCATAAAGGCAAACATGCTGGGGTAAATATTTTCTTCACGATTACCACCATTTTAGTCAACTTTCCATTGGCTTTTTTGCTTTTATACACCAGTGATTGGACGGCAAAAAATTCGTTTGGGTTGCTTTATTGGTTGCCTGAAATGCCGCTTTGGATGGCCGTATTTGTAGGGGTATTGTTCCTAGATTTAATTGGGGCTTGGCTGGCTCATTTTGTAGAACATAAGGTACGTGTATTGTGGGGCTTTCACCTAGTGCACCATACGGATATGGAAGTAGACACCACCTCTGCCAATAGGCACCACCCTTTAGAGAGCATAGTACGATTTTTATTTACCTGTTTAGCGGTTTTTGTAGTAGGTGCTCCTGTGGCCTACATTATGTTGTATCAAGGTTTATCTGTAGTTTTTTCTCAGTTTAATCACGCCAATATAAAACTGCCCGCTAAAGCAGACGCCCTCTTGAGTTGGGTCATTGTATCTCCAAATATGCATAAAATACACCACCATTATCAACTGCCGTACACAGACAGCAATTACGGAAACATATTTTCTATTTGGGACAGACTTTTTGGTACTTTTTCTACCATGCCTATAGATCAGATTGTTTACGGGGTAGATACTTATCCTGATCCAGCAGCCAATAAGTCACTCAAAGAACTTCTCAAGATTCCTTTTAACGCTTATAGAAAGTCTGAGATTCCTGGAGAGTAGTATCCTTTATTTAAGGTCCTATCCATTTTATATTCCAGGGACTGGATTTCAAAAAAGTCTTTTTAATACCTGAGGTATTTAGCTCTAATAGCTTTGAAGGCGTTCAAGTCTTTTTGCCAGCTTTTTCTGATCTCAGCTACACTGAGTCCTGCTTCTATTTGTTTTTGAAGTCTATCATTTCCAGCGTGTTTGGTGAATCCTGAAGTGAGGAAAAACTGTGCTTTCTTACTGCTATTCGCGTATGCTTTCACCAGCCAATTGAGATCTACTGAATTAGGAGGATTTATCTCAGCTAAGTCTTCTCCAAAGCAAATTTCGCCACTGTGTTTTGGGTATTTTGCCCCAAAATTGGGTTCAGGGGTATAGCTAAAAGACATTTTATTAGAAAGTTCTGGTGCGCCGTAGCGGGTGAATTGCGCTTCTGTTCCCCTTCCTGCATTGATGGTGGTTCCTTCGAATAATCCTAAACTCGGGTAGAGTGCAATGGACTGGTCGTTGGGTAAATTTGGGGAAGGCCTAATAGGGAGTGAGTAGGAGACGTCTCTATTGTAATTTTTTAGACCCACTACCGAAAGTGCTGGATGTTTGTCTGTTCCGAGCCATCCTTCTTCTGTGTTGACCATACTAGAATATTCCCCAATGGTCATTCCATAAACGAGCGGTATAGGGGTCATTCCCAGAAAACTCTGGTGGGCTTTTTCCATCGTTGGTCCGTCTACATAATGTCCATTTGGATTGGGCCTGTCTAGTACAAAGAGGGGAATGCCTGCGTCACCACAGGCCTGCATAACGAGTTGAAGGGTCGCAATATAGGTGTAAAATCTAACCCCAACATCTTGAATGTCAAACAAGACTAGGTCTATATTTTGGAGGCTTTCAGGACTTGGCTTTCTTTGATTGCCATAAAGAGATATTATGGGTATACCTGTAGTGGCATCTACACCATCTGCCACCTTTTCTCCAGCATCTATATTTCCTCTAAAGCCATGTTCTGGAGAGAATACCTTGACTATATTCACCCCTAATGTCAATAAAGAGTCCACTATATGAGTGTGGCCTTGTGAATGCCCACTGTTTTTGAATATCACAGAGGTGGGATTAGCCACAACAGCTATATTTTTTCCTTTGAGATAGGGCAAATAAGTCTCTGTCCTGTTGGCGCCAACTATTAAAGGTAATTGCGATTGGCTGCTGCATTGTATAAAAGGTACTGAAAGGACGAATAGAAGTATAAATAAAGTGGTATTTTTGGGTGTATTAAAAGTCTTATTCATTTGAATATATCGCTGTTTATAGCCAAGAGGCTTGTTTTGGGAGGTCATGGTAAAAGCCATATTTCTGCTCCTATTATCAAAATTGCTATTGCGGCTATTGCAATTGGTATGGTGATGATGCTTATATCTGTAGCCACTGGACTTGGATTGAATTATAAAATTAGGGAAAAAGTAGCTGCTTTTAATGGAGACCTACAAATAATTAGCTACGAAACCAATACTGCCCATATTTCAGGATCGCCTATTTCAAAAAAGCAATCCTTTTATCCTGAATTTAAGTCTGTTACTGGAATTACCCATATTCAAGGAATCATTACGACCCCCGGTATTATTAGGACAGAAGAGACTTTTGAAGGTATTGTCGCTAAAGGGGTTTCTACGGACTACAATTGGACTGCTTTTAAAGATTTTTTAATCAGTGGTCGTTTGCCAAATTACGGAGACGTACTAAATAATGAAGTGCTTATTTCTGATTTAGTAGCCCAAAAGTTAGCCCTTAAGACAGGAGACACTTTTAGAACTTTCTTTATAAAAAACGATCAAAAAAGCAGTGTCCCAAGTCAGCGAATTTTTAAAATAGCGGGGATTTACGACTCTGGTTTTGAGGCTTTTGACAGCAGTTACATTTTTGTAGATTTGAGGCATTTACAAAGAATTTCAGGCTGGGAAGCAGACCAAATAAGTGCTTTTGAAGTATTTGTATCGGATTTTGATAAAATAGACCAAAAAACAGCAGAAGTCTATGCAGCCACCCAATCAGATTTAGATGTGCGCTCGGTAAAAGAACGCTATTACAATATTTTTGAATGGATTTCTCTTTTCGATTTTAACATGATTCTCATCATTGGGATAATGATATTGATTGGAGGAATTAATATGGTTACGGCACTTTTAGTCCTCATTCTTGAGCGCACTCCTATGATTGGTATTCTCAAGGCTTTGGGAGCTGCAGATTGGACGGTAAGAAAAGTATTTCTGTATCAGGCCATTTATTTAATTGGCTTTGGGTTGTTGGTTGGTAATACTATAGGCTTAGCAATTATTTATCTGCAAGACCGCTTTAAGTGGCTTCAGTTTCCGAACCCTAAAGAATATTACATTAGAGAAATTCCAGTATTTATGGATGTATCTATTGTTTTGGGTTTAAATGCGCTGGTACTCTTACTTTGTTCCTTAATGCTATTACTTCCTTCTGTCATTGTGTCTAAGGTTTCTGTGGTTAAAGCATTAAAATTTGACTAAACACTTTAAAAGCTTTGTACTAATTTTAGTAAATTGAACCTCTAAATAACAAATGAACCACCATGAGTAAACCATTCTTAGTCTCACTGCTACTTGTAAGTTTTATTTTTCACTCCCTAAACGCCCAAATACAAAACAAAATAGAGGAGCAGCTTATCGCTTCGGTATCTGCAAACAATTCAGAGGCTATTTTATTTTTAGAAAAGGTCGTTAATATCAATAGTGGCACATTAAATCTCAAAGGGGTAAAAGAGGTAGGGTCTGTTTTTAGTAGTGCTTTTGAATCTATTGGAATGGAACCTAGGTGGATTTCTATGCCTGACTCCTTAAATAGGGCAGGGCATTTATTTGCAGAAACACCTGCAGTTAAAAAGCCAAAGGGGAAAAAGTTACTTCTCATTGGTCATCTAGACACCGTATTTGAAGAAAACAGTCCTTTTCAAAACTTTGAGAGAATCAATGATAGTATTGCCTTTGCGCCAGGGGGGAATGACATGAAAGGGGGAAACGTTATTATTCTCTATGCTTTGAAAGCCCTGAATGAGCAAGGATTACTTAAAAATACTCAGGTAATTGTAGCCTTTACCGGAGATGAGGAGAGTTCAGGGAAGCCGCTTTCTATCAGTAGAAAGGATCTCATTGACGCAGCTAAAAAATCAGATATTGCCCTAGGTTTTGAAACATCTACAGGATTTAATTACGCCACAGTGGCTAGAAGAGGTGCTTCTGGATGGAAAGTTACCACCACTGGAAAAAGAGCCCATTCCTCGGGTGTTTTCAGTGAACGCACTGGAGCTGGTGCCATTTTTGAAATGGGCAGAATTTTAAATGATTTTTACCAACAGGTTAAAGGCCCAGACTTACTGACTTTTAACCCAGGAATGATGGTAGGGGGAACCTTTACCAGTATTGACCCACTTACAGGAAACGCTACCGCTTTTGGAAAAAGTAATGTAGTGGCACAGACGGCTACTCTTCAAGGAGGGTTGAGGTTTATTACCGAAGCTCAAAAAGACAACGCTAGAAATAAAATGAGGGAAGTGATTACTAGAAACCTCCCACAAACTACTGCGGAAATATCTTTCACTGACAGTTATCCGGCCATGCCACCCACACCGCAGAATATTGCGCTTTTAGCCCAGTTAAACCAAGTAAGCTTAGACCTAAATCAAGGAGCCGTTTTGGCTTATGATCCTGGAAAAAGAGGGGCAGCAGACACCTCATTCGTGGCTAATTATGTAGCCTGTTTAGACGGATTAGGCACTATGGGAACTGGCGCACATACCCCTCAGGAAACGGTGAACTTAAAAACTATAGAGGCACTGACACAAAGAACAGCTGTCTTAATTTACAGACTTTTACATCCATAATTTTATGTTTAAAGAAGCACTAGAACAACATTACGGTTTCCTTTTTGAGCCACCATTAATGAAAGAAATTCTTGCATATGGGAGTTTAAAGAAAGTAGCCCCAGGACAGCAGCTTATTGAAATAGGCGAGATTATTAGCCACATGCCTTTATTGCTTTCAGGCGCCATTAAAATCATGAGAGAAGACGATCAAGGAGATGAGCTGCTCCTCTATTTTATTGAGAAAGGAGACACCTGCGCCATGAGTTTTTCTTGTTGTATGGGAGGAACTAAGAGTGACATTAGAGCTGTAGCGGAAACAGATGCGGAGATTATTATGGTTCCCGTAGCTCAAATGGAGCAATGGATGGCTAAATATAAGACCTGGCAGCAATTTGTATTGGACAGCTATCATGCGAGAATGAAGGAATTATTGCATACGGTAGATACTTTGGCATTTCTTAGAATGGACGATCGTCTTTTAAAACACCTTCAAGACAAAGCTAAAGTCACAGGAGATGATCATATTCATGCTACCCACCAGGAAATAGCTTATGACTTGCACACCTCTAGGGTAGTGATTTCAAGACTTTTGAAAAAGTTAGAAAATGAAGGTAAGATTTCCATGCACAGAAATGACATTACCGTGATTGATTTATAAAACACCTTTGGTAACAGATGTTACAAAGCATACTGACTTTATTGAATACTTTTGACAATAACAAAACATAAAAGGCATGAAAATAGAACAAATTTATACCGGATGCTTGGCGCAAGGCGCTTATTATATAGAGTCTAATGGTGAAGTAGCCATTATAGATCCCCTTAGAGAAGTAGGGCCTTATATTGAAAAAGCCAAAGCCAATAATGCAAAGATTAAATATATTTTTGAGACCCATTTTCATGCAGATTTTGTGAGTGGGCACGTAACTTTGGCTAAAGAAACTGGCGCCACCATTGTTTATGGACCGCTGGCCAATCCTACTTTTGAAGCACTTATTGCTAAAGATGGTCAGGAATTTAAACTAGGAGACCTTACTTTTGTGACTTTGCACACACCAGGTCACACTATGGAGAGCACCACCTTTTTACTAAGGGATGCCCAGGGGAAAGACCATGCAATTTTTTCTGGAGACACCCTCTTTTTAGGAGATGTAGGGCGTCCAGATTTGGCACAAAAAGCGGCCCACATGACCCAAGAAGATTTGGCTGGAACACTATTCGACAGCCTTAGGACTAAAATCATGCCTTTGGCAGATAGTATTACCGTATATCCAGCACATGGAGCGGGATCTGCTTGCGGTAAAAACATGATGAAGGAGACAGTAGACAGTCTAGGAAACCAAAAGAAAATGAACTATGCCCTTCGGGCCGACATGACTAAAGAAGAATTCATCAAAGAAGTTACTGACGGCTTAAGGCCACCCCCAAAATACTTTCCTTTAAACGTTAAAATGAACAAGGAAGGCTATGAAGATTTTGACAAAGTACTAGAGCGTGGCATAAAACCACTATCTCCAGAGGCTTTCGAGGCAGCCGCAAACGAAACAGAAGCCATTGTTTTAGATGTGCGCCACCAATCAGATTTTGTAAAAGGATTTGTGCCAAGATCCATTTTTATAGGATTAGATGGCTCTTTTGCCCCATGGGTAGGTGCCCTAATTGCAGACGTTAAGCAACCCATTTTACTTGTAACTCCAAAGGGTAGAGAAGAAGAAGCCATTACCAGACTCTCCAGAGTTGGTTTTGACCATGCCATTGGTTATTTAGAAGGCGGTTTTGACGCTTGGAAAGCGAGTGGTAAGGAGGTAGATCAAATTCACTCCATCTCAGCAGCAGAAGCCATTGAAAGAGTAGAGAAAAACAACCAAGATGTATTTGACGTAAGAAATACGCCAGAATACCTTTCTGAACACTTATTGTCAGCAGAAACAGCTCCTTTAGACGCATTAAATGACCACTTATCATCCTTCCCCTCAGAAGGCGACTTCTTGGTGCATTGTGCAGGAGGGTACCGCTCTGTGATAGCCTCTTCCATTTTAAAAAGCAGGGGTATTCACAATTTAATAGACGTAGCTGGAGGGTTTAAGAGCCTTCAGGAGTCTGGGGCTAAGACTTCAGATTACGTCTGTCCTTCTACCCTGTAAAAGTTTATGAGCCTTCTCTATGAGAAGGCTGATATTTATCATTTTTCCATCTCAGTCCATCCCATATCTTAGTGTTTTAAAACACAAAGAAATGAGATCACTTATATTACCATTAGTAGATTGGAGTAACGGTATTGTTATGATAGGGGTATTTGCCGCTGTCTGTATTGTATTAATACTTGTCTTATTGGGCTTTATTTTTGGACAAAAGAAATAAATTATTTTTAGACCTTATTTTTGCTTTCCCACTTTTTCAGTTGTCCTTCTACTTGAAAGATCATTAAAGCGACACCTATTAATAAGATTAAAAGTCCCAATCCAGTAGCTATTTCCGGTGCAATATCCATAAAGTACCCAGGGAGGCAAAGCAATAAAAAATACCCTCCGTACTTCATCATTACTTCGGCACTGTACACTTGGGAATAATCCCATATTTTTTGATTTTTCATGGATCTAGGTGTTCTGTATCCATAAAGGCCATTGATCTCCTTTGGTGGATTTTTGCTCATGAAATATCCCATGACAATAAAAATTACGCCACAACTTCCAAGGGTAATAAATAAAGGATTGAATAGCACTTCCATAGTATTAAAAATAACAAAAATAAAAAAACCCATTGTTAAGTTATTGATATTGACAGTTACTTTAAGCTTAATGTTTAACGATTAAAAATAATTTAAGGCTTTTAGATAAACAAATAGCCTATCATTACACACTTTAATTTTATTATAAAAAATTATCATGAACAATAAACTCATTAAACTACTACCCTTGTTTCTTTTTTCATGCTTACTAACTAATGCGCAAGAGCCAGATAAAAAGGATTACCCTTTAAAAGCAGATGTAGAAACCATTGATGGTATCATTAAAGCATATTATGAAATTATGTCTGGTCCTGCTGGTGAACTAATAAACTTCAAAAGAGATAAATCTTTACATTATAAAAATGCTTTGATACTATTTTCTTCTAGTTATGACAAAAAAATCTATAATGATATAGAGAATGTGTATGATCTTCACTAAAATTCAGCAAAAACTAAATCAGGAATTTGGGAGTATGAAATTGAAAGAGATACTCACCAATTTGGCAACATCGCAAACGTTTGGAGCACTTTTGGAATAAAAGAAAAAGCCGATGGAATATTTCTAGAAAAAGGCATAAGTAGTATTCAATTATATCACGATGGGAACAGATGGTGGATTCTTTCTTGGTTGTCACAAAGTGAAAAGATAGCCCCTTAATAGAAGCCTCTTCAGATATATATTCAAAATCCGAACTTTGGCAAGATAAAACCTTTTTAAAATGCTAATCATTAGATCTGTCAAGAAGTTTTAATGGACTTACATTCCACCACCAAGAGCCAGGAAAAGGAAAATAAGTCCGTAAGGTGTTACGATAATTAATCCTAAAGATTTTAAAAATGAGAATTTTTTAACTTTAACATCATAAATTTCTTCTTTAGTAATTGTTTGTAGTCCAACTTTAGTTTCTAAAACAATTAATTTTTCATTTTTAGAAATTAACTTCCCCTTAATATTTTCTTTATCTAGCTTTAAGACCTTGAACTTTTGTTTTTTTTCGTTTTCTATGTTATTGTAATCTATTGATTTGTAACCAGAACAACTTTGAAATAAAGTAGAAAATAATAATAATAAGAATAGCTTTTTCATACGGTTATTTTAATTTAAAAAAGAAAAAAAGTTTGTGAATTAGAGGAAAGTGATGCACTTGTTATATGAAAAAGATAAAAGTTAATATTATTATGCCTAAAATTGATAAAGAATTAAATGCTAAAATTATAAATTTTGTGAAGTTCATTCTGTGAAGTTAGGTTATATAAACTCCTTAGAATAAATAATATGAATATGTTATGTTTAATCAACCAAAGGTGTTCAATATGAAAAATACATTTACACTTATCTTCTTTATTAGTTGCTTTTTAATCTCCGCTAAATCATTAGCACAAGTAGACGAAAAAGATGCCAAATACACCTACAAAACAGGTGATTTTAATGGCATAGGGAAATGGTATATGGGCAGAGAAATTGCCTATGTAATGGGATTTCAAGGAATTGATTGGCTGGAGAGATCAGAAAGAGAAAAAGAAGAAGATGTTTCTGCATTGATAAAAAACATGAAGATTAAATCTGTTGATCATATTGCAGATATAGGTGCAGGTTCTGGATATCACGCCTTTAAGATGGCGTCATTGGCTGAAAATGGTTTAATTTATGCTGTAGATATTCAATCTGAAATGTTGCATGAAATTGAATTAAAAAAGAAGTCAAATAGGATCTTGAATATTGAGACAATTCTTGGATCTGAGAAAGGCATCCATTTGCCTAAGCACTCGCTAGATAAAGTTTTATTAGTAGATGTATATCATGAGTTCAGTTATCCTTTAGAAATGATTGAATCTATAAAAAATGCTTTAAAGCCTAATGGATTACTTTTTTTAATAGAGTACCGAGGTGAAGATTCAAATGTCCCCATTAAAAAAATTCATAAAATGACAGAAAAACAATCTGTTCTAGAAATGAATGCAGCTGGATTTAAATTAAAAGAAAACATTGATAATCTTCCTTGGCAGCATTGTATGATTTTTGAGAAGAATTAATATAAATAAGATTAGATCAAATTTAAATTCCTCTTTGAAACAAAAGAACTATTTTCCTAAATCTATGAAAAACAGTTTGGTTTAGTAATGCTTTTCAAGTTTTATTTTAAAATTTATTTTACCGTACAAATACTGTACAATATCAAATAAAAAAGCCTACAAACACTGAGTTTATAGACTTTTAAAGTGGAGCCGGAGGGAGTCGAACCCTCGTCCAAACAAGCAATTACAATGCTTTCTTCATGCTTAGTTTTCGATTGATTTTCGTGAGGTGCCTGACCGAAAACCGCCCAACACAACCTTAGCTTCTTTATTTTTAAGAGATTACCGAAGCCTTAATCTCTCTATGTTGCTTTTGATGGTGTTCCGGATTGAGACGCCAACAACAAGGGCTTCTCAGGAACATCTGGCCTCCCTACCTTGTAAGGACGTGGCTAAATCCTACTATAATTCGGATTAAGCAGCTAGAGCGTAGTTATTCTCGCCTATTAAAAGTGTGAAAAATGAGATTTACGAGCTGTAATTCAGCGCTCGGCATGCTTACATCCCAATTGGCCTCGCTGTCAAAACCGGTCGGCCCCGTAGGAACCGGCAAAGTTAGTAAAAAGTTTGCCAAGCCAGCGAAATCCTCTTAAATTAGAGGAATAAAATAAAGCCTATGACTTCTTTTGGTATTATCAAAGAGCGAAAAAATCCACCGGACAAAAGAGTTGTACTTACGCCTGAATTTTGTCAAGTCATTAAGGATGAGTATTCTAATGCACAAATAATTGTAGAGCCCTCGGATATAAGGGTTTTTAAAGACCATGAATATCAAGAAAAAGGGCTGCTTGTTTCCGCTTCAATGGAAGACTGTGAAGTGCTTTTAGGGGTTAAAGAAGTTCCTATTGAGGCGCTTATTGCGAATAAAAAATATTTTTTCTTTTCTCATACGATTAAAAAGCAAGCTTATAACAGGGATTTATTAAGGGCGGTGCTGGAAAAAAACATCAGTCTTTTTGACCATGAGGTCATTACGTCGGCCAGAGGCCAAAGACTCGTTGCTTTTGGAAGGTATGCCGGATTGGTAGGTGCTTACAATGGACTAAGAGCCTATGGTTTAAAGCATGAATTGTTTGAATTGCCTAAAGCCAGTGATTTAAGGGATCTAGAGGCACTTATAGCTGCTATTAAGTCGGTTACACTCCCTCCAATTAAAGTAGTACTTACAGGAGTAGGAAGGGTTGGCAGTGGTGCTGCTGAATTATTAGATGCTGCAGGGGTATTGAAAGTGTGCCCGGATCATTTTATGGGAAGGCATTTTACAGGCCCTGTTTATACGCAGATAGATGTTTTAGAATACAACAAGCGAAGTGACGGACTTGTTGGCGACAAAAAGGATTTTTTTGACAATCCAGAAGCTTATGTCTCGAACTTTTTACCCTACACCGAAGAAGCAGATGTTTTTATTGCAGGACATTTTTACGGTCAAGGGGCTCCGGCATTTTTTAAACTCAAAGACATTCAGGGTCCTCATTTTAAAGTGTCTGTAATAGCAGATGTGAGCTGCGATATTGGTCACCCAATTCCAACAACCCTTAGGGCGAGTACCATTGCAGATCCAATTTATGGCATAGATAGAGAGACAGGTAAAGAAATAGATTTTATGCACCCAAATGCCATAGCTGTTATGGCAGTAGACAACCTTCCTTGTGAATTGCCAAGAGATGCCTCTGAGGGTTTTGGCGCTGCTTTTTTAACCCATGTAATTCCTGCATTTTTTAATGGAGATAAAGACGGTGTTTTAGCAAGGGCTCAAATGACCAAAAACGGAAAGCTCACAGATCGCTACAGCTATCTAGCGTCTTTTGTCAATGGGAAATAGGCCTACTTAAGACCCTTAACGGTTTTTCTGATAGCCACTAAATTGGTCAGTAGTCTTTCTAGGTGGTCTATATGAAGCATGTTCGCTCCGTCGCTTTTGGCGTTAAAGGGGTCAAAATGGGTTTCAATAAATATGCCGTCGGCTCCGGTAGCAATTCCGGCCCTTGCGATGGTTTCAATCATGTCTGGTCTGCCGCCAGTCACGCCGGAAGTTTGATTGGGTTGTTGTAAAGAGTGGGTTACATCTAATACAACAGGTGCGTAGGCTTTCATGGTGGGTATTCCCCTAAAGTCTACCACCATATCTTGGTAGCCAAACATGGTACCTCTGTCGGTAATGGCTACTTGATTATTTCCACTGTCCAATACTTTTTGAACGGCATGTTTCATGCTCTCTGGGCTCATGAACTGCCCCTTTTTAAGGTTCACTACTTTTCCTGTTTTAGCAGCTGCCACCACTAAGTCTGTTTGTCTTACTAAAAAAGCAGGTATCTGTAATACGTCTACGTATTGTGCGGCTAAAGCGGCATCTGATATTTCATGAATATCTGTAACTGTGGGTACGCCAAAGGTCTGAGATACTTTTTGTAAAATTTTTAAGGCCTTTTCATCTCCAATACCGGTAAAAGAATCTACCCTAGAGCGGTTGGCTTTTTTAAAACTTCCTTTAAAGATATAAGGAATCTCTAAAGCGTCTGTTATACGAACAATTTTCTCTGCAATTCTAAGCGCCATATCTTCTCCTTCAATGGCACAAGGACCAGATAAAAGAAAGAAATTATCACTTTTAGTGTGCTTAATCTGTGGAATTAAATCTAATTGCATAAGAACTGTTTTAAAGGGCAAAGATATTCCTTTTTTATCTATTTACACC
>Ga0208133_1000181_pt1 | contig 25200 bp, 25 predicted proteins | sample ColrivemetaGS535_FD_187595 | JGI IMG/M metagenome (GOLD analysis project Ga0208133, IMG submission 187595) | Estuarine microbial communities from the Columbia River estuary, USA - metaG S.535 (SPAdes) (version 2) | ecosystem: Environmental > Aquatic > Marine > Intertidal zone > Estuary | place... | reverse complement strand
TATTACCTTTTTCTTTTATTCTACCAACAATATCTTGCTGAAGTAATTCTGAAAATGGATTAACTCCGTTTACCAATCTACTTCCTTCCGAACTTAAGAATGTTTTACCTTTTGGAAATATAACAAATACATGGTCATAACCTGTCAAATTTTTATCTGCACCAAACAAATGAATATTAAAATGGTCAGCATCTAAAGCATGCATCCAAGCAAACTCCGTTCTCATATTTGGATTATCTGCTGGGACTTTACCAACAAATCCCATTTCAGTAAGGAAAGCTATTTTAGATTGTATCATAATATGCATTTTGTTTTTCCTGTCTTTCTATTTCTTTATGATGATACAAACAATATTGTTCTTCAGCGGGTAATACAGATAATGTATTATATCCTATTATTCTTTCATGTACTTTACCATTCCATTCTATTTCAGATGTTCTTCTATAAAGACGTGTTTGATAATCTGGGAAATTTACCCATCCTAATTCGTTTACATTCCATCCCCATTTTTTAATATGTTCTTTTGTTAAATCTTTAACAGTATTAACACGTGGAATAAAAAATAAATCTACATCTTTATTATAATCTAAAATATCTTTAATGTTTTCCATAAGATATTCCGATGGAATCTCATCCGCATCTATTTGGAATATAAACATTCCACTTGCATGATTTTTTAGATTGTTTTTATAGGATGCAAAATCCCCACCCAAAGGAAATCCTATTACTTTAACCGATGTATGTAGTTGGGTTATGATTTTTAAATAATTCTTAACAGCTTCGGTTGCAGAATCTTCATCATACTGAATAAGGATTTCATCATCCGTATCAATACGATTTTTTAAAAAATCTATTAGTTGGGTAATTTCATTCAGTTCATTACAAACTGTAATAGCGTAAGTGATATTAATCATAACATTTTATATTATATTACAAATATACGAAAACTATTGGAGAATACCAAATATATCTTCGTATGTATATGTATATATAAATATAAAGTTTTTTACTAAAACACTAAAAATTAAATAAAATTTATATTAGTAGATATACTAAATGAACCAGAAAAAACTAAATTATTAGAACCTCCCAAATTGCTAAATGCATTTAGAGGTAATCCACCTTGAATTGCTACTGCCTCAACATAGCTAGATGAAACTGAACCAGTGTGAACATTTGTTTGAGCTCTAGCAACCATTGAGTTTTTAATCTGAGCTACGGATGCGGTTGGATTCATTTGAAGTAATAATGCAGCCATACCAGCAACTTGAGGAGATGCCATTGATGTACCACTTATATTAGCTTGCTTATAAGATGCATTTAAATTATAATTTTGTCCTCCAATTTCATTTGTAGTTGAACAAGAACTCATTATATTACTACCAGGTGCATATATATCAACTCCGGGTCCTGTATTACTAAACGTTGATTTTTGGTCTTTATCTGCATCATATGTAGAACTATCCAAACTACCAACTATAATAGCTTGGTCATCATATGGAGATGAACCTCTATGATAATATATTGTACCGGTATTGGTTACCATATTATTATTATACTCAACTCCCGTACTTTTATCTATTTTTTGATAGCTATTTCCAGCTGCTATACATACAACTATACCAGCATCGATTAATTCTTGAATATCCGCATCTACAGACCCTACTCTTACATTTGAATTGTAAGTACCACTACTACCAGGATTTACTATTTCAGATACAACACCAGCATTATTAAATCTCCAAAATGAATCATTTATAGCACTTCCAGTTGTATATGTATTTCCTCTCCAAGTTAAACTTGTTAATGTACTATAATCCTGCGAATATCCCCAACTCATATTAATTACAGTAGGTCTTCTACATCCCGTTTTGGGTTCTATCGGTTTTGCAGCGTGCCAAATTTTAATTGCATCAAAACAATAAGTTACAGATACACCAGTACCACTATCACCAGTACCTTCTAATCCCGCTACCTTCAATGCATATATTCTAGCTGCTTTAGCCCAACCATATGTTTTACCTGCAGCTATTCCAGCACAATGTGTACCATGTCCGTGAAAATCTCTATAATGGTTTGCGTTTTGAGTAAATAACCCACTTATAGTACCCCAATTTATTTGTTGAACTCTACTATTTCCTAATGAATCTTGAAATTCAGGATGGTCTGCTTGTATTCCACTATCTTGAATTACTACATCTACACCACTACCATCTAAAGTATAATCATAGTATGTATTTAATGGAGCAGTTGAACTAGCTCCATATATATTTGTAGCGTAATTAGAACGAAGCAATCCCCAATTTACATAGTCACCAGTATCTAATGTTGTTTTTGAAAAATTAGACCTTTGTTGTAAATTTCTAACTAATTTAATATCATCTCTATGTTCGGGTGGTATTTCTACACAAAATACACGCGAGTCTTGTCTTATAATATCAGCTTCTTCATCGGTTAGTAAATACCAACATTGACGTATAGAAGCAGGTCTTTCATTTGTAAATTCTATTTTACGATTGGGTATATAAAGCAAACCATCTGTTTCGGTTTCCATATCATCCCAAAACCCATCATAATCAACATCTTTATGTAAAGCAATATTATATTCTCTCATATTTTATTAATGTAATGCTATCCAAGCTCCACCAGCATACCCCATAAATTTATTTGTGGTTGTATTATAAATCATATCACCATTTGTAGCAGTTAAACTACTTGTTTGTGCATCACTAAAAGATGATAATCTTAAAGATGATGTTGTAATTTGTACAACCCCAGCTTGTGCTGTTAATTTAATAGAAGATGGTGATGATAATTCAGGAGTTCCAGTTGTATTTGCGTAAAATGCAGATGCTGAAATTGAACCTGTTATATTAACCGAACCTGTTATACTTAAACTACCACTAAGAGTTGCTGCTCCCACAAATGGGAAACCAGTACCACTACCACCAGCTGCACTAGCACTAAATGATGAAGTTGATACCATTATAGTTGTACCATCGGCCCCACCCACATAGGTAAACCCTTCCATCATAGATGCGGTAAATTGACCTGTTACTTTTAATGAACCGGTAATACCTTGATTGCCCGTAAATTGATTACCAGAACCAGAAAGAGGTGCAAATCCAAATGCTTCAATTTGTAGTGATGATGATACAATTCCAACAGTTGGTAGTGAATTACTTCCAGTTATAATATCAATATTAATAACACCAGTACCCCTATCACGTACAGTAACTCCAGGTCCTGTAAAAAGGATTGCATTTACTCCACCAACACCACCAATACTACCTGTAATACTTAAACTATTTGCACCACTAACACCAGATGTACCAGCAGAACCCCCAGTACCACTAACACCAGATGTACCCGCAAATCCATTTATACCAGAAGAACCAGATGTACCAGCTCCAGATGTACCAGAAGTACCAGATGCTCTTGCATTTAAAGTTACTTGTCCACTTGCATTATTTGTTAATGATAAATCACCACCTACATTAACAGTAGATATACTAGTAAATGTTGAGGATGCGCTGGCGAATGTAAGTGTTCCACTACCACCAGCTGAGGTTGTTGCATTAATGGTTACTTTTAAATCACCAGAACCTAAATCTAATAATTCAACAGCCGAACCACTAAATGCTAATGTATCTACGTTTGAGAATGTAAATGCGCTAAACGCTGTACCATTGTATGATTTAACTGTCAGTGCAGAGCCTGCTCCAGACGAACCAGACGTTCCACCGGTGCCAGTTGTACCAGACGTACCTGCTCCAGATGTTCCAGCTGTTCCAGCTGTTCCAGTTGTACCAGACGAACTTGATGTACCAGATGTACCATCAGTTCCATTGAATCCGTTTGTTCCTGAAGTACCTGCTGTTCCTGATGTACCTGCTGTTCCAAAGTTCGTACCATCTACTCCATTTACACCACTAGTACCTGAACTACCATTTATACCAGTTGTTCCTGAAGTACCTCGGGTTCCACTTGTACCGGCTGTTCCAGAAATACCATTAGAACCAGCAATTCCAGATGAACCAGTTGTGCCCGAAGTTCCACCAGAACCATTTGTTCCAGCTCCAACAATACCTTCTAAGTAATTAAGGTTGTCATCCATCTCCAATGCGGTAAGTGGAGAGCCTTTTTGTAATCGTTTAACTAATGCCATAGTTTATATTTTCCTATTATAATTGTAATCTTTATAACAGTAAATATATATAACTGGAGAAATAATGAATCTTATCTATTTGTAATATGATTTTAAAACTTCTTTTTTGAAATTAACTTCTTCTATTTTCTTAATTCCTTCCATTTTGTAACTTCTAAATGGAATTTTTGTATTATGTAGCTCAGATTTAATTAACAATTCATTCAAATGTTTGCTATTATTAAAATCATCATCACTTAATCCATTTTTAAAAAAAGCCTTAACCCATTGAAAAAATATTTTAGGGTCTATTTCACTTATTTTTAAACAAAATAACTTTTTGTCTTTAATTTCCAATAAAAAGATTAAAGAAGCTTCACTTGGAGTAAATAATTTTTTAGTTCCATCCGAATATTCATATGATGCTATTCTATAAACATTTTTAATTTTTAATCTGGATTTGATAGCATGTACTTCAGAACCTATGAATTGTTTGTATTTAGTTGCAAATGGCATTTTATAATTTATTTAATTTTGGTATTTGCATTTTAGATGAATTTACCTTTGGAATATTAAATGGAACTACTTGAGGTGTTTTCTTAACATAAGTATCCATTATTTGTGTAAATTTAATATGCATATTATCCAAAGTAAAGTGTTTCAAAGTATTTTCTCTCAAACCTTTTGATTTATCTAAATAAGAATCATATTTGTTAAATACATCATAAATCTTATTTGCAGCGTTTGAATAATTTACAGTAAACCATTGTGCTTCTTTCATACAAAATTGGTCTGCCGCTGATTCATCAACACCTGTTAAACTACCTTCTAATAATACTGCATTTTGTGGTGGTAAGAAATCCAATTGTCCACTCCAACCACTAGCTATAATTGGTTTACCTGTCAAAGTAAACTCCGCCATAGGTCTACCATATCCTTCACCTTTAGCAAATGATATCATTGCTTTTACTTTAGGATGATGATATAAATTACTCATATCACTTTCTTCCATATCCCCATGCAATAGATATACAGATGGGCATTTATCTCCAAGTGGTTTCAATACTCCTTCTAATTTTTCTCTAGTAGCCTCTCTATCAATTACGCTAAATCCAGCGTGCGATGTTTTAACAATAAGACCAGGTCTTTTATCTTTTGGAAGGTATTGGAATACCGTAGCAAATGTTTTAATTGCCATACCAATATCCTTTCTATCTTGTCCTAAAGAACCTTTTAACCAATGTCCCACTATTAAGAAGTTAAAATCCTCTTTTACATTAGCTAATACATCATTACCACTTCCTTTGGAAAATATTTCAGTATCAACTCCTTCAAAAAGAACTTCAATTGGAGTGTTTGTTTTAAGTTCACCTACAATTTGCCCAGTTGCACTATCTTTTTGCTGATATACAGTTCCACCTAAATTTTGTTTTGTAAAATGAGATGGTACAATGATTAAATCCATTTTATTAGAACCATCAATAAAATCTTTTGGTGCTATTGTAGTTTCAACACCAGCAGTTACACCAATATTATAATGTCCTTTTGGTTCAAATTCATTTGCTACTGAAACCTGTACAAATACATCCGGCTTTTCTGCAATCTCACCTATTACTCTATCTAACATCCATCTACCATATTCAGATGAACCATCTACTTGATTTTGTGGAGTACTTCCCCATCTTAAAGGTATAATCTTAATATCATACTTATCCATCTTGCGTAAAGATTTCATTAAATCTCTACAATGGTCACCATAACCACTACGAGTGAATATAGGCCCTTGGAATACTAATGTTGGTTTCATTTATATAACTTATTTAATTTTAAATACTTCGAATCTTTCTCTTGGTTTCCAATTTTCAAAAACTGATTCGATTCCGTTTTCTAATTGTTGACACATATTTTTATTTGTCAATCCCATCTCTCCGATAAAGGCCTCTCTACCCACTAATGCGTTTGCTTTACGGACTTCTTTTGGTATGTTGTACATTTTCTCAATCACTTCCGCAACCTCATCCACATCAACTCTATCATCCCAAATATAAGGTGTCGGAACTGAACCAGCTAATGCTTGTGCTCTACTCCACACCGGTAATGCCCAAGGACCAGGTTTAGCTTTTTCTTCCCACTTTCTCCATTCGTGCAAAGAACCAATTTTAACATAATCATCATGCGTTAATAGCTTACCATCAACTTCAAATCCACATTGGTCTTGCAATCCACCAGTTACGTTTACAATTATTGGAGTTCCAGCCATTACCGATTCTGCAGTTGCTAAACCAAATCCTTCGTTGTTAGCTATATTGATTGTTGCATCTGCTATATTATAAATAAGATTTAATTCTTGTTGTGTTCTTCTCTTTTCTGAAAATATAATATTACAATTAGGTGCTACTGCATCAATTACTGCTGGTAAATCAGTACCATTCTCATCAACAGGTTGTGTGTGCATTACTAATACACATTTATCTGCTTTCTCCTTACCAATCTTATCACAAAATCTTTGGAATGCTACGATAACATCTGCAGGTTGCTTTCTACGGATATTTCGGTTACTCCAATATAATACAAAATCGTATTCCTTATCACCTAAAATTTCTTTACGGAATTCAGCCGATACATCAGCTGGTTTATATAAGTTAAAATCAATACCATGTGGTACATAATCAACTTGCCAATCTGCTTTAGGTTTCCAAGTTGGTTTCGTATCTAACGCTGATAATCTTTTAATGATACCATATGTTTGGCGAGAAATACATCCAATCCAATCACAACTCTCATAGTAGTTACGATTATATAATGGGTCTGGTAAATCATCCCAAATTGCGTAGAATAATAAAGGAACGTTTTGTCTGATTTCATGTTCGATATCATACAACCATGTCCAATAACGAGGGTCAGTAAAGTGTAGGATAGCATCAGGTTGTTCAGCGTTAATTAGTTGTCTAATCAAATCAGCATTACCATAACCATTCCAAGGTAAAATCTTTACACTAGCATCAACGATACCATAATTTTTTTGAATATCTTCACTAACATCCAAAACTTTACCAGCTTCAGGATGATTAATTGCTGCACCTACCTGAAACCAATCGTATTTATGAGCAGTTCCCAAAACCAACTCTTTTGACATTGTGGCGATACCACTTGCCATTCTTAAATCATCCGAAAGTAAAAGGATTTTCTTCTTTTTTGCCATAACTTATTTTAATTTTTTAAAATTGTGAACCTGAAATTTGTAATTGTAGATACTCATTCATTTCTTTTCTAAAATCATCGTCTTTAACATATCTTTCAACTGTTCTGTTTACCAGCTTTTGAAGTGTTACATCCGAATCGAAAGATACTTTTTTAAATGATGAATATACATCTTTCAGTATTTTCACAGTTGTTAGTTTTGTGTTGTCTTGATTCATTATAAATATATTTGTATATATAAATATAAAGTTTTCAAAAAAACATAAAATTTTATTTTGTAGCCTTTTTATCGCATATTCCCCTATTCCCAAATTCACAAAACTTACAATTCTTTTTAGCTGCACCTGGTACTTTAGGAAATTCGATATCTTTGAACCCACCACCATCATCAAATACAGTATTGATAAATTCCATAAACTCATCATAAACCTTCTTAACAGATGGAGAACCATGTGCTGGAATATGCTTTGATACGTGTGGTACTGGAAATGCCGAGTCTTCGGGCAACTTCCTACGAAGGATTTGATATTCAACTTTAATCTTTTGTAATGGAATACTAAATAATTCTGAATAGTATTTCTTATATAAAAGAATTTGGGAGTTTTTCATCTTATCAGCTTTTTGATACTGATTCCATCCCATTGTGGATGTCTTTAAATCTATAATGATAATTTCATTAGATGCCAAATCTCTAATAACAATATCAATAAATCCAATAAAGTGTACGCCTTCTTTAATAGTTGCGTTCAATGGAATCTCAATACCCACTAATTCAAATCCACTTTTAGAATAGAATTTGTGCATATGCTTATCTAACCAAGCTAATATACGCCTACCATCGCCATAAAATTCTTCTAATTGAATTTGAGTACAAGGAGTTCCTTCGCTCATTTTATCAGCTTCACTTTTATAAGCTTTTCTCATATTTTCCAATAAGAGCTTATCTTTGTTGATTTCATCTGCCTGCTTTTTAGAAACACCATACATAACCGAAAGGTAATGTTGGATTGTTTCGTGCATTGCAGTTCCAAAGATTGTATGAACGTTAGATGAACTCTCACCTAACTTATCTATGTAGTTTAATTTGTATTGATGTGGACATGAACTCCACATACTATATTGCGAAAATGATACTTTTGCCATTATGTTGTTTTATTGTATAAAGATACGAAAAATACCCGAATAAACCAAATTAAACTTTGAGTTTTAACTTAGTAATTTGTTTAGGGTCAGTACCATAATTCTCCGCTATTTCCTTAATATGCATCTTACCAGAGGTGGTTTCATAAAGGATTTTAAGATAATCTTCTGCTTCTGATTTAGATACTTCATATTGCCTTGCTACCAATTCAATAATCCAATCTTCATACTTTTCAGATGATGCGGGTTTCATATATTTTAGAAATGCTCTTGTCTTTGGAATCAATCCAATTAGACAAAGATACATTGCTTTTGGAGGTGCCTCCTGAATGTAAGGTTGTATATCTGCAATAAGTTCAATCCACTCAGGTTTCATAGAAAGAAAACGGAGTATCATATAGTTACTCCAAGTTTTCTTTTCACTCTCATCAAGTGTATCCCAATACTTTGGGTCTTTTTTATCACAAATTGCGTTTAGATGGTCGAATAATGTTTTAGCCATATTATGCTTCTTCTTCTACTTTTAAACCCGGAGGTAATAAATCATTTAATACTTCACCACAATCACCACATAAGAATAACTCTACGGGTAGAACTTCATCTTTTGTTTTACCAGTTAATAACTTTGAAATCTTACGAAATCCAAACCCTTGTACGAAAATCTCACCACCGCATTTCTTACATCCGATTGCTTCAGTTTTTTCTAAAGGTATTGGTTTTTCTTCTTGTCCTCCGATTGGTTGTCCACCTGCTCCTAAAATGTTAGCCATTATATAATATTTAAAATTTGAATTAATGTAGCTGCTGCGATAATTTCCTTATCAATTGCTACTGCTGATTTACTTACACCATCTCCTAATAGTAGAATTACATTAGAAGTATTTTCTCCACCATACTCATCCACCTTATCATATAACATTGTATATAAATCGGTAAAGTCCGTAACTTTAGAATCAATAAGAGCTTGTCTTACTTTCATATATTTGTTTCTCTTATCATCCGAAGATTTTAAGATATCCACAATTTTATTTTTATAATCATTCTCTAATAGATTTTGCACATCTACTTTCAACTTACCTTTGATTGAATTCAATTGGCAAGTATTGATAACTTTACGAATATCAGGATAAGCTGCGTCAATAATTGGAACTAAATCCTTAACTTCAAATTCAATCTCCTCACTCTTTAAGATTTTGCTAATCTGCATTGCAACATCCTTTTTAGTTGGAGGTACGATTTGAAATGTTTGACATCTACTTTGAATTGGTTCAATTACTTTCTCAACATAATTACAAGTTAAGATGAAACGGCAATGTCCACTAAAAGTTTCCATTAAGTTTCTTAAGATAGCTTGTGCGTTTGCTGTCATATAATCAAACTCATCTAATATGATAATCTTAAATGGCTTGAATCCCATAGAAGATGCAAAGTTCTTTACTTTATTTCTTACAGTCTCAACGTTGTTCTCATCTGATGCGTTGATAATCATATAATCACACTCAATTGATTTAACAATCAATTTTGCTAATGTAGTTTTACCAGTACCAGCTTTTCCGTATAATAATAGGTGCGGAATTTCACCTGTTTCTAAGTAACCCTCTACTTTTGATTTTAGATGTTCGTTACCTACATAATCTGCTAATTTAGATGGACGGTATTTCTCAGTCCATAAACTATGATTAACATTTTCTTCTGATTGTTCTATAAACATATTTTATTTTTTTATTTTCCTGTTGAACCAAATCCACCATCACCTCTTTCAGTATCCGATAACTCAGCTACTTCATCAAACTCAATTGGAGGATATGGAATAATCATAATTTGTGCAATTCTATCACCTACTTTATATGCAAGCGAATCCAATCCGTTTGTTTTCTTAAATGTAGCTTGTAATTCTCCTCTATACCCACTATCAATTACACCAACTGAATTGGATAATGCTAACTCATACTTTCTAATCGATGAACGAGGAAATACTAATCCTACAAATCCGTTAGGAATTTCCATTGCCAAATCAGTACCATAACTAACATCAAATGTTGTATTAGATATAATTCTAGTTGCTACCAAATCCATACCAGCATCACCATCTTTTGCATAAGTTGGGATTACTGCATTTTCATTAAGCTTCTTTATTCTTACTTTCATTTTCTATATTTTTACTATTGTTTACCAGCTTCTTCAATATCCGAATTAGCTTGCTTTTCAGCTTCATTTGATTTATCTCTCATTTCTTTACCAGCATCAGTAAGTGGTCTAGCAAATAATTTAAATATGTTTCCGTTTTTTGAAAATGTAATATAAGAATCTTCACTATTGGTAATAGTAAAGGTTACAGTTGGATTTTCATCTAAATCTTCATTATTTGTCCATGCAAATATTTGTGGTTCATCTTCTCCAAATTGAAAACACCACTCACATTCTTTTAATTTTGCATGAGTAGGTAATGCTGCTTCTAAATGCAGATTTGTTGGCAATGTAGCTGCTGTAATTTTTTCTTCTTTTTTGTTTTTAATTTTCTTTTCCATAATTTTATTTTTATCTTCCTACTTCTGATAGGTATTTGGCTTTCATTTCTTCCCAACTAATTCCAATAGCATCTATGTAGAATAAGTGTTCCGGTTTAATTCTACCTTCATCATGTAGTTTTGTATATCTACTGATTGCATGTTTCTTCCACCATTTGTTAATGTATTCAGTACCTTGCTTAAACTTATCTTTAAGGATTAATTTATCTTCGGTGATTTCGTTTCTAAGATACTCACATCCGTTCTCATACATCATAGCCATATAAACACCTCTCTTAAATCCGTGATGATATTGAGTTGCCTTAATACCACACTCTTTAAAGATTTGGCCTAATATCTTTTGCTTGATACCACTAACAGGTCCATTAGATTCATATCCCATACTAGCACCATTGCGAGCCCGTTCTCTAGTAATATTTTCCATATACCAATCAGGCTTATTTTCTTTAATCCATTGATGCCAAGGGTCATAGAATTTATCATCCGGCTTTAAACTAATCTTACCAGCCGATTCACCTAATGTTTTGAAAAGTGGGATACCATTGTATTGAGAATGAATCCCGTAAAGCGATGTTGTACCTACTGCAATCAAAACGTTTTTGTATTTTGAATTCCAATATTCCCTAACTTCCGGCACAGTTGTCATCATAGCGATTAACTTACCACCTAAGAAGTTATAACCTAATGGCTGAGTACATACAATAGTAGAAGCGATAGTAGTGTTATTCAACTTACCATCAACAAACTTATTATCCTTAGTCCAACCAATGAAGTTATCTCTAACTCCCATAGCGGTTACATCGGATGCTAATGAAATCTGTCCTAATAGTTTTCCACTCACTCTATCCTTTACATTAATCTTTACATTACGGCCAGGGTTTGCTGTAAAATCCATTGTGTGAATCATCCTTCTTACTGCTGCCCACTTAGTAGATTCTTTAGGGTCATCAATAATCTCAACGTAAGGGTCTAACGATTCAATTTCTTTTATCGTTAGCTCCTTATTGTTGATATCAGTTGGTTTCCATTGTGAATCGTAGTATGATGCTATTTGGGCTTTTGCTTGAATCATTGTAGGTTCTTGCAATTCTACCCACTTCTTATACAATGTTTGTTCTTGAACAGACATAGTCATAAGGTAATCCATATTTTCTATTAACTTTATCTTTTCAGATTCAAAGTCAAAGACAGGTTTTTGTGGTTCAGTTTCCCAAAAGCTCATAATAATTATTTAATTTCTACTAAGTAATAGTTTGAAGTATAATCACCATCTACGAATGATACGTGCGATAATCCCTTAGATGAGATTTTTAATGAAGATGATTTAGAACCTTTGTTAGCCATTAAGATAGCTTTCAAATACTTTGCAGAAAATGCAATTGGTTCAATATCAACTTTAGCAGTTGCTTCTACTGCAATAGAAATTCGGTTTGAGTTGATTGAAGAATATCCTAAGATAATTTCAGCTTTACCACCCTTAACCGTAAATGTGAATGTATCTGAATCAGATAATACACCTTTTGATTTGATAAACTTATTTACAAAGTCATCATCTAAACTTACCTCCGTATCAAATGAAGGTAATGCTTTTAAATCAGGTACCGCAGGAATCACCGATGGTGCTGCTAACATATATTGTACCTTTGTTTTCTTATCAGAAAACTTCAATGCTCCAGTAACTTCTTCTACTGCGATTGATTCATCTAATACACTCAATAATCCTTTTAATTGAGATGTAGTGTAAATACCAAACTCACCATTTGGAAATTCACCACCTACTACTGTAACATCACCTAATAAGGTTTTGTCATCTGAAATCATTCTTACCGATAAGTTTGTATCATCGGATTTTACCATAACGGATTCAATCTCACCACCTAAGTTGTAACGATTTACGAAACCATCGAATTTGCTTTTGTTCATAACGAATCTAATTTTAATTTATTTAAAGTTTATAATACACAAATATACGAAAAATACCTGAAACTACCAAATCTTTTAGAAAGAAAAGAATTGTTCAGCTGTTTTTTGTGAGGAAAGTACTGCACCCCATCCTAAAGCCCCATAGAAGTCCTCTAATTTCTTCAATAATTCCCTTTCGAAGATTTTATCGTAATCGATATACATCCTCACCAAGTCCATTATTTCATCAGGATCATCATGTCCTTTGAATCCAACTGCATCTAATCCAAACGGGTTTTGTTTTAGATATACCCACTTAATTTTATCACCATCTCTCATTGGAGCGTGCTTAGCTGCACATTTGAAGTGAACTAATAATTGGTTATGTGCAATTGCTGCCTTAACGTGCGCAGGAGTTCCACTATTGAATTGGAACATTGCTCTATTATCTTTTTTCTTTGGAATGTATTTGGATAATTCTTTTACTGCTGAATTCTTAGCTATCGAAGTTACATCCATATTAACCAAATCCTTTTTGAAATCATATATCTTATCAGTTAATACCATTTCAGTTTCACCTTTAAGAATATCAATTAAAACACCACTCATAAAATTACGGAATTGTGCTGGATACGATGAACGAACCACATCCAATCCCTTAACATCCAATCTATCACAAGGAATACCATTCTCTGCAATAATCCATTGAGCGTATCTTTTCTTAGCAATCCAAATACCACTTCGAGATACAAATTCTTTCTTAATTTGGAATCTATGTTTATCAGCTGGTACATTGAATACTCTTTCAGCAAGAATGTTGTAAAAGTTATTTAAGTAATCTTGCGTTTCACCTGCAATAGCATCTACTTTCATTGCAATATCTTTAGGGTCTTCAGCTTTCCAATTAGGATATCTATGGTCTAAGATAGGTACTGCCGAAAAGAATACCGAATCAGTATCAATGTAAATATTGAAATCCTTTCCCGTTGTTCCTAACTCTTTATTGTATTTGATGTTAGCCATTTCAGCAGTTGATTTAATTACCGTCTGACCTGTTAGGGTTACCGCCTCAGCGTTATCAACATCATAGAAACGAAATGCAGGTAATCCCAATACTCCATATAGGGAGTTTAATAAAATCTTTTGTACTAACTGTCTTTTCTTATAGAATGCGTACTTCTCTTTATCACCTTCCTCACCATACTTCTTTTCCAACTTACGGAATTCAACCCTTTGGTCAAACCACAAATCTAAGATAGCTGGGATACATCCTACTTTTGTAGATGTGTATAGTACACCATTAGATGCTACCGTATATTTACTTTCATCAAATAACTTCTTAAGGTTTTCTTTTGTAATACTTTTATCTCCAATGAAGTAAGTATCAATCTCACCCTTCATATACTTTTGCGCATCCCAATTAGTAATCTTACCAACTTTAGTTTCAGGCGAAATATTAGTTGTCATAATAATTGATGGATATAGTGAAGTTAAATCCAAGTCATATATCCAATCATACTTACCAACAATAGGTGCTTTAACATATGCCCCAATAAACTTCTCTTGCTCATTATCTCTTAGGGCTTGCATCATCTCTTGTCTATCCGCAGGTTTGTTAGGTGCTATAATATCTTTTCTCTTAAGGTAACATAACATCGCACCTTCTAAGAACTTTGATGAATAAACGAAATCTTCATAAGGTACGTGTCCAGCGTGACAGATACCTCTACATAAATCTACGAATTGTAATTTACGCTCCATATCAACCACCAATTGTACGTCCACTAAGTTATACTCAATAAACTTTTCAATATCGGTTTTAAACAAATCATCCAAATTACCTTTATATTCAACCTTACCTCTACCCAATTCTTTCATAGCTACCGTATCCAAACGATAGTTATCCATCTCAACATAAGTGTATGATTTGTATAAACCAATATAATCTAAATAAGATACACCAGCCATAAAGAATCTCTTACGATATGGTGACCAGAAACATTCTCCTATTGGAGATAATCTATTAGCGTGCTTAGCACCTAATATACGTTTCATACGATTGTACAAGTATGGAGTATCAAAGTAATCAATATTCCAACCCGTTACAATTGATGGATTAATATATTCATAAAGTTCTAAATACTTCATACACATATCCCTCTCATCTTTAAAAGGAATAACGCTACGATTACCATTCTTACTTTCCTTCATCTTACCATCCTTATCCATAATAAGAACCCAATAATGGTCAGTAGCAGAATCATGTAAACCTATCGCTGTAAGTTCATTTTCAGCCTTCTCAACATCAGGCAGACCTGTATCCATTTCACACTCAATATCATATGTAAGAATAACATGCCCTTCCGATGGTATATCCGAATCCGTATAAGTATCAACTAATATACGTGTTGTTTCAGGTACATCCGATTCAAATAGATTCGGGTCATCTTTTGTAAATTTAAAAATCTTACTTAGCTTATCCCCATACAATGAAGTATATTGTCCCCTCTCCGCTTTTTCATATGCGTATCTTGTATATGGGAATGAACGATAACCTAATTTATCATCCCACAAGTGTACTAAATTTCTCTCTCTTTGATAATATACGTTTTGATACATTTATTTATTTTAATTAACTAATTTATTATCCATTAAGTGTGGCATCTCTACCCAATCAAATCCAAACCCTCTTTTCTTAATCCAAAACTCAACTTCTTTGTTATGTAACGCCTGTACATTAGCATCCCACTCTTTTTTATCCTTTGGAGTTGGATGGTGTATTACTACAACTAATTTTGTTTTCTTATTATTCAATTGATGTGCGATTCTGAAATTAGTCATAATTCTATCCATACGAATATGAGATGATGATGTATATTCCGAATGCGTATCCGATGATTTATAACCCTCACATGCCGCAACCAACGTAGGTCTATGTTTAGAACCCGTACCATACTCTATAAATATTTGATTACTTAATTGAAATTGTTTTTTCTCAATAGCATCTATAGCGTTTGGAATGATTGTTTTTTTAATTTGAGAATTATTAAATCCAACTGCTGTCAAATATTCGAGGTTTTCTATACAATCAGCAGGAAGTCCCGTTGTATCATATACGCCAACTATATATTTAACTGCATCTGATGTTGATGAACTTACTTTAAGAATTTTAGGTTGGGGATTTAACCTTAACCCAATTGAACGTAATTCGGTATTTGATAAATGGGCATGTTCAGCGTATGGTACTCTAGCAACTTTAACACTATGTGCCAATTTAGAACGATACACAGCTTCTATGGTATTATTACCATCACCAATTAAATCACGTTTTTTTCCTCCTTTAATCCCTCCACGTCCTTCATATATTAAAATTGGATTACAATCATCTGTAATACCACCTCTATCATCTATTCTATCTTTAATTGAACGAACCAATTCGGGTATGTATTGCTCCTCTCGTACTTGCAATCTATCTAATTTATAGATTTTTACTTTATCTTCTTTAAGATACTCACCAGTTTTTGAGTCTTTACAATCAAAATCTCCATTTTCTACTTTATTAACAAATTGTGTAACTAAATCAGACCTTAATTTATCTTTAATAGCACCTCCATTACTTTTATTATACCAATTAGCATTTTCTTTAGCATTAGCTTTACTTAATATTGATGCTTCTTCAAATGAAATTTGTGAATGGTCACCATACTGCAAAACCTGAAACTTAAATTTAGATTTTGAGTTTGTAAATGCCTCTCTAAATTCCTTATTTGTTGATGAATTGTAATATACATCCTCAACAAGCCCTTTATGAATACCTAAATACTTTTTATCATTATCCAAATTTGTAAATAAATACAAATATGATTCATAATGGTCTGGTGGTGTTGGTATATCCACTTCTACTATTGAAGTTTTGTTAAGTAATTGCTGTTTGTAATGTTCTAAAATAGCGCTCATAATTTATGTGTTTTAGGGTTTTAAATATTGTAATTGTTTACTATGTAAAGATACGAAAAATACCCGAAACTGCCAAACAATTATCGGGTATTTTTATAACTCATTGATTATCAATTAGTTACCAATCCACTCATATCCACCTTTGGTGAATTTTATCTCCGGCATTTCCCTTAAAGCGTTCCTATAACCAGACCACTTAACTCTAACACCCCATCCCATATACTCAAGTATATCGAACTTATTGGTAACATTTTTATCTTTAATAAATTGTTTAATTTTTAATAGGGATTCAGTCTCCTGCATTGTTTTTAATTCAAACACACTATCCCATCCACCAAACCATTTAGCTATTCTTTCGTTCCAAACCATATTCTTAGCTATTTCAGTTGTATCGTATTCAATTGGATTATCTAACATCTCATTGAATCTTTTAATGAAATCGGCTCTACCATCATAAAGATAGGGATATGGAGTTGATGCCACACTAACCATTTCAGGATAACATAAATCATTTGGAAGTAAGTAAGGACATCCAACAGAGAAACCATCAGTAGTTGAAATACTCCAAGCTGAATATGTTTGGAACGTACCTACACCAAATTTCATTTTAGAAAGGAAGTCCATATATTCGTTTCTACCTGTCAACTTAACTCTCTCATTCCAAGGCCTATCTATTTGTGCTAACGTTGTATATACTTTGAAATCCTGTCGTGTCTCCCAAATTTCATCAACACATTTAACAAACCATTCCCATCCCGTATATCCAGCATCTCTATGATTGAATACTACAGTCTTATCAGTATATTCAGTTACGTTTCTTGGATTAACTCTATCTACACCTAAATAATGTGGTTGAATAATCTTTTCTAACTTATCTAATACATCCTGATTGTAATGTTTGGCCGCATGTTTAATTGTTAATTTTTTCAACCACTCACTATTCACACCACACTCATCCATTTGTAATAATCCAGCTACACTACTATCTAACATATTTTTAGCGTATGGCGCATTTTCAGGAACTTCAAACCAATGTGAGTAACCTACAATCTTTGGCATAATGTTTGTGTTATTAAATACACAATTTGCTATCTGATTTGTATGTTCAGGTAAGTGAGTATAGATAATATCCCAATCGTTACGTTTCCAATCAATGTACTTCATAAATTGAATTGAATCAAAGTGAGTACGCATCTGATTGATGTATGTTGGTAATGTATAAATTCTTTGTTCTACATTTGGAAAGTTTAATGATTTCACAAATTCAGGAATAAGAATTGTAAAATGTATCTTTCTTTTTTCACTTAAGAATGGAATAACTCTACGCAAAACTTCTACTAAAGAATCTGCTTCTAAATTATCTCTAAATGTGTAATTACCATAAACCAATACTTTGTAATCGTATTGTTCCGTTTCGTACTTGTCTACTAAAAAATCAGTTATATCCATATTGTTGTTTTATTTTTACCAAAAGTTTTCAGCTCCTTCAGGTGCTTCGTATGTTGTTAAGTGATGAACTACCTCCGTATTATAACTAGCCGTATCTTTTGGATAAGGTCTAATCTCATGCTTCAATCGTTTCATCAAATCTTTCTTTTCTTTTTTATCTTGCGCAAGTATCTGAACATATCTATGCTTTGGTGGTTCTTCCCTTCTCCAAAACTCTTTATATCCTTGCTTACCGATTTCCATTTGTAGGTGTGCTAAGTTACCACTACCCCACATTGAAAACACAGTTCTACTATGTATCCATTGATACGGGTCTTTGTGTAATGATATACCCCAATTTGGCATCAATGCAATATCCGTAGATAATCCCTGATAAATCCAATTGGTAGCCTGATAGATACCTCCTAAGTGAGCTTGTCCGTTATCGGCGTATGATAGTAATACTTTAATTGCTTTATCATGTTCCTTTAACCATTTGAAAGATTGTCCTAATGCAAATGATTCAATATTAGAACCATAACCATCATCACAATATAAACGGGTCAATTCTAAAATGTTATCTTTGGTTAATCCTTTACAAATAGAAGTTGATGCTTTTGCTCCAACAGGAAAACCATAGATTAAACAACCTATAAGTTTATCACCATCAAAGGTATTTGCATCTTCTGATTTGTAATATATTCCAATTGCATATCTACAAGCTGTCCAAGCGTGAGTATAGTGCTTCTTAACAATAATATCTTTAGCGATACTCTTTGCTATTGGTGCTACATATACTTTGGATGTATCACAATAATTTTTACCTTCTACCTTCATTCTTTTTTGCTTGTTTTGCTTTTTCTAAAATAGATAAACTTCGTTCAGCCTTTGCTAATTTTTGTCTTTGTTTCAAATCTTTTACATAACCAGCAGGATATTTGTTTTCTACTGATATAGGTCCATTTGGGAATTTATCCAAATCATATTTCCAAATTGATTCACACCCATCATCATCTTTATAGATGTGTTCAAATTTACGTGGTTTATCCTTAGCGTTGGGTTCTACTCTTGCCATAACATTACAAATATACGAAATTATCCTGAGACTACCAAATCTATCGGGTCCATTTTATGAACTTCATCGATAATATCCAACTCCACCTTTGGATAGGGGAATACCTCATGTTTAAGCGATTTTAAGAGGGCTTTACGCTCCTTTTTATCTTTGGTTAGAATATACACATATCGATGCTTACGGGGTTCTCTTTTAATCCAGAATGGGCTTGTAACCATTGTCTGAATTATCTTCGGGTCATTCGTTCCGTACTTCACATAGGATGTCCGAGAATGATGCCATTCATCATCTTCACTCCATTTAAAACTCCAACTATCTGACCATCTGATTTTATTACCCTGATATATCCAATTGGTAGCTTGATATACAGTTCCTAAGTGTCCAGCGTTTGGGTCTGAATATGATATTAGTGCTTTGATACGAGGTACATTGGTTCTCAACCATTCAAACGATTGTCCAACGAACCAACTCTCAATGTTAGTACCATATCCATCAAATACAAATAGACGAGTTAATTCCAATACACCATCTCTAGGAAGTAATTCGGAAATGGATGCGCCGGCATTTCTACCAACCGGGTCACCATAACAGGCAACTCCAACTAATTGTTCATTTACTCCACTAAAAAAGTTGTGCTCATCTTCGGATATATAAAATAATCCAATAGCATAGGATACCTTTGTCCATATTCCACTATAATGGTTATTGACAATGATATCCTTTGCGATGTTTTTATTAATCTCTCTAATAGAAAATTTAGAGATGTCACAGTATTGTTTACCTTCTACTTTCATAAGCTACCACTCCAAAAATGATTTAAATGTGTCCAAGTTTTACGTTGAATTATCTTCAATACATTTGATGGTGATACCTTATTGTTTTGGGCAATAACTTTAATATTACGATGACCCATTCTCCATAGGTCTCTAATAATTAAAACTTGTTCCTCTGTCAGTTTTGCTGAGGGTGTTGCTGCCCTCTTAAAATTGCCATAAATGTAACCTTTATTTTTTTGTTCTACTTCAATCCTTCGTTGATAGCGTTTACATACGCCATCTTAGAAGACATTCCAGTAAATCTATTTATTTCTACTCCATCTTTTACTATCACTACAGTTGGTACTGAACGTACTCCGTATTCCGTTGCCGCCTCATATGCTACATCCACATCATAATCAATGAATTTAACATTTCCAAATTGTCCTTTAATCTCATTCATCATTGGAGCTAATGCTCTACATGGACCACACCATGCTGCTGAAAATTTCTTTACTTCTAACATCTTCTTTTTGTTTTTTAATTGTTTATGCTTCACAACTTACACAGTCAGGGTTCATAGCTTGTTGAGCTATATCTCCTCTCAATACTGATTCAGTTCTCATATAATATAATGTCTTAACTCCTTGCTTCCAAGCTTCCAAATGTACCTGATTAACCCACTTAGGGTCAGCTACTGCTGGAAATGCTAAATTCAATGAAACCGCTTGGTCTATATATTGTTGTCTAACACCTGCTTGTCTTACTAAATCTAATTGATTTATTTCTTTGAATGTTTTAAATACATCTTTAACCGTTGTACATTTTCCTTTATGTGATTCTTCGGTAACTTCATTACATTCAATTAACTTACCATCTAAATAACACCAATCATCTAAGAAATCCAATCCCATTACAGAACCACCATCTGCTAAAATCTTGTCCCAAGTTTCTTTTGTATCAAATCCTATTTTCTTTAACACCTTTTTTAATTCAGGGTTCTTTCTGATGAAAGTTCCTTTTGATGTTTGTTCGGTAAATACATTAGCTGCCCAAGGTTCAATACCACTACTTACGTTACCACTCAACTTAGAGTTTGATACCGTAGGTGCTACTGCTCTTAAGTGTGTATTTCTGAATCCACTCTCTTTACACCATAGCGGTTCACCATATTCAGTTGCCAAATCTCTACTTGCTCTTTCAGATTCAATCTTTAATTGAGAGAAAATCTTACGAGTTTCGAATTGCGCTTGCAATCCTTCAAATGGTAATCCTTTTTGTTGTAAGTAAGTGTGCCATCCTAATACACCCAATCCCAATGCTCTACCTCTTTCTGCTGAACGAACTGAATTCTCAAATCCTTTCATATTCTTGGCTCTCTGAATAAATTCTTCCAACACACCATCTAAGAAGATAGTAGCTGTATAAACTAAATCAGTATCTTTCCACTCATCGTATTTTGCTAAGTTTAAAGATGATAAGCAACAAACAAACGAATGTTGTTCATCAGTATGTAAAACGATTTCAGAACAAATGTTAGTCATATGTACTTTTAATCCGTTCTTCTTATACATTTCAGGATTTGCTTTGTTCACATTTCCCTTATACATAATATATGGTTCACCAGTTGCTTTTCTTTTTTGTAATAACTTACCCCACTTTCTTCTAGCATCAGAATCACCTTCTTCTAACTTCTTCATAAATCTATCACTAATTACAACACATTGATGTAAGTTAAGTGATTGACGATTAACATCACCTTTAGGTTCTCTAATCTCTAAGAAATCTTCAAAGTCTTTATGTTCGATTTTAATGTTTACTGATGCTGCTCCTCTACGAACTGAACCCTGATTTGTAGCAAGGATAGTTGAATCATAGATTTTAGCGAAAGGAACAATACCATCCGATGTACCATTACCAGTAATTTTAGTACCAGCAGGTCTAATCATATTGATACCAATACCAACACCACCACCATGCTTTGCTAACAACATCAATTCTAAATTCTTAGAACCAATCTCATAGATACTATCACCCACATCAATACCAAAGCAAGATATAGGTAATCCTCTATCAGTACCAGTGTTTGCTAATACAGGCGTTGCTAAACACAACCAACCTTTCCACATATAATCAAAAAACTTTGTTGCTAATTGTGGTTTTTCTAATCTCTTAGCAACTGCCGTAGCTACTCTCCAATATGCATCTTTAGGCTTTTCGCCTGATTGTAAATAAGTCTTTGATATAGTCTTTACATATATCTCATTGTTTCCCCAAGAAGGAAAATCAACATCAATTTCCCATCCATTTTCTTCTCCGTAATTTTTCATAACTTTTATTTAAAATATATCATCCCAATTTTCTCCCTCACCTGCCTTACTATAATCAGTAGGTCTCATAGCGAAGAAATCCGTATGGGTTACACCACCTGTAAGATGGTAGAACCAATCTAATTCCGATGCTTTCTTTTCGTTAAACTCAAAGTAATCATCTCCACCTTTAATTGGGTTGTATCCTAATTCTCCTAATTTCTCATTAACTCTTTTCGTAATGAATTCTTTTAGGTTATCTTTTTTAAGATTATCTAAATCACCCATTTCAAAAATCTTATCAATGAACTTATGCTCTAAATCTCTAATGATTAGTGCTGCTTCATAGATATCTTTTTTTGCTTCCTCTAATAATTCAGGAAACTCCTCACACATATGTCTGAATAATTGACAACCCATCTTTGAATGTAGGGATTCATCTCTAACACTCCACTTCATTTGTTGTCCAATTCCTTTTAATAGATTTCTCATTTGGAAAGAATATAGTACAGCGAATGATGAATATAATGCTACACCTTCAGCGAATGCTGAAAAGATAGCAAGTGAACGAGCAACCTCAACTCTAGCCTGATGATTTGTTTGTAAATCTTTAGGAGTCCAATCTGCGGTTGTATTCGTTAGTAATTCAAATCTTTCTTTCATAACTTCATCATGCATAAAGCCTGCGAAATCATCTAATCCTAATGTTTCATTTAAGTATGAGTATGCAACTGAATGGATTGTTTCTTGTGAACCAAATGCCATTGCCATTTGTCTAATCTCATGCTTTGGAAACCATTTTGTAACCATACCAGTCCAATAGTCTGATACAGCACATTCGGTTTGAGCAAATCCTAAAAGGATATTACCTACTAAATGTTTTTCTTCTTTTGTTAAATTCTCATTCCAATCCTTCACATCTCCTTGCATTGGTATTTCGGTATGTAACCAAAATGCCTGCATTTGTTTTAACCAACCTTCGTTGTAGTAATCTGGAAATTCAAATGGTTTGTAGGGGATTCTATCCGTAAATAATTTGCTCATATTGTAATCTAATTTTTATAAGTTCTTTGGGGGTGAATATAAATACAATATATACTCATAAACCCTCTGAAATTTACAAATATTTTTAATATTTTTTGTCTGTTGTTATCAATGTCTATTATAACATATAGTTAGGGGAGCTTTCACTCCCCTATCATATTATGCTTTTTGCTCTGCAGTAGATGCTTGTCTATACGCAGTAATCAATTTCTTCAAATCACCGATGGCTTTTCTAGCTCTTGATTTGTTTACTTTTTTAGTTCCGTTGTGCTCTGTTTCAAATTGTGTAAACAAAGTCTTCATTTGTTCGAATAGTTCTTGACTGTTCATAGTTTTTGTTTTTTATTGTTTTATAATTAACCTAATCCAGATACCAGTGCCGGCTTTGCACCAGGCATTGTATCTAAATATTTTTTGTGTAACATTTGTTTCTCCATTTCAGCACCACTAGCACTTTCTTTTGATGCTATGATACCATCGGATGAAGATGCCGCATATACTTCTATCGTTCCAGTATTTGTATCCATTTTAGAAGGGAAGGTTAATCCATCCGAACCAAAACGATTCTTCATAATGTGTACTCTAGCCGTATTGTTTATCTTATCTTTTGCTTTTCTACTTAAACTCATAATAAAGTCAGCGTTCATTACTTTAGCGTAACTATCTGCAATCTTATCAGCTTCAATAACCTCACTATCAATTGCTGAACGATTTGTTTGTGATGCTGTCCAAATTGGTATTTGTAATTCACCACTCATTCCTCTCAAATCGATATACACCCCACCTTGCTCAGCGTATGTACTATCAGTTTTGTTTGAGTGTGATAATAACAAGTCAGCGTAATCCACAATAATTAAATCGGGTCTATTACCAGCTGCTATCATTTTCTCAATGTGAAGTTGAATTGTCTTTGATGATGCTCCTTTTGGTGGATAGTATTTAACTTTAAGTTTACCCGGCAATCTTTTAAGTTTACCATATACTTCATCTTTCTTTTCTTTCAAATTAACAGATGGAATATGAGTAAAGACAGTATCGTATCTTAATCCTACATAATGTTGAGAAAGTTCTAATGTGTAATGTACTACGGTCTTACCAGCTCTTACAGCTGCTGCCCCTAAACATGCTAACATCCAACTCTTACCAACACCAGAAGGTGCTACTACTACTCCTAATTCACCCGGTCCTAATCCACCACCCATTAAATCATCAACACACTCCCATCCCGTTGCTACAGTCAACCTACCAGTCTCACTAAATCTTTCCTCAAAATCTAAAAGGTAATCCATACCCAAATCTGATTCAACTCCAACTTTCATCGCCTTATCAACTAAGTCTTTGATTCTATCGTAGTTGCCTGATTTAAGTAAATCTACTGATTGTAGAATTACATTCTTCATATTTTGATTGATACAAAATGATGTGAATTCGTTTTTCACATATTCAAAATCATCTTGTCCAATTTGTGTGTAGACAGTTTTAAGTTGTTCTACTACTGATTTCTTTAACGATGGATTATCTAGCTTTGATACTTGCCCTTTGAATACATCCAATGTAGGTTCTTTCTTATACTCATCGTAATAATCTTTAATCTCTTGTACTATCCATTTGTTAGCATCTGATTCGAAAAACTTCTTATCAATGATTTCGCACAATGTGTCCATCATTCTAACATCGGTAAGTAAAGCAGATATTACTTTAGCTTGAAACGATT
>Ga0208133_1000178_pt1 | contig 25528 bp, 22 predicted proteins | sample ColrivemetaGS535_FD_187595 | JGI IMG/M metagenome (GOLD analysis project Ga0208133, IMG submission 187595) | Estuarine microbial communities from the Columbia River estuary, USA - metaG S.535 (SPAdes) (version 2) | ecosystem: Environmental > Aquatic > Marine > Intertidal zone > Estuary | place... | reverse complement strand
TCATTCTTAGCACCTATGATTACAACAATCGGATTATACGATGATAATTGTGATTTAGTTGCAATTGCTAAACTTCCACAACCAATAAAGTCAATGCCAGATTTAACTGTAAACTTTATTGTACGTTTTGATACTTAACTTATATTTATACTAAATACAAAAAACAATTATTATGGCAACAATCGAAGAATTATACAAAGCACAACAATCAGCATTAGGTGTTGATAAGATTAATTTTGATGCTGGTGTAAATGCAAAAACTCCATATACTACAAATGATTTGAAAAAAGCAGATGAGCAAGTTTTAACTGCTGAAAAATTCAAAACTGGTAGAGGTGGTGCAGTGAATGAGAAAAAATACTCAGACACATTTAAAAAATAAACCAACTTAATGGCTAAAAAAGTTACAAAAAAGAACAATCCAACTTGGGTTGCAAAGAAATACGGATTTAAATCAGGTTTAGAACAAACCATTTCCCAACAAATAGAATCCAAAGGAATTAAAGTAGAGTATGAAACTGAAAAAGTTCCATACATAATTCCTGCATCAAATCATACATATAGTCCTGACTTTAAACTACCAAATGGTATTAGAGTAGAGACAAAGGGTAGATTTGTAGCGGCTGATAGAAAAAAACACTTGTTAGTTAAGGCTCAAAACCCCACAATTGATATTAGGTTCGTTTTCTCCAATTCTAAGAACAAAATCACAAAAAACTCTAAAACCACATACGCAGATTGGTGTGATAAGAATGGTTATAAGTACGCAGATAAGGAAATACCGGATTCTTGGTTTTTAGAACCATAAAAATTTGGTAATATCAAATATTTGTTGTATATTTGATATGTGTTGAAAGTTAATGATAAAAATACGGTCATAACAACGCTATCTAATGCGTTGGGTAATTACTCCATATTAAAGGGTAATGAATTAGCCTTTTATTGTCCATTTTGTAATCACTCTAAGCAAAAACTCCAAGTTAATACCGAAACTCAAAAATGGCATTGCTGGACTTGTAATAGTGGTGGTAAGAAATTAACATCTTTATTAAAGAAATTAGATGTCGATAGAAAGACTATTTCTATTATTAGAGAGATATACGGAGATTCCAATTATAACCCTAAATTAGAGGATGCAGATACAAAAGTATACATTCAGTTACCAAAAGAATTTATATCGCTTGGTGAGTCTCCTAAAGGGTTTAATCCCGAATATAAACACGCAATACATTACCTTACTCAAAGAGGAATAGGTATAAAAGATATAATAAAATATAATATTGGATATTGTAAAGAAGGATTGTACGGACAAAGGATAATTATACCATCATACAATTCTGATGGTTCATTAAATTACTTTGTTTCTCGTTCGTATTACCCAGAGAATAAAATGAAATATAAAAATCCTCCAATCAGTAAAAATATAATATGTTTTGAATCACAAGTTAATTGGAACGAACCAATTATATTATGTGAGGGTGTATTTGATGCAATCACAATTAAAAGAAATGCAATTCCATTATTAGGTAAATTTCCATCTCGTAATTTGGTTGAGAAAATCTTTATGAGTGGAGTTAGTGATATTATAATTTCATTAGATAGTGATGCAATTAATGAAGCCCTTAAAGCAGCAGAATATTTTAGGAAGCAAGGGATAAATGTTAAAATGATGTATATGGAAGATAAAGATGCATCGGAAATAGGATACAAGAAATTCTACGAACAACTAAAGAAAACTAAAGAGTTTTCATCGGAAGAATTGTTATTAAATAAAATAAATAGTTTATGAGTAAATTAAAAAAGATTTACCACATCGCAGACGTACACATTCGTAATGTAAAAAGACATAATGAGTACAGACAGGTTTTTGAAAAAATGTTTGATGAGATTCGTAAAAGAGGTACGGATAATTCAATCATATATTTAGCAGGTGATATTGCCCATGCTAAATTAGAACTATCTCCTGAATTAGTTAGAGAGATTAGTTGGTTATTTACGGAATGTTCTAAATTGTGTGAAACAATCCTTATTACAGGTAATCACGATTGTAATATGAACAACTCCGATAGATTGGATGTATTAACTCCAATTGTTGAAGCCCTAAATCTACCAAACTTTATATATTTGAGAGATACACAAGTTTATTCCATCGGTGGCGTAGATTTTGGTGTATTTAGTATTTTTGATGATAAAGCAAATTGGCCTAAAGCTGAAACTCTATTTGGTAATAAGAAGATTGCATTGTTTCACGGACCTGTTGATAATTCTCAAACGGATATTGGATATGTAGTATCTTCTCGTCATTTTACACCTGATATGTTTGATGGATATGATTTAGCCTTATTGGGTGATATTCATAAACGACAAACTATGATTTCACCAGCAGGATGTAAAGTAGTTTATGCCGGTTCATTGATTCAACAAAACTTTGGTGAAACATTGGATAAGCACGGATTCTTAGTTTGGGATTTAGATAGTATGAAGTACGAAGAAGTTGATATTCAAAATGATTATGGATATTATACTATGGATGTTGATAATGGTAAAGTTCCTATCGTAACGGATATGCCAAAAAAACCTCGTTTAAGAGTTCGTTTATCTAATACTGATTCTGCCGATACTAAAAGAGTAATGGCTGAGATTAAAATGAAATATGGTGTTGAAGATTTCACAATTATCAGAACCGATTCCCTTGCTAAATCAAAAACAGGTAATAGATTAAATAAATTAGATTTTGAAGATATTTCCGATATCAATTATCAGAACTCACTTATAAATGAGTATGTTGAGAGAATGATGCCGTTTGTAGATAAAGAAGATTTAGATAGATTAGAAAATATTAATAGAGATATTAATAGTAGAATTGTAAACGAAGATGTTCAACGAAATATTCAATGGAAACCAATTCGTTTTGAATTTGATAACATGTTTAGTTATGGTGAAAAGAATAAAATTGATTTTACCAAATTAGGTGGATTGATGGGATTATTTGCACCAAACGCAACGGGTAAATCTTCTCTATTTGATGCGATATCATTTTGTTTATACGATAAGAGTAGTAGAGCTTACAAAGCTCAAAATATTATGAATAATCGTAAATCGGAATTTGCTTGTCATCTTCATTTCCAAATAGATGGATTAGATTACCATATTGAAAGAACCGCAAAGACAATTAACAAAGGAAAGAATGTTAAAGTAGATGTTCAATTTTGGAGACAAGATGGTGATGATAGGACTTCTTTAAACGGAACAGAGAGGAGAGATACCAATACTATCATTGAACAATACGTTGGTACATACGAAGATTTTGTATTAACTGCATTATCTTTACAAGGTAACAACGCCCTATTCATTGATAAATCCCAATCAGAAAGAAAGGATTTATTAGCACAATTTATGGGATTGAATATATTCGATAAATTATATGAAACAGCAACGGAAGATATCAAAGAAGTATCTGTCTTAATTAAGAACTTTAAGAAAACTGATTTTACAACTGAATTAGCTGATAAAGCAAATGATTTAAAAGATAAAAAAGTTGAATTAAAGAATTTAGAAAAAGAATTAGGTAGATTAAATACTGATTCAACCGACTTGGCTGATAGGATTGTTGGATTAAGTAGAGAACTGACTCCTATTGATGGTAATTTAAATTTGCAATTATTAACAAAGCAAGAAGGTGAATTAGGTAGAGATATTTTACATATCCTTTCAGAAAAGAAACTAAAAGGAGTTAAAATAGAAGAATATGTTAATTTAATAGCAGAAGTTTCTCAATCAATTGAAGAAAATAAAACTATCAATGATTTACCAATTGAAGAAGCTAAACGTGAATGGGATTTATTAAAAGACCAAATAAATGATACAATTCACCAAATTGAATTATTAGAAAATGGTATTGAACATAACAAAGAGAAGTTATCACATTTAGCAGAGCACGAATATGACCCTAATTGTAACTTTTGTATGAACAATGTATTCGTAAAAGATGCAATTGAAACACAAAAGAAGGTTGATGAGCAGGGTAGTCAATTAGAAACTCTAAATATTTTACATGGTGCATTAGTTACACAAGCTGGCAAAATTGCAAATGTAGAAGAACAATGGGAAACACTAACTGATTTAAAAGCCAAATATCAGAAAGCAATTGTTATTAAAGAAAAAGCAGAAGCTGAATCATTGGGGTTTGATACAAAAGTACAATTATTAGAACACCAATTACAATCGGTAAAAGATAATATTCAAAAATATCACGATAATGAGGAAACTATTAAACGTAATGTACAAATAGATGGAATCATTTCAGGCTTACAACAAACCAAAAGTGAGATTGAATCAGATATTAAAAAAGTAACTAAAGATATAGCAACTTTAAATGGTTCTATTTCTTCTATATCTTCGTTTATAGAGGGGATAAAAGCTAAGATGAATGATGTTAAGGAATTGGAAGAAAAGAATCGCCTATACACCTATTATTTAGATGCTGTAAAGAGAGATGGTATTCCATATGAGTTGATTTCAAAAGCTCTACCTGTAATTGAAAATGAGGTGAATAATATACTTTCACAAGTTGTAGATTTTAGTGTAGTGATGGATGTAGATGGTAAATCAATCAATGCAAAAATAGTTTATGATGACCAAGAATGGCCGTTGGAAATGTGTAGTGGTATGGAGAAATTTATAAGTGGATTGGCTATTAGAGTAGCACTTATTAATGTATGTAACTTACCTCGTCCAAACTTCTTAGTAATTGATGAAGGATTTGGCACATTAGATAGTGATAACTTATCATCGTTATTTATGATGATGCAGTATCTTAAAACTCAATTTGATTTCATTTGGGTAATTTCTCACTTAGAACAAATGAGAGATATTGTAGATGGACTGATAGAAATCAGGAAAGAAAATGGATTTAGTAAGATTGATTTTTAATATTTATTTATATGATAGATATAGCAACATTTAGAGAGCAAGGATATTTGTATGATACTTTAGAAAATTATACTGATTTATTTTCTTTTGAAGATTTTAAAGAAATTAAAAGTTTTATAGATTCCAATGATATAAAAAGATATTCCAGATATGATTATTGGTTTAAATATGATGAACTTTCATATATTGAACAACTTGAGTATGATAACTACTTACTTAGAGATAAAGATTTAAATACAGCAGATAAAATGTTTGCACTTGCACATCGTTATCAAGTTAAAAAAATGCAAGAAGATGGTATATTACCAACTTGGGTATTTGGTACAAATCTAAATTCAGAAATAACTAATAAAATTAATAATGGTATTTTATCAAAATTTCAAAAAAACTTTGTAGAAAAATATTATTCTGAAAAAAATTATACTGATTTTGAAAACAATTTTAGATTACAATTTTATGATGAAGGATGTGAAATAAAATTACACGATGATGGTAAATCTGAAAAAAGAATATGTGTTTTTTTATATTTCTTAAATAATGAATGGGATATAGAAAATGGTGGTAGACTTATAATATATGATAAAAATAATCAACCTATCCCTATAACTCCAACATTTCCCAACTTTGCTGTATTAGATTCGGATGTAAATTTATTCCACGAAGTAGAAAAAGTATTAAAAGATACAAAATACAATATTGTATGTTTTAATTCGTATAAATAAGATGTTTAGTAAGATTGATTCCTAACCTTATCAGCTTTCAACACACTCGCTTGAGGTTTTTGAACACCAACGTGTTTTTTAATCAAATTCTCTACTAAACTTCCCATTTTAAACCCGTGTTCTTCACAATAATTTTTGAGAAGTTCATGGGTTTCTTTTTTTATTTGTAACATTGAATATTTCATAACATTTAGTTTTCTTTAGTTTTTATTAGTTTTCTTTATATAAATATGAGATAAATATTTTTTTGTGAATATTTATAATAAAGATATTTCAATGGCTGTCATACAAAAAACATTATTCGGTGAAAATTTAGATAGATACAATACGTTTGTACAAGATACTGATACCAATAGCAAATATTTTAAAGTAACGGAATTACCTGATACATTTACAGGTGGTAAAAACGCATTTCTTATACAAGGTTCAGAATACTTAGTAGCAGATACTTTAATTAAAATTGAATTAAAAGATGCATCTGGTAATATAATTTATCACGAACCAGGTGAAGGTATTATATCATCTTCTTTAAGTGGTGAGGAATTTATAAGTGAATATTATGAAGGTGTTTCAAAAGTAGTAGCAGTTTACATATATCCGGAAACAGCATACGGGCCATGTACTCTTACAATATTAGGAGAACTTTCGGAATATGATAATAATGGATTACGTTCACCCGTTCCATTAAATTGGCAAGGACAATATAATGTAAAATGGCAAAAGCAAATCAATGTAAACCCATCTTTAGCAAATACAACTAAGATTCGTTTTTACAAAAGACCTACTGCAGCTATTAAAGAATTGGTATCACCAATATATACGATAGATTCATCCACAGGCAATAAAACAAATACGGGAATTAATCAATCATTTGCAGATATTAAATTATCTCAAATGGAAACGTTTGCTGGAGATGTAAAGCGTATAAAAGTATTTAGAACATCATTGGGTGATATTTCTGATTATGATATGGTTCAAGATATATTAGTTGAATCAAAAGAAGAATTGACATCTTATAATCTAAGTGGTAGTGTAGTTGGTAATGCCGGATTATTCACATCGGAAGTTTTAGAAAAAGTATGGGAATATCAACCAGAAAATATTCAAATATCATTAAATTCCACACGAATTGATAATGGTATTAAAATAAAACCATTACAAAATACACCTACATATTTTTATTATTCGTCATCATTAAATTTATCTGCGAAAAGTGTTTATGAATTTGGATTAGATGCATTTTATTCAGCATCTATTGATAATAAAGATTTAAACATTTATATTAGTGGTTCTAATAATGGTGAAGTATTAATTGGTACATTGAATGGTACTTCCCCAACAAAAAATTTAAAAGACCAAGTAATTCCATTCTCATTAACCAAAACAGAACCAAGTGCTAGTTTATATTTAGAATTTCCATCGGGCGCATATGAATGGCATGTTGGGAATGTTAGTTTAAAATTATCACAAGATACTGCATTTTCACCGGATAGTGTTTCATTTATAACATCTATGCCGATGGTTGTTGGTAATCAAGATTATAATTTTAAATTTGAATTTTATGATATAAATAATAACTATGTACCGGTTGCTGTAACACAAAGTGCAAACTTTACAGGTGGTTCAAATACTATTACAAAATTATTAACATTTGAATCAGATAGAACAGCATTTCGTTTTAGTACAGGCTCATTTGCAAATCCGCCAAATCAATCAGTAAGATTTAAAACAATAAAAACAAATTTTACAGGTTCAGTAACATATGCATCATCTGCATTTGATGTTGGTGGTACTTATATTGAACCAACTTCTTATGCAGGAACTTATCCGGGTTGGTTTACATCTCAAAATGATAATGGAGCACTTTTAAATATAGCTAGTTTTAGTGGAAGTGTTAGTAGTGTGTTGGTTGGTTCAATTGTATATACTGCATCTTGTGAAGGGTTTACTGAATTTGAAACAATATATCGTTTTGAAGATGGTGATAATGCTCCGGGTGTATTTGTAACCGCAAATACAAATCAATTTATTTACAAAGCAACCGATTTGTCAATAAATCCATCGGGGCAAATTATAACATTAGAGGCTAAACGTAAAAACTTAGCATCTGCTACCACTCCATTGACTGTAAATTCTGGAAGTGGAAAACCACCATTAACATTGGTATCTACAAATGCAACAAATGGGGTAGATACTTACACATTAGCAGGTTCATCATTTCTATTTACAACGGGTGAAAGTATTTATTACATTTCCGGTTCAGACCAATTTGGTAATGAATTTTCAGATGCAATCAAAATAACTCCTGTAAAAATATTAGATGGATTATCAGCGACTCTTACAAACGATAATGCATCACTTCCTGCGCTTTCTAATGGATTTGTAGCAAGTGGTTCATTCGTATTAACAAGTGGTTCGGTGGCTGTTAAAGTAGGAAATGAAAGTATTTCATTTGATGATGATAATGATAGTGTTAGAGCAAATAATACATTTGCAATAACAAATATAAGTGGTACAGGGTGTACGCCTAATACTGGCAATAATTCAAATCCAACTACAAACACATATGGTATTACAAATCTCACAGCAGATTCGGGTTCATTGGATATTACAATTAATTATAAAGATGGAGCCGGTGATACAACCGATATTGTAAAGACAGTAACTTATACAAAAAATAAAAAAGCAGCACCCGTTTTAAGATTGGAAGCAACTCCTAAAGACCAAAGTGTTTCTGCAAAATCAACAGGTGAGCAAGTAGATAGTTTTTCAAATGTAACTATTAGTGTAAAAGAAACATATAATGGTGCTACAACAACTTTAACTATAACATCTTTAACCGCAACATCTTCGGATATTTCATCTATTGTAACGGATTATACAACGGGAGTTGTTACTTTAAATGGTAGAACTTTAGGTAATTCCACAAACGCAACAACGATAGCAATTTCGGCAGTAGTTACGGATTCGGAAGGAGTTAGTAGAACTTTAACCGATACATTAAGTTTATCTAAAGTTAAAAAAGCAACACCGAATGTGGAAGGGCAAATAAGTCCAGCTGCACAAACTGTTACTGCTAATTCTGATGGTTCAAGTCCGGCAACACCAACATCTTTGACGGTAAAAGCATTAGAAGGTGGTACGACCCGACTAACATCCGTTTCAGCAGTTGGCGTTGGAGTTACAATCGGTACAATAACATATAATGGTTCATCTCCATTTAATTTTGCAACCATTCCTTTAAGTAGTGTATCAGCTGATACGGCAACTATTACGGTAACTATAAATTATACCGATAGTGAAGGAAATACGGGAAGTAAAACGGCAATAGCAACGATTTCAAAAGCTAAAAAAGCTTCACCCGTAGTTGTAATATCGGCAAACCCACAATCACAAACTGTTCCAGCAACAGCGGCGGGAGTTTATACGGCACCATCCACAATAGCTGTTTCAGTAAATGAAGGCGGTACATCTTATACATACGGAAGTGGTAATAGCACATTTACAATTACAAATGTTACAAATGGTACAAATTCAAGCGGAACAATTACACCAAACACACCAACTACTTCGGCTGGAGTATCGGGTGTTATAACATTATCATATACAAATTCAGAAGGAACAACGGTAACTGGTAAAACAATAAACTTTAGTGTTGGAGTAGCAGTTCAAGGAGGTAATGGAGCAGATGGAGGAGCAGGGCCTGGTGTAGTTTATAGAGGAGAATGGGCTAATAGCACAATTTATTATAAAACTTCTACAAGAGTTGATGTTGTATCTTATTTAGGTGCATATTATTTAACAAATGTAACACACACATCCGTAACAGGAAATGCAACGACGGGACAACCTGGAGTTGGTTCAAATTGGACATCATTTGGAGCTCAATTTAGTTCAGTAGCCACCGATGTATTATTGGCACAAGATGCAACAATAACACGTGGATTAGTGATGGGAACATTGAGTTCATTTAGTGGATTTATTCGTTCAGCAAACGCAACATCATTAACCGTAGGTAAAGGATTTTATTTAGACGTAAATGGAAATGTTAGATTTGGAGACCCATCCGCCGGATATATTTATTTTGATGGAACGGATGTAAATATAGCTGGAGCAGTAAAAATTGGAGCATCCGCTTTAATTAATGGAGTAGCCGCAACAACTGTTCAAACTGGTGCAGCTAGTGGAGCAACTGCTCAACAAAATAATTCGGCAAAAACCGCAGGAAGTGTAGGTGGTTGGACTATCACATCAACTGCAATACACAAAGGAACATTGGGAGCTGATGATACATTTACATCAGCCGCAGGTGATATAACAATCGGAGCTGGGTGGATTTCTGCAAAAGAATTTAAAATATCATCAACCGGAGCTGCATCATTTAAAGGAGATATTACGGGAGCAAGTGGTACTTTTAGTGGAACTGTTCAAGTTGGTGGAACTGCTTTAAATGCTGCAAATACATTAAATTCAAATAATACCGCAAGTACTATTGGATTAGGAAACGTATCAAATTTAAGTCCACAAAACCAAGCACAAACTGGACTTATAGCTGGAACTACAATTACCGGAGGTGGTATAACTTTAAGTGGTGGCGGAAATATTAAGGGTGGACAAACTGATTTTAATACAGGAACAGGATTCTTTTTAGGATATAGTGGTACTGACTATAAATTTTCAATTGGTAATGCATCTACAAAAGGTATAACTTGGGATGGTAACGCTTTATCAATTGGTGGTGATGTTAGTATTGGTGCAAATTTAGCATCGGCTCTATCAACATCTACTGCACTAACTAATGGATTAGCTACTAAAGTATCACCCGCAGATGTTACAAATAATATTGGAGGGACAGGCGTAACAACAATTAGTGGAGCTAAGGTTAGAACCGGAAATATAGAATCTAATAACTGGGACGGGCCAGATGCCGGTGAAGAATACGCAGATGCCGGCATGCAGATTGATTTAACAAATGGTTCTATAACTGCTAAAAACTTTTTAATAACTTCCGCAGGTGCGGCTAAATTTAGAGGTGAAGTAACTGCGACGGGTGGTGTATTTGGTGGATGGACTATCGATGGTACTCAACTAAAATCAAATTCAAATGCAATTATATTAGATGGTGGTGCAAATACTATTAAAATGTCTGTTGATGGGTTAGTTCGTTTTAATCTAAATACAGATAGTACACTACCAACCCCAAATGTAATCGGTGATGGTATTCTTTCAATAGGAGCAAGTTCAGGTACATTTCAGGGAGTTGGTTCGCAACAATATAATTCTAATACATTTCCTGCAACAAATTCTGTTCTTTGTACCTTTGCAATTCAATTTACAAATACATCGGCTGCAGCAGAATATGGAGGTACTGAAACATCAACATTAAATGCATATTATAGAATTAGAAATACAACAACGAATACCATTGTAGGTACTCCTATATTAATAGGTACGGCAGCAGCACAGGGTGGAGATAATTCATATAGTATTGGTAGTGTATCGGGTGGCGGTGTTTATCAGGGGTATTCATTATTAGCAAATGCAAATGCATCAATTGAGGTAACATTAACTAATGGTCATTCGTATAGAGCAGAACTTTATTTTGAATATGATACTCCTGTGGAGGGAACTGCGGGAGCCCCTGATGCTAGTTATGTTGCAATTAATTTTTCAGCTGTTACTGTAAATATTGCAGTTCAAGTGGCCACTGTTACTATCAATAGTGGTGGATTTTTATCAGCAGTAAATGCCGGTAAATATTTAAGAATGTCAAACTCAACAACCGATGCAGTTAATATTGAAGGAGGAATTAAATGGGATAAAGTTGATGGAAGGCCTGGATATGTTGCAAGAGCTTGGGTAGTAGCTACTTTTGCAAATAGAATAAATAATTATTTATCAGCTACTATTAAAGCTAGTGGGAATGTTCTTGCAGTTGGTAGAAATAATATAGGATTTAATAATATAGCATTTACATCTTCATTACCAAAAGGTAATATTGGTGGATATGGAGATTATGATACAATGGGCGCAATTTTCGCAAGTGGATTAAGAAGATATAGTGGTGCGGGAGCAAGTACCGGAGAATATCAAGTTGATATAGCATGTAACCCAATTTGGGGAGGCGGTAGTTCTGTTATGGTGTATACATATGATAATGATAAAAATACACTTGAAAATGTTAATTTATTAAATGTAGTAGTATTCGCTTAAAATTAAAAATATGGAAGAATTAATAAACAATGATGTAATAATTTATAAAGACCCAAATACCAATGTAATTTCGGTATTTTGGAGAGCAGATGAAAGATTTACAATGGATGAAACGGCTAAGTGTATAACTCCCGAAGGAGTTAAATATAAACTATTAAAAGAATTGGATTTACCAACCACCGATATGTTTCAGGAAACATGGGAATATGATTTTGAAAATTCATATGATGGAATTGGAAGTAATGATGAAGAAAGAGAAGAAATAGTAGCTAAAGTATTAAATAATATAACAGAAATGATAATTTAAATTTATGTTCACACTTAATTTAGAAAAAGCAAAAGAAATTTGGTTAAACAAATATCGAATAGCAAGAACTCCATTATTAGAAAAGTTAGATACTCAATTTATGAGAGCATTAGAACAAAATAATACAGAGTTAATGGAAAGTATTAAAATTGAAAAACAATCGTTAAGAGATATAACTTTGACAGATTTATCATCTATACAAACTCCAGATGATTTACGAAACATTTGGCCTGAGGTTTTAGGTGAAAATCCTTATTCAAATGCATAAAGTTGGCAATTTTGATATTTTCAAAGAATATGATTTCTTTGAGGTTAATATGTTTGATGTAATTATTACAAAAAATTGTATAAAACCAACTGAAGATATTGTAAAAGAAATGTTGAAATATTCACTAATTAATAATAGTGATTTATTCAATATGTTTCATGTAGAAATATATGGTAGTTTTAATTCTAATAAAAGAGAAACTGCATATGATGTGGATATGCGAATACATATTGATTATCCATTTTTAGAAGAGCAATTAGATTTATTAGAACCATTACTTCAAAAACAATTAGATATATCTTACAATAAATTTCAAATATTATTAGATGTATGTGCATATGATTTTGATAAAGAGTTTCATACTAAAAATAAAAATTATATGGAATATATGGTTAATGCAAATATATGTTATACAGGCTTATATCCCGCAATTGATGTTATAAAATTTAATAATAATGGATATAGATTTAATATTAAACACTATTATAAAAAATATGGTATTAATGAAAATTGGTTACCAGCTGAAAAACATAGAGTCCAATTAATGAACAATCAATACACAATATGTACACAAATACAATCTATTGATGATTTAAATAAGTTATACAATGAATCTAATATACAGCCTTAATACGAATTTACTTAAATATGATTATGATAAATCTAATTTAGATAAATTAATAAAAAATTATGAATTATCTATTAAATTAGCTAAACAATATCATAATATAATTTTATATACTGATGAATATGGTGCATCAAAATTAGGAGGTATTGTTGATGATATTCAATTTTTAAAAAAAGATAAAAACTATCTTTGGAGTGAAGCAAAATTTGAAGCATTATCTAAAATTGGAAAAGATTCCTTTATAATTGATGGTGATATATTTTTAAATGAAAAATTAAAATACCATAGTAATGGTGTTGTATTTCATAACTACGATTCGGAAAGTGCAATAGAATTTTATTATTCTAAATCAATATTAGATTTTAATAATCATAATATAGCTGATATATTCCCATATTGGAAAACGGATTGCAAGAAGGCTATAAACATAGGTATTCTTGGGTTTTTTGATGATGATATAAAATCAGAATACTTAAAATATTATTATCAAATAAAAGATTGGTATTTTACTAAATATCCCATACGATTGCATAAAAGGTTGGATACAATGATAATTGGACAATACTCATTAGGTTGTATTTTAGATTCTAAATGTGTAAAAGAACAACCATTATCAATTACAAATGATTATTCACATTTTTATGGTGGAATTAAATACGAAAACTTTTTTATCAAAATGGTTGATAATTATATAAAAAATGAATTATGATAGTATTCATTACAACAGGTTACGGAAAAAATGTTATAGGAGGTTCGGATATATGGTGTAATAACTTTATAGAGAACATTTTACCATTAGTTACAGAAGATTACAAAATTGTAGTTGATGGTAGACCTTTATTGCCAGAAAAAGATGCAATCTACACTTTTGGAAACGATGAAGAAATTGATAGGATATTAGATGAGTGTGATAAGATTGTTTTTTTACATCATTCCTATAAACCAAATCCTATAATCAAAAAGTATCTTCACAAAACCCACACAACCTTTGTTCATGCTTTTATTCCTGATATGTTAGGATTAAATGATGAATATGAAAACCTAATGACTCGTTTAGATTGGTATTGGCAAAAAGAAATATTAGATAATTCACAAAATATTATTTGGATTGGATATGAAACGGATACGATACATACTTACTATCCAAATACTATTACTATTCCAAATTATTATGAATGGAAACATAACAAACCATTTTTTGGAATAATTAGTAATAGAGTGGGATATGCAGCTAGATGCGAAACCCGAAAAAATGCACACTACTTAGATAGTATACCAGCATTTATATTTAGTAACAAATATGATTATAAGAGAATGTTAGAAGGTAGTAAAATAAATGCATCAGTACACACATTTATAGAATTTGATTATCGTTTTCATAATAAGTTTTTTGAAAAGAATTTCCAAATATTTCATGGAGCATATACCAAAGAACCATTTGGATATGCAATATTTGACGCAATTGATAATGGTAAACTTCCAATATTAGATGGTAGTTGGATGAAAGATATTAAATACCGATATAGGGCAATTAATAAAAAACAATTTCATTATCAATACATAAAAATATTAGAAGATGGATTTGAAAAAAACAAAAAACAATTCGACAGATTAAAAGCAGGATTAGAAAAATATACAAACAAACAAAATTGGATTAATTCCATAATTAATATTATATGAAATACATAAATTTACTTGCAAATACATATGAATTAAATTGCTTATTCCCAACGGCTAAAATTAAATCATATAAGATTATGGAAAATTATTTAATTAGTAAAATTACATTGGAAGCAAATAATGAAACATTTGAATTAGTACATTATATTGAAAATGTATTCGATAAATTATCAAATTTAGAAAACATATTAAATATAAATTCATTATATACGTCGCCAATAGATGATTTAACAATCATATGTGATAGAAAGTTATGGAGTGAATTATATTTTCCATTAATGCGTCACCATAAAGACATATTTGAAAAATTAGAAAAAATATATGTTGAAAGAAATGTAACTGTTTTCTTTAATTTTGCATTTTTAGAAGCAGTTGATTATGAGGATTATGAAGAATATTTTTTATATGATTTTAAATTTAACCATATAAAAATTTCAGATTATGAATTGTTTGATGGTAAAAAGAATTTTTATTATGATTCATTTTATTGTTTATATCATTTATTAGCTGAAGCTCAAATGAGAGATATTTTATATCCAAATACCTTAACATCAAGGCTTAATTATCATATTAATTTTGATAAAATATTTGAAAATTTAAATATAAATGGATTAATAAATCGTGAATATATGTATTCGCATCTTTCATTGAAACCAAGATATCATAGAGTTAAATTTTTATTAGAAGCCAATGATGCTAATATATTAAAGTATGGTATAAATAATATAAATGAACAATTTTGGGAAGAATATCAAAAATTTACAAGTCAAAAATTGTTACATACTGATAATACAAAAAAACATAGTAAAAATCATTTAAAGTATTTTAATAAAGAAACATTTGATAAATTATTAAAAATAAAAAGTGAAATCAATATAACACCAAATGAACCAGATTTTTTGTATCAGCATTTAAGAAATTATTTTATAAAAAAAGAATTCAATAAATCATATGTAGAAGTTGTTGGTGAAACGCATTGTATATTTGATTTACAATATGGATTTTTTACCGAAAAGTCAATTAAACCAATATTGGCTGAAAAATTTGCAATGATTTATGGTTCTAAAAAAGTATATAGCGAATACAAAAAATTAGGTATTGATTTATTTTTAAATGAATTCGGATTAAATGGAATAGAAGATAAAGATGAATTGGAGCAAATAGACATGATTATAAATTCTTTAAAAACCAAAAATATTACATTTTTAAAGAATTTATATATTGAAAAATATGATATAATTAAATCCAATAAAGAAAAAATGATTAATCATTTTTGTAAAATTATGAATGATGTAAATTTTTTACTTTTAAAAGAAAATAAAAAAAATAAATTAATATGATTTTAATAAGTGGATGTTCATTTACATCGGAGTATAGTGATTATAATACTTGGTCAACATATTTGACTGAAAAAATTAAAGATGTAGATACTGTTAGAAATGTATCAGCAGGCGGTTCTTCTAATAAATTAATTTCTAGAAGAGTATTTTGGCATTTAAATAATAATTTTAATGCTAAAAAATATGATTATGCTATAATTCAATGGAGTACAATTGATAGATGGGACTACCCCGTATTTGTTTCAGAAGATAGAGCAAGTGATTTTCCAAGAATGAATATGCACCCCGAAAGAATTAATAAAATAAACTATATGAGTAATGGTACAGACACATTTGGATATGGTAGTAAATTCTATGAAACATATTACTCATTATATGGTGCAGTTATTGATACTTTGGAAAATATATACCATACTCAGTTATATTTAAACTCTATCAATATGCCATATAAAATGATTACAATTGGAAATTTATTTAGCATGGATGCCAGTATATCTAAATTAGTTGAATTGCAAAACGGAAATGATTTAACACAAGGAAAATATTCAAATTCAAAAATAAATAATATATTTGATAAATTAGAAAAATTAGAAGAATCTTGGTACGATACAGATAACATTAAATATTTAATAGATAAAATAGATTTTACAAAATTTATTTTTACCGATAATACAAAAATACATGGATTTGGTGGTGGTATTATAGAATGGTTTTTAAATAAAAATGAAATACTATCAGGAGGAAATCATCACCCATCATCCGAACAACACCAACGATTTTTCGAAGAATTTTTATGGGATAAATTAAAAAATGAAATAAATGGAGTTACTAAATAAGCAATTGATAAAAGATTACTTATGTAATAATCATACAATCGATGAATCAACTGGTAAATTAATATTAGAACCAGTTAAGTATCGTTGGACACATGGTGCAACCGATTTACACTTAGGTGATGGGTTATTGGTATATTCTCTCATATTATTTAATAGAGCAAAAACCTGTGTATGCATTGGTTCAGGAGGAGGATTCATTCCACGTCTTATGACACAAGCTCGTAAAGATTTATGGGAACAAAAAATATTTGAAGGAAATAATTCTACGGAGTGGGGAGATATTGGAACTACATTGATTATAGATGCTGCGAATGGTGTGGGTGGATTTACAGATTGGACTGAAGAAAATAGTTTTTTAAGAAAACATTTTGACCCGCAAGTTATATTAGAAACATCTGAAAAGGCTTTCTATGATTATTTTGTAAGACAGGATATTAAAATAGATTACTTACATATCGATGGTGACCATTCATATGAAGGAGTTAAAAAAGATTTTGAATTATACTCAACTATAATGTCTGAAAATGGGATTATAACGATACACGATACGGACCAAAACTACCATAATACATTTGTTGTAACGGAAAATGCTAAAAAAGATTTTGTCTCATTTGACGGCCCGGCAAAATTTATTAAAGATTTAGAAAAAAATATTGATTGGAATTTGGTAAAGTTAAATAATTTTCGTATGTTTGATAAAATAACATCTACAACCGGATTTACAATACTAACTAGAAAATAGAATAATGAATAAAATACGATTGGTTACGGTAACAGGCAGCAGAACAGACACTTTAGAATACATGCTAAACCATTATTATGATTTGGTAGATGAAATTTATGTGGTTGCATATGATACAAATAATGGACAGCATGCAAACGTAAAAGCTATTACTGATAAATTTAAACAAAAAGTTTTTTTATATAAGCATGAAGATGACCAAGAATACAATTGGGAAACAGTTACTGCTATATACAATGAAATTAAAAGTTTATATCCTAACGATTGGTGGGTAGTTTCAGATGATGATGAATTTCATGTGTATCCTAAACCATTACAAGAGATAATTTCAGATTGTGAATTAAATGGATGGGATTTAGTTAGAGGTGGGTTTATAGATAGAATTGGACCAGATGGTAAGTTTGCAGAAATAAAACCAATATCTGAAAAAGAAAGTATATTCAGTCAATTCCCAATGGCTGGATTTTTTAGAACACCAATGAGTTCAGCCTGTCCAAATAAAGTTTGTATAATGAAAGGAAATGTAGAAATAACTCCAGGCCAGCATTATGCAAAAATAAATGGACAAACAACTTGGAGATGGCAGGGTTGGAATCATCCACAAATTGCACCAACTAATAAATATAGTGTACAAGTTCATCATTTTAAATGGGATAAGACGGTAGGTGATAGAATTAAAAAAGTAGCAGATATTCGTAAAGAATATGCATATTCTACTGAATATTTAAAAATGTATCAATCATTAAAAAGTACAAATTTTAAATTAGATACAACTGATATAGAATATGTGTTCGAATACTGCCCAACAGCAAATTTTGAAAATTATAAAAATTGGAGTAAATTATTTAATAAAATAATATCTATATAAAAGGTTATATGTCAGAACATAAAAAGTTATCTATTATAGTTCCGTATTCCGATAGGAAGGAGCAACTCTACACATTCGTAGGACACATGGAGTACTTTCTCAAAGAGAAGGTAGATTATCAAATTCATTTTATTGAACAAAAAGATGCCGATGTTTATTTTAACTATGGTAAACTATGTAATATAGGAGTTGATATCACAGCAGAAAATTCAGATTATTATGTGTTTCACGATATAGATGTATTACCTAAGCAAGATATTTGCGATTATACATACTCACATTATCCAACTCATTTATGTAGTAATTTAAAGCCATATGCAAATTGGATTGGCGGAGCTTTTAAAATATCCAAAGAGGATTTTATTAAAGCAAATGGATTTAGTAATGATTATTGGGGTGGAATATTTCATTGGGAAGATTTTTTATTTAGATTGAATCAGTATAATTTATTACCAATAAAAAGATTTTATACAAAAGACATATACAAACCACATCGTTTAGTTGATACCGATGAAGTTACAAAATTTAGTAAAAAAACAGTATATCCATTTGTAGCTAACACAGACAATTGTGCATTTATAAAATCAAATAAAAAAACTGATTACCTTTTTGAAGATTCTTTTACAATTTCTATGAATATTTGGATAGATGATGAACAATCGCAGGATGGGTGTATCATTGGTAAACAAGGATATGATATGGGTATTTTTGTTATGAAAAATGAAGCAATATGTGTTCAACTTTGGAGCGATACAAATGAATTATTTAACATATGGTATCCACATAAAAATCATAGTAATCAATGGGTAAATCTTTCATTAAAAGTTGATATGGATAAAGCTAAAGCAACTTTGTATATAGATGGTAAACCGGTTAAAAGCTGTGATTTACCTAATATGTTGAAAGATTATAGAGGAAAAGATGTTTGGATTGGTAGTATGGCATTCAAAGATGCATTCAAAGGAAAAATATCAAATTTATTATGTTTTGATTATCCATTAAATGATTCGGAGATTGAAAAATTATATATAGATGGATATAAAACTGATGATACAATTAATACAAATTTTGATGCAATAATTGATATACCATTTACAAAGAAATTTGGTGATTTTTATGTAGATGAATCTAAATCAAAATCGCATGCTAGATTAATATCTACGGGTTTACATCAACCAATATTTTCAGAAGATATAACACTTTCATATGAAACAAATATGCCTGAACAATGTGCGGGTAGATTTGAATTAATGGAAGGAGCTGATAAATTTGAAAAATTAAACAATTATAGTTGGAATGATAGAGATGGTAATTTTGTAGAAAATGAAACTATATTTTTCTATGAAATAGCTAATAAAACATTAAATACCAAAAATTTTGGACTAAATACATTATCTTACGATTTATATAAAACAGAACAAATAAAAGATAACATTTTCTTACACTCAATTAAAATATAACAAAAATGGCAAAATTAAAATTAGAAGAAACAACAACTCCATCACAAGATTTGGAAGCAATCGTTCTTGAAACTAGAAAAGTAAAAGCATTAGAAAAAATCGCAAATTCAGTAGATGCATTGACTGTATGGTTTGAAGAAATTGATAAAAAAGAATGGGGTGAAAGAATTGCATGGTATTTATACGATTTTCATAATATTTTGAAAAACGGAAGTAGTGCATCTACCGATGTAGCTGAAACCCAAACAGAGCAACCAGCTCCACCAAGAAAGGTAAGACCTAAAAAAGATATAGAAACAGTTTAATTTAAACTATGAAATTAGGAGTTATAGTTCCATATAGAAATAGAGAATCACATCTAAGTAAGTTTACAGATGAAACTACTGCTTATTTAAAATCTAAAAAAATAGATTTTGAAATAGTTGTAGTAGAACAATCAGATGATAAACCATTTAATAGAGGAAAATTATTAAATATAGGATATCTTAAAGCTAAATCACTTGGATGCGATTACGTTGTATTCCATGATGTGGATATGATACCAATTGAGGTTGATTATTCATTTTCAGAAATACCATTACATTTAGCAACTAATTTTGAATTAGAATATGAAAAATCAAAAAATTTACAATTTGATGATTATTTTGGCGGAGTAACTATGTTATCCAATTCTATCTTTGAAAAAATAAATGGATACTCTAATTTATATTGGGGCTGGGGATTTGAAGATGATGATTTATTATTTAGAATAGCTCAAAAAAATATATTATTAGATACAAAAATTATTGGTAAAAAGGAAGTAAAAAAAGTATATGGATTATCATTCAATGGTAAGGATGCATATATTAAGATACCAAAAAAAGAACTATTAAATTTTGAAAAAGATTTAAGTATTTTAATAAGTTTTAAGCCTGATGAAATAGTTTCAAATCCAACAAAAGAATATGATGAATATACTGTATTCTCAATACCTGGATATGATACAAGTATTTCCTATAATTCATTTAGAAGATATAAAGCTGATATATGGAATACATCGGATAAATGCACATCAATAAATTCAGAAATATTAACAAATCATTTTACACAAATGTGCTTAACATATTGTGCAGAAACAAAAGAAATATCTTTATATAAAGATGGTGAGTTGATAGAAACTACTAAAATTAAAAATGGTGTTAGAAATTATTCTGATGCAGAATTTTTCTATTTAGGTGTTGGTTCTCCTGAAAGAGATACAAATCAAAACTATTTTTTTGGAATAATATCCGAATTTGCTGTATTTGATAAACAATTAAATGAAAGAGAAATTGAAGTATTAGCAGAAAACACTTTAGAGAATTCTTACTTAGAAAATTTTAGAGCATATAAATCATCCAATAATTTAAAATTATATTATGATTTTAAATTTTATAAAAATGGTAAAATATTAGATTTATCTGGAAATAATAATGATGGCGATATACATAATTCTCATTTTGTAAAAGCAAATCAAACGTTAGGACAAGAAATGAATGTACCATATAGGAGAGAAAGTACTTTTAAATTACTTTCACATAAACCAAATAGTTGGAACGGAGCTAGTTGGGTACATAAAGAAACAAGAATAAATCAACTTAGATTTTTAAACGAAATCAAAAAAGGATTATACAATATTGATATGGATGGGTTAAATAATTGCTTATATCAACCAATTGGTGAAGCAAGTGTTGGACACCTACATCATATATCAGTTTTATTATAAAAAGTTATAGAATGGCTCATAAGTTAGGGGTTTGTGTACCATATAGGAATAGAGAAGAACATATGAATAAATTTGTTCCGCATATTAGTGAATTTTTAACTAATAGAGGAATAGAACATACTGTGTATCTTGCGCACCAATGTGATGAAAAATTATTTAATAGGGGGTTGATGAAAAATATCGCTGCTAAACATGCATTTGAAGATGGATGTGATTATATAGTTTGGCATGATATTGATATGGTTCCAGAAGATGATAGTTGCGATTATTCATATCCTGAAGAAAATCCACAACATATAGCAGTTAGAATATCTCAATCCGATTATAACTTAAAATATCAAGAATACTTTGGCGGAGCAGTTGTCTTTACTAAAGAGCAAGTAGATGCTACCAATGGTTACTCAAATGATTATTGGGATTGGGGCATGGAAGATGATGATTTGTTTTGGAGATGTATTCAAGAAGGAATGGTTGATAGGCAAAATTTATCTTATGGAAAAACAAAAAGAGTAGGAATATTCAATGGTACTAATTCATGTATTAAAATTCCAAATCAAAAAGATGATAAATTAAGATTATCAGTTGGAGCTTGTCATACTGTATCGGTTTTAGTAAAAGCTGACCAGCAAATAGAAAAAGCACCAATATGGTTGATAGGAGATTCTGATAGAAAATTTGTAGAATATCCAATCATACGAAAGCCAGGATTTGATTGGGGAATATCTTTTAATAATAGTAGAGCATATACAGGTATGTTATGGAATTCACATAGAGAACCAATATACCAATGGGTTAAGCGATACGAAAATGAATGGAGTTGGATTACTATGGTAGTAGATTCAAAAAGAAAAAAGATGCATTTGTATATCAATGGTAGAGAAAGTAATGCCAGAAATGGCATGGGAACACAATCTCCAATAAGATATGAGCATGATTTAAAAAGATATGGTAGTGAACCATTTTATATAGGACACACCCCATCGGTAGCTGGATTTGAACCAAATGCATTTTTTAAAGGTGAATTAGCAGATATAAAAATATGGAATAGGGCATTAGAAGGAGCTGAAGTTGAACTATTACATAAGCAATATTCGACAAACGGATTGGCTTTACATTATAATTTTGACGATATTGAGAATGGATATTTAATAGACCAATCAGAATTAAATGATGGTTTTATAAATAATGTTACATTTGAAGATAGAGAAATTATAATACCTGATGTTATTTTACCACATAGAAAAGATGGTAAGTTTTTATGTTTACCACATCAAACTGAAGGATTAATAAATGTAAATGGTATTGAACAATGGGCAAAGGGAGCAACTACTGCACGAAACGAAAGAAGGTATGTTCTACAAATGCAGCAAGGTTTGATTGATTATAAAAAAGATGGTATTAATAATATGGATTACACATATATTAGTACAACAACAATATTTGAAAAACACAAAATGATTAATGTTCATTGTTAATAAATAAAATATGGCAGACGAAAAAACGTATTCGGAGAATCCGATATATTTGAGAGTAAAAGAAGAATTGAACGAAGTTGGACCAGGAATGTGTGCGGCAAAATGGACTCAAGTAACATTGCAGTTACAAAATGGGCACAACCACTCTTGTCACCACCCTCGTACTCATAAAATTTCTGAACAAGAAATTGCACGAAATCCATCAGCTCTTCATAATACGAGGTATAAAAAACTTCGTAGAAAAGAAATGTTGCAAGGTAGTAGACCTTCGGAATGTGATTATTGTTGGGGAGTAGAGGATAACTCTGATAGATTTAGTGATAGAATTTTTAAATCAGGAGAAAGCTGGTCTTATCCATTTTTAAAAGAAATCAAAGAATCTGATTGGAGAGATGATTATAATCCAAAATATGTTGAGGTTGCATTTAGTAATGCTTGTAACTTTAAATGTTCATATTGTGGACCGGCATTTAGTTCTAAGTGGGTAGAAGAAATTGAACAATATGGAGCTTATCCTACATTAGATAATTTTAATTCACCTGATTGGTTAAAATTAGAAGATAAATTTCCAATTCCAGCTAGAGAACATAATCCATATGTAGAAGCATTTTGGAAATGGTGGCCAGATTTATATAGAGACTTACATACTTTCAGAATTACTGGAGGCGAACCTTTGATGGCAAAAGATACTTGGAAAGTATTGGATTATATCTTAGAACAAGAAAACCCTAACACCGAATTAAAATTAGCAATTAATTCTAATTTAGGCGTACCAACTTCATTGGTTGAAAAATTAATTGAAAAAATCAAAAGAATTGAAGATGAGGGTAGAGTAAAAGAAATTGTAATTTTCACATCAGTAGATACTTGGGGTGAACAAGCTGAATATATTAGAACAGGTTTGGAATTTAATAGATTTTGGGACCATGTAAATATGATTCTTACTCAATGCCCGAGAGTAATCATTACGTTTATGTCTACATATAACGCATTGAGTGTATTTAATTATGAAACATTAATTCATAATGTATATGGATTAAAAGATGCTTACGCTTCAACCGATAGATATTGGAACTCAGCAGTGTTTTTGGATTCATCTTATTTAAGATATCCATTACACCAAACTGTACAAGTTCTTCCATATGATTTTGCTAAATATATTTTAGACCAATCTAAGTTGATTACATATTATGCGGCACCATCATTTAGTCCTGAACACATTGGATATAGTGATGTTGAGGTTCAAAAGGTAAAACGAATATATGATTGGATGAATGCACCACAAGATGCATCTCAACAAATGAAAAATAGATATAGTTTTTACCAATATTTTTCTAATCACGATATTCGTAGAGGAACTGATTTTGTAAAAACATTTCCAGAATTAGAGGAATTTTATAATTTTTGTAAAACAATAAAAGTTTAAGTTTATGAGTTTAGTAGTAAATAAAGAAAATATATTTTTCATTTTACCAGAAAGCAGATATGCAGTATCAGATAGAATTGATAAATGGATGGAAGAAGATTTTACAATACATTTAACTGCAAAATTATTTCCTGAAACATTAGAAAATAGGCAAGCATATATGTTTGCTAGAAACGGAATGCATTCTGGCATTTCCGCTTTTAAAGATGATTTTGGTAATGTAAATGTTGTATTTACATATTGGTTTAAAGATGAAAATGGTGAGCAAAGAGTTAAGCAAATATTTTATGGATTAAAAGATATTGAATTGAATGAATTCAATGAATATAATATGATTTGTGATAATTTTATTGAGAGAAAAATAGATTGCTATTTTAATAACAAATTAGTAGGAACAATTTATTTTGAAAACGATGAAAGGCAATCATATGAAGCCGCTTTTTATTGGTTTGGATGTGGTAGCATGATTGGACCAGAAGAACATAGAGGATATGGTAAGTTTGAATATAAATTATGCTTTGTTTTAAATAAAAGATTAGAATTATTAGAAGTACAAGATATTGTAGATAATTACAAAGATAAATACAGCCATATTGTATTCAATGATTTAAGAAAATTAAATTATGATTATCCATTAAGAAAAAACTTTGCTTTTATGTGTGATTTTGACCATTTTAATAGATACAAAGTATGGGATATATCTTTTAGTGGAAATTATCCTCAATTTTATATAGAACATAATATTTATTTTTAAAGAAGTTATGAAAATATTCATCACAGGTGGTGCAGGTTATTTGGGTTCAGTCATTGTTGGTAAAATATTAAATGCTGGACATGAAGTTGTTGTATTAGATAAATTATTATTTAATCAAACATCGCTATTATCA